>ULXQ01044005.1_pt1 | contig 20415 bp, 15 predicted proteins | sample 1961481 | NCBI WGS metagenome assembly ULXQ01 (sample SAMEA4835843, study PRJEB28245) | human gut metagenome | biome: gut microbiome; material: fecal sample | place: Denmark | collected 2008 | reverse complement strand
CCGCCGTATGGCGGAAAGCACCGGCGTTGACGAAGCCCGCACACTGCACAGCGCACTGGGACTTGGCACCAGGGAAGAAGTGGGCGATGGCGAGCGCGTTCACTTTGTGGATGCCGACCTCGTCATTGTGGACGAGTTTTCTATGGTGGATATGTGGCTGGCACAGCAGTTTTTCAAGCGTATCGGTCAGCACACGCGGGTCGTTCTTGTGGGCGACCCGAGCCAGCTGCCTAGCGTGGGCGCCGGCAACGTATTCTACGAGCTGATCCACAGCGGAATGGTGCCTGTCACGGTGCTGGATTGGATCTTCCGCCAGTCGAAAGACGGATTGATTGCCTACAACGCAAAGTTCATCAACGAGGGCAGCACCAAGCTGTACTACGGCAATGACTTTGTGTTTGTGGACAGCCCGACGCAAATCGAAACGGCGCGGCGCATCCAAGACATTTACTGCAAAGAAGCTGCCGAGCGTAGCATCGAAAATGTGCAGATACTTTCGCCGTTCCGAGAAAAAGGAGAGGCGGCATCCGAACAGCTCAACCGAGCCATTCGGGAACGGGTCAATCCGTTCCGCTCGACCGAGGAAGAAGTGAAGATTGGAAGCCGTATCTTCCGTGTCCATGACCGTGTTATGCAGACAAAGAACACCGAGAAAGTGTCCAACGGTGACCTCGGTTTTATTACCGGGATTACCACGAACAGCAAAGGCGAACGGCTTGTGCAGATGGATTTTGGCGGCGACCGCAAGTTGACTTACACGACGGAACAACTGGCGCACGTTGACCTTGCTTATGCCACAACGATTCATAAAGCGATGGGGTCAGAGTTTGAAACGGTCATTATCCCCATCGTCAAGGCACACACAATCATGCTGTATCGTAATTTATTGTATACAGCCGTAACCCGCGCCAAGAAAAAAGTCATCCTTGTAGGACATAAGCCAATCCTGTTTATGGCGGTTCACCGCGCCGATATCAGCAAGCGCAATACCATGTTGGGCGAGCGCATCCGCCTGTACTGTAAGGCGTACCACACCGAACGAAACGCACTGCCGGAGCTGCAACAGGCCGGCTGAATACAAAATTGAAGGGAGAAATCACCCATGAAAGGGAATCAAGAATCTATGCTGTACACTACCAACGCCGCTGTGGCATCCTTAAACCATGTACCCGGCTTTGACCCGCTGAAATTCCTGCGCCGCACAACTTCCCGCAAAACCGGGGAGGACGTGATGCGCCTTGGCCTGCGGTACAAAAAGCTGTGGTTCCGGCTGGCTTGCCCCACGGGGCGACTGAAGCTCAACGCCCTGCGCATCACCGAGAAAATGGCCATTTTTGAAGCCAAGGTCTACCGTGACCGCGAGGATGCCGAGCCGTTGAGCAGCTATGTTGCCAACTGCACGCTGGACGCAACGCCCGGTGGGCTGTATGTGGAAGCCGCGCAGGAGAAAGCGCTGGACACGGCGCTCTCCAATGCGGGCTTTGGCATCCAGTTTGTCGATGTGGGCAGCGAATCCGAGGAATACGGCAGTGAGGTGCCGGTGGGAGCAAAAGCAGAGATTGCCAAGCCGGTACAGACGAAAGCGGAAGTCGCAGAGCTTGTGCAGAAGCAGCCGGAAGTCGTGAAAGCCACCTCGCAGGAGACTGGCCCGCTGGATGCCATCATGGCAGACGATATGCCTGCTCCCGAACGGGTCACAGCAGAAGTCGTAGAAAAGCCTAAGACGGTTGTGCTGGAATCCGTGCAGTCTGCGCAGATCCCGACAGAACCGACGCAGAATGTCATTGTGCTGCAACAGGAACCGCCCGCCGCTGCATATACCCAAAGCAGCCCGGTAGAGGAAATCCGCCGCCAGATGACCTACGAGCAGGCGCAGAACGTCATCGTAGACTGCGGCACCTGCAAGGGCTGGACGCTGGCACAGGTGGCTGACCGCCGCCCTGCCAGCCTGCGCTGGTATGTGAAAGGCTATCAGGGAGAGAACAACATCCTCCGCGCGGCGGCCGCCATCATATGGGACAGCTTGCAGGAGAAGCAGGCAGGATAACCGGGAAGGAGGCCGTTTCGTATGACCTCATCTTCCAATACGTTTCCGTTTGGCATTGCCGATGTAGTAGAACTGCTGGGGCTTACTGTCCGTCGCCGTCTGCCGTCGAGCCTGTACCTGAACTGCCCCTTTTGCGGGGATCTGCGCGGGCGGCTCAATGTCAACACGGACAAAAATGTCTGGCGCTGCAACCGCTGCGGCGCGGCGGGCGGTATGCTGGCACTGTATGCCCGCTATAACTGCACCGGCAATGCCGATGCCTACCGCGAGATTTGCGAAGCACTGGGGCGGTATACGCCCCGGCCAAGGGTAAATGACTGCATCGGGGTAAAGCCGGAACAAAACATCCGTGCCACCCCGCAGGAGATCCATCAGACCTACTCGCTGCTGCTCTCCATGCTGCCGCTGACACCCACGCACAAGGCGCATCTGCTGTCGCCGCGGCGCGGGCTGACCGAGGAACAGATTGCAAGGTTCGGGTTCAAATCGACCCCGCCTGCGTTTCTGTGCCGCAGTTATGCCGAGCGTCTGCGGCGGCATGGCTGCACCTTGCAGGGTGTGCCGGGCTTCTATCAAGACGATGCCGGGCGGTGGACGATCAACTTCGGCAGCCGCACGGCGGGCATCCTGCTCCCGGCTGTCGGTATGGATGGTCTTATTTGCGGTATGCAGATACGGCTGGACACGCCGCTACGCCGCAGGGATGACCCACCGGGCAAAAGCGGGGCGAAGTATATATGGCTGTCTTCTATCGGCAAGCCGCATGGCGTGACCTCCAGCAGCCCGCTGCATTTTGTGGGCGAGCCGTTTGCCAAGACCGTATATGTGACGGAAGGGCTGCTCAAAGCCGATATTGCCTACTGCCTGACAGGACGCTCGTTTGTTGCTGTGGCAGGGGTGAACAGCTTGAACGGCTTGGAATCCGCACTGCGCTGCATGGCACAGAACGGCACCAAGCTGGTCGTGGAAGCCTATGACATGGACAAGTTAGAAAATGAATATGTGGCATCTGCCGCCGAAAAGGTTCAGCAGATTGCCCGCGTAGCCGGGCTGCAAAGCACAAGCCTTGTCTGGAATACTGCCTACAAGGGCATAGACGACTGGCAGCTTGCTTTGCGGCAGGAAGAAGCAAAAGAAAAAGCGGCCTGATGCCGCGCAAAGTTATGGCAGAGAGTTACCATCGGGTAGCTCTCTGCCTTTTTTAGAAAGGATAGGACAATGGGTATACTCTCTGAAATTGATATGATGAACCGCGACGCCGAGGATGATGCTTTTGAGGTATCTTTGGATAGTGAAACCGTAGATTCTTTCAGCGAAGAATTTGAGCCGGTAGAAACCCCGAAGCAGGAACCGCAAGCGGAGGACGCAGAAGAAGCCCGCAAAAAGGCTGAATTTGATGCCGCCGAAGCCAAGCGCAAAGCTGAGTGGGAGGCAAAACAGGCGCAGAAGAAACTGCGGGAACAGCAGGAATCGGACCGCCTTGCCGCCATGTCGGATGACGATGTGATGCAGGCATCCATGAACCGTGTCTCGCAGGATACCGAGCGCCTGACCCGCCGCAACATGAAGCTCTGCGTCATGGAGGACGTGCAGACCGAGTGTCTGGCCGACCCCGCCTTTGCCCGTCTTGTGATGAACCCCAAGAAAAAGATGGTGAACTGCTTCCACTACATCAACCGCAAGGCGCGGGAGTATCTGGAACAGGAAATGAAGGACAACGATGAGAAGCCTATGGGCGGCGGTTTCGGCGGTGATGTGCCGGACGAACTCTGCTACCAGTGGGCGCGGGAGTATTTCCGTGATGCCGATGCCAAGGAGGACGCTGAACCGGAAGAAAAGTTTGTTCCTAAAACCTACAATGGGAAAGTTTCCAAGGCGGGTAAAGGAAAAAAAGATAAGCCCAAAAAGGCAGCGCCCAAGCCTGCCCCGAAACCCGCAGAGGAAGAACAACTCACCTTTGGTGACTTTGGCACAGAGGAGGCGGCAGGATGAAACTGGACAAACGAGCCTGCCGCCACGCGGCCAATGCTCCGCTGAACATCAGCCTGAATGCCGGGGTGCTGTACACGGATCGGGTGAAATACCTTGTCACCGCCGCCGTCAAGCTGCTCGGCGGGCATAGGGTGCTGGCGGTTTACTTCTATGAATGCGAACGCCTGAAAGCAAATGACCGCATGCCAAAATGGGTCGTGTTTCAGGGCAAGGATGACTTTGTCACGCTGGAGCGTGATGCCGAGGGAAACGTCAAGTGGCGGGATTCAATGCTGGAAAATCTTGTGGATGAAAGTTTCTACAAATTTAGGGAATCCTGCGTTTTCTATAAAGGGACGGATGGAGTTACGATTTCGGACTTTATCCATCAAAGTGCAAGTGGCATCACGATATTGGAGGCGTTGCAGGTCTATCAGTATGGTATTCGCAACAAGCAGGCAAAAAAGCGCCGCTGCAAACGTGATATGGGCATAGTCGAGAAAATGAAAAAGATCCCAGCTGCGCCGTCAAATCTGGCACGCTGGATTGACCGAAATGTCATGCCGCACTATCTGTTTTATTCGTATGACAGAAACCAGCCGGAAACGCAGGTCTTTTGTACCTATTGCGAGAAGTTTTCTGTGATAAAAAAGCCGAAAACCGGAAAAATCTTTGTCTGCCCGCAATGCAAACAAAAGGCAATCGCCAAAGCGCAGGGGAGAAGAGCCGCCTACCATGAGGACAGGGAAACCTGCCAGGTTATTCAAAAAATCAGCGATGAAGAATTGCTGATACGGATCTTCAAAGCGCGCTGGGCGTATAAGTCAAAAACCAACACACCTGTGAAAGAAATCTATGAGAACGCAAGGCTGTTCATCCGCGCCGTAGGGCAAGAAGGCACCGCCACAGATGCGTACTATTATGACAGCAGTTACGATAGCGCAACGCACTGGCGTAGAGGAAACCGACCGAGATTTTCTCCCTATACAAGCAGTTATGAAGCTGATGATACTGGGGCGGTTTACCTGCCATCACTGAAAAGAGCCTTGCAGGGAACACCGTGGCAGTATTGCGCACTCCGGCAGTTCTATGAACCTACGAAGGAGGCTATGCAGGTCAGTACTTACCTGCGCGTATATCGGCGCCATCCAAAACTTATTGAGCATCTTGTTAAAGTTGGATTCGAGCGCATCGTTTCAGACATTGTGTATCGGCACGGTATGGGAGCAGAAATTGATGCCACACAAAAACGCACGCACCGCATTTTACGGGTCAACAAAGAAGACTTGGCCATGCTGCGTGAATTAAATGCTGGCGTTGATACACTGAAAGCATACCAGCAATATGTAAAGCTTAATTTGCGTGGCCGGCAGGAACTTTTGCAGTGGCAGCTCAAAAATCATGTGCATACGATTCCAACGCAATGGTTTGCCTATATGACAGCAAGAAAATTCATGCGCTATATGGACAGCCAGTTGCCGGATTATATGCAGCTGAAGCGGGCTTTCCTCTATCGTTCCCCGATGGAAGAGGCAATCTCGACCTACAGCGACTACCTGCAAATGTGTCAAGGTCAGAATTATGACATGAAAAGCAGCCAGGTTCTGTTCCCAAAACACTGCAATGAGGCCCATGACGAGTTGAGCCGATACATTAAGAAGTGTAGGGACGAGCAAACAAAGCGTGCGTTTCGTGAAGTGTATGAGAATTTGGCAGAAAAGGCCAATCTTACTTCAAAGAAACTGCAAATTGTCTGCCCCAAGCAAACCGATGACCTCATCACAGAAGGACAGGCTTTGCACCACTGTGTCGGCACCTATATTGAGCGAGTGGCAGCGAAAAAATGCCTGATTGTATTTGTCCGCCGTGTAGAAGAACCGGAAAAGCCGTTTGTAACGGTAGAAGTCAGCAACGGCAAAATTGTACAAATCCGTGGCGAACGCAACAGTGACCCTACGAAAGAAGTGAAAAAGTTTGTTGACCTGTGGAGCCGCAAGGTGCTGCCTATGGCTTTGCAGACCGCGTAAGAAAGGAAGTGCTCACCTTATGAAGCAAATAGGAAATCTCGCCATCGTCTGCGCCCGGCGCAAGGATGTGACTCTGCGCATAGTGACTTTGTTGACAGCATGTTCCAATGGGATGCTTGATGAAAACACATCAAACCGCGTCGGGGAGGAATATGTTGAAATTGAAGGTGAAAAAACACCTAATGGGTCACAGGAACATGTAACGGTGGACGAATTAAAGGAATTACCCGCAATTACTACTGAAGCAAAACAAATATGCAATGAAAAAGAACTGGCAATTGATGAATTTTATACTTTTGCATATGGAGATAAGTTTGTGACAGTGTGTGGTGCTGTTGAACAAACAGATGCACAACTTCTACATGAAAAATATCAGGATATCACGTTTCCTGATTCGATTGGCGATTACAAATTTCAAATGGCATCGTTAGATTATACGCCTACACCATCAATTCAAGTGTCTACTTCAATTCCAGATGGGGCTGAATTGAATACTACGTATAAACGAGCAGATGAAACGACATATGACCATTTGCTTCGAATGAGTATTAGTTATTACAATGAGAAAAAAACTCTAAAGATTGAAGTATATCGAGCAAATGCCGAAGCCTTGTCTGTACAAGAAAACAATCTTAATATCGAAGAAAAGATTGGCAAATATGAGATTGTAAGTGATAGTATTACCTCGGAGATGTACTTGCGCTGGGGAAATGAAACGTGGAAATACTTGATGTATGAGAACAACGGCGGGACGGAAGAAAATTTCTATAAAACGTTAATTGATACAGACGTTTCTTCATTGATTGCTTTTCAGTAGCCAGGTAAGAGCACAGAAGCATATGCCGTCAATAAAATTGGTAATGTACCGATTCGTACCTATGTGATGGAACTTTAAATCATAAGTAGCGAAGGTAAAATCACCGGGGCGCAGATGAAAGCAACTCTTTTGAAAAAGCCACATGGAAATGGCGCATCGTGTGAAGTAAAGCTATGTGAGATATAAAACGGGAACCATGTATTCAGAAGATCCCACAGCAGGGAAAGTCTCAAAAAATGACGGCATTAGCAATCTGAAAAAATAAAAGCTGAAATTGTCTCCGACTTGCACTCACGTCATGTGATGTAAATCGGAGGCAATTATTTTTATACTTCTTTTACCGCAGTCGCTTTCACCAGCAGCATCATCGGACGGTGCAGATCATCTTTCATGCTGGGAGTGTTCATCATATCGGCGGGCGGCTCTGCATTTTCCACGGCATCCAACACAAACTCGGTGCGCAGTAAGCCCATAAGAATCTGCGTCAATGTGTGGTGTTGCTTGTGAACCTCGTAGACTAAGAAGTTGATGATGTGCTCGATGGGCAGATATACTGTAAACAGTAGCATAAATAAACGTATGCAGTGTTTTACATTGCAAATTCAGAGAAAATATTTAACGACTGTCGAAACAGTGTGCAAAAATAAGATAGGAAACAATAGGAAAACAAAGAACTGCATAAATTACAAAATGGTTACATACGGAAGAAAAACACAAAAATTACTGGCAAACTGCACATTCAAATAGTGAATACATGATGAAATATGCACAAATTGAAAGGAAACCGTTTCCCTATTTCTTTGTTGACGTGGGGTGCTGGGAGTGTTACTCTGTAGATGTCAAGGATGCGCATCAGAAAATCTCAAAAACTCTTCACCGTTTGGAAAGAAGGAAACAAATATGAGCAGAGTAAAACACTTGTTTGCAGTTGTGCTGGCGGCATTGATGCTGTGTCTGCTTATGCCTGTTGCTGCGTTTGCAGAAGAAGCATCCGATGGAAAAATGATCGTCTACGCAAAACTCCCGTCTGACTGGTCAGACCCGCACCTGTGGGCATGGGCAGACGATGGCACAAACGCTTTTGATGCATGGCCCGGTGGCGAGATGGAAGCAGACAGCAACAATGATGGCTGGTATTACTGCTGGATTCCTGAAACCACCAACAACATTATTATCAATGCGAATGATGCAGCGGTTCAGACCAGTGACTACAAGCTGGAAAGCAAAAATGCTTGGGTCACGGTGACCGATGCAGAAAATGTAGAAATCAGTTACGATTCACAGACCACCGGTGATCTGCCGGAGTATGTAGAAAAATTCAAGATTCATGCGCAGGTTCCCGATGATTGGCAGGATGTCTGCCTGTGGGCATGGTCTGCACCGGATGGCAAGAATGCTTTTGAAGCATGGCCCGGCAAGACCATGAGCAAAGGAGAAGATGGCTGGTATACTGCCAGCGCTCCCGTTTGGGTGAACAGCATCATTGTCAACGGCAACAGCGGCGATGTGCAGACGGAGGATATCTCCATCGATGCAGCTGAGGTGTGGGTTACGGTTTCTGAGGACGGAACTTCCGATTTTACATACAATGATCCGAATGCTCCCGTTGCAGAAGATATTACCGTTCATGTAAAAGCTCCTGCTGACTGGAGCGAGCCGCATCTGTGGGCATGGTCCGCACCGGACGGCACGAACGCATTCTCTTCTTGGCCCGGCGAAGCCCTGCAGGAAGGGGAGGACGGCTGGCTGACGCTTTCTGTTCCCGGCTGGGTCAACAGCATTATCGTGAATGGCAGCGATGGCAGCGTTCAGACCAGTGACCTCAGTGTGGAAACAGGCAAGGATCTGTGGATCGTGGTGAGCGATGCGGAAAATGCAGAAGTCACCTATGAAGCCCCGGCTGAGACTGTAGAAACGGCAGAGGCTCCTGCTGCAGAGAGCGAGCCTACGGTTGCAGCGGAACCCGCAGAAACCAAGTCCAACGCGATGCCGATTGTAATTGTCGTTGTTGTGGTGATTGCTGTTGTGGCAGGCGGCGTGGTCATCTCCAAAAAGAAAAAGTAATCTTCCTTAGAAAATCATAGAGTACGGGCTGAACGGCCCGTACTCCTTATTTGACACAATCAGAAAGGCAGGTATTCCATGAAGCGCCTGATAGCAGGATTTTTAAGTGTATGTGTAGCGGTATCGTTGCTGATGACCGGCTGCTCGTCGGGCGGCACGGATAATACTGCGCAGACAGATGGCCCGGTTACCATCACAATCTGGCACGACAAAGAAGATGAAGTCGCGCAGGCGTTGCAGACGGAGTTGGATACGCTTGCCCCGGATATCGTGGTAAAACTGGAAAAGAAAGACGGTCTGACCGATTCGTTGAAGATGGTCGGCAACGATCCGAACTCTGCCCCTGATATGTACTTCTTTGCCCACGATAAAATTGGCGTTTACGCTGAAATGGGCATTCTCGCACCGATAACGGATTTCGTTGACAAGAGCACCTTGGATCAGTACATACCGATGACGATTGAGGCTGCTACCTACAAAGGGGAAGTGTATCAGCTTCCGATCTACTTTGAGACGCTGCTCTATATGTACAACAGACGTTATATGAGTGACGATGAAGTGCCTTCGACCACAGAAGAACTGTACAAATATATGCAGGAAAACACGAAAGGCGGACATTACGGCTTCGTGGAACAGCACAGCACAGCGTACTATGCTGCGGGCTGGCTCCATGCGTTTGGCGGTTACATTCTGAACGAAAATGGTGAACCCGGCCTCGATGATGAGAACACCATCAAGGCGCTGGAATACCACAAGAAATTCGTGGAGCTTATGCCCACCGAGGGTGAGTATTCTACCGTGAATACGCTGTTCCGCGAAGGCAAAGCGCACTCCACCATCGGTGGTCCCTGGCTGGTTCCTACGGCGCGCGAGAGCGGTATTGACCTTGGCATTGCACCGATGCCTACTGTAGATGAGACAGGCAACAAAATTGCACCGTATTCCGGTGTGCAGGGTATCCATGTCTTGAAAGTTGCAGCTGAGCGCAAGCACGATGCCATTGCAAAGGTCTTGCAGGTTCTGACAAATGATTCCGTTGGCATTGCGATGGCGAAAGCAAGCGGCTGTGCGCCTGCAAAGCAGAGTTGCTATGATGACCCGGCTATCAGCGGTGACGACATGGTTATGGCTATGTACGATACGGCACAGGATGCAGTTCCTATGCCGAACGTTCCCGAAATGGACGTTATGTGGACGGTTACGGAAAATCTGCTTGTGGATGTAAACATGAGTGGAAAAGACGTCCGAAGCAGCGCACAGGCCGCCCAGCAGCAGGCAGAGAGCCTTATCAAGCAGATGCAGTGATGCGGAAAGGCCGCACTATGAAGAATAACAAAAAAGAAACGTTTTGGGCCTATTTGTGCAGCGCCCCCTCGTTGCTTTTGATTTTACTGATTGTTGTATTCCCAATTCTGTACACGGCGTACATCTCCTTTACAAACATGAATGTTTACCATTGGTTCAACTTCTCGTTTGTAGGGCTGAAAAATTATAAAGATGCGCTGTTTGTTTTTGATTCCGGCTTTTTGGCGGCACTGCTTCGGACCATCCTGTGGACTGTGCTGAACATGGTGCTGCAGCTTGTGATTGCCTTTGTGCTGGCAAGTCTTTTGAACATACAGGATTTTAAGGGCAGGCGAGTCTACAAGACACTGCTTATGATCCCTTGGGCCATGCCGGGCTATGTGTCGATCCTGCTCTGGAAAACCGGCATCTTCAATTCGCAGTTCGGTCTGCTGAACCAGTGGATGCAGAAGCTGGGGCTGGCGACAGTGCGCTGGCTGGCAAACGATGTCTCGGCATTTCTCTGCTGCACGGTTGTCAACCTTTGGCTGGCGCTGCCGTTTATGATTATGATTATGGATGGTGCATTGCAGGCGGTGGATCATAGCTGCTACGAGAGTGCAATTCTCGATGGTGCAAACTGGTTCCAGCGGGCGTACTTTATTACGATTCCCGCAATCCGCCAGATTATTGCTCCTTCGGTGCTGATTACCGTGTTTACGACATTTAAGCAATTCGACGTGGTATACCTGCTGACACAGCAGGCGGGTGCAAAAACCGGTGCCAATATCCACACGATCCTGACCTATGCCTACGAGAACGCCTTTATCACAAACAATTACGGATACAGCTCTGCGGTCTCCATTTTGATTTTTGCTATTTTGATTCTGTTCTCGATGGTGACCAGCCGGAAAGCAAAGGAGGGGTAACAGATGACGCGGCATCAAAAGCGTATGCTCAAGCAGGCAGCCAAGCAGATTTGTCTGCACATTTTGTTCATCGTGATTTGTTTCGTCACGCTGATCCCGATTTTGTATGCACTGTCGGTTTCTTTGAATGCCGACAACAGCCTTGTGAGCTCGGACTTCCGTTTTATCCCGAAGAACTTCACGCTGCGGAATTATGTTGCGGTCTTTACCGAAGAACCTGTCATGCTGTGGTTTAAAAACAGTATGACGCTGGCGGTAGTCACTGTTGCTATTTCGCTGGCGGCAGCAATTCCGGCTGCCTATGCGTTTTCCCGTATGCGCTTTAAGGGGCGCAAGCCGATATTGAAGCAGCTGGTTCTGCTGTACTCTTTTCCCTCCGTCCTTTCCATGTTTGCGATTTATACACTGCTGCGCCCGCTGGGACTGATCAACAGCAAAGTTGGCTTGATTCTGATTTATACCGGAACGATGGCTGAGTTTGGTCTGTTGAACATGAAAGGATACTTTGATACGATACCGCGCGAAATCGAGGAAGCGGCGGAAATTGACGGTGCAAGCGGCATCCAGCTTGTCACGCGCATCGTTCTTCCGCTGGCGCGCCCCAGTATTTTGGTTACGGCGGTTATGATCTTGATTTATGTCTGGAATGAATATCTCTTTGCAACGACCTTTATGACAGGTGCCGAAAATTATACACTGGCAGCCGGATTGTACTCTTTGCAGGCAACAGAAATGAGCGGAAGCTGGCCCATTTTTGCAGCAGCCTCGCTGGTAGTCAGCCTGCCGATTCTGATTGTGTTCTTTGCCGTACAGCGTCATATGACCTCCGGCTTGACTGCCGGTGGTGTCAAAGGTTGATTGCCCCAAACAGGGAGATGACACAATGAATTTTGAAGCCATCCAACACATCCCGATGTCACAGCAGGCACACGGGATTGACCCAAACCATGTCGTGTTCCGGCTGCGCGCCGGGCGCGATGATCTAAAGCACTGCACGTTGTTTTATGCAGATCGAGCCTGCCGCCTGACACCGGTTATTTTCTCGTCTGTAGAGATGCAGGTGGAAGCGCAGGACGAATGGTTTGATTACTTCCAAGTCATCTTGGGAAGCCCCTATAAGCGGATCTGTTACTATTTTGAACTTGACGACGGAACGCAGAAGCTGCTGTATTACGGCGATTTCTTTACAGATCACCGCGTGGACGACAGATCGGAATACTACCAGCTGCCTTTTAACCATCCGGCAGACATTGCAGCACCGCCTGCATGGGCGCAGGATGCGGTAGTTTACAATATCTTCCCGGATAGCTTTGCCACGGGTCGCCGCTTTATCTCTGGCAAACCATCCGAAAAAGAGTGGAACGGTCAAATCACGCGCGGAAAACTCGGCGGAACGCTGCGCGGCGTGATCGAGAATCTGGATTACATTCAAGAACTGGGTGCTACCTGCATTTACTTAAATCCGATTTTTGCAGCAGGGGAGTACCACAAGTACGATTTGCTGGATTATCATCACATCGATCCCTGTTTCGGCACGGATGAAGATTTCCGACAGTTGGTCAACGACTGCCATGCACGGGGAATGCGTGTGATTATTGATGGTGTGTTTAACCATGTGGGGTGGAATTTTTTCGCTTTTGATGACGTGGTGCGCAATGGCGAAAACTCAAAATATAAAAACTGGTTTTACCATCTGCAATTCCCTGTAGAGCGGCCGGAAGACCCAGAAACCTATCCGACCTATGAATGCTTCGGCTATGAGCGCATGATGCCGAAAACTAACACCTGCAACCCGGAAGTACAAGAGTATTTCTGCGAGGTGGGCCGCTATTGGGTGAGGGAATTTGATATTGACGGCTGGCGTCTGGATGTTGCCAGCGAGATCAACGACGGATTCTGGCGTGCATTTCGGCAGGCGGTGAAAGAAGAAAAGGCAGAGTGTATCCTGATTGGTGAGGTGTGGGAGACTGCCCAGCATTGGCTGAACGGTGATATCTTCGACTCCACCATGAACTACGATTTCCGCAAGCACTGCCGCCGATTCTTTGCCGAACAGAGTATCGATGCAGCAGAATTTGATGCCCGCGTGACCAATATGCGGATGCGGTATAAACTCCCGGTACTGTACGCGCAGCTTAATCTGCTGGACAGCCATGATGTGAGCCGCTTCTATTCGCTGTGCGAAAAAGACCCGGCAAGGATGCAGCTCGCTGTACTTTTCCAGATGACCTTTACAGGGATTCCGTCCGTCTTTTATGGCGATGAGCGCGGCATTTACGGTTTGCAGGAAGCAGAGTACCGCCATGAAATGACATGGTCGCAGGAGCCGCCGGCCTTGGCAGAGTTTTATAAAAAGGCGATGCATCTGCGAACGGAACACCCGGCCCTTTGCCGAGGCAGTTACCATACCGTCAAGGCCGAAAAGAAAAACGGGCTGTATGGGTATGAGCGCACCGATGAGAAAGAAAAAATCACCGTGTTCCTCAACAATCAATCTGCTGCTGCGGACATTCCTTCGATGAACGGAAAGATGCTGTGGCAGCAGGGATACGAGGAAAAAAATAACAGCCTTGCCCCTATGGGGTTTGCCGTATTCACACAGGAGGTGTAAAACGTGAGCGTGACGATTCAGGAAGTGGCCGAAGCTGCAGGTGTGTCCAAGGCAACCGTCAGCAAGGTGCTGCATAAGTCATATTCTATATCGCAGGAAACCTGTGACCGGGTAAATGCGGTCATCAAGGAACTGGGATATCAGCCGAATCGTCGCGCGCAAAGTTTTGCTACCGGCGCAACAAAAACGATTCTTTTTTTGGCAGAAATGCAGCATGGTGTGGGATTTGACAACCCGCATCTGTTTGAAATCATGGCCGGAGTAGAGAACGCACTTTCCGAAAAAGGGTATGGTCTCATTGTGCAGCACAGCACGGCGCTTGATCTTTGGCAGCATTTCGATGAACTGCTGCAGGGCTCCTATGTGGATGGTGTAATTCTGCACGCATCAGTCGTGTCAAAGGATGTGGCTCTTTGTCTGGCCCACACGGAACTGCCCTACATTGTTGTGGGTGCGCCGGATTTCTCCAACCAGCTTTGTTGGATTGATACCAATAACTCGGTGGCTGGGCAAATTGCAGTTACACATCTGTGGCGCAACGGGTACGACAGGATCGCATTCATCGGTGGCCCCAAAGAAGATACAATTTCTGCGCACCGTCTGAGTGGCGCACTTGCAACTCTGAACGAGAAAATCCCGGCAGGATATTTGCGGGAAGGGCCGCCCACCAGTGAGGGCGGCGCAGCAGCCGCACGCGCCCTGTTGGAACTGCCGACACGACCCAACGCTGTAATCTGCGCAAACCAGTATATTGCGTTTGGCTGCGTAAATGAATTGAAGGCTTCCGGAATACGCATCCCGGAAGATATGGCTGTTATCACATTTGACGATTTTCCATTTTCTAAAATCATTGAACCGCAACTGAGTGTTGTGAACCTCGATATGTATGATATGGGCGAGCAGGCTGCGAAAGTTGTTCTGCGGCGAATCCGGACACCGCAGTATCTTGTACAATCGCAGACCACGCTGCCGATATTGATAGAACGACAATCGACAAAGAAGTTACCGTAAAGGAGGTAAGTATGGCTAAACATTTGGCAAAAAAGGCAGCGTGCCTTATCGGATCTGCAGCAGTTGCACTCTCGATGACGCTCGGAGCATTCCCTGTGTATGCGGATTCCGCTGCATCGGCTCCGGAACTGGGACCAGTTACGTCCAAGGATGTCGTCTACCAAATCATCACGGACCGTTTCTATGATGGAGACACATCCAACAACGTTCCCGCAGGATTTGATGCAACGCTCTATGATGGAACCGGGCAGGATCTGAAGCTCTACCAAGGTGGCGACTGGGCAGGCATCATCGAGAAGATACCTTATTTAAAAGGTATGGGCGTCACGGCAGTTTGGATCTCCGCTCCGTATGAGAACCGTGATACGGAGATTATCGACTACCAAAGCGATGGCAGTCTCAACCGGTGGACGAGTTTCCACGGCTACCATGTTCGCAACTATTTTGCGACAAACAAGCATTTCGGAACGCTGAACGAGTTCAAGGAACTGCGGGATGCACTGCACGCCAACGGCATTAAGCTGGTTATCGATTTCGTGACCAACCACACCAGCCGGGAAATGAACCCTACCGCGAACAATATCCCGGAAGATGGCAAGCTGTACGAGCCGGATCGCAAAGAAGATGGTACCTTTGCATTCGATGAGAATGGTGAGCCGTATGATTACAATGGGGATGGCTTGGTAGAAAACTTGATTGCCGATCCTCAGAATGATACAAATGGATGGTTCCACGGTTTGGGTGACCGTGGCAATGATAGCAGCCGATATGGCTATCGCTATAAGGATCTCGGCTCGTTGGCTGATTTCTCACAGGAAAATCAGGATGTTGCGGCATATCTGGAACAGGCAACCCTGTTCTGGGCGGATATGGGTGTAAACGGTATCCGCCATGATGCCACGCTCCATATGGATGCGGCATTCGCAAAGGGGCTGAAAGATGCGGTTGATTCGCATAATACGATTACCCAGTTCGGTGAGTTTTTCATCGGGCGGCCTGACCCCAAATATGATGAGTATGTCTATTTCCCGAAGCAGACGGGCATAAACAACCTTGATTTCGAGTTTTATCGCGCAGCGTCCACGACCTTTGGCGACTTCTCGACAACGATGGCGGACTTTGGCAATATGCTGCAGTACACGCAGGACGATTATGACTACGAAAATCAGGCGGTAACGTTCCTCGATAACCACGATGTGACGAGATTCGGCTACACGCAGAGAAGCCAAAAGACCTACAATGCAGCCTTGGCGACGTTGCTGACATCTCGTGGTGTTCCCAACATCTACTACGGTACGGAGCAATATGTTGTCCCCGCAGATGGCAGCGATGTCTCTGGACGTATCTTCATGCAGACGGATAGTTCGTTTGATACAGATACAACGGCCTACAAGCTGATTGGCAAGCTGTCGGAACTGCGTCAGCAAAATGATGCCATTGCGTATGGTACTACCACGATTCGTTACAGCAATGATGATGTCCTTATCTACGAGCGGAAGTTCTATGATGATGTTATACTTGTTGCAATAAATCGCCAGCCGGATAAAGCGTATACCATTGACAATGTGGAAACGTTGCTCCCGGAAGGTGAGTATGTGGACTTCCTCGGTGGTATGCTGAACGGTGAAAATATCAGCGTCTATGCCTCTACAGGAATCAACACTACGGCATCGATCACGTTGGATGGTGGTGAAGTAGGAATTTGGCAGTACGATGCGGCAGCCAACGCACCCGAAATCGGAAATGTCGTTTCTACGATGGGACGTGCAGGCAACCGTGTTTATATTTACGGTGATGGACTTGATGGAAATATCTCGGTCAAGTTTGGTGAAACCGAAGCAACGGTTGAAAGCAACACCGCAAATGAAATCGTGACGTATGTCCCCGATAATGCAGTTGCAGGATACAATGATATTACGGTTACGAAGGGAGATGCTGTCAGCAATTCGTTTACCTATAATGTCTTGTCTGGTGACCAGAACCAAGTCATTTTCCATGTAAAAGCTGAAACCAGCTACGGTGAAAACATTTACATCGTAGGTAACGTGCCGGAGTTGGGAAGTTGGGACCCGGATAAATGCACAGAAGCGCTGCTGAATCCCAATTATCCTGAATGGTTCCTCCCAGTGAGTGTTCCGGCAGGAACGGAAATCCAGTTCAAGTTCATCAAAAAGGACGCGAACGGAACCGTTACGTGGGAGAGCGGTGACAACCGCGTGATTACGTCCTCGTCTCTTAGCGCTGGCACGGTTGATACAGAGGTCTACACTTGGAGAAATTGAGATACTAACGCTATTATAAACAAAGCCATAAGATACACAAATGCCCATTGGTTCAAAAAGCCGATGGGCATTTGTAAGTTTTATAGAGAGATAAATGTATGTGTGTACCATAATTATGTACGCCTTCTTTGGATTTGCGTTGTTACCGTTCTAGCTACTAAACTCGTTTATTGTTTTGCACATAAAGCTGAACTATGAAATCACGATAAGACGGTTGATGACCTATTGACAAAAGCAAACAAAAAGAATATAATATCATATAAAGTCATATTCTAACTGGCGACGGATGCACCGGTAATACCTGACATGAAGAAATGGATTGCCATGGTGTATATAATAAAGATTAAAATGAGGCTAATAGTATGAGTAATATAGTAAAAAAAGAAACAAGCGGTATAATTCCGAAAGAGATTGCGAATATAACGCTTGAGGAATTGATGTCTACAGAAGGAGTAGAGTTCCACAAAAAGAATAATATATTAAGAATGAAACAACGGATAGCAAATGAAATTGTTACGGTAGAAGTTCGTAGTTATGATGATACCAATATTATTTCTCAATCGCGTACGAACAAAAGCCGACCAGTCAGCCAAATGGAATCGACTATCGCGCAACTTCGAAAAGAGGGAAGAACTCAAACAGAAGTGGCCAATCTCTTGGGGACAACTCAAACAAACATCTCTAAGATTGAAAAAAAAATGAAAAATCGCAAATAATTTCAACGAAATCACACCGCTTTGGTTATCCTACAGATAAGTATGTGAAATTCAAATTGGTGCAATCCTATAGCCTTTATAAGCAAGCATAGTGTATTCCAATCGATAAAATCCTATGGCCGGAGTGAATTATTACTATTAATGAATCCGTAGTTGACGATTATCTTCAAGTGTGTTACCATATTCTTGTAAGTGATTTATGTGTCCTGCAAAGCAATTTGCACTGACACACGTTGTCATTTTTGTACTTTGTGCCTGCAAAGCCGCTGACCGTTTGGTCTGTGCATTGCGGGCATTTTTTATCTGACGGGGGCAGCCCCGCATAAAGCGAGAATGATTTTTTGTACTGCTGTTTGCAGCGAAGAAAAGTTGTTCTCGCTTTTTTGTTTTGGTTTGGCGCCGCCCGGCGTTAAAAATAGAAATGCAAGAAAGGTGAAATCACAATGATGGATGAACTCAAACAGCAATTTTACGAGGTCATGCACAAGTATCAAAAGCCGTTTTCGGAGGAAGGAGTCGCGGCGAACCTTACACAGTGGTATGAACAGAAGCAGGGGCTTTTGCAGCTCCTGCGCAAGCATCCGCTATGGAACGAGAAAGAACTGGCAATCGTGTTCCGCGTGGAGGAGCGCCGGGAGATTGACCGCATCACCGTAGATGAAACACGCGCCGCTATACTGGAACTGGGCCGCAAGGCCTGCCCGGATGACGCTGTGTACGAAAACTTTAATGCCGCGCTCCACGCGGCAACCGCAGACTATGCCCGGATACCAAACGAGTACCGATTGGACACGATTCGGCAGTACGGCGGTATCAAGTGCGCACCGGGGCAAAAGGCAAGCCGTATCATCAATCGGCTCTGCCTGAAATTTCATCTCGACCAAATCGAGGAAGAAGCAGAAGCTGGCGAACCGGATAACCGCTATATGCGCACGATCAAGCCATACAACGCGCTGTTTGCGCGGCTGGCAGATGCCCTGAACCCGGCGCATATCGAGAAAACCGCAGTGCTGTCAATCCACCCCTGTGATTTTCTCGAAATGTCCAACCGTGACAACACTTGGAGTTCCTGCCATTGCTTAGAAGGCGGCGGTTACCGCGGCGGCTGCCAGTCCTATATGGGGGATGCTGTCAGCATGATTTTCTTCACGGTCAGTGATGAGTACACGCAGGACTTCCATACAGCACCGCGCATCACGCGAGAGATTTTCTGTTATAAGGACGATGTGCTGCTGCAATCTCGTCTGTATCCAACGGATTTGGAAGACCAGAAAACCCTGTATCGCAGCATCGTTCAGCAGGCAATCGCTACGTGCCTTGACAAACCGAACCTGTGGTCGATTAAGCGAGGAAAAGATACCGAACCTTACTGCGAATCTGCGGCGGACAGCAACCATTATCCCGACTATGAGTATGGATATGCAGTTGTGTCTCTGCTGAAAGGGGAGACCGACTATGGCCAAATGACGATTGGCTCCGTGGCTCGCTGCGTTTGCTGCGGCGGGGAGCAGAAGGACCACCGCTCGATACGCTGTGCAGAATGCGGCAGTATGTTTGTCTGCAAAGGCTGCGGTAAAACGGTGTATGGATATGGGAGATATATTGATAACCACTTCTACTGTAAGGAATGCAGTTATCGCTGCACTGCCTGCAAAGAGGAGTTTATCGGTATGCCGCGTATCGGAATTGCCCGTTCCGGCGAGCAGCGCAGAATTTGCCCCGCCTGCTATGAGCAGGTGATTGGAGTATGCAGAAACTGCACAATCCATGGTGACTGCCTTTCCATCGGTGCCAATCGTTTCTGCCCGAATCAGATGAACGACCTTGCCACATAAAGGAGGAATCAATGCAAGAAATGACGTTTGAAACCATTCTGCGCCTGCCGCAGATGGAACTAAAAAAGACGCTGAAAGCCGAATTGAGAAGCAGGGGTTACCCCGTCACGGATAAGCCCGGCTACCTGTATGCAGAGGGAACGATTCCTGTCTTGCTGGTGGCTCACATGGACACGGTTCACCGTCAGCCTGTTGAACAGATATGCTATTCGGAGGATAGGGCGGTAGCTATGTCACCGCAGGGCATCGGCGGTGATGATCGCTGCGGAGTCTGGATGATTTTGCAGATCCTGCGCACAACAAACTGTCATGTGCTTTTATGTGAGGATGAGGAAGTCGGCTGTATAGGTGCAAAGAAATTCACAAGCGGCTCTTTACGGCCACAGGTAAACTACATCGTAGAGCTTGACCGCCGTGGCAGCAATGATGCTGTGTTTTATCACTGCGATAACCCGGGGTTTGAGGACTTCGTCACCTCGTTCGGATTCGAGACGGCAGGTGGTTCGTGCAGTGATATATCTTACATTGCGCCGTATCTGGAAACGGCGGCGGTCAATATCAGCTGCGGTTACTACTGCGAGCATCAACGGTATGAGTACATCCACTTAGAGGAGATGAAACTGAATGCCGCTCGCGTGGCGCAGATGGTAACGCAGCAGACAGAACACTTTGAATATAGGGAACAGCAGGACAACTTCTTCGGCGGGCGAGTTTACCAGTATTCTATGTGGGATATGGCCTCGGAGCGTGAAACCTACAAGTGGCTTTCACCGCTGCCGAAAGAAGCAAAAATCAAGCTGGGAACAGCGGAACTTATCATG
>ULXQ01014207.1_pt1 | contig 20855 bp, 20 predicted proteins | sample 1961481 | NCBI WGS metagenome assembly ULXQ01 (sample SAMEA4835843, study PRJEB28245) | human gut metagenome | biome: gut microbiome; material: fecal sample | place: Denmark | collected 2008 | reverse complement strand
TCGGCTGTCCGCTAGCCGTTGGCCTTCCCCCGTTCCCCAGTCCCCATTCCTCAATCCCCAGCCCCGATTCCCCAGTCCCGATCCCGATCCCAATCCCGAATCCCGACTCCCCATTCCCCAACATCCCCCCTTGACAGGGGACCCCAGGGGGGTGTAGTATGGTGAACGTTAGGGATATAAAAATTTTGATTTCTAAAAAATATAAATTCAGCAAGGAGAACGAAATGGAACACTGCGAATGCCGACACACCATGCGAACGGAAAAGGAAAGAAAGGTACTGATGACCCGCCTGAAAACGGTGGAAGGCCAGATCCGGGGCATTGAAAAAATGGTGGAAAGCGACGCCTACTGCCCGGATATTGTGATGCAGGTATCTGCGGTGACCAATGCGCTGAACAGTTTCAACAAGCTTCTCCTGGCTGCCCATATTCGCGGATGCGTCACAGAAGACATCCGGGAAGGAAAGGAAGACAAAGTGGATGAACTCTGCAGCATGCTGCAGAAAGTCATGAAATAGGATTTCCCTTTGTCTTTATCCTTAACAGAAAGATGGTGATTTTATGAGTGAAAATAAATGCCAGTACATGGTGACCGGCATGACCTGCGCCGCCTGCCAGGCTCACGTGGAAAAAGCGGTGAGCCGGGTGCCGGGAGTAGACAAAGTGACAGTGTCTCTCTTGACCAATTCCATGTCCGTAGAAGGGAAGGCTTCAGCCAGCGATGTGGTGAAGGCGGTGGAAAAGGCAGGTTACGGTGCCAAACCCATGAATGCTTCCTCTGCCGGTATGTCCCGGTTGGAAGCGGAAAAGGAAGCCCTGGAGGACCATGAAACGCCGAAGCTCAAAAGACGGCTTCTCATTTCTATCCTTTTCCTGATAGTCCTCATGTACTTCACCATGGGACACAATATGCTGGATCTGCCGGTGCCTTTCTTTTTGAATCATAACCATCTGGGCCTTGCCCTGACGGAAATGATTCTGGCCTTTATTGTTATGGCAGTGAACCATGCCTTCTTCGATTCCGGCTTTAAGTCCCTTTTCCACAGGAGTCCCAATATGGATACCCTGGTGGCTCTGGGGTCTTCCGTATCCTTCGGCTGGTCACTCTATGTATTTTATAAAATGACCTGGCTCATAACCCAGGGCTCTTCCAGTATGGATATCATGCCCCTCTATCATGACCAGCTTTATTTTGAATCGGCTGCCATGATTCCTGCCCTCATTACGGTAGGGAAACTCTTGGAGTCCATTTCCAAAGGACGCACCACCGATGCGCTGAAGGGGCTCATGAAGATTGCCCCGAAAACGGCCCTGGTGGAAAGGGAGGGGAAGGAATCCCTCATTCCCGTGGAAGAAGTGCGGGCAGGAGACATATTCATAGTGAAACCGGGCGATTCAGTGCCGGTGGATGGCGAAATCCTGGAAGGGGAAACGGCGGTGGACGAGTCCGCCTTAACCGGGGAATCGGTGCCGGTAGATAAGAAACCCGGAGACCGGGTGAGCGCCGCCACCATGAATACCAATGGCTATATCCGGGCCCGGGCCCTTCGGGTAGGCGAAGACACCACCTTTGCCCAAATTATCCGCATGGTCAGCGATGCGGCTGCCACCAAGGCGCCCATTGCCCGCATAGCTGACAAGGTATCGGCGGTCTTTGTGCCGGCAGTGATTCTCATTGCTATTCTGGTATTCCTCCTGTGGATCCTGCTGGGCGCTCCCGTTTCCAGGGCCCTGGAATACGCTATCTGTGTTCTTGTCATTTCCTGTCCCTGTGCCCTGGGCCTGGCAACGCCGGTGGCCATTATGGTGGGCAATGGCATGGGTGCTAAAAACGGCATCCTTTTCAAAACCAGCGAAGCTCTGGAAAATGCAGGAAAAATCGATATAGCCGTCATGGATAAAACCGGTACCATTACGGAAGGAAAACCCAAGGTGACCGATATAGTTCCGGCGGAAGGGGTTTCGGAAAAAGAACTTCTGGAAAAGGCCTACGCCCTGGAAGTGAAATCGGAACATCCCCTGGCGCTGGCAGTGGTGGATTATGGAAATCGGAAATCAGTGAAAGCCCTTCCCTTGACTGATTTCAAAATCCTGTCGGGTCACGGACTGGAAGGAAACCTGGGAGGAAAGAAACTCCACGGCGGTTCCGCTTCCTATATTTCCACCTTCGCTTCCATTCATGGTCTCAAGAATCGGGCGGAAGCACTTGCCGAAGAAGGGAAGACGCCCCTCTTCTTTGAAGAAGAAGGAAAACTTCTGGGACTCATGGCCGTGGCCGATGTCATCAAGGAAGACTCGCCCCGGGCCATCCAGGAGCTTAAGGATATGGGCATCCAGGTGGTCATGCTGACCGGCGACAATGAAAAGACGGCTGCCGCCATGGCCCATAGGGCCGGCGTGGACCATGTGATTGCCGGCGTCCTTCCCGATGGAAAGGAAGCGGTCATCAGAAAGCTCCAGGCCTTTGGGAAAGTGGCCATGGTGGGTGACGGGATTAATGATGCCCCGGCTCTGGTGAAGGCGGATACAGGCATTGCCATCGGTGCCGGCACCGATGTGGCCATTGACTCTGCCGACATTGTACTCATGAATTCCCGTCTCACCGATGTGTCCGCCGCAGTGCGGCTTTCCCGGGAGACTTTGAAAAATATTCACGAAAACCTTTTCTGGGCTTTCGCCTACAACGTGCTCCTCATCCCCATGGCTGCCGGTCTGTATCCAGGCATCCGCATGAATCCCATGTGGGGCGCCGCCGCCATGTCCCTTTCCAGCTTCACTGTCTGCATGAACGCTCTAAGGCTGAATCTCTTCAACGTCCGCAGCCCTTCCCGGGACAAAAAGAAAAAGATGGCGGCCCTGCCGGACTGGGATACCATTTCCGGCAAGCCCTTCTCTGCAGACAAACCAGAAGCGGCGGGAGGAAAGGCAGTGGTGCTGGTAGAAGGCATGATGTGTGAAAACTGCGAAAACCACGTGAAGAAAGCGCTGGAATCGCTTCCCTTCATTACCGGTGCCCGGGCAGATCATAAAACAGGCCGCGTGTCCATTACATACAGCTCACAACCCGACGAGGCAGCCATGAAACAGGTGCTGGCCAAGGCGGATTATGAATATAAAGGCATTTTATTTCCAAAGGAGGAAACAAACATGAAAGAAACAGTTAAAATCGAAGGTATGATGTGCAATCACTGCGAAATGACAGTAAAGAAAGCCCTGGAAGCCCTGGACGGTGTGGAAAAGGCCGATGTATCCCATACCAAAGGCACCGCTGTTCTTACTCTGGATAAGGCAGTAGCTGAGGGAGACATTAAGAAAGCCATCGAAGACAAGGACTACACCTTCAAAGGCATCGAAAAATAAGGAATCAAAAAGCCGTGAAACGGGAAACCGCTTCACGGCTTTTATTGTCTGGAAATCAAAAAACCAGCCTGCAGGCTGGTTTTTATGGTGCCGGAGGCGGGACTTGAACCCGCACGATGTTGCCATCGCCAGATTTTGAGTCTGGTGCGTCTGCCATTCCGCCACTCCGGCATATCGGTAATTATTTTATCATACAGACTGACCTATCGTCAATGAAAAAATGGGGGAAGCACGTAACGCAGGCTCCTTTCCTGGAAAGGAGCCTGCGAAGCGGTGAGAATAGCCTCTATAAAAACTGCGGCGAAGCCGCCACCGCTGCCCTCGGGCCTGCAGGGCCCGTCAAACCTAAGAACCCTTGGGCCCTGGGCCCATTCATCTTAAGAATCTTTTTACACAACCCTTTTACACAACCCGCGGCGCCGGCCGCGCCCCTTTGCGCCCAAAGGACGCTGAACCCTTTTGAATCCCTTGTCCCCCTGTGTTATGATGGATGTATCCTTTTCAAGGGAGATGAGAGTGTGAATATAAAGCTGGTGCTGCTGGGGCTTCTGGCCTTGTTCAGCCTGTATCGTTTGTATGAACATAATGATTTCATGACTCTCTGTGCCACGGTGATCGTGGTGGCGGCCTTTGTGCTGTCTGCCTTTCATCTGTGGCGGAGACGACAGTAGGAATGCGCTGCTTTTATGAAATGGATGAGCGTTTTCCCATAAGAAAAGCCTGACTGGCTTTAACAGAGGAGGGATTCTTTTGGATTGCAGAGATGCAGCTGAAAAAGAAAGGGACACAGTGATTTCACTGCGCCGCCATTTTCATGAAAATCCTGAGCTTTCACAGAAAGAGTTCGGGACCATGGATTTTATTGAAAAGTTTCTTCACGAATTAGGAATTGAAACGGTACGGGTGCCTCATGGCGGGGTATTCGGATTTATTGACAGCGGCAGGCCGGGCTGGACGGTGCTCATGCGGGCAGACATTGATGCCCTTCCTATTAAGGAAGATCCGGTGAACCTGTCTAAGGAAAGGGTGTGCATTTCCAAAAACGATGGCGTCATGCATGCCTGCGGCCACGACGGACATATGGCCATGCTGCTGACAGATGCCAAAATCCTTTCTCTCCATAAAAAGGAGTGGGAAGGAAAGGTGGTTCTCATGTTTGAGGAAGCCGAGGAAATGGGAGAAAGAGGAATTGCTCCCATGCTCCGTTACTTAAGGGACCATCATATCCATGTGGATACCTGCTTTGGCACCCATGTGAAATGGGATCTGCCGGCAGGAAAGGTAGGCATCCTTTATGGCACTGCCATGGCAGGAGCCTATTTCTTCCGCATCAAGCTTCATGGAAAAAGCGGCCACGGTTCTCGCCCCGATATGGCGGTGAGCCCCATTGAATGCTTTATTTCCATTGCTTCCGAGCTCCGTTCCTACCGCATGCGGGTCACGGCGCCTACGGACAGCTTCACCTATTCTTTCGGCTCCGTGGAAGCCGGTCATGAACCGAATATTATTCCTGAAGAGCTCATGTTTGCCGGCACAGCCCGCTGCACGAAAAACGAAGACGGACTGGCTTTCCGCAAGACCCTTCTGGAGGTCACGAAGAATACCGCCGCCCTTCACGGCTGCACGGTGGAAGTGGTGGAGGACCAGTACTTCCCGGTAACTGTCAATACGAAGGAATGCGTGGACCTGGCAAGGAAGGCAGTGGTGGACCAGCTGGGCGAAGGGGCCCTGGACAGAAACTGCCCCATGTGGATGGCTACGGAAACGTTTTCCATTACCGAGTCTACCTGGCCGGGGGTGTTCTTCTTCACCGGTATTTATGACAAAGATGTGGGAAGCGGCAGCCCCCATCATACACCGAAATTTGATATAGCTGAAAATGGTCTGGTTACCGGTGTGGCAGCAGCCCTGTCCTATGTGACAGCGGTGCTGAAAGAAAAGCCGGCCTGCCCCTCCTTCCATGCAGTGGATCTGGAAAGCATGCTGAAGCTCACAGAATGATCTGAAAAAAGGCTTTGGAGAAATGGGAATCCTTTCTCCAAAGCCTTTTTTGCGTCACTGAAGTTTCCTATCCGGTATGGTTCCTATGGAAATCATCCCTGTCTATGTGGAATAGACAGCATAAAAGGACTATAATATAGACAGGAGATAAAGTAAGGAAGCATTCATGAAATCTATTTCTTTTTTCATGAAAGAGGCGATAGGTATGCTTCCATCAGCATTGCTTTTTATTGGCAGTATTCTTTTTATAGGCGCCGGTATTTTCTGTATTGCGGAGCCGGCGGAGTCCCTTCTGGCGGTGGGATATTATATCGGATTTGTTCTTGTCCTTGGCGGGGTATGCCAGATTCTCCGCTGGATGAAAACGGAGGGCGCCAGCCGTTCTCTCTGGCATCTTCTCATGGCAGTCCTAGATACGGTCTTCGGCCTGTGGATGATGATTTCCCTGGCTTTTGCCGTGGTGGCCTTCATGCTGCCTCTTCTCTTTGCCCTCTACATTCTTCTCCGCGGTATTTTCATGATGATCCTGCGTTCCAGAAAACAGGCATCTTTGAGAAATTCTAGGCTTTATATGGTGGCAGCGGTGGTGCAGATTCTTCTGGGACTGCTTCTGGTATTTCGTCCTGACGCAGCGGGACTCCTCTTCATGTACATGGTAGGGGCGGCCCTCATCTGGACTGGCATCAGCACTTTCCTTACCTGGAGGAAACAGGGCGGTATGGATGCATGAAAAAAAGGCTCTGAAAAATGCGAAACATTTTTCAGAGCCTTTTTTGTGTGGAATGACAGCATTTCCAAAGGCTCATCCTTGCATATGATGCAGGGAATGTGCTGTCCTGCCGCCTCTCGCTGGAGCCATACGTTATATATCCGGCTGAAGCGCTGAATCTCTCCGGGAGGGGTCAGCCATTCCGGAGAGAGCCCATAAAACTTCGGGAAGTATATCCCTGCACAGGAGGCAGGATTTAGTGCAATAAAAAAACTGCGCCGTAAAGGGCACAGTTCTTTTGAAAGGGCTCAGGCCTTTTCTTCCATCTTTTCCTTGTAAGCTTCCTTTGCTTCTTCCTTGGCAGCTTCTGCTTTTTCTTTTGCTTCAGCAGCTTTAGCCTTGGCAATGGCAGCGTTTACGTTTGCGTTCAGACGGGATTTCTTACGAGCGGCTGCATTCTTATGAATGACGCCCTTCTGGGCAGCACTATCAATGATGCTTACAGCGGCGCGAAAAGCTTCTTCTTTATTGTCAGAGTTAGCAGCAGCTACAGCTTTCTTCATAGCGCCGTGAATCTGGGATTTAACAGCAGCGTTGGCAGCTCTTTTAGCAGCGTCCTGTCTCATGCTTTTCATGTTGGCTTTAATCTGTGGCAATGTATTTCACCTCCCGTCTGCATTATTCATACCATGCCATTCTATCATATTTTGACTGCCATGGCAAGGAAACTTTCAAAGAAATATAAAGACTTGCTTTTACGGCTCATTTCCCATGATTTTATCTTTCATTTGAATAAGATCATAGGCTTTTGTACAATAAGGAGGAAAGAGAAAGAAGTGCTGATTCGTCCATAGGGGCTGTGTTGATTCCTGGATTCCAGGGAGGAAATCAAAGCCGTGGCCCTGGAATCGGTGCCTTACAGTCGGATGTAGCGGTTTCACGAAAGGAGAAGCCCATGTATGTAGGTGTAGACTTAGTAAAGATCGACCGGTGGGAACGGATACTGGAAAAGTTCCCCGCCCGGGTGGAGAAGATTTTCACAGCAGAGGAAATAGCCCACTGCGAGAAGAAGGGAAAGAAGCGGGCCGAGTCCTATGCAGCTCTCTGGGGAGCCAGGGAGGCGGCAGGAAAAGCGCTGGGCATCGGCATATTCGGCTCCGCCTGGCAGGATGCCTTTGTGACCTGGACGAAATGGGGAGCGCCGGTGCTTCATCTGCAGGGCACTTTTAAGAAAAGGGCAGAGCAGCTTGGCATTACGGATATGTCCATTTCCATTTCCCATGAAGAACATATGGCCATTGCAGTGGTTGTAATGGCAGGAGGCAGGCATGATACTGACAAAGACTGAAGAGTCAAGGCTTCTGGATTCCATGGCCATGAAGGAATATGGGATTCCGGAGATGGTGCTTATGGAGAATGCAGGATCATCGGTGGTCCGTCTGACAGAGAAATATGTGGACTGGGACGGCGCCTTTACGGTGATTCTCTGCGGCACAGGAAATAATGGAGGCGACGGGTTCGTAGCAGCCCGCTACGCAGCTGGCCGGGGAGCCAGGGTGCTGGTGCTCCTTATGGGAAACGAGGCCCATATGAGCGAATCATCGAAGCAGTACAGGCATGTGATAGATAAAATGGGCATCCCGGTGATTCCTATTTCCAGGGCTGAAGAAGGGGCACCCTATATCCATGATGCCGATATCTTGGTGGATGCCCTCATAGGCACCGGCCTTTCCAGCGAGGTAAAGGGAGAAAAGGCGCTTCTGATTACTTTGATGAACGAGGCCCAGGGCATTATCATTTCCGTAGATGTGCCAAGCGGCATGCTGACCGATACCGGCAAGGCCGCCGGAGTGGTGGTGGATGCAGACTATACGGTGGCACTGGGATCTGTGAAACGGGGCCATGTGCTGTATCCCGGTTCTTCCTACACCGGCACCCTGCTCTATTCGCCCATTGGCATTCCTGATGAGGCACGCATGGATTTTCCTGTCCATCTGACGGAAAAGGAAGATGTGTTCAATATCCTTCCTGTGAGAAATCGGGTGTCCCATAAAGGAAAGAATGGTTTCATCGGTATTTTTGCCGGCTCCTATGGCATGGAAGGAGCGGCCCTTCTAGCAGGGCAGGGGGCTCTCTATGCCGGCGGCGGCAAGGTGGCGGTGGTGACGGCTGCCGGTGCTCATCCTGCGCTGGCAGGCCGGATTCCGGAGCTCATGGTTTCTTCTCTCGGGGAAGGCCCCTTCTTTACAGAAGCGGACAGCGAAGAAGCGCTGGAAAAGGCGAAGGCCTACGATGTCATAGCCCTGGGGCCCGGCCTTGGCAGAGAGAAGGAAACGGGAAAGTTTGTGAAGCGTCTCATCACTTCTTTTGATAAGACCATGGTCATTGATGCGGATGCCCTTTTTGCAGTCAAGGAAGAGAACATTGCCCTGGATACATGTCCCGGGCGGCTCATCCTCACGCCCCATGTAGGGGAATTTTCCCATCTCACCGGACTTTCGCCCAAAGAAATCGAGGATGGCCGGATTGACGAAGCCATCCGGTTTGCCGTGGAAAACCATGTGGTACTGATACTGAAGGGGGCGCCTACGGTGACTGCCATGCCCGATGGTTCGGCCTATGTAAATACTACCGGCAATCCGGGCATGGCCACCGGCGGCATGGGAGATACCCTGACCGGTATCATTGCCGCCCTGGCAGGACAGGGCATGAATGCGTCCGGCGCCGCCCTGGCAGGGGTATACCTTCATGGGCTGGCAGGAGATATGGTGGCAGAAAAGACACCGGTAGGCTACCGGGCCGGTGATCTGGCAGAATGGATTCCATTGGCCCGGGCAGAAGTGATGAAAATGGGGAGATAACTATGCATATATTTCAAAAACTGATGAAATTTCTGGCAGTGTTTCTTTTGTCACTGTCATTAACCGCTGCTTTTTCCGCCTGCGGCAGCAGCGCGTCCTCTTCGGCCAGTCCGGCGAAGGCCTCTGCTGCCGCCAAAGGAGGACAGCTTACTGTGCGTATGCTGGACATAGGCCAGGGAGATGCCTTCCTTCTTGAAAAGGATGGGAAGTTTGTCATGATTGATACCGGGGACATTGAACACCGGGACCAGATTGTGGCGCTCCTTCATAAATACAAGGTCAAAGAAATTTCCAAAATCATTATTACCCATCCCCATGCAGACCATCTGGGCGGCATGAATGCCATCTTCAAAAATTTCAAGGTAGATGCTATTTACGATGACGGCATGCCTGCGGCCACCGGTTCCTATAAAAACTACCTGAAGCAGATCAAAGCGAATAAGATTCCCTACCATGTGCTGAAGGCAGGGGACGAGGTGGATTTCTTCGACGATGTCAAATACAACGTGCTGGGGCCTGTGAAGGTCATTAAAGACCAGAAGGGAAATTCCGATTTCAATAATAATTCCGTAGTAGGCCGTCTGATCTATGGGAAATTCTCCATGATGTTCACCGGCGATGCGGAAAAAGAGGAAGAAAAGACCATTCTTGACAAGGGAGGCACCCTGAAGAGCGATGTGCTGAAGGTGGGCCACCATGGCAGCCGTACCAGTACGTCTCCTGCTTTCCTGAAAGCCGTTTCTCCGAAAGATGCGTTCATTTCCTGCGGCCAGGGCAATGATTACGGTCATCCCCACAAAGTGACCCTGGACAAACTGGAAAAAGCCAAAGTCCATGTATACCGCACCGACAGGAACGGCACGGTTACGCTGACCACTGACGGCAGCAGTTATCATATTGAAAAGGAGCGGGCATGATGAAGAAAGAAGCCATTGTAGACCGCATTGAAGGAAAAAAGGCCGTACTGATTACGGACGACGAGGAAACGGTGATTCTCCCGGCGGCCTGGCTGCCTGATATCCATGAAGGCATGGCGGTGGACATGGATTTCACAGAAAATCCTGAAAGAGAGAAGGCGTCCATGGAAGAAGCGGAAGACCTTCTGGCGGAAATCAAAAAGATGAACGGGGAAGAATAAAATGGGGGAGCGCTGATGGCGCTCCCTTTTCCCTATATGATATGATAGATGGAAAGCCCTTGGGGAAAGCGCTGACCACATCATGGCCCGCTTTTATATAAGCAGACTCTATGAATGAATCGGTGCTTCCCGAAGATGGCAATGATTGAAATGCAGGAGGCATTTATGGCACAGACTAAGAGAGAACTAGTAAAGGCAGCTCTTGACTGCAAACCGGTAGACAGAGTACCGGTCGGTTTCTGGCATCATTTTCTGGCAGATCAGAGACACGCAGACGCACTGGCCCATCACTCCGCCTGGGTGGACAACCTGGCGGGACATGATACCTTTTACAAATCCTGGAAACCGGACTTTGTGAAAATTATGACTGACGGATTTTTCCTCTATCCCCACGAGCAGCTTCATGACCTGAAGTCTATCAGGGATGCGGAAAACATCAAACCTCTGGGCAGAGATTCGGACTGGATTCAGAAACAGGTAGAACTCTGCGGTATCCTGACAGAAAGATACGGTAAAGAAGTGATGGTATTCTACAACCTCTTTGCCCCCACCCGGTGCATTGAATTCCAGCAGACCGGGAGCGATGCGAAGACCGTGATTACCCGCTTCATGAAAGAAGACCCCGAGGCGTTGAAGGAAGTCATGGCAGTGCTTACGGAAGACATTGCCACCCTGGCCAAAGCCGTGATTGCCGATGGTCATGCCGACGGGATTTACCTGTCAGTACAGAACATTCCCCATCCCGATATGACCTATGAGAAATACAGGGAATTCATTACTCCTTCTGAAATCGCCGTGCTGGAAGCAGCAAACTCGGTGTCTGACTATAACCTGCTCCACATCTGCGGCTACATGGGATGCCACAACGACCTGACCTGGTACAGGGACTATCCCTTCAAGGCCGTGAACTGGGCTGTGGCTTTCGAAGGAGTGCCTCTGGAAAAGGGAGAGGAAATCTTTAACCACCGCTGCGTCATCGGCGGCTTTGACAACAACCCGGAAGGCGTCCTTTATTCCGGCACCAGGGAAGAAGTTGAAAAAGAAACGGTGCACATCCTGGAAAAAGCAGGCACCAGAGGCGTCATCCTGGGCGCCGACTGCACCGTGCCCAAGGACATTGATCCCGAAAGATTCAACTGGGTCAGAGACGCCGCTGCTGCTTTCGGCGTAAAATAGGAACATAATAATAGATAAGAAATAATAAAAGCCTAAAAGGGGATAGATAAGAAATAATAAAAGCCTAAAAGGGGCTGTGAAGAAATGATTTACATTTTTTCACGGTCCTTTTTTCGTGGAGAAAAGGGGGAATCTTATTTTTATAAAACTTGCGGCGTCAGCCGCCACCACCACCCTCTGAACCTTCTGAACCCTCTGAACCTTCTGAACCGAGAGATCTCCTGCCTCAATGCTTCATGTACCATGGAGGAGTGAGATTTCTCCACTCCGCTTCGCTTCGGTCGAAATGACGGGGATGGGGGCAGCGTTTTTTGTCATTCGTCCTCTTTTGAAATGACAGTATGCCGCCCGCCGCCACCGTCATCTCGAGCGGAGGGGCATGCCGCTATGGGAGACAGACAGGAACCGCTCCGATGATACTCTGAGTCGAGAGATCTCCTGCCTCAATGCTTTATGTACCATGGAGGAGTGAGATTTCTCCACTCCGCTTCGGTCGAAATGACGGGGATGGGGGCAGCGTTTTTTGTCATTCATCCTTTTCTGAAATGACTGTATGCTGATCGCCAACACCGTCATCTCGAGCGGAGCTGCATGCCGCTGTGGGAGACAGACAGGAACCGCTCCCATGATATTCTGAGTCGAGAGCTCTCCTGCTTCCATGTTTCTTGGACTATTGAGGAGTGAGATTTCTCCACTCCGCTTCGCTTCGGTCGAAATGACGGGGATGAGGGCGGCGTTTTTGTCATTCGCCCTCTTCAGAAATGACAGTATGCCGCCCGCCGCCACCGTCATTTCGAGCGGAGGGACATGCCGCTATGGGAGACAGATGGAAACAGCTCCCATGATGCTCTGAGTCGAGAGATCTCCTGCCTCAATGCTTTATGTACCATGGTGGAGTGAGATTTATCCACTCCGCAACGCTTTCGTTGAAATGACGGAGGGCGTCAGCCGCGCCCCCTTTTTAAAATCTGCGCCCCCTAAAGGGGAAACGACTCACTACATTTTGTGCGTCGCTAACGCTCCTTCATCCTCTGCTGTCACTGACTCACTGGATTTTCAGGTCGCTGATGCGCCCTTACAAATCCAGTTCGCATAGTGCAAAATGTGTTCGCTGTGCACCGAAGGGTGCCACCACAACCCTCGGCCTGAAAGGCCGTCAAACTTAAGAGCCCTCCGGCCGTCAGGCCGGTCAATCCTAAGAACCTTCACACCGAAGGTGTGTCCACGGGCGAAGCCCCGTCAACCCTCACACCGAAGGTGTGTCCCTCTAAGCAGCAGCTCCCTTTACGTTTCTTTTACAATCTAAATCAAAGCTATACTTTTTTGCCTCTTTGTTTTTTACATCCCTGCTTTACACTTAAAGCATCGAAAACAAAAGCAAACATCATTCGTTTCAAGGGAGGATTTATAATGAATCTTAAAAAGTGGATGGCTCTGGCTCTTTCTTCGGCAGCATTGGTTGCAGCAGCAGGCTGTGGCGGAAACTCCGCTCCGGCTAAAAGCGGCGCCGCTTCCGGCAGCAAGGTTTCCGGACAGGTAACTGTTTCCGGTTCATCCGCACTTCTTCCGCTGGCTAAAGATGCAGCTGCCAAGTTCAAAACAAAGAACCCTGATGTATCTATCACACTGAATGCAGGCGGCTCCGGCACCGGTCTGAAACAGGTAGCTGAAGGCTCTGTAAACATCGGCAACTCTGATGTACCGGCAGAAAAGAAGCTCCCCGCTGACAAGGCAAAGGGACTGGTAGACCACAAGGTCTGCACCATGACCGTAGCGACCATTGTGAATAAGGACATTGCAGACAAGGTGAAGAGCCTTACTTCCCAGCAGCTGCAGGATGTATTCACTGCGAAAGTGACCAACTGGAAAGATGTGGGCGGCCCTGATGAACCAATCGTTCTCGTAACAAGACCTACCACTTCCGGTACCCGTGCCCTCTTCACAGAACTGGCACTGGCAGGACAGGAAGAAGCATCCAATAAATCCCTTGAAACTGATGATAGCGGCACACTGATCCAGAGCGTAGCTCAGACAAAGGGTGCTATCGGCTATGTAGCTCTTCCTTACCTGGTAAACAACAAAGACGTAGCAGCCATTGCTATTGACGGCGTAGAACCGAGCCTGGAAAACACCTACAACGGCAAGTACAAAGTCTGGGGCTATGAACACATGTACACCAAAGGCGAAGCTACTGGCGCTGTGAAAGCTTATCTGGACTATGTTCTCTCTGATGAATACGGCGTAGAAATCGAAAAACAGGGCTACGGCGTATCCTCCAAAATGAAGACAAAATAATTTGAGTTTAAAAGCGTAATACGAAATAGCTGCGGGAAAAGCGGCCGCGTGAATATGCGGCTGCCTTTCCCGTCTTTCAAAAGGAGAACCATTCATGGACGGTAATATGCGCCAGCAGCATATGTTCAGGCGAGAAATTCTGGGGAAGAGCGTATCCACTATATGCGGTTTTTTCCTCATTATTCTCACCGTTGCCATTGGCTGCTTTCTGCTCGCCAAAGGCATGCTTACATTCACTGATTTTCACCACAGCATAGGGGAGTTCCTCTTCTCCTCCGCCTGGAAGCCATCTGACACCGATGCAGGCGGCGGACAGGTAGGAGCAGCCATCTTTATCTGGGGTTCCATCCTTACCTGCTTCCTGGCTCTGGTCATTGCCATTCCCTTCAGCCTTTCCACCGCTGTATTCATGACCCAGATTTCCCCGAGACTGGGTGAAAAACTGATTCGCCCCGCTGTGGAAATATTCGTCAGCATTCCCTCCGTTGTTTACGGCTGGGTTGGGCTGGTGGTGCTGGTGCCATTCCTGCAGAAACTGTTCAAACTGCCCCATGGGCAGTCAGTGCTGGCAGCGGCCATCGTCCTTTCTGTCATGATTTATCCCACCATTACCTCCGTTTCTGCTGATGCCATCCGCAGCGTGAATAAGAAATATATCGAAGGGGCCTATGGACTGGGTTCCACCCGCTGGCAGATGATTTACAAAGTGCTCCTGCCGGCAGCCCTGCCGGGCATCCTGACAGCCATTGTGCTGGGCCTGGCCCGTGCCTTCGGTGAAGCCCTGGCGGTGTCCATGGTTATCGGCAAGATGAAATCTTTCCCCAAAAGCATTCTGGATCCCACCAACAGCCTCACCGCAGCCATTGCTTCCGATATGGGCGGTGCCATGGACGGCGGCGAACTGAATGCAGCCCTGTGGACCATGGCTCTTCTCCTCTTCATTATTTCCCTTCTCTTTATCCTGATGATTCACCTCATTGCAGCTAGAAAGGAGTCCCTGGCATGAGTACACAGCCGGCAGAGCCGATGAACGGAAAAATGTCTGATCTCCGCTTCATTGACGGAGGACTCAAAAGAGCCCGTTTTGCTGATAAAACAGCAACCTTCTTCTTTTATTTCATTTCCGCAGCCTTTGTGTTCCTGCTCATCGCTTTTACCCTGTATGTAGTATGGGGCGGAATCAAAGCCTTTAAACCGGAAGTCTTTTCCTTTGGACCCCAGGGCATTGGCAGCCAGTTCTTCAATACGGTATACCTGGTAGTTCTTTCCCTTCTGATTTCAGTTCCCATTGGCGTGATGGCCGGTGTTTACATGGCGGAATATGCCACTCCCGGCAAGGTGACCAATACGCTTCGCATTGCCATTGAAACCCTGTCTTCCCTGCCTTCCATTGTAGTCGGCCTCTTCGGATACCTGGTATTCATCATCATGGTACACAGCCAGTGGAATCTTTTCTCCGGTGCCCTGGCCGTTTCTGTTCTATCCCTGCCTCTCATTACGTCCACCACCTATGATGCTTTCAAAGCCCTCCCGGAAGGGTATAAAGAAGGCAGTCTGGCTCTGGGGGCGACCCATTTTGAAACCATCTGGCATGTCATGCTTCCTGCCACGGTGGGCCCCATTGTGACCGGCGTCATCCTGGCCGCCGGGAGAGGATTCGGCGAAGCAGCCGCCCTCCTGTACACGGCTGGTATGAGTACCGATATTAACTGGAATGTGTGGGATGTGACTTCTCCCACCTGCCCATTGAATCCCTTCCGCCCCGGTGAAACCTTGTCCCTTCAGGTGTGGGCTGCCCGCACCGAAGGCCTTGGCTCCGGCGCTATGGACACAGCAGCAGCGGCTTCTGCCGTACTTATGATTATGGTATTAGCATTCAGTATCGGAGCCAGAATGGTGAGCCGGTATATTTCCAGAAAAACTGAAGGAGAAAATTCATGATGACAAATAACAATTCTATGGCTGTCCAGGCTCCTGCCAGCGCAGCGTCCCTGTCCGTTTATTCCAATATCATTTTTGACTGCAAAGGCCTTGATCTTTACTACGGCGCTTTCCAGGCATTAAAGAAAATTTCCATGCGCATTGAAAGAAACCAGATTACTGCCCTCATCGGACCTTCCGGCTGCGGTAAATCCACATTCCTCAGGACTCTGAACCGCATGAATGATCTGGTTCCCGGATGCCGCGTAGAAGGACAGGTCCTTCTTTCCGGCGTAGATATCTACAAGGAAATCGATCCCATTGTGCTGCGCCGCCATGTAGGCATGGTTTTCCAGCAGCCAAACCCCTTCCCCAAGAGCATTTATGATAATGTAGCCTATGGTCCCCGTCTGAAAGGCATTACCAGGAAGAGCGACCTGGACGAAATCGTGGAAAGAAGCCTTCGTCAGGCAGCCATCTGGGATGAACTGAAGGATCGTCTCCATAAGTCTGCCTTAGGTCTTTCCGGCGGCCAGCAACAGCGTCTCTGCATTGCCCGTGCCCTGGCAGTAGAACCGGAAGTACTCCTCATGGACGAAGCCACCTCTGCGCTGGACCCCATTTCCACCGCCCATATCGAAGAACTGGCTGTGAAGCTGAAGGAAGATTACACGGTGGTCATGGTTACCCATAACATGCAGCAGGCCCAGCGTATCGCTGATAAAACCGCATTCTTCTACCTTGGCGAAATGGTGGAATACGGAGATACGAAGCAGATTTTCGAAAATCCGAAGGAAGAAAGAACCATCCGTTATGTTTCCGGCAATTTCGGCTGATGTGGTAAAATAAATATGATGAAATTCATGAAATGGACAGGGGACTGTCCATTTCATAGTCTTTGGTAAAATAACCGGCATGGCGGCCCTGGAAGGCCTCTGCCGGCTTTGACTGTTTTCAAGGGAGCCCTGATTCAATCAGTAGGCCTGATTTCATCAGCGCTTTTTAAAAGGAGAACTGACATGCCGCTTATTTACTGTGTAGAAGATGATGAAAGCATTCGCGAACTGGTAAGCTATGCCCTTCGGGGACAGGGATATAAAGTGGGAGGCTTCGGAGAAGCAGCCGAATTTTATGAAGCGCTGCAGAAGAATATTCCGGACCTGGTGCTTCTTGATATTATGCTTCCCGGAGAGGACGGCCTTACCATTTTGAAAAAAATCCGGGCTTCCGGCAAAATGCAGAACATTCCGGTTATTATGATGACCGCGAAAACCAGTGAATTCGATATTGTCAAGGGCCTGGACCTGGGAGCCGATGATTATGTGACCAAGCCCTTCGGCATTATGGAACTTCTTTCCCGTATCCGCTCTGTGCTCCGCCGCACCAGAAAGCCCCAGGAAGCAGGGAAAAAACTCCTTTCCTTCGACGGCATCGTGGTGGATCAGGAACAGCACAGCGTCACCTCTGGCGGCAGGGAGGTACAGCTTACATTAAAAGAATTTGACTTATTATGTTATTTGTTATTAAATAAGGGCATCGTTCTTTCCAGAGACCAGATCATGCAGGCCGTCTGGGATTCACCCTTTGAAATGGAAAGCAGAACCATTGATATGCATATCATGAGTCTGCGCCAGAAACTGGGAAATGAAGGCGCCTGCATCCGTACTGTCAGAGGGGTGGGATACCGCCTGGGTGACAGAAAATCATAAACAGGAGCGTTTATATATATGAAAGTTCGGATTTATAGAAGTCTTCTTCTCATGGGCATTGTGTCCGTGATTACCACCTTTATCCTGTCCGCCATTCTTTACTACCAGGGCATGCAGGAACAGTTCAGCCATGAACTGCAGCACCTGAACAGTGTCATGGCCGGTGCCGTTTCCACCGATGACGAAGAGGGAAGCCGGGCATACCTCAGCCGTATTTATGATGATAACCATAAGGCCATCCATATCGTATGGCTTGACAGGGATGGTACAGTTCTCTATGACAGCGATAACAAAGATGAAGACTATAAAAACGGCCCGGAAGTGAAGGAAGCCATGGCGGAAGGGAAGGGAGCTGCTGTTCATAAAGATTCCAACGACAACCCCAAGAGCTACTATGCCCAGAAAGCCCCTGACGGCTCCATCCTGCGCCTTTCCAGCGCCCGTACTGTTTCCTATATAGGATTTTCCGCCTACCTGCCGGAAATCATTCTCTTTCTTGTGGTATTTGCAGTAGGCTGTCTCTTTGCGGCGGAAAGGGAAACAGAAAAAATCCTGAAACCCTTCCACCTTCTGGGAGACCTGGTACAGAAAATTATGGAAGGACAGAAGGTGGACGACGTGCCATCAGACTATAAGGAACTGAACCCCCTCATCCGGAAGGTAGAGGAACAGCATGATGAAATCCAGAACTACATGGATGATATTGAAGAGGAACGAAACACCATCCGTACCGTGGTAGATACCATTTCCGACGGCATCATCCTTTTGAACGAGCATAAGGAAATCGTAGACTACAACCGGAAAATCGAAGAAATCTTCCACCTCACCGAAGACAAAAGATATCGCCGCATTGCCAGCCTTTACCATGATGAAGACTGGCTTCGGGTCATCGGGAAAGCCTATCGCACCGACGGCAGGCAGGAATATACCATGAGCCTTTTCAACAATCCCTATCGGATGGTGATGAACAAAATAGAACTTGCTGACGGAGAAACAGGTCTTCTTATCGTGCTCCGCGATATGACCGCCTCCTATATGGCAGAAAAAATGAGACGGGAATTCTCTGCCAACGTGTCCCATGAACTGAAAACACCGCTCACCTCCATCAGCGGCTTTGCAGAAATGATTGCCAACGGCATGTACCAGAAACCGGACGATGTGAAACTCTTCGGCAGCCGCATTGTCAATGAATCCCAGCGCATGCTCACACTGATTGACACCATTATGCACCTGTCCCGCATTGAAGAAACAGAAACCACCATTACCTGGAAAACCGTTTCCTTAGACAGCCTCGTCCACTACGCAGCTGATCTCATCGAACCTCAGGCCAAAGCAAAGGGCGTTGCCCTCACCGTAGATGCAGAGCCCCTCTATACCTACGGCAACGCCGCCCTTCTTTCCGAACTGGTGATGAACCTTCTCGACAACGCGGTGAAATACAATAACGAAGGCGGCAGTGTCCATGCCCTCCTGAAACCGGAAGGGGAAGACAAACTGCGCCTCACCATTTCAGATACAGGCATCGGCATTCCCAAAGACAAGCAGGGAAGAGTGTTCGAGCGGTTCTACCGGGCGGAAGAAAGCAGAAACAAATCCACCGGCGGCAGCGGACTGGGCCTTGCCATCTGCAAGCACATTGTAGAAAAACATAAAGGCACCCTTTCCATGACCAGCGAAGAAGGAAAAGGCACCACCGTCACCGTCATCCTGCCCCGTATGAGCGATGCCGACGTGTCCAAAGAAACCAAAGAAGCCCTCACTGCCCGGCAGGAAGCCGAAGACGCTGAATCCGGCCGTCTGGCCCAGCAGGAGGCGGAAGAAGACCAGGCGGCCAAGGCAGCGCTGGGAGAGGCAAAGGAAAACGGGAAGGAACCCAAACACCTCCGCAAAGCGAAAAAACTGAAGAAGGACAAAAAGACCAAAAAGAAATCCAATGGTCATTCCCGCAATGCGGAATCGGCGAATAAGCCAGACGGAAAGGCAGGCAAGCCCGGACGCAAAGCAGGAAGGAAAAAAGAAGTCAAATAAATGCAGAAAAGGCTGTGAAAAATGGAAATCATTTCTTCACAGCCTTTTTCGTGGAGAAAACAGGGCACCTTAACCACCCTTGTGCTACCCATCTATGAGAGCAAATAGGACGCTTTCGCCGGAGCGGAGGGGGACCGAGCTCCTATCACTTGCCGTACTGAGAAAAAAGAGAAATATGGAGAAGCCCTTATGGGGCCTCGAATTTTCCAAGAAAACCCTGCCACCCTCCGGCACTTCGTCATGGAGCACTTAAGATACAATAGCCGATTCCGTAACGTTCTTGCGTCCCCTTTAGGGGAAGAGGGCCACGAAGTGGCGAAGGGTGTGCAAGCGAACTGGATTCATAGGGGAGGCCCGCGACCCGCGAATCCAGTGAGACGCCATCCAGCGAAGTCGGTATGTACGAGGGTAAGAATGAATATGATACTCGATGTGGACGTGACCGCCGAAAGGCGGCATTATAATACTCATCGCCCGATAGGGCGATACCACAACCCTCGGCCCGAAGGGCCGTCAAACTTAAGAACCTTCCGGCCGTCAGGCCGGTCAATCCTAAGAACCTTTTCCTCAAAGCCCTGTAAACTCTTCCATTCAGGGGCGCAGCATCCCTATTTACCCCGTGTCCCGCTTCCGATATAATAGAATCATAAAGCAAACACTGATATATCTGTAAAAAGGAGGACCATTATGAAAAAACTGATTGCATCAGCACTGCTCTTATCCTTTGCCCTGGCCGGCACCGTTTCTGCAGGCTGGGTCAGTGGAGAATCTACGGTGATTGCAGTAAACCAGGGAGAAGCTGCCTTTCATGGGCCCCTTTCCTCGGAGCAGCGGCTGGATGTGGGCATGACCGGCGGCAGCTCCGGCAGGGCAGACGTGATTTTCTCCAATAAATCTTCCGAAAGCAGACTGGCTCTTTCCGCCCTCCCCGTCAACATAGAATCCGGTACCAGCAGTGACGGCACAAGCTATCAAGATGCCAAAATGACCATTACACCCCTGGTAGATAATGATAGCGGCCAGCGCTATTACCTGGTGGAGACAGGAAATCCGAAAGGGACACAGATTATTGCCTACAAGAAAGGAAATTTCACACAAGCCTTTACAGCGGCTTCCCTTATGGAAGGCGCTGACAGCGCATCCTTTACGGTAGATAAGAAAGAACTGACCCTCCATCTGGAAAAGGGAGAAGTCAAAAGCGATTACCTTCTGACCTATGATTCCAAGACCGGTACCTTTAACGCAAAGCAGAAGAATTGATAAAAAAAGCAGCGCCAGGAGAGCGCTGCTTTTTTATATCCCTATGATTTAAAGACAGTCTCATAAAATTAAAAAAGTATGGAAATCTGGGAACAGGCAAAGCAAGTATAAGCAGGAAAAGATAAACCCTGCAAAAAAGAAATCAAGTAAATGCTATAATGACGGATGGGGAATTGAAGTAAATGCATCTCTAATGAATAAGTATACATCCCAATATAGGCAGAAGACTGTAAATTCAAAACAGGTCCGCCTTGACGATTTGACATAAAAAAGACAAGTTGCTATAATAACATACGCTTAAACGTTACACATACCTGACAAACAAAAAGATATGTTGACAGAGAAAAGCAAATGTGGTATTATCATGAAGCTGTTACACAGCATCACGAAAAAAATAG
>ULXQ01015039.1_pt1 | contig 21137 bp, 15 predicted proteins | sample 1961481 | NCBI WGS metagenome assembly ULXQ01 (sample SAMEA4835843, study PRJEB28245) | human gut metagenome | biome: gut microbiome; material: fecal sample | place: Denmark | collected 2008 | reverse complement strand
AAGGCCGGGCATTACGAGAAGATCATATATGATGAATCTGGCAAATCTGATGAGAGTGACAATGAATTATCAACCCCGGACTGCAACGGATGAAGCCCTGTTGCAGCCTGCAGTCTTTGCAGTTTTGCAGTTTCAGAGTGCCGGAAAAGGAAAATTCCTGCAAGACTGCAAGAACTGCAACTGCAAATGGAGTTTTTCATTTGCAGGAATCCACAAAAGAGAACATCATGACCGAATACAGATTCCATCTACAGAAATACCGACCGGGCAGCAAGACCGCCTGTCCGAAGTGCGGCAGGAAAGCCTGCTTTACCCGTTATATCGACGAGGCGGGAGAGATTTCCTTCCCCGGCAATGTGGGCAAGTGCGACCACATCAACAGTTGCGGCTACCACTATACTCCGAAAGAGTATTTCCGGGACAATCCTACCATTAAAGAAAAGTTGGCTGAGGGAGGAAAGGATACCCGGACAAGACCGGCCACAAGAACAGTATCTGGGCAGAAGCCACAAATATCCTTTCTTCCCTCTGATTGGGTGGAGCAGTCCATGCGCAGGTATGACATCAACCCCTTGTACCGATACTTTACCAAAGTGACTGGCAAGGAGGATGCGGACAGGCTGTTCCGTCTTTACAGGGTAGGCACGTCAAGGATGTGGGGCGGTGCGACCGTGTTCTGGCAGATAGATGCCAAGGGCAATGTGCGTGCGGGCAAGATTATGGGTTACGATGCGGCAACAGGACACCGCATCAAAGAGCCATTCAGTCAAGTGAACTGGGTACATTCGGTAAGAAAGGTGCCGGATTTCAGGATGAAGCAGTGCCTGTTCGGTGAACACCTGCTGTCGGACACTTCCGCCGCCATATTCTCCAAGCCTGTAGCCATTGTCGAGAGCGAGAAGACGGCACTTATAGCCGACCATTTCATTCCCGACTTCACCTGGCTTGCCACCGGAGGGATGCACGGGTGTTTTAACAGAGAAACCATACAGGTATTGCGCGGTCGGGAGGTGATTCTCTTCCCTGACCTAAAGGCGACGGACGAATGGCGGCAACGGCTGCCCATGCTGGAGTCCGTCTGCAGGCGTGCCACCTGCTCCGACCTGCTGGAGAAGATGGCGACCGACGAACAGCGCAGCCAGGGACTGGACATCGCCGACTTCCTGCTGATGGAGGACACGCCGCAGATGATTCTTGCGAGGATGATAGAACGCAACCCCGTGTTGCAGGACTTCATCGACGCTTTCGGGCTTGAACTGGTGGATGCTGGGAGGGCGGAATGATGTGAAAACAGCGGACAGCTCGCTGTCCTTTGAAGAAGGGGTTGTAAAATCCCGTAGCCTATTAGGGCATTTTCACCGCCTCCGCTCCGCGTCCGGCAGTCAAAAAGCCCATAGGCCGAGGGATGCCCCTCGGGAGCAAAGCATATGCTTCCGGCAACAGGACGGGATTTTACAACAGGAACAATAACAAAAATCGAACAGATATGAGCAATACACAATACGCGGTCTGCCATCTGCAACGTGGCAGCGGGAATGACAGCGGAATGTCATGCCATATAGAAAGGAAAGATGCAAAAGGGAAGAAATATGTCCCGGACAATGCCGATGCAGGCAGGACACATCTCAACCGGGAGCTGGTCAGCTTCCCTGAAGGTGTGTCCAACCGTACCGAAGCGATACAGCACCGTATAGACACCGCCGGGCTGCATCGCAAGGTCGGCAAGAACCAGACAAAAGCCATCCGCATTATCCTGACCGGGACACACGGGCAGATGATGAAGATTGCCAATGGTGGCAGATTGGATCGTTGGATTGATGCCAACCTCAAATGGCTAAGGGAGACTTTCGGAAACGAGAACCTTGTATCGTGCGTGCTGCACATGGACGAGAAGACCCCGCACCTGCACGCCACCATCGTTCCCATTGTAACCGGGGAGCGTGTCCGCAGGAAGCGGGAGGGCGAGAAGAAGTATGAAACGAAGTCCGGTCCCCGCCTGTCGGCGGACGATGTGATGCGGCGCACCAAACTGCACGAATACCAGAACAGTTATGCTGCGGCCATGAAACCGTTCGGGCTGCAACGGGGCATCGTCGGCTCCACGGCAAAGCACCAGGCCAACTCGGATTATTACAGGCAGCAGGTAATTCGGTACGAGGAGGATATAGCCAAGTTGCAGGCAGATGTAGAGAAGGCGCAGGAGGGCAGGAACACCATCCTCTCGTGGTTCGGCAAAGGAGACCTTGCCAAGGCAAAGAAGGAACTCGCGGACAAGGACAAGCTGATTGCCGAACTCAATAAACAGATTAAGGATCTTCAGGCAGAAAAGGCATGGTTGCAGGAACAATATAAATCAGAAATCGGGAAATTGCGAAACGGCTATCAAAAAGAAATAGATAAGGCCATTCATCAGGCGGAAGCGGCAGAACGGCAGTTCAAGGAGAAGGATGCAATCATAGATAGACAAAGGAAGCAGATAAGTTTGCTTGACCGCAAGGCCAATCCCCAACGTTACAGCCTCTCGTCCGGTGCCGAACTTGTCCGCATCAACGTGTCCAACTACCGGAATCCGTCGCTCCACATCTGGACACGGGTCGGAGAGGAACTTTTTGAGGATACCAAATTCCAGATAGACTATGACGTGGCTCAAAGGCATTTCAACGGACAGATAACGGACGAGGAATTTGTCAATGCGGTATTTGAGCCACAAGAACAGGTGAGCGGGAAGCAGGCGGAACTGTTAGGGGCCGCGTTCACCCTTGCAGCCGGAGGCCCGGCACAAGCTCATGTTGGCACGGGCGGTGGCGGTTCATCTTCCGACCTTCCGTGGAGCGAACAAAAAGACAAATTAAATAATCAGAGAAAAACCAGATAAATACTAGGGTTTATCAATTATTGAATCTTACATAGGGATATTATTATCAGATTACTTTGATGATTATCTTTTTATGTTTAACTTTGTGCTGTTAATCATGTAATATGAAGTAATATGGCAAAAATAGAATGCTCAAACCGATTGCGTGTAATTTTAGCTGAAAAAGAAATAACCAATCGCTGGTTGGCAGAACAGATGGGGGTTACAGATATGACTGTATCACGATGGAAGACCAATAAGGTACAGCCATCAATGGCTCAGTTTGTAGAGATTGCCCAACTGCTCAAAGTAGATATTAAAGACCTCATTGAAGCCGATTTTAATTATGATATAGAATAATTACTCTGATTATGAGGTATACCGAAACGGTAATTAAAAAATGTGACAAAACGCATAATATAAAATATATGAATCTGTTACAGATTGACATATACGAAAATGAAATCTTTGAACGGTCGCCTGAGCTACTTTCAATGTTACTCATAGATCGCACTTTAAGTTCAGAAAATTGTCAAGTCAATATTTTCTGGGCGACAAACAATTATGCCAATTTGGGGGATGGATATCAATATAGCGATCAAATTACATTGGAGGCTATTACTGGCAAAAATGGAGATGTGATTAAGCCTCGTGCCGTCAAAAGCCGTGAAATGCAACAGAAGCGCAGCCGTGAAATGGCAGAAGTTTTCACTCCATCATGGATTTGCAACAAGCAAAATAATCTGGTTGACAATGCTTGGTTTGAACGAGAAAATGTATTTAATGTGGAGGTAGATAATCCTGACGGTTCGTATTCATGGATTCCGACAGAGGGAAAAATAGTATTTCCTGAAGGTAAAACATGGTATGACTACATCAGCGAGAATCGCCTTGAAATCACCTGTGGAGAGGCTCCCTATCTGGTGAGCCGATATGATTCTGTAACTGGTGAGCCGATACCGATAGAACGAAGGATAGGGATCCTCGATAGAAAACTTCGTGTTGTCGGGGAAAATACGCAGACATCAAGCGAATGGTTGAAAGCTGCACAATCGGCTTACATGAGCATCTACGGTTATGAATGGCAGGGAGATAACCTTGTCCTTGCCCGAGAGTCTCTTTTATATACCTTTATCGATTATTACAAAGCAAAGTTTGGCAAAAAGCCACAACTCAAATCGCTGCAATATATTGCTTCCATCATCTCATGGAATATTTGGCAAATGGATGGCTTGAAAGGAGTCATTCCGGGCAGTTGTCGCCGTGTGCAACAAACAGTTCAGAACTTGTTTGATTCGAGCACAACAATTCAAGAGTGTGAAGGATGTCAAAAGGGCAATATACTCAAACATAATGGAACCTATTGTAAGATTAAGGATTGGAGAAGCAATAAAACACTGACTTTTGTCTCATTGTTAAAGAAAGGAAAATAGTATGGCAGATTCAAATCAAAAAATAGATACGACTCTTCTCGATGGCTTGATCGTAGGGCGGGTTGAGCCACATATCTATGCTTTTTCTACCGAAACAGTTCCCAACTATTTGAAGGTTGGCGACACTGCCCGAGGCGTACGAGTGCGTTTGGACGAATGGAGAAAGATCTTCCCGAATTTAGTACAGCAGTACGAACATTCGGCACAGATAGATGAAGCGACTATCTTTCGTGATTTTGCTGTCCATACTTTTTTGGAACAGGAAAAAGGAAGAACACGGTTGCTGCCGGATACGTTTGGACATCTGCCTTACTATTCAAAGGAGTTCTTTGAAGGGGCAACAACCGCTGATCTGGAAGAGGCTATATCGGACATCTATCAAAGCGCACGGGATAAAAACGGCAAATATCAATTTTATTCTCCGGATCGCTTACCTCAAACATTTACCTACGAACGCACGGAGAGCTATCCTCCCCGTGACAACCAACAGCAGGTCATTGACAACTTTAAAAATGCAGTGGCTGCCGGACGCAACAATCTGTTGCTGTACGCTGTAATGCGGTTCGGCAAGTCATTCACAGCCATGTGCTGCGCCAAAGAGATGAACGCGAAAATGGTGGTCGTCGTCTCTGCCAAAGCCGATGTAGAGCAAGAATGGAAAAAGACTGTTGAGAGCCATGTTTACTTTGCTGGCTACAAGTTTTTGGACAGTGCGTCGTTAAATAGTAATGAAACTATTGTCGCCGATACTCTCGCTGCCGGGGATAAGGTCGCATTATTCTTGACGTTACAAGATCTACAAGGAGAAAAAATAAAAACAAAGCACAAAGAGGTTTTTGGACATCAGATTGATTTGCTGATTGTTGATGAAACACATTTCGGGGCTCGTGGAGCTTCCTACGGAAAGGTCTTGCAACAATATAATCTCAGCAAATCACAGATTGAAAAGGAACTACAAAGTGTCGATGGCTTTGAAACGCTCGATCAGGTAGACGAGGTCGTAAAAACACTGGACACAAAGATTCGCATACATCTTTCCGGTACGCCATACCGTATTTTGATGAGCGATGAATTCAAAAAAGAAGACATCATTGCCTTTGTTCAGTTTACGGACATTATCGACGCTCAGAAGCAGTGGGACGACGAGCATCTCAAAGAGGATGACTGCAACGAATGGGACAATCCTTATTATGGATTTCCACAGATGATTCGCTTTGCGTTCAATCCGAATGCCTCTTCCGTAAAAAAGATGAAGGAATTGCGTAAAAATGGCATTACCTACGCATTTTCCGAGTTGTTCAGGCCTCAGTCGATGACAACTAAAAGAGACGGCAGCCATCGGCAATTTTTACACGAACCCGAGATTCTGGATTTGCTGGAGGTAATCGACGGTACGAAAGAGGATGAGAATCTGCTCGGCTTTCTCGATTACGACAAAATAAAGGATGGTAAGATGTGCCGCCATATTGTTGTCGTGTTGCCTTTCCGTGCCTCCTGCGATGCCATGGCAGCATTGATTCAACGAGAAAAGAACCGATTCAAAAACCTATGCGATTACGAAGTTATCAACATAGCAGGCTTTGACGAAGAGCGCAAATACGCGACTACGGATATTGTCAAAGGGAAAATCAAGACTTGTGAAGAAAATGGTCACAAGACACTGACGTTGACCGTTAACCGGATGCTGACAGGAACAACCGTACCGCAATGGGACACGATGCTATATCTCAAGGGAACGGCATCTCCACAAGAATACGACCAGGCAATATTCCGTTTGCAGAATCAATATGTTACCACTTTCAAGGATGAAAGTGGTCGAACCATCAAATACAATATGAAGCCGCAGACATTGTTGGTGGATTTCGACCCGAATCGTATGTTCCGGTTGCAGGAATTGAAATCGCAGTTCTACAATGTCAATACGGAGGTTCAGGGTAATGCGGGCTTGAGAGAACGTATCGCAAAAGAGTTGGAAATCTCTCCTATCATCGTACTGAACAAGCATAAACTGCAGGAAGCAAACCCTACTAATATTACGGATGCGGTTCGCGAATATTCCCGAAACCGCAGCGTATTGGACGAGGCATCCGAGATTCCGACCGACAGCATTCTGCTGGAAGACACAGAGATTCTTAAAGTTATTCGGGAAATTGCTCCGATTGATGCTAAAAATGGTCTCCAAATCAAACCGACAGAGGGCGATGGCGATGATATTGATACGCCAGATACGCCGAAAGAGACTGGAGACAAAGAGACAAGACCGAACAATCGCCCCAATGAACAACAGGATGAACCGAATACGGTAGAGGAAGATGATAAACTCGGCAAACGGCTTGCCGCATATTATGCGCGGATTCTTTTCTTTGCCTTCCTGACGGATTCAACTATTAAATCGTTGGAGGAAGTGATTGCTGCTATCTCGGCGACAGAGGATAACCGGCGAATTGCCAGCCATCTCGGTCTGGGCCGAAAGGCTCTGGAGATCATTCAGGAGAAGAGCAATCCGTTTATCTTACGGGACCTCGACTATAAGATCGAGAACACCAATGATTTAATCCGCGATACCGCACTTCGCCCCATGGAACGAGTCGAGATTGCCATGCGCAGGTTCGGACGTTTGTCCGATTCGGAGATTGTTACGCCAGCGAAGGTCGCCGACGAGATAGTAGCTATCCTGCCTTTCGATGAGTTAAACGAAAAGGCTGATGCCAGATTTCTCGACATAGCCTCCAAAGAGGGAGAGTTTTCCGTTGCATTGTATCGAAGATTCGGTGAGAAGGTCAGTCATGGATTATATGCAATTGCAACCTCGACATTGGCTTACGAATTTACGCGCAAGGTTTACACCCTGCTTGGAATACCTGTTGAAAATATATTTGCCGATTTCACATCGTATGATTTGATTGGCAAAAATAATAATGAGATAATAAAGCGATTAACAGATATGAAATTTGACGTAATCATTGGCAATCCACCGTATCAAGAAGAAGATGGAGGGGCGGGTGCCAGTGCAAAACCTATTTATAATCAATTTGTCAACGTATCCAAAGAGCTAAGTACAACATATATGTGTATCATAATGCCGTCTCGCTGGATGGCTGGCGGGAAAGGATTGGATGAATTCCGAAATGCTATGCTGAATGATAAACACATTGTTGAATTACACGATTTCATGCATCCCGAGGACGTTTTTCCTAATACGAACAATCGTGGAGGTGTTTGCTATTTTATGCGAAATGCCAATTATGATAATACTAAGTATAAAGTAAAGGTGGTCACTCACTACGAGAATCATACCCATGTTACACAACGGTCTATGAAAACGGATGATCTCGATATTTTTGTAAGAGACAGTCAAGCTATTGATATTTTAGACAAAATCTTTAATAAAAAGGATGTAGATACTATGAATAATTATATATCCGCAGCTAAAGCGTTTGGTTTTAGGACCTTTTTTATTGAAGATGATAGATTCAAAAATTCAACAGACAATTTACAAAACGCAATAAAGTGTTATGGTAGAGCTGGAAAGATTGGTTATGTGGAACGGGCAGAAGTGCAATCTCATCCAGAATGGATTGACAAATGGAAAGTGTATGTACCCGAATCAAATAATATTGGGACAGAATTGAATGATGATAATCAAAATTCATTTGTTGGAGCACCAGGTACAATTTGTACAGAAACTTATCTTGTAGTTGGAGCGGAGCTAAACTTGACACAAGATAAAGCCACACATCTCTCCGATTATCTGCGAACCCGATTCGCTCGATTTTTATTAAGTTTAGCGAAAATAAGTCAGCATGGTACGGGCAAGACTTACCGATTCATTCCGCTACAAGATTTCTCAAAATCGTGGACAGATGCAGAGCTCTATGCAAAATATGGTTTAACAGCTGAAGAAATTCACTTTATTGAGTCCAAAATTAAACCTATGGAATAAGACGTGCGTTATGCTATTCTAATTCAAAATACAATTAGCGAACAGATGTTGAATACAATGGAATTAGATATTAAATCATTGATAGGCGAAACTACAGCCTACGACAAGAAACAGATGCTTGAGGTCAGACGGCCTAAAAGTTGGCTCAAAAGTGTCTCTGCCTTTGCCAATGGCGAAGGTGGTACACTGATATTGGGCATTAGTGATGATGATCATGTGTTGGGGCTTGTTGATGCAGAGGGTGACGCTGAGAAAATCAGTGAGGAGATAAAGAGCAAACTTGATCCTGTTCCGGCAATCAAGCTTGAACTAAAGGATGTAGACGGTAAGAAGCTTGTGCTGCTACATGTATATCCTGGACAGGAGACACCATATTACTATATCGGTGACAAGCAGCGTCTCGCTTTCGTCCGTATCGGTAATGAATCTGTCGTTGCTGATCGTATTCAACTGAAAAGTCTCGTTCTGAAAGGAGCCGGCAGAACATACGACAGTCTGCCTTCAAACTACAGATTCGAGGATATGGCTTTTACCAAACTCAGGTCTGTTCATTACAAAAGGCTGCAACGCTCGTTTGAAGACAGCGAGTTTGTATCATGGGGTATCGTTGATGAAAACGGCAATCTGACAAATGCCGGTGCTTTATTGGCAGATGAATCTCCGATAAGACAGTCCCGTATATTCTGCACGCGATGGAACGGGCTGGATATGACCAGCGGCTTGGGCGAAGCGATAGATGATGTTGAGCTGGAGGGGTGTGTAATCGGACAATTGCAGGATGCCGTGTCTTTTGTGCGAAATAATTCAAGAAAGAAATGGTGGAAAGAAAGTGACCACCGCGAAGAATTGCCGGACTATCCCGAACGTGCCGTAACGGAAGCGATAGCCAATGCAATAATCCACCGTAATTATATGCAGATGGGAAGCGAGATACATATTGACATGTACGATGATAGGATGGAGATATACTCTCCAGGTGGCATGATGGACGGTAGGCTTATTCAGCAGCTGAACCCTCTTACGGTGCCATCCAAAAGAAGAAATCCGCTATTGGCTGATTTCTTCAGCCGATTGGGACTTATGGAACGGAGAGGCAGTGGAATGAAGAAGATTATTGATTCCTATAAGAGATTTGAGAAACTTCCTAATTATCATGCTCCTGAATTCCAGTCAAATGCATCGGAATTTCATGTGATACTGTGGAATTTGAATTTTGAGAATGAAGTTATTGGAGAAATTACGCTTGATGGCACACCTTTGAAACAAGAGTTCGTAAAAGGAAACGGGGAGGTGTTCGTAAAAGAGTTCGTAAAAGGACCGTCAAAGTTCGCAAAAGAGTTCGTAAAAGCGAGCCGTCAGATTTATAAGCTAATTTCCCAAAATCCTCAAATCAATGCGACACAGATGGCTGAGAGCATGGGCATATCAGCGCGTCAAGTTCAGAAGTATCTCAAACGACTTCAAGAATCAGGAAAGATTACCCGTGTTGGAGGACGTAAAATGGGAGAATGGAAGATTATCGATGAAGAATACGAGGGATTCTTTGATAGGATATAAGAGTATATTGTAGTCGTCTGAAAATAATTTATTAAAAATGTACCTTTCAAGACTTAGACTCTGGAATTTTAGAAAATATTGCAGTGGTGCTGATAATAAGCCCGGAGTGGAAGTCCTTTTCCATGAAGGCCTGAATGTGCTGATTGGCGAGAATGACTCTGGCAAAACAGCAATTATTGATGCCATTCGTTATGTTTTAAGGACACAGAGCGGAGAGTATATTCAATTTGATGATAAAGATTTTTATCAAGATGAACACGGAAATAGAAGGGATGAGTTTAAGATAGAGTGTGTATTTGATGGACTAAACGAGCAAGATTCTGGTTTGTTCTGGGAATGGCTATCATGGAACGAAGATAAGACAAGATATCTACTCAAGGTTTGGCTGCATGTGAAAAGGAAGGATAATGTCATTCTACCTAAATTCTCTGCCGGCATAGAAGGTCAGGCTGAAAGAATGGACTCCGAAGCGAGAGACCTCTTAAAAGTGGTGTACTTTAAACCTCTGAGGGATGCCCTTACCGATATGACCCATGGCTACAAGTCAAGATTGGCTCAGATTCTTGGTGCGCATGAGTTGTTCAAGACCCAAAAGGATGAGCAGGGTAACAATAAGAAGCACAAACTAGAAACAGACTATGAGAACCTAAAAAGGGAAATAGAAAACTTTTTTAAAATAGGTGGTAATGGAGAGATTATTACAGAGGGAATCAACAATTTCCTGCATACTCATTTCTTGCTAAATGGTGATCCTCGACATGCCCAAATAAAATTAACTGGAGGAGAACTGTCCGAAATATTAAGACTACTTGACCTGATTATGGAAGGCAACAAGTCGGGTCTTGGCTCTCTTAACCTATTGTGTATAGCCGCAGAAATGCTTCTGTTCAACAATCAACAGAAAGGATTGAAACTTGCATTGGTTGAAGAATTAGAGGCTCATCTTCATCCGCAGTATCAGTTAAGACTGATAGATTATATATCCTCTCAACAGAAAAACGAACAATTTATTCTTACCACACACAGCATTACATTGGCTTCAAAGATTCGGTTAGAAAATCTGATTGTGCTAAAAGGAAACGAGGTTTTCCCAATGTCTAAAGAATACACAATGATGAAGCCAGCAGACTACAAATTCTTGGAGCGTTTTTTGGATGCAACTAAGTCGAATCTTTTCTTTGCCAAAGGTCTGATTATGGTTGAAGGGGATGCTGAGAACCTATTGATTCCTGCCATTGCTAATGTAATAGATAAACCTCTGAATAAATACGGAGTATCAATCGTTAATGTAGGTAGTACTGCATACAAGCGCTATGTAAATATCTTCAAACGCCGGGACAATAAATCGTTTGGAATGCCTATAGCCGTTATCTCTGATCTTGATGTCAGAGCTCTTGAATATTATGATGACAACAGTAAAGATCGAAAAACACCGAAATATTGGTTGAGAGATGATCTAAGGTCTGAGTTCGAGAAAATTTCAACAGAAGTAGATTATGATGCTATGTCAACAGTCTTCGGGAGTATATCTGCCTTTGAGGAAGAAGTTAGGTTGCATAAGAACGAGAAATTTAGACCTATTGGTAAAACAATAGACCACATGAAGGCTATACTAACAGAAGATAAAAGAGAGGTCTTAGATGAAGATATATTAGCTCGTATTCGAGAAGAAAAGAGAACGCGATTAGAAAATTCCATCAATGTAGATAAAATCAAAATATTCTTGCCACAAGCATGGACACTGGAATATGAGATTGCAGGAAGTGGCTTGTATAGATTATTGGCTACAGCGATAAAAGCAGCCCAAATGGAAAAGGACCACCCTGAGCTGGAAATATCAAATAAAATTCTGAATCAATTATGGAATGATGTAACGGATGATTTTCCAGACAAAGGCATTCCAACTAAAGAAGAGGCATATAAGATTTTTGAACCTTTGAATGATGGAACCGTAAGTAAAGCCATCACTGCGCAGTATTTGGCAGGGATGCTTGCAGGAGAGTTAGCTCCAGTAAGTGATGGAACTGTAAGTCTAGATGAAGTGAAGTCTGTCATTGAGAGTGATGATAAACTGAAGTACCTTGTAGAGGCCATTAAACATGTTGCAAAATAAATCTAAAAAGAAAGTTTATGTCATTTGCTACTGATGAAGAAATTAGAATCGCGCACAATATTCTTTTAAAAGACAATAAACCTTTCGATAATGCGAGGATGAAGATTATCAAAGAGGATAGTAGCTGTTATGTACAGGCGTGCCCTGGAAGCGGAAAGACAACTACCCTACTGGCAAAATTGATTATTCTCGCCAACAGGTTACCGATGGCAGACGGTAAAGGTGTATGCGTACTAACACACACCAATGTGGCTATTGATGAGATAAAGGCCAAAATCGGCTCTAAGGCCAATGTCTTATTTAATTATCCTAATTTTTTTGGAACAATCCAAACCTTTCTGCATAAATATGTCGCAGCTGCCGCGCTTCATTATTTCTATGGAAGCCAGATTCAATATGTGGATAACGATATAGCCAAGGCCGTACTACTGAAAAAATATAGCAAGTTGCCTTTTGGCAACAAATTGAAAAAATGTATTTATGGGATGGTCATAAACAAGGGGTATCCGATTTCAGATGATGAAATCAGTGCTTGGGGCGGTGTGGATATTTTAACAGCTGCAAAAGTGATAAAAAAGAAAGGAAAGAGGGTAGAAAAGTACGAATTTAAACTAAAAGATTATGATTTACAGAATATAGATGATAGTACTATCAGAGATCAAATTCGTGCAAAAAGAGATTACATTAAAGATTGTCAGGAAAAGGAGATAATTATTAATGCAAAGGTCAATTGGCAGGATGTAAAAGTAGTCATTAATCAAAAACACATCAATAGAACCTCGGAATCTGCAACTGAATTTATTAAGCTCAAAGAAGAAATGTTTAAGGAGGGTATATTGTCTTTTGAAGATGCATACGATTTAGCATTTCAGTATATTAGAGAAAAGAACTTGGATTTCAGCGGTTTCTCGCACAAAAGATTTAAGTATCTTTTTATTGACGAGGTACAAGATTGCGACCATCAGCAAGAAGAGTTAATAAAGAAACTTTTTGATGATGAAAAAGTTATAGTGCAACGATTTGGAGATTATTGCCAAGCCATCTATGACGGAGAAGGAAATAACGAGAATGATAATGATAGATTGAAAGCTGATAATGTCTTACCTATACATAACAGCAATCGTTTTGGAGAAAAAATAGCCAAGCCTCTACGTTCGTTGTGTATGGAAGACAACCACCAGTTGGTTGGTAATGAAGATATTTGTTCAGTTAAACCAGTCATCATAACCTATGAAGACCCATTAGTGGTGTTGCCCAAATATGCAGAACTCCTTAGAACTACTATAATCCCAGAAATGGGAAATATGTCTGTGCTGGATATTGCCATCAGAGAGAGGGATGAGGATCCTCTACATAGAATTAACATAAAAGCATGTGGATGGGTAGGCAAGAAAGGGACGAATGACAAAAAAAGATATATAGAAGCGTACTATCCTTTATTTGAAAGAAAGAATACAACTGTAAAGTTGGAAAGTGACTCCTTTGATAGTTTCTTATTAAAGAGTCATATAAACTCAGTAAAAGATTATGGGACATCCATCATTCATGGAGTGATAAAATTCTTGGAATTATGTGATATTAAAAACGACTCGAGACGTTATACAATCACTTCTTTACTTGATTTCTTAGCAACTAAAGATGTTAAAGATAAAGAAGAATTTCTATGTAATATAATGAAATGGGGCAGGATGATTTCAAAGCGTGGCGAGAAGAAAGATAAACTGCAAATAAAGGAAACCATCTACAATTATTTGACAGGAACCTTTTTGCCCTTGTTTGGTAAGAATGTTACAAAATCGGCAAACGAATTCTTTAATGCTACAATTGCTGATGATGTGGCAGGACAAAAGTTAGAACAAGGTAATGTTTACAAAGAGGAAAACATAGATATAGAAGTGGCCACTGTTCATGCTGTTAAGGGCGAAACTCATGCTTCAACTCTTTATTTAGAAACATCATATTTTGGTAAGCATGAATCAGAGCGCTTAGCTGAACAATTTAAAGGAATTGCATATACAGGAACAGAGGATAGAAAACTCAAAAGTCTAAGAGTTGCTTATGTCGGTATGAGTCGGCCTCGTTACCTTTTATGTGTTGCTATACAGAAAAACAGATTCGCCAATATGGACTGCAGAGAATTGAGAGATATTTGGGATGTGGTAGAAGCTTAAAGTTTATTGATAGTGTTTATCTAAGCTTTATGTTAGCGATAATAACGGGAACTTTACTGTATCAAATCACAAAGAATATTGAATGTGTAATTTGATAATCAGAAAGATATAGAATGTTATTCGGTTCAAGTGTGGAGTTGTTTCGTCTATTATGTAGAAGGTTGTGGCGAACCCGAATCAAATAAACGATGCAATACCCCACACTTGAATAGTATGGGGCTTGGTACAGGCTGTACCAATCTCACATAGCTATACAAGGAATGAGTGCTGTCGTTGCCCTTGATTCATAAGAAAATTGCCACATTTTCTACATCGGACAGTGCGAAAACACTTTCATCAAATATGTCTGCTTCGTACTTTTATACTCTGCATCACAAAGATATTAAATTATTTTCATTGACAGCGCTCCAATTGGGGTATTGCATATTACTATGATTTTGGAAGGACGTATTTATAAAGTTTGCGAATAGTCATGATTGATGTTCCTGTAATGGCGTTAATCTGCCTTAACGAAAGCCCCTTCCTTAACAGGGAGATTTCTTTGGCATATTGTGTTTTCATTGCTTCATCGGATTTTCGGTAATTTGCGGGACGTCCCATCTTAATACCTTCTGCACGACACTTGGCAATATATTGTTTCCGCCCGCTTGCCATGCGTTCCCGAATAGTCAGACGCTCCATCTGTGCTATCTCCAACAAGATTGTGCAGATAAGCGAGGCTATGGGGTTGATTTTCCCATCGACAATAGTTTCAAGGTTGTAATTTTTTACGAAGAGGCATATCCCATGCTCATTGAGAAGCTGAATAACCTTCAATGCTTCGAGCGTGTTGCGACCGAGACGGCTTATCTCAAGAACACATACTCGGTCAATCTCGTGCGTCTTGACGTACTCCACCATCTCCATGATTTCGGGACGCTCCTCATTTTTCTTGGCGCCGCTGACCTTGTTGGCAAAGATGTGTTCGATGAACCATCCCTGTTGCCGGCAGTATGCCGTCAACTCATTGACCTGCCTGCTATAATCTTGCGCATTTGTAGAAACACGACAAAGTAGTACGACCTTCATGTTATTGGATGTTATAAAGTCTCTTTACTCGTTTTTCATAATCAGAGGTGCGTTCTACGGCATGGTCAATCACATTAACCAATTGGTCAAAGTATACATCCTCAATAACTCGAATTATGGTCATGGTATTGTCGCGCAACTCTACGTCAAACAGGTCTTTACCTTCATCGTATTTAACAAGTACCCACCCCTTGTGCTTGAATCCGTCCACCTTAAATGCCAACCCTCCATCGTCAGGCAGTGCCGTGGGGCGGTGAAAGCCCCACGAGAACACTACCATCAGTTCCATGCGCAAAATCGAAAGAATATACTCTGCCATAATTGCCCACTTTAGAAGACCTTGACAATGGATTCCCAACGCAGTGAACGCCACGCGCCTTTCTCGATGTCAAAATAAGCTGTCGTCTTGAATGCCTCGCGGCTGCATCCTCTGCCATTGACATACTTCTCAACCAAGCTCTTTGAAGTCGTTCCCCAAGCCTCGCGCACCTCTCCATTCTTTTTAATGAAGAGGAAGTGAGCGACTCCGTTGCGAAGTTTCTCTTTGAGGCTCTCTATCATCATTGCTTTTGCTCCTGCAATCAGGAGGTTTTCAGTGCGGTCTGCTATCACATTCATTCGAACTGCTGTCGCGTCAGTAATAATCAAAGCATTCATATTGTAAGATTTTTTATTACACATTCAATAATTTCTGCGATACTTGGCAGGGTCCCAATTCCAACCCATCAGTTTGTACAGGCACTCCACTGCGTGAAAATGCGAGCAGCATCCCATGACCTTCTTGCCGTCGATGTCCCAAATCCCCCAACCGCTGCCTGAGCGACTGATGTGATATTTTCTTGCCTGTGCCATAATTGACTTTCGATGTATTGTTCAACCCTCTTCTTGTACTACAAAGATACAATATAAATCAATTATATGCAAATATTTCAACCTTAAAATTGACGTAAAGCGCAATTATTTTATCAAAAAAGCACATCTAATGCACATTTTGCGGCTTTTTTATTAACTTTGTATTTGATGTATATGTCAACTAATTGAAGAGATGGAAACCAAGGTCACAATCACGGATGAATTGCGTGTGAAGGAGCTGCTCAAGGAGCGTGGAATGATGATGAAGGACTTTGCCGAGCAAATCGGCATCAGCCGCGAGACGCTGACCCGCGCCTTGCAGGGCAATCCGCAATATTCAACCCTGAAGACGATAGCCGACGGGCTTGGGCTGTCGGTTCGGGACCTGTTCAAACCGCGTGAGGAGGAGCAGACCCTTCAAGGTGTGATAACCTACAAAGGCGAAGCGTATGTCATCCGCAATCGGCAGGATTTCGACGCCTTGGCCGACCTCATCCGCAACCAAACACAACAGGAATAATGGCAAAGAAAGCATCTTTCTCCTACATACAGGCTGCCGAGGCACTCAGACAGCTCGTCGGACGCCAACTCCGCGATACGCTCGGTTTTGAACTGATGCGCATCTTCTGCGGCTACGGCAATGCAAGCATCCAACGCATCGTCGACGGCAAAGGCAACGACGCCAAGGACGGCCGCACACTGCTCGTCAAGAAAAAACTTGCCTACCGTCCTGTCGAGTCGGGCGACCTGACCGAAGCACTCCACGCCCTGACCTCCGACCCCGCTGTCGCCAAGAAGGAGCCGCGGCTCTACGTGGTCTGCGACGGCACGAACGTCTTGGCCTGCGACCCCAAGGAGGACGACATATACAGCAACACCGTCGACCTGCTGTGGCGCGACTTCGAGTTCTTCAAACCGTTGGCAGGCATCGAAAAGGTCCGATATGCCGAGGAGGCGGAGGCCGACGTCAAATCTGCCGAGATGATGGCGCGTATCTACGACGATATCCGCCGCTACAACGACGTGCACGACGTGCAGCAAATCCACGCGCTCAACCTCTTCATGTCGCGCCTGCTGTTCTGCTATTTTGCCGAGGACACGGGGCTGTTCCCCGACGTGAACCTCTTCACCAACGCGCTGAAAACCTGCACCAAGAGTGACGGCACCGACCTTGCCCCCTTCATCGGTCAGCTGTTCGAAGCCATGGCCACCCCCGACAATGCGGCACAGCGCAGCAGCATGCCCGAGGCCGTACGCCGATTCCCCTATGTCAACGGAGGCCTGTTCCGCGAGCAGACCCCCATCCCCGTGCTGAGCTACAGAACCCGCCTTCTGATGCTCAAGTGCGGCGACTACGATTGGAAACGCATCAACCCCGACATCTTCGGCTCGATGATTCAGGCGGTCGTCACCCCCGACATGCGTGCGGGTTTGGGCATTCATTATACGTCGGTCACCAACATTCAGAAGGTCATCCGCCCGCTCTTCCTCGACGCCCTCGTCGACGAGTACACCAACAGCAAGGACAACCCCAAACGGCTGAATCAGCTGCTCGTGCGGTTGTCGAAAATCAAGTTCTTCGACCCCGCCTGCGGTTCGGGCAATTTCCTCATCATCGCCTACAAATCCATCCGAGCCCTCGAGATTCGGATATGGGACCGCCTGCGGGAACTCTCGGGCGGTCAGGGCATCATGCCCTTCTCGAACATCAGGCTGACGCAGTTCTTCGGCATCGAAATCGACGAATATGCCTGCGATACGGCACGGCTGTCGCTGTGGTTGGCGGAGCATCAGATGAACAATGCGTTTTACGAGGCGTTCGGCTCACGCCCCAATCCGCTGCCGCTTCATCAGAATGGCAATGTGGTGTGCGGCAATGCCTGCCGCATGGATTGGGCTGAGGTCTGCCCCCACACGGCAGAGGAGGAGGTCTATGTGATGGGCAATCCGCCGTATTTGGGAAGCAAGCTGCAAAGTCCCGAGCAAAAGGAGGATTTGCGGATAGCCATGCCCACCCTCAAGGAGAACAGGAGCATGGATTATATCTCGGCTTGGTTTTGGAAGGGTGCCCACTATATCAAGGGAACACACGCCCGTTATGCCTTCGTAACCACCAACTCCCTGTGTCAGGGCGAACAGGTCGGCATGTTGTGGGGGCATATCTTCGATTTGGGCCTCACCATCTTCTTTGCCCACACCTCGTTCAAATGGTCCAACAACGCCAAGCACAATGCGGGGGTAACCTGTGCAATCGTTGGGGTGGCATCGCAATATACGGGGCTTCGGAAGCTGTACAATGAACGGGAGATTCGCCTTGTGCAGAACATCAACCCCTATCTGAGCGAGGGGAAAGATGTGATTGTATTCAAAACCGACTTATTGTCATCGGTCCCTCCTATGTATTTTGGAAGTATGCCTCGTGATGGCGGTTATTTAATTTTAACGGAAGAGGAGGCGCAGGCTATTATCCAAGAATATCCGTCAGCACAAAAAATCATAAAAGAATATATTGGGTCTAAAGAACTTATTCAAGGCATGATTAGATTCTGCCTGTGGATTGAAGAAGATGATAAAACTCTTGCATATAATATTCCGCCAATAAAGGCACGATTGGACGCGGTTGTAAAAGAACGCGAGAATAGTGATGCAGAAAGCACACGCGCCTATGCGACAAGACCCTATATGTTTGTTCAAAGAGCATATAAACCGACAGATGCGATTATTGTTCCAAGGCATTCTTCGGAAAACCGCGATTACATTCCTATAGGATATGTTAATGCGGATAGTGTAATTGCGGATTCAGCACTTGCCGTTTACGATGCGGAATTATGGCTTTTTGGGGTGCTGACCTCTAAGATGCACAATATATGGGTGCGGGCTATCGGGGGCAGGTTGAAAACGGATTACCGCTATTCGGCAACCCTGTGTTACAACACCTTCCCGTTCCCCAAAATATCGGCCGAGCAGAAGAATGAGTTGAACGCCCTTGCACGGGAGGTATTGGGCGCACGCGCCGAACATACGGAGATGACATTGGGCGAGATGTACAATCCCGAGACGATGCCCGTAGACCTGCGTTTGGCGCATCAGGCGTTGGATGTCGCCGTCGAGCGCAGCTACCGCCCCGAGCCCTTCCTTTCGGACGAGGAGCGGCTTGAATACCTCTTCAAACTCTATGAACGAATGACCAAAAAGAAGTAAGTAAAGATGCTCAAACAATGGTTTGCCGAACGTAACGGCTATAAAAAGGTTGACGACGTGCTTGTCAGAGAACGACTTACAGAGCCGTTCATAAATGGCGTAATCAATATGTATCTGCAATTGGCGCAATATTCAGCTGAGGATTATGCGCTTAGCTACTTTTATACAAAATTGGATAGGCATATACATGCTGAGTTCTTAAGAAAGGACCTGTTCTCATATAAAGAAAAAACGACCATTCTTAATTTATTGAGGCAAAGGCCATTGCCGTGGTATGAATTATTCAGTCTGTTAGAATGCTCATGGGATTTTTTACAGAACAATGGGGCTTGTAAATATGCACATTATCTACGCAGCGAAACGAACCGAATCTTCGAAAGAGAAAATTATGCATATCGGATGAATCAAGAAACGGGTGATATAATTGAAGTTACATCCGAAGTGGAGATTGATTCCATCAATGAAGCGTTGCGCAATCCTGTTGACAGTGTAAGAACCCATATTGCAACAGCAATAAAACTTCTCGCCGCATCTCAAGAGGCTCCCGTTTACAGAAATTCCGTCAAGGAATCTATCAGCGCCGTGGAGGCATGCTGTAGAAATATAACAGGCGAAACGACTCTTGATAAGGCAATAGCGAAGTTGGAAGGGAAAGGAGTTGTTATCAATTCAGAGATGAAAAAGGGCTTTTCAAGATTGTATTATTACACAAATGATGAAACAACAGGAATCCGTCATGCTCTGATGGATGATGCCAATGCTCCGACAAGCGATGAAGCTATCTATATGTTGGTCGTTTGTAGCGCTTTTGTCAACTACCTAACCAAGAAGAATATTCGGTAATAATGGCAGAACTGTATCATTATACGACGGGAGCGGGATTGCTCGGCATGCTCAAAGATTATGATGCAGAGAAAAATCCCTACCTGACCATGTGGGCTACGCATTGCCATTTTCTGAATGACAGGTCGGAGTTCCTGCAGGGGGAAGAACTTTGCCGCAAAGCTATATGTGAATACGAGGAAGAGCAAGGAATTCCCATTGCAGAAAGGGTGGAAAATATCATAGAGAATCCTTCGATACGGAAATTTGACAGAATGCATTATGAAGGAGGCGCTACATATCCCTCTCTTATCCATGAGGGTTATCCTTATTTATTCTCTCTTTCTCGGGCAAAAGATTCGCTACCCATGTGGGGATTATATGCAAAAAATGGCAATGGAATAGCTATTGTTTTTGACGAGGAAGCACTCCAACGGGAGTTTAGAGGACAGGACTGTTTTTATTGTCAAAAAGACAATACTTTACCATTAAAAGCAACAATAGCAAAGTTGTATGTTGATGATATTCAGTTAAGCAGGGAGGCTAATCGCCTTACTACTATATTAGTATTAAATTTGATATATAGGAAAGTAGGCTCTTACATCAAACACAAATCATTTGAGTTTGAGCAGGAGTTTAGGGTCGTCGCTACCGAATCTACCCATATATTATTTAGAGAAAAAGCAGGTCTAATTGTTCCGTATGTTGAGCAAAAAATACCTGTAAAGTATATCAAGGGTATTATTGTAGGTCCTACGGCTGACTTTGACAGGATGAAAGAGGCTCTCTCAATCCTCTTAATAAATAAAAACGTAAATGTCCGTAAAATAGATATCATTCAATCGGAAGTACCTTATATGGGATAATGTTATGGAAAACCTTGTCAATATATCCTACAACCAAACGGGGGCTTCAACCAATGTCGATGCCATGGGTATGCGCGAAATGCAGCGCATGGTCTATGAACAGCGTAACCGAAAGTATCTGCTCGTGAAGGCTCCGCCCGCTTCGGGCAAAAGCCGCGCTTTGATGTTTGTCGCGTTGGACAAGTTGGCCAACCAAGGCATACGGAAGGTGATTGTCGCCGTCCCCGAAAAATCCATCGGGCGGTCGTTCAGAAGCA
>ULXQ01003212.1_pt1 | contig 21896 bp, 20 predicted proteins | sample 1961481 | NCBI WGS metagenome assembly ULXQ01 (sample SAMEA4835843, study PRJEB28245) | human gut metagenome | biome: gut microbiome; material: fecal sample | place: Denmark | collected 2008 | reverse complement strand
TTCATGCGCTATAGTGGTACCGATTCGCCGATACTGTCATTCAATTTGATAAGGAAAGACTAGGAAAGCATTCTTATAGCCAGTTGTATGGTATTTATGATAAATACGGAAAAGAGCTTCCTATTGTTGTACATAGTTACAAGGGCCCGCAGTATAGATACTTTGACCTTAATTGGTACGATTGGCAATTATTATCAAAAGAAAACTCTATGTTATTTGTTCTTACGGTAACAGGTCTACAGTGTATTCCATTGTATGCACTTCCAGTACGTAAATTTAACATGTCTATAGATAATGAAATGTCTAATGAGACTAAAGCTGCCTTGTTAACACTTGCGGCTGTTGGTAAGCGATACTCAAGATTAAGCTTTGATTTTGGTAACAATATGCCGCAAGGGTTCAAAGATCCAATTCCATTCGACTATGTACCTGAAGAATTGAATAAGTGCATTGAATCCATTAAAAAAGTTTGCGATCAGAATATACCCCAAATTGCAAATGTGTACAATTATGGCAAGAATATACCACTCGTTACAAGTGCTGTTGGATACTCTCTTGCTATGAAGGAAATTGAAGGTGGAAATGCACGAGATATATTTGAAGCACCAATCGATGGTACTCCAAAAGCACCATCTGTTGGAACATCATTTATTGATTAGCTGAAATATGAATATCAATAGAAAAAAACATTGGCAATTCCTTGAAGACGAACTTAAAGCAGAAACAGAGGAATTCAAGAAAATATACTTAACCACAGCCATCTCCTTGCTTAAGACAAGTCAGGAGATGTATGTGGCTCAGTTCATTTCTTTTAAAGACGGAGAAATGATAATGAAGTTTTCGCTATCGCGCACATTACCAAGAAGAGGTGATTTTTTAGTATGTATGCTTCTTCCACCAGAATTACAAGACTATCGTAATTGGAGTGGAAGAACTTATCGTGATTTGTATAAAGCTCGATATAACTCTACAGAATGTGTCTGTATCTGGCATTCTACGGCAAATGACCCTCGATATTCATTAGTCGGTTTTTCAAAAGTAAGTGTTGATTTTGCAAATTACATTAAAGATACACCTAACATTGTGCTGACATTTGCGCCACAGCGTCCTCCTATAGATTATGTCATTAATCTACAGAAGGTTGTGGAAGATAAATTTAGTGAAGGAGTATCTTCCGTACTTGATGTGAATTTCCATTTGAATGATTGGAAACCTATATTGGTCAAGCAAGATAATGTATCAAGTTTTGTATATTCACAAATGGCTTTGACAGATACAATGATATTAGAAGGACCTCCAGGAACAGGAAAAACATATATGATAGCAGAACTCTGCGCACGGCTATGTGCAGAGGGAAATTCTGTTTTGGTCACAGCTCTAACAAATAGAGCTCTAATGGAAATTGCAGAAAAGCCATCCGTTGAATTTTTATTGAATAAGCATAAAATATTTAAGACCAATATCTCCATGGATGAGATTCGTGAACGGGGTAAATTGGAAGCAATAAAATCAATTGCACCAATACCTGGTTGTCTTGTTATGTCAACTTATTATATTACAAGTGGTTATGCTGCTGAATTGTCTATTGAGCAACCATTTGATTATGTGATCATGGATGAGGCAAGTCAAGCTATACTCCCAATGTTTGCTGCCTGTCGAAAAATTGGTAAAAAAAATCTATGGGTTGGCGATATTCATCAGCTCTCTCCAATTGTATTATTAAAAAATGACCGCATAAGGATTTGTGGTTATGATCATTTAGTTAATGGATTAAAATTATTGGCTGACAATAGTTCTTCACCAATTTATCAGTTGACAAAGACATATAGATTCGGGCAAAGAGCTGCAAACTATACAGGTATTTTTTATAATAATTCATTATCGGCAAAGAAGTCAACTGTATTGAATGACATTCCATCAATGTGTAAGTTATTAAGCAAAGATGGTGGTCCTACTCTTATACTTACAGATATGCCTTCAGGTGACAATTCTCCACAGTATGCTATATGTATGGCTGCTTTTATAGTTGCAAATATTTTAAATGACAATAAGAATAAAGAAATTGCTGTATTAACATGTATGAAGAAAACAACTCGTGCCCTACAAATGGCAATCACTCAAAAAGTTGGAACTAAAAAGAATATAATTATTGATACAGTTGCTAGAGTTCAAGGATTAACAACAGATGTAACAATTTTCTTTGTCCCTGATTATTCCTATATTAGAACTCTTGAGCCTCATTTGTTTAATGTGGCTACAAGCCGTGCAAGAGAACATACAATAATTATTGCTGATAAATATGTTCTTGATTGCACTACTCTTGATATAAAGGTTCGGAAATTTTTAGCAAGATTGAAACAAGACAAATGTATTTACATACCAAACCCTAACCATGGATTAGGAAAACAAACAAATACGTTGGATTACTTAAGTGATGTCGGATGTACTTTGCTGAAATAATAATTAACTTATGCTCGAATTGTAACACTATCTCCTCCGTGAGTACCCACAAGAGAACGCTCACTGCGAATGGAAGGAATATAAAAATCTGAAGGACTCGTTCTGTGGGGACGAGAAAAATGATGTTGTCCGCATATATGGCAATGAAATCAACAAGCGATATACAGATTTGTTGAAGACAAATGACACTCTTTCTCTCTGGGATTGCATCTCGCTTGACGCAGTACAAAAAGGTAGAACAATTCATGAGGATATAGCACAAGACTTGCTCAAACGGGGACTTATTGAAGGTGAAGCTCCGCGTTACAGCATTTCTCTAAGTATTGCCAAAAACACTCACCAACTGCCTTCTTACACAAAGACAAAAGGATTGGATAAGGAGAAATTACGCCAGATGATACTGCAATTCTTACAAAACGCAGGTGACGAAGGGGCAAAGCGAGATAGTATTTATGAATATTTGAGGGATGTACTACCTTCCAACAAAACAGACGAACAACAATTGCGCATGGTGGGCAAATTGCTTGTTGAGATGGATGAAAATAAATTAATAACAACCAAAGGACGAAAGTGGATAATAAGGTCGTAATAAGACCTTATTTGTGAATTACGACCTTTTTACGACCCAATATGCACACTTGAGGTTGAAATAGATCGTAATTATAACCGATTTACGTCTAAAATCATATTTTACTTTGCGTGCGGCTTGTTCGTTAAGACAAGTTCTAACGCCTTGGACTATGATGACTATAAGTTCTAATGGAGGAAGTGACATTGATTATCATCTCCTTACATACGATTTTATATCAGCTATAGCTAAGTGTGATTAGTGAGTATATCAGGTTAGAAATGTTAAATAAGTCTACTTTTGCATGGTTTTTACTTGTCAAATAGTTTGTATTATCAATGATTATTCGTATTTTTGCAACACGAGAACCCGCCAAGCCTCTCAACGATGCTCAAATGTGCGGGTCGTTTTTGTTTATATACGTTCACTCTCAAAATACGCTAATGGAAAGATTCTTACGTTCAAATATCATATTAGAGTGCATTTTTTGATATTAGTATCATATTTTACACCGCAAAGATGGCGTTTTTATCTCGAAATACAGCATAAACAATGGAAAAACTGCGTCTACCAAGAAAAAAAACAGCAAAACGTAGCATCGTAAACTACACAAAAATGCTTTTTAGAACAAAAGGGTATGACATGTAATAATAGATACTTCTATTAAACCATACAATATGAAAGCATTAATATCTTTTCTGATATTCATAATCAGCTCGCTTTGCTGCTATAGCCAGTCTTCCGTGATGGGTGCGCCGCAGATGGTTGCTGCGCAGCGTGCGACTTTTAATGATATCATTAGCATTGGTGAGCTGATAAAGGTAGATACCACTCTGCACCTGGAAGATAGGCTGGCAGATATCGCTTTCGGGAAGCGTATCTGCCAGCCTTTATTGTACTTATACTGTGCAGGTTACGGCGATTCTGGGAGATATGGGGGATTTTTTCGCTAACAAAAAGTTCGGAGAGATTAGCTTATGATTCGAATTTTTTCTATCTTTGAAGTTAAGTAATTAGGGTATAGTATTATTCTGCAGAATGATATTTTGCCTTACGGTGGGTATTATATCACTTCGTCCAAGACCTGATGCAGATTGCCGATCAGGTAGAAAGGCAGGTTTATCAGACGGAACTCCTTGCCTTTAGGCGTCTTTACAACATTCACAGAGTATGGGTTCGACCAAACGCGGATGGCTATGTCTATATCCGAATTGTCCATGAAAACCTGGAGTGAACGCAGATGGGCATTGGTGCCGCTCTTTACTTCTATGGGGTAGAGTTTGGAGTTGTGAACGAACAGGAAATCTACCTCGGCACCATTGTTGGGCTTTGCCCAGAACGAGCGATGCTGACCCACTCGGTCTTCCATTGACAGGAGCTCTTGAGCCGTGATTTGCTCGGCAATATGACCTCGCCAGCTGTCAACCATCTCCGTAGAACCGATGATTTCCTTTCTGATGCCTGCCTGATAGTTGACCAAGCCGGTATCAAGCCAGATGAGTTTTGGCATTCGTTTGGTTTCGGGGATGATAGGCATCTGTGTGGAAGATACAGGATAAACCAATTCCAGAATCATGGCTTTCTCCAAGAGGCGGAATGCTTCGCCTACCTCTCGTGATTTATAGCCAGAGTTGGCGAAGTTGCCCAAGGTGATAGTCTCACCCGAGAACGCCCAGCCATACGATAATATGAAGCGCACTACATCTGTCAGCTTATTGCTTCTGGCATATTTCTCCGAATCGTCCTTGTAAGCTTGTACCAAAGTCTCGTACACATCTTCTATGGCTATGATGTCTTGTGTCTCTGCGTAATGCTGCACAGCTTCGGGCATTCCGCCGATAATGGTGTACTGATTGAACTGGTGCATGAGCTGTTCGTGAAAAGCAATGGAATATTCAGCTTTCTGTGAGAGAATGGTAAGAAGATTGTTTTTGCCTATGGCACCTAAAAACTCATAGAAAGAGCAAGGACGCAATGCCAAATACATAACTCTTCCTACCGGGAAACTGACATTGACGTCTACAAGGTTCTCCAACAAACTGCCTGCGGCTATGACATATAGGTCGGGCCTCTGCTCGTAGAAGTATCTGAGCAGAGCGATTGTCTTGGGAGAGTTCTGTATCTCGTCAATAAAGATAAGCGTACTGCCTTTTTTTTGCGACTTCCCTAAACTGGCAAACAGCATATTGACCAGATCGTTTAATGGAATGTCCATCTCGAACAATCTGACGCTCTCGCTTATTTCAAGGTTGAAGTATAGGTAGTTGTCGAACTGGGAGCCAAATTCGTTGACAACAGTTGTCTTGCCTACTTGTCTGGCGCCTCTCAAGATGAGTGGCTTATGCCTTTCGTCTTGCTTCCATGCTTCTAATTTGCTTAATATCTTGCGTTTAAACATAGCGTTTGTTTTAATTCATGGGCAAAGATACAACTTTTTTGTCTCAAATCAGTGGCAAAAACTATAAATTTTTGTTGCAAATCATGGGCAACATGGCTCCAGTTTTGTTGAAAATCAGTGGCAAGCGAGGCTTTTTTGTTATGTTTTTATAGCGGATGTGTTTATGGAAATCACATTTATTTGCACGAGTATTTGATGTAAACTTACATTTATTTGCACGAGTATCTGTGATAAAGATATTAAAAGAAGTAGTTGTGCCACAAAAAAACTGTATATTTGTATTTCGTTACTAACGTAGAACAAATAATTGATACGACCTTGCAACAATGAAAGATTTTGCAGCTATAGATTTTGAAACCGCCAACAATGAGCGTTCTTCGGTATGCTCTGTTGGCGTGGTTATTGTAAGAGGAGGAGAGGTGGTGGATCGTTTCTACTCGCTCATCAAGCCGGAGCCAGAGTATTACAATTACTGGTGTAGTCAGGTGCATGGTCTTTGCGCTGCAGACACAGACGATGCGCCGGTCTTCCCCGAAGTGTGGAAGCAGATAGAGCCGAAGATAGCGGGTCTTCCACTCGTGGCTCATAACAAGGCGTTCGACGAGAGCTGCCTGAAAGCCGTCTTCCGTGTCTATCAGATGGACTATCCTGACTACGACTTCTACTGCACCTGCATCGCCTCACGCAAGGTCTGGCCCAAAGGTCGTCATACGCTTGACGTCATAGCCGCCCGCTGCGGCTATGACTTGACACAACACCATCACGCCCTCGCAGATGCGGAGGCCTGTGCAGCTATTGCGCTGGAAATATTATAACAAGTCGAAGCTTTTATCTGCTGATTCTTCTTAGCACCCACAATGCTGAGAAAAGCATTGCAATACCTAAGATCCAGGAAATGGCAGCACTGGCTACGATGCCGAGCTGCTGCGTGAAGCCGGCGATAACGAATGTCAGGAATGACACGGCGGCGACAGTTATGGCGTAGGGCAACTGCGAGGACACGTGGTGGACGTGCTTGCACTCGGCACCAGCCGACGCCATAATGGTGGTGTCGGAGATAGGAGACACGTGGTCGCCGCAGACTGCACCTGCCATGCACGCCGAGATGGAGATGATGCGCAGCGGTGCGGTAGCAGGGAATACGGCAATGCAGATAGGGATGAGTATGCCGAATGTTCCCCAAGAGGTGCCGGTGGCAAAGGCGAGCAACGCTGCAACGATGAAGATTATCGCCGGTAGCAGCATCTGTAGACCAGAGGCTGTGCTTGCCACAACGCCCGACACGTATTCGGCAGCGCCAAGTGAGTCGGTCATGCTTTTCAGTGTCCATGCAAGGGTGAGAATCAGTATGGCAGGCACCATGGCTTCGAAGCCTTTGATAAGACAACTCATGGCATTGTCGAACTTCAGTGTGCGGCGTGCCACGAACATTGCTATTGTAAGAATCAACGCTGCAAGCGAACCGATAACCAGTCCGACCGAAGCGTTGCTTGCTGCAAACGCATCTACGAAGTTGTGGTAGCAAGTGCTCGTTGCGTCGAAATATCCTCCAGAGTAAACCATGCCAGCCATGCAGAACACGATGAGCATCAGGATAGGCACTACGAGGTCGGCAACCGAACCCTTTGTCGTTGCAGGCTTCTTGCTGTCTAGCTTGGCACCCACACCGTGTTCTACGATTTGCAGTTTTGTGTCAATCACCTCATCCACTTGACCGCCGGTGCGCTCGTACCATTCCTGCAGACGTGCGTCGTACTTGCTCATGGCCTTGAAGTCGAAGCCCGACACGACAATCATAAACATGAAGATGATGGTGAAGAAAGCGTAGAAATTGAACGGTATAGCCTGACAGAACAACGCCAGGCCATTCTCGCCGCCCGACACGAAACCCGATACGGCAGCCGCCCAGCTCGATATGGGCGATATGATGCAGACCGGAGCAGCGGTAGAGTCGATGAGGTAGGCGAGTTTTTCCTTTGTAACGCCATGGCGTACGGTTATCGGACGCATCACAGAACCTACTGTGAGACAGTTGAAGTAGTCGTCGATGAAGATGAGCAGACCGAGAATGATAGTTGCAATCTGCGCACCTATCTTTGTCTTTATGTGTTTGGAAGCCCAGCGTCCGAAAGCAGCCGATCCGCCAGCCTTGTTCATGAGCGACACAATGGAACCCAAAACCACAAGAAACACGATGATGCCCACGTTCCATGGGTCGGACAGGCAGGAGATAAGACCGTACTGCTTGGCGTTAGCTCCCTTGCCAACGGTGTCGTTGAGCAGATGAGTCAAGAAGCCTTCAAAACCTGTGCCCATCGACATGCTGTATAATATAGCGCCGAGCACAATGCCGATGAACAACGAAGAATATACCTCCTTGGTCTTCAGTGCAAGCGCAATTGCCACGACGGGAGGAAGAAGAGACCATATAGTCCCGATGAAATTAAAATCCATAATATTATTATCCCTTAATCTTTTTCGGAGTGCAAAGGTAAGGCTTTATTTGGATTGTTGCAAAAAGTTGCAACAAAAAAACGGATGGCGAGCCGTTTGTGGCTTACCATCCGTTTTGTGGGTTATGTTAGCGTCGCTTGTTGGCGATGCGTTGTCTTACAGTTATGACGTCGCTTTTACTTCGCGATTACCTCGAACACCTCTACGTTGCCCTCAATCTCAGCCTTCACAGCCTTCTTGTTGAGTTCTACGTTGAAGAACGAGTTGTTGATGTCGGTAGAAGCGAGGAGCTTGCCCTTCTTGTTGTACTGGTTGAACTTAACGGCGCCGTTCTGCTCTACGTTGAGGAGCATGGTGTATGCCTTTGTGCCAGGAACGACAGAGAACGAAGTCTTGCCGCTGTTGCGGAACGATGTTACAGGGTTCTTGTCGAAGCCGAACATGGCAGCGTCGAGATCTGCTGATTCAACCTTGAAGTTGAGGCTCTCTGGAGTTGTGGGGTTAACCATGAACTCGCGCACAGCAATCCAGCTCTTCTTCTCAGACACGGCCTTGCGGATGCGGACGTAGCGTGCCTTTACCGGCTCGCCCTTCCAATGGATGATGTAGGTCTTGAGCAACTCGCCGGTGAGCTGTGTCCACGCCTTGCCGTCCTCAGAAGCCTCGAGCACTACGTTGTCGAAGTAGTCGACGTCGTCTACAGAGTTGCGTCCCTGGAGAATCTTCACCTCGCGAACGTCGCGAACAGTGCCAAGGTCGGCACCCACCCAGTCGCCAGTAGACTGGCTCTGACCGCAGTGGTAGTATGTAGTAGAGTCGTTGTCGAACATCAGCTTGCTCTGAGTTGTAGCGAGTGTCGGGTAAGTGCCCATGCCCTTATAGAAAGCAGGCACCTCACCAGTGAGGTTCTTGAAGAACTCCTGAGCCATGTCGTCCATAGCGTTCTCGTAGAACGGCTGCAGTTTCATTGTGCCGAGCTTGTGCTTCTCGTAAGCGGCGCGAGCCTCCTTAGTCATGCGGTTGGCCACGAAACCGTTCCAGAAGTTAGAAGCGTCGCCGCTGCGGAAAGTCTTCATCAGTTCAAGAGTATTCTTGCCACGTGTACCGAGCTTCTCGAACTCTACGAGCCACGGCTTCAGTTCCTTCATCAGAAGCGGATTCTTGCAGTCGCGCTCCATAGTGCTCTTTGTCTTCTCGACGCGGTCGAACTCTGCATAGAGGTCGTTGTAAGCCTTGTCAGAGTAGTCGGCAAGACGGAAGGTGTTTGTCTCCCACGACTCGGCGCGGCGGTAGCCCGTCTCTGTGTCGCAAGAGTGGATGGCGAATGTGCGGTAAGCCTCGTGAGCCTCTGGTGTGAGGTCAACCAGACCGCGCTCCCAGTTGTCGATAGCATTGTAGTCGGCTACGTTCCAGTTGTAGTCAGCCACGCCGTAGAGAGCCAGCTTCGAAGCCTCGCCGTGCTCCATCGGGTTAGACAGTACGCCAGAAGTCATCTTATCTGTGATGTCGGTCTCCAAGCCGTATGTCGGGCCCTGCATGATGATGTGGCGGGCATAGTCGGTAACGGGGAAGTTCCACCAGTAGTAAGCCGGACGCTTGATACGAGAGTCTACGAAGTCGAGAGTCTCCTTGGTGAGGTCAGAGCAAACCACAGCACCAGTCCAGAACACCTGCACCTCAGGGTCGAGCTCGTTGCCGTAGATAGCGAGCGGTCCGTCAGGACCCGGCTTAGCCCAAAGCTGCGAGTAGTCGGTAGGGCAGACAACGAGCGGAGCAACGTCGCCCTTCGCCTTCACGAACTCTTTTGTGAGGCGGTTCACGAGTGCCACCTGCTTCTTCGGGTTTGTACCCTCGCCGTCGATGTCGTCGAAGTGGATGGCGAACGAGCGCACGCCGAGTTCGTACATGAGGTTGAACTTGTTTACGAGGTTGTTATAATCCTCCTCGTTCCACTTGATGTCCTGACCCGGGTGGATAGCCCACACGAAGTCGACGCGGTTGCGGCGGCAAGCCTCCACGAGTTCGTGGATGTTCTTAGCCTGCTCGGGCGGGTAGGGTAGACGCCAGTTAGGACAGCTGTGATAAGGGTCGTCCTTCGGTCCGTACACATACTCGTTGAGCTTGTTGCGTCCGTAGTAGTCGATGAGCGAGAGGCGCACCTGGTGTGACCACGGTTCGCCGTAGAAGCCTTCTACCACGCCACGCAGCGGCAGGTCGGGATAGTCGTTGCATGTGAGGTAAGGCACCTTGCCCTGAGCAGCCGGACTCTCCACGATCTGGCGCAGAGTCTGAAGAGCGTAGAACGCGCCACGCTCGTCGTAGCCCACGATGTTGATGCCCTTCTTGTCGACGGTGAGGAGATAAGCACCCGATACCATCTTCTTCAGACCAGCCTTCTTTGCCGGTTTCTCGCCGAAGGTGATGTTGAGCGGAGTGCCCTTAGCGTTCTGCTTGAGGAAGTTGACGTCGTTGGCAAACTTGCCCGACTTGTCGATGAGCTTAACGCCAGCGCTGAGGTCGGTCCATGTCTGCAAGTCGAGGTTGAAGTTGTGCGGCGTAGGGTTTACGACGATGCCGTGGTGGTCGAGCTTCTTGCCCGGCACCATGTTCACATCCTGCTTTTCACCACGCTGCGAGTTGAGGTCGAATGTCTCGGTCTGCGCAAACGCACTGGTACAAGCAGCTGTGAAGAGAGCTGTGAGAAGGAGGTTGTTTTTAATCATTGTTATGTTTGTTTTAGTAAAAGTCGTTAGGTCGGTGTATGCAGTGGTGCATACACACAAGTACAAAGTTAGTGATTTTGTGTTGATTGGTAAAATAGGCAGGTCTCTTTTAATTAATTTTAGTACGTGAGGAGCTAAAACGTGCGTGACAGAGAGGGCAGAATGGAAAAAAATGTGTAACTTCGCAGTTGATGATAGACCATGCAACGATAGAAAGGATAAAAGACGCTGCCAACATTGTGGAGGTAGTGTCCGAGTTTGTGACGCTTCGCAAGAGCGGCAGCAACTATAAGGGCCTATGCCCGTTTCACGACGAGAAGACCCCGTCGTTCTATGTGTCGCCGGCGCGCGGCACCTGCCATTGCTTCGGATGCGGCAAGGGCGGCAACCCCGTTGGCTTCATTATGGAGCATGAGCAGATGACCTATCCCGAGGCGTTGCGATGGCTCGCACGCAAGTATCACATCGAGATAAAGGAGCGCGAACTCTCCGACGACGAGAAGCGCGAGCAGAGCGAGCGCGAGAGTATGTTCATCGTGAATGAGTGGGCTGCCTCTTATTTCCAGCACCTCATGCACGACACCGCCGACGGCGTAGCCATCGGCATGCAGTATTTCCGCAGCCGTGGGTTCCGCGACGACATCGTGAGCAAGTTCCAGTTGGGCTTCGACGGCACCGACCGCCGTGCTTTGGCACAGGAGGCTCTGCGCAAGGGCTATAAGGAAGACTTCCTGCTGAAGACCGGCATCTGCTACAAGAACGACCGTGGCGAACTAATCGACCGCTATGCCGGACGCGTCATCTTCCCGTGGATAGGCATCAGCGGAAAGGTGGTGGGCTTCGGCGGACGACTGCTCGACTCGCGCACAAAGGGCGTGAACCAGAAGTACGTCAACTCGCCCGATTCGGAGATTTACCACAAGGACCGCGAGCTGTATGGCATCTATCAGGCTAAGAAGGCGATAGCCAAGGAAGACCGTGTGTACATGGTGGAGGGCTACACTGACGTCATTTCCATGCATCAGTGCGGCATAGAGAATGTAGTGGCTAACTCGGGTACGGCACTTTCGGTGCATCAGATACACATACTGCACCGCTTCACGTCGAACATCACCCTGCTTTACGACGGCGACGCGGCAGGCATACACGCTGCGCTGCGCGGTACCGACATGTTGCTCTCTGAAGGCATGAACCTCAAGGTGTTGTTGCTGCCCGACGGCGACGACCCCGACTCGTTTGCACGCAAGCACTCGGCTGAGGACTTCCGCAAGTATATAGAGGAGCATCAGACCGACTTCATCGAGTTCAAGACCGACCTGCTGCTGCGCAACGAACGCGACCCGCTGAAGCGTTCGGAGGCAATCAACTCCGTGGTGCGCAGCATATCGTTCGTGACGAACCCGATTCTGCGCGACACATATCTGCACGACTGCTCGGTGCGTATGGGCATCAACGAGGCTACGCTCATCAATACGCTCAACAACTTCATTCGCAGCAACCGCGAGGAAACCGCTTCCTCATTGAATAACTCACAATCGACGCAGACGGCAACTCAAAACTCAAAACTCAAAATTCAAAACTCTCCTTCCCCGCTACAGCAGGCGTCGAAGGTGGAGCAGATGCTTGTGGAGCTAGTTGTGCGCAACGGTGACACTATCATATATAATAATGTAGAAACGGAGGACGGCACGACGGTTAACCTGAATGTGGCGCAATACATAGCGTACAACCTCGGCGTGGACGGACTGAAGTTTGCCAATCCGCTCAACTCGCGCATCCTTGACGAGGCTGTGAACCACGCCGGCGACGAGAATTTCTGTGCCGAGCAGTTCTTTCTTCACCATTCGGATATCGAGATATCGCGCATAGCTACCGACCTCTGCATGGACAAGTATCAGTTGCTCGACGAACAGAAGGCGGCACGTGCCGACGAGGAGAAGAACGCTGACGAACTGCGCGTCGAAGAGGAGAACCGCATAGAGGCTCTGCGCCAACAGACCGAACACCTGCTCAACGACTTCCGTATGGACTATCTTGAGCAACGTCTGCGCGACCTGAAACGCGATATTTCGCTTGCGGTGAACGAACCCGAACGACTGCAGCAACTGATGGAAGAGTATAAGACGGCGCACGAACTGCGCTCGAAGCTCGCCCGGTTGTTGGGAAGTAATATTATAGCATGATAGGGGGTGAAGTGGTGAGATGGTGAGATGGTGACAATAGTCTTGCAAATCTCAACTCCTCACCATAACACCACCTCACCATCTCACCATCTCACCATCTCAACATAACAACAAATAATATGTTCTACATCCATTGGGCATTCATATTAGCTTATGTCTTCATTATTGTCAGCATCATGCTGGCAGTACTGATGGACAACCGTCAGCCGGCAAAGACGATAGCCTGGGTGATGGTGCTGCTCTTTATGCCCATTGTCGGAATAATACTGTACGTTTTCTTCGGACGGAACACCCGCAAGATGACGTTCATATCACAGCGGTCGCTCGACCAACTGTCGAAGCGTTCGATGCTGGAGTTTGTGGAGCAACGCCAATTGACGTTGCCCGATGACTACCGTTCGCTCATACAACTCTTTACCAACCAGAGTCTCGCTCTTCCGTTCAAGGACAACGAGGTGGAGTTCTACACCGATGGCTACGAGTTCTTCCCCGCATTGCTAAAGTCGATAGCTTCGGCACGCAAGCATATACATCTTGAGACATACATCTTCGCCGACGACGCACTCGGACGGCTGGTTGCCGACGCACTCATCTGCAAGTCGAGAGAGGGCGTAGAGGTGCGGCTTATCTACGACGATGTGGGCTGCTGGCGAGTGCCCCGCGAGTTGTTCGAGCGTATGCGCCGTGCCGGGATAGATGTCAATGCCTTTATGCCCGTTAAGTTTCCGGCGTTCACGAGTAAGGTGAACTACCGCAACCACCGCAAGGTGTGCGTAGTAGACGGCGTTGAGGCGTTTGTGGGTGGCATGAACATCGCCCTGCGCTATGTGAAAGGAATATACAAAGGGCGTCTGCCTTGGCGCGACACCCATCTCCGTATACGTGGTGGAGCGGTGTACGCCCTGCAGCGCACGTTCCTCGTCGATTGGTATTTCGTCGACCGCACACTCGTCACCAACTCAAAATACTATCCGCCGATGCCGTGGCGCATAGACAACAACTGCCTGATGCAGGTCGTGACGAGCAGTCCGATTGCCAAATGGCCGGACATCATGCAGGGATATGTGCGCATACTGCTTGAGGCGAAGAACTATGTATACATGGAGTCGCCTTATTTCCTGCCTACCGAGCAGGTGCTCTTCGCCATGCGCACGGCAGCACTTGCCGGCGTAGATGTGCAACTGATGATTCCGCACCATAGCGACTCTCGCTTGCTTGAACTTTCGTCGATGTCGTTCGTGACGGAGGTGCTTGAGGCAGGCGTGAAGATAATGCTTTACGAGGTTGGATTCAACCACAGCAAGTTGCTTGTGGCTGACGATGCGCTCTGCACCTGCGGTTCTACGAACATCGACTTTCGTAGCTTCGAGAACAATTTCGAAGCCAACGTCTTTATCTACGACCGCACAACGGCGCTGCGCATGAAGGAAATCTTTATCAGTGATGAGCAAGAATGTGTAGACTTCCTGAGCGTGTACAGCGAGCGAAAGCGCCCGTTCATGCACCGTCTGGCGGAGTCGCTTGTTAGAGTGTTCTCACCATTGTTGTAAAATATGATGTTGAGATGGTGAGGTGTTGAGATGGTGAGGTGTTGATGTGTTGACAAATGAAACATATCTCAACATAACAACATAACAACATAACACCACCTCACCACCTCACCACCTCACCACATATCCTAAATGATTTCAAAGTGCTTCAGCGCATTCGCGATGCCATCCTCGTCTACGCTGCTCGTCACATAGTCGGCGTGCGCCTTCACCTCGTCGAGCGCATTGCCCATAGCCACGCCAACGCCAGCCGCACGCAACATAGAAAGGTCGTTGCCGCCGTCGCCGAACGCCATCGTTTCGCTGATGTCGATGCCCATGTGCTCGGCAATGGCACGGATGCCGTTCGCCTTGTCGGCAGTGGCAGACGTAAGGTCGCAGAACGCAGGATACCAGCGTGCAGACGTTGTACCTGGTATGTGGGGTAGGATAGTGCGCTCCTGGTCCTCGGTGAGGAACGGCGTAATCTGCAGTATGCCCTGCTTTATAACCTCCTCAACCGGCACGTCGAACTTGTTGTACGTCACCTTCAGCATGTCGTAGAATACATGATTCACGCTGTCGTTGCGGTTGATAATCTGCAGATCCTTTGTGCCTACAATCACTGCCGGCACGTCGAGACGGTTGCAGAAGTCGACTATCGCCTCTGCCTCGTGAGTAGGGATGAGATCCTGGCGCACTACCTTTTCGCCATATACACATTGAGCACCGGTGGCAAGAATGAAACCGTCCATGATGTCCTCCACCTCCGTGATGTTGTTGAGCAACTGGCGTGGGCGACCCGTGGCGGTAAAGAGCTTCACGCCGCGCTTGTGAGCCTCGCGAAGCGCTTCGATTGTTGACTCCGGCACCTTGTGCGTATTAAAGCTGACGAGCGTTCCGTCAACGTCGAAAAATAAAGCTTTTATCATATTTCGTTTTTTTTATTCAGTAGGAGGCTATGGCATTAGCTTTCCGCTACGCGCCGCTGACTTTCAGTTCTTGCCGTAGCCCTGTTGTGTGATACGGGCAGGAAAGCCCATACCTCCTAAACATTGCAAAGGTACGCAGAAAAAGCAGAAGCCGAAAATTATACTACTTGATTGATGTCAAAATCAAAAAATAATTACTACTTTTGTAATTCATTATTCACACGGAATACACATTAAACAACCATTAATCAGCAAAGGAAATGACAGAGCAGACGCAACTCGCTTGGGACATAATAGAGACAACGAACACCAACCTCTTCCTCACCGGTAAGGCTGGCACTGGAAAGACTACCTTCCTGCGCCGACTGAAGGAGGAGTCGTCGAAGCGCATCGTGGTGGTAGCGCCTACGGGCATCGCTGCCATCAACGCCGAAGGTGTGACCATCCACTCGTTCTTCCAGTTGTCGTTTGCGCCGTTCATACCCAACTATAATCTCAAGGAACAGCAGTTCCGCTTCTCCAAACAGAAGATAAACGTCATCCGTTCTATCGACACGCTCGTCATCGACGAGATCTCTATGGTGCGTGCCGACCTTCTCGATGCCGTAGACAGCGTGCTGCGCCGTTTCCGTAAGAACAACCTTCCGTTTGGCGGTGTTCAGATGGTTATGATCGGCGACTTGGGTCAGCTTGCTCCGGTGGCTAAGGACGACGAGTGGCAGATGCTCTCGCGCTATTACGCCACGCCTTACTTCTTCTCGTCGCTCGCCCTGCAACGCACACGCTACGCCATCGTCGAACTGACGAAGGTGTATCGCCAGAGCGACAAGCGTTTCCTCGACATACTGAATAAGGTGCGCGAAAACCGTGCTGACGCTGCGGTGCTCTCTGCGCTCAACTCGCGCTATATTCCCGGCTTCAAGCCGCGCAAGGAAGACGGCTACATACGTCTTACGACACACAACTGGCAGGCGCAGCGCATCAACGACCACGAGCTTGAACTGCTCCCCGGCAAGCCCTATACCTACACTGCCACCATCGAAGGCAAGTATCCAGAGATGCTCTTCCCGACCGACGAGACGCTCACGCTGAAGACCGGTGCGCAGGTGATGTTCGTGAAGAACGACTCGTCTGCCGACAAGGCTTACTACAATGGTATGATTGGCACCATTGCGGCGATAGACGCCGAGGGTTTCACCGTTACGGCGAAGGACACCGGCGAAAATATACGTGTTCAGCCCGAACAGTGGGACAACACGCGCTACGTGCTCAACGAGAAGACCAACGAGATAAGCGAGGAGGTGGAAGGAACCTTCACGCAGTTCCCCGTGAAGACGGCTTGGGCTATCACCGTTCACAAGAGTCAGGGCCTTACGTTCGACCACGCCATCATCGACGTGCAGCGCGCCTTCACCCACGGACAGACATACGTGGCGCTCTCGCGTTGCCGCACTCTGGAGGGCATGGTGCTCAGTGCGCCACTGCCGCAGTCGGCTATCATACGTGATGAGGCTGTAGACGAATACGCCACGCACGCCATTGAGCACACGCCGAGCGAGGGACAGATAGAACAGTTGCAGCGCGACTACTATCTGTCGGTGGTGAGCGAACTGTTCGACTTCCGTCCGCTGATGGATGCCTTCAACCGTGTGCTCGACTTGCTCGACGGACATTTCCGCCGTTCCTTCCCGAAGCTCATTGCCGAATACAAGGCACGCACGGGCACTATAAAGACCGAGCTTATGGATGTAGCCGAGCGCTTCAAGTTGCAGTACAGTCAGATTGTTATTGCTTCTGCCGACTATCAGACGAATGCCCTGCTGCAGGAACGTCTGAAGAAGGGCGCCGACTACTTTGCTCGAAAGATTACCGATGTGGAGGAGCTTGTGAAGAAGACATCGGTGAAGACCGAGAACAAGGACGTGAAGAAACGTTACAACGATGTGTTCCCGGCGCTCAAAGAGGTGGTGATGCAGAAGCGCGCCCTCCTCAACTGCGTCAAGGCTGACGGCTTCACACTGCATAGCTATCTGCGCCAGCGTGCCCTGGTACTTGCCGGAAAAACAATATCAGAAAAATAGACAAATGGTATGGGTTTTATACCTATGAACCATTATGGACTTGTACAGTTCGTCACTTTACCCTATCTTTGCCCTTTGACAGGTAATGCCGTGCAAACGGCATTTATAGTATAACCTAAAAGACGAATTACTATGAGTAGGGTTTTTCAAGTGAAGCCTAAACGTATCAAGCGCTCCAATGGCACCGTTCTCACACCAGACATGGTTGTGACCGTGACGACTCTGCAACACACCACCAACCCATTCTACAATGGTGCGAAGGAACTGCAAGAGACCTATCAGCGCATCTATGCTTTCGACTACAAGAAGGCATGTTGCAATCAGAATGATTTTGAGTTTGTGAAGTTGGACTAAAAAGAGATATATGAACATGAATGAAAATGAAAAGCAATACTATGATAAAATAGTAGTGTTGTATGGCAAATATGGAGAAAACATACCTGATGCAGACTTAATGCATCTGAGTGTCATTGAAAAAGAATTGGGAATAAGTTTCCAACGTTCTCAAGTGATTTTTGAGTTGGTGAAGAGCCAAGCTAAATTAGAAAAAGAAGCAAAGGTCTCGGCTATTGTTGAGGGCATAGCTAATGGTTCTCAGCAAACAAAAACAATGACATCCCCAGAAATTCATAGCATTTCAGATGCAGAGAACGAGGACCTGATTCCTGTTGAAGATCCAGGAGATATAAACAAGTGGAAAGTTATATTTTGGTATACTATAGGCTTCTTTGCCATACTCTTATGGGGAACAGGTCTATTCATTATGTTATTGGAGACTGTAGTCATATTTAGACATAAAAACAAGCAGTTGCGATATGCAAAATATCTAATCCAACGATATAAGATACAACAGTAATTGAATATATTTAGGCATTATGAAATTATCACTTTCGGAAGAAGCTTATACAAGAGAGTTTTATAAAGCTTATAATACATACGGTAATAATATACCTGATGCCGAATGGCAAAGGCTTAGTGAACTGCGTGCAATATGTGGTATTAACATGGGGCGTGTCAGAGAGATTATTAATGCCGTGCAAGAAGGAACAATAGTACCCGCAATAAATGATGAGTACTCTGAATCTTATCGTAAATCAGGTAATGATGCAAAGGTTATAGAGGAAGTAACTAAGGAAGATAGAAACATCATCGCCATTTTTCAAAATGGCGTGACGTCATTACTTCGTCACAGCAATAATAATGATTGCTTGATATTGAACATTTCTGATTCGGACAAGAGCCTTGTCCGAAACAATTTCGGATTGGCATTAGACGAACAAATCCTTTGGGTACGTGATACATCATTTTGGGGTAATAAGAATCAGGGACTTGTAATAACTGATAAACAGATTGTATATATTCCTAATAATGATAATCCTAAAGATAGGCTTAATATTGACTTTAATGATATTCAAAATGTTGAGTATCGTGAAATGTCTCTGTTTGTCTGGAATTATCAAGAAGAATATTATAAATTGCATTTATCTTTGTTCTTTAAGAATTCAGAAGAATCAAGCGGACTTATTGCAGATGCTAAGACTTTGGCAAATACCCTTACTGAAATGGCAAAGTCAGTCGGACACGTTGAGACAGAGACTGTGTTTGACCATATATCTAACTTATTGAATGAAAAGAAGTATGATGAGGTTGCAGATTGTGCCAAACAAATTGTGTCAGATGCTGATTACGACAATAACGCAAAATGTTTAGGATATGTGTATCTTGCAGATGCGCTGTCGCAAAAGGGATACTTAGATGAGGATAAGGGCATGAACTCTTATATGCGTGATGCTGTAGAGGCTTGTGATTGTGCTTTGGAGCTTTGTGGTAGTGCAAATCCGTATCGATATAAAATATTCAATAAAAAGGGACAGATAGAGCTGTTGGCTGATGATATGCGCTCTGCACGCAGTAGTTTTATTGCAGCAATGGAAAGTGACGATTATGACCAAAAGAAGGAGGCTAAAAATTTATACGAAAAACTGACAAACGAATTTGTAAGGGATGAATGTAAATTTATAAATGCAGACTATAACGATCGTAAATTTCTGTTCACTGTAGCAAGCGACAAGCAGATACCGGGTTGTTATGACAAGGAAGATAATGTGCAATGGGTATTTTCTATATTACAGATTCCTTCATACATTAATTTTCCCATAGGACATCCGCAACCTAATACGCTTTATATGGGTCATCCATTAAAGCCTGGTGTGTATATTCCTTTTGAGAATGCAACGGAACAGTTGTTTATGGAGAAGGTGCGTGAGTTATGCTATTTGGCGCAATGTTTGGGAGCTGTAGAAATAAGGTTCAAGAGGATTAAGGGAAGAGAAGTAACAACAGCTGATACATCATCAAAAAGAGGCGCTTTCGAATTGGCTCGAAAGTTCGTAGAAGTAGGAGTAGGTACAGAATTGACAGATTTGAAAACTGAGACCCAAACTTCAAATAATGGTGTAGAGCTTGTTCAGCGCTATTCTCCAATAAAGAAGCCGTTCTGTCCAGAAGGAATGGTTTGGTATGACTCAGACCCTACATGGCAGACATTGGTGAAGCAGAGACTGAATGGTAATATATTGTCTTACGTTGAACATGTTTCTTCTTCTGAAACGACAACTGTCTCTTCTAGTCAATTGATGTCTTTGAAGGCTTCATTGGGATTTCTTGTTGCTAAGGCAAGTGGTTCGTATGATTCAAAAACGGACAAGACATTTAGCAAGACAGAAGAAACAGAATGGGAGATAGATATGCAGTTTAAGCCTTTGCAGGATTTTGATGACGCTAATGCTTCTAACGGTCAGGCTGTTGCTCAGATCGCTCAAACACAGAATTCAGAATTGTCAGAGGATGAGTTGGCATATAAGGAAGAAGTAGAGTTCTGTTTGGAAGATGCGTCCGAAATAGATGCTCATTCTCGTAAGTTCTTGGAGCGTAAACGTCAGAAATTAGGTATTTCCGAAGCCCGAGCTAAAGAGCTGGAAGATATGGTCACAGCCTCTCAGCTTTCATTCACTGACGAAGAAAAGGAATACATGGAAGCTCTTGACGATGTTATCGAAGATGGAGCTATACCTAATAATGTACGCCGATTGTTGGAGCGTGAAAGAAGGTCCTTGGGGATTTCAGAGGAACGCGCCAAGGAGTTGGAAGATATTAAATGTAAAGCATGATGTTGATAGCCCAATCAGTTGTGGAAATATTTTCACAACTGATTGGGTGTCACTTGTACCTCTACACCTTCGACTTCAAGAAAGTATGTTACAATCAGAATGATTTTGAGTTTAAAAAGTTGGACTAAAAAACTTTTGTAAGAGTATGAATATATTGACAACTTCAATAATCTGTGTTGTGATAATCTGCACAGTGTTACTTGTTTTCTATTTCGCTTTCTATAGAAGAAAGTATGTTCCGATAAAACATACAGAATACTATGAAGATAAGTCTGTATGTCGTACCTATGTCACAATAAATGGAGTGATGAATGGTCAAGAGATTACTTATTATCCTAATAAGCAGGTTAAATCTGAAATTATGTGGGCTAATGGTGAGAAAATCGGTCCTTTTGTAGAATATTATGATAATGGAGCGATTGCTTGTAAAGGTGAATTTCAAGATAAAAATAAGGTAGCTGAATGCTTTGTATATTATCCTACCGGAGAAACAAATAAGGAACAGATCAAAATTAATGATGTACCTGATGGTCCTTTCACCGTTTATTTTAAAAATGGTCAGCCTTATATACAAGGAAACTATAAGAAAGGTGTACTTGACGGAGAGTATATCGTGTATTCAATAGATGGCAATGTAAAACTTAAAAAACAATATTGATATGGGAATATTGAAGTCTATTTCAAAATCAATGAAGGGAACTTTTATTGGCGATATGGCGAAATCTGCAGACAAGGCTATAGATGCTACTGGTTCTTTTATTAGTGATTGCATTGATGAAACTATCTGTGGAATTGCTGATGGTGCAGATTCTATCTCAAAAGGTTTTGGCAAGATAACAAAAGGTGCAGGCAAAATGGCACGAGTTGCTAGTGGCTATGAGGCATATGATTCTCGAAAAAAAGCAAAGGAGGCAAAGGAACTTGCTGATAGAATGGCTGCTAACATAGAAGAGGAAAACCGAAGAAGAAGAGAAGAATCCAACCGTGTGTTGTCGGATTTTGGTAAGACGAAACTGGAACTTCTTAAGACTTGTCTTTCTCCGTTTTTGGGCTACCTTAAGGTTATGGGGAATAATTATAAGGATAAAGAATATGAGTTTGGTGGCAAGATAAATCTTGATAAATTGGATGTCGATACCTTAGAATCGATAGAAATGAATGCTTCTACTGCTGGAAAAATAGCTGTGGCTTCTTCTGGTGTTGCTGCAATTGCATTATGTGGAGTACCTGCAGCTACTACGTCAGCTGTTATGGCTTTTGGGGCTGCAAGTACTGGTACCGCAATAAGTTCTTTGTCTGGTGCTGCCGCTACAAATGCAACATTGGCTTGGTTAGGAGGCGGATCTTTAGCTGCTGGCGGAGGTGGAATGGCTGCAGGCTCTGTTGTTCTTGGTACAA
>ULXQ01045120.1_pt1 | contig 22035 bp, 16 predicted proteins | sample 1961481 | NCBI WGS metagenome assembly ULXQ01 (sample SAMEA4835843, study PRJEB28245) | human gut metagenome | biome: gut microbiome; material: fecal sample | place: Denmark | collected 2008 | reverse complement strand
GTCTGCGGCAGGCGCAACAGCTACTGCGGTAGTGTCAAAACAGAACGGCTCTGTAGCCCGAGCGGGCTGCAGAGCTATCGTAAAGAGTAAGAAAAGAATCGCTTTTAAGGGGCGCATAACCTTGTTTTTTATTAATAATTAAATAGTATTCTTGGCTTAAGAAGGCTCGGATATCTCAACACCTCACCATCTCAACACCTCACCATCTTAATACACCAGTCCTACGTTGTCTACCCAGAAGGTGTTGCCCACGGTGCCTACGTAAGCACCGCCGTGGCTCGACGAGAACTGCAGCACGATGTGCGTCGGTGTGGCGTCGGCATCAGCCCAGCCGGTCTCCTTCACCAGCACGCTCTTGCCCTTGGAGTTGCGAGCGTAGTCGGTAGAACGCAGACCCATCATCGAAGCGTCGTAGAACGACTTGCCGGTGATGTTGCCGTAGTGAATCTCGTAGGTGGCGTCCTCAACCCATCCGTTGGTCGACTTGCCGTACTTTACCACTACGGTGCCCACGCGCTGCGCGGTGATGTTGCCATGCGCATCCTCGTGGCGACGCTGCAGAAGCAGAAGAGCTACGCAGTAGTCCTTGCCAGGCACAGTGGTCACCTTAGAGAAACCGGTCTGACGGATGCGGTTGGCGTTGCCCGGCACATGCACACGGTAGTCGAAGCGCAGAGCCTTGGGACGATGAGTGAACGGAATGCCGAAGTTAAGCGCCTTCGGACCTTCCTTGGTGCCGGTGATAGGCTCCTTCATGTCGCCGAGGAAGATGCTGCCGGCGGCGAGCACCTTAATATTAATAAGACCAAGCACCTTGCAGGTCTCGATGTGGGTGGTCATTTTGACGCAATGTCCCGATCCGCGGTTGTCGCGATACACCGAATTGTTGGTCTTCGTGATGCCCGAAACCTTAGCCATCACGTTGCTCGTGCCCCAAGGCGATCCGCCGAGGTTCACGTATGGGTTGTTGCCATTCAGGGCTCTGTTTGGTCCAATCTCGTAGAGTGTCTTTGTGTTGCCACCGATGACAGCCGACTCGTGAATCTGACGTGTCACCCATGTGTCGAAATTGCCGTACTTGAACAATACGAACTTTCCTTCCGCACTGGCTGAAAGACTACATAAAACGCAAAGCATTGTCACAATGCTGCTCTTGAACATTAATTTTTTCATCTCCTAATTATTATATATGTTGTTACTATTTCATTACAACTGATGTTGCAGTTTCAATGACTACTACTATTACAGTTTGGTTGCAAAGCCGTTAAAAGCCTTGTCGTTAGGCGCAAAGATATACAAAAAAGGCAAATGCGAAAACTTTTTTATTACAAAAGTTTTCCATTTGCCTTAATATTTAATGTCTGTCAACACTTCGAAAGAAATAAAGACGACTTTTAGTAGCTTTTAAGCCAACCGTTTTTACTTGCCCGTAATCACTTCTACCGCCTTGCTCACGATGTGGTTCTGCTCGTTCATCAGGCGGAAGTATTCGTTCATATCCCAGATGTCGCGGGCTATGAGCGCCTTCAGTTGCAGACGCAGCATGGGGAGCGTGCGCTTGCGCTCGGCGTCGTCGCGAGGCTTCACCTTCTGGCGCTCGGCTTCGGCGAAGAGCGTGTCAACCATCGCCTGCGGCACCTCGAAACGCTTCATGTAGTCGTCGAACTTCGCGTACTTTGCCTTCAACTCGTCGCGGTGGTCCTCAACGTATCGCAGCGTTGTGTTGATAACGAGCGAGCGGGCTACGAGCTGGCGGTGGAACGCTGTGTACTGTGTGGTGTCGAGCGGCACGAACACGTCGGGCATAATGCCTCCACCGCCATACACCGTGCGGTGCTTGCGCAGAGTGTAGCAGCGCAGCGAGTCGTTGAAGTGTATCGAGTCGGCAGAGTAGAGTTCGCCGTGCTTGAAGCGCTTCTCTATATCCTGCGCGTAGTCTTCCTTCTCGCCCTTCTCGTATGGCTTCTGTATGCAGCGGCCCGAGGGCGTATAGTAGTGGGCTACGGTGAGACGTATCATCGAACCGTCGTCGAACTCGATAGGACGCTGCACCAAACCCTTGCCGAACGAGCGGCGGCCTATCACGGTTCCGCGGTCCTGGTCTTGGATGGCGCCGGTGACGATCTCGGCTGCCGACGCCGAATACTCGTTGATGAGCACGCATACCTTGCCCTTCTCAAGGCGTCCACCGCCACCAGCGTTGTACTCCTGGCGCTTCTGGGCGCGTCCCTCGGTATACACTACAAGGTCGCCCTTCTGCAAGAACTCCTCAACGATGCGCACAGCCGACTGCAAGTAGCCGCCGCCGTTGTCCTGAAGGTCGAGGATAAGGTCGCGCATGCCGGCTTTCTGCAGCGAGTCGACTGCGGTCATGAACTCACCGTATGTGGTTGCACCGAACGAACCGATGCGAACGTAACCCACGTGCGGACGTATCATATAGTAGGCGTCAAGCGTGTGTACGGGTATCTTCGCACGCGTTACGGTGAACGTGAGCAGGTCGGGCACGCCGCGACGCTTCACGCCGAGCTTCACCTTCGACGAGCGCGGACCGCGCAGGCGGCGCATTATCTCCGAACGCTCCATCTTCACACCCGATATGGTTGTGTCGTTGACGGTGATGATGCGGTCGCCGGCAATGATGCCTACTTTCTCTGACGGGCCTTTGCGTACGGGCTGGATGATGAGCAGCGTGTCGGAAATCATGTTGAACTGCACTCCGATGCCGTCGAACGATCCCTGCAGAGGCTCGTTAAGCGACTTTGTCTCCTTCGCCGTAGTGTACGACGAGTGGGGGTCGAGCTTCTCAAGCATGCCGCGTATGCCGTCCTCTACGAGCTTCTGGTCGTCTACCGAATCGACATAGAGATTGCTGATGGCGAGCTCTGCTATCTGGAGCTTCTTGAGCGGATTGACGCGCTGTGCGAACGTAGCTACGCACAGCAAAAGAAAAACCAACGCACCCACTCCCGTCTTTAACGAGACTGAGTGCGATGCGTTATGTTTGTGATTATTGGTACGTTTCATAATCTGATTGTCTTGTTATTCCATGTCTTCCTCGGGCAGATCTTCCTCCACAACAAGGTTGTCGATGATGAAGTTCTGTCGCTCCATGGTGTTCTTGCCCATGTAGTATTCGAGGAGCTTCTGCACCTGGTCGGTCTTGTGCAGCGTAACCTGCTCAAGTCGCATCTCGGGACCGATGAAATGGGCAAATTCTTCCGGCGAAATCTCGCCCAGACCTTTGAATCGTGTTATCTCAGGGTCGGGACCGAGGTCGCGTATCGCCTGCTGGCGCTCGTCCTCGCTGTAGCAGTAGCGGGTTATGAAGTCGCTCTTCTTCTCCTTGCCCGTAAGACGCGCGTCGGCGTCTGCCACAACCTTCTTGTTCTTAATCTTGGTGCGGCGGTTGCGCACGCGGAACAGCGGAGTCTGCAGCACATAGACGTGTCCCTTCTTGATAAGGTCGGGGAAGAATTGCAGGAAGAACGTGATGATGAGCAGGCGTATGTGCATACCGTCCACATCGGCATCGGTTGCCACTATCACCTTATTATATCTGAGCGTATCGAGTCCGTCCTCAATGTCGAGCGCAGCCTGCAGGAGGTTGAACTCTTCGTTCTCGTACACCACCTTCTTTGTCAATCCGTACGAGTTGAGCGGCTTTCCGCGCAGCGAGAACACCGCCTGGGTGTTCACATCGCGACTCTTTGTGATAGATCCGCTGGCTGAGTCGCCCTCGGTGATGAAGATTGAAGACTCTTCCTTGCGGTCGTTCTTCGCGTCGGAGTAGTGGATGCGGCAGTCGCGCAGTTTGCGGTTGTGGAGGTTTGCCTTCTTGGCGCGTTCGCGAGCCAGCTTGGTGACACCAGCCATCGCCTTGCGCTCACGTTCGCTCTCGGTTATCTTCTGCTGCATCACCTCTGCAACGTCGGCGTGTATGTGCAGGTAGTTGTCTACCTCGAGCTTCACGAAGTCGCCCACGTACTTGTTGATGCTTTCTCCGCCCGGCGCCATCTGAAGCGAACCGAGCTTAATCTTTGTCTGGCTCTCGAACATAGGTTCTTCTACGTTCAGCGCCACGGCAGCCACGAGTCCGTTGCGTATGTCGGTGAACTCGTAGTTCTTGCCGAAGAACTCCTTGATGGTTCTTGCTATATGCTCCTTGAAAGCGCTCTGATGGGTGCCGCCTTGTGTGGTGTGCTGTCCGTTCACGAACGAGTGATACTCCTCGCCATACTGGTTGGTATGCGTGAAGGCGATCTCGATGTCCTCACCCTTCACATGTATTATGGGGTAGAGCGGGTCGGTAGTCATCGTGTCGGTGAGCAGATCTGCCAAGCCGTTGCGCGAGAGGATGCGCCGACCGTTGTACATAATCGCAAGACCTGAGTTGAGATATGTGTAGTTGCGCAGCATTGTCTCCACGAAGTCGTCGTGGAACGAATAGCCTACGAACAGTGTGGGGTCGGGTTCGAAGAAGATGTACGTGCCGTTCTCGTCAGCAGAGTCCTCGGTGATGTCCGACTTGAGGTTGCCGCGCTCGAACTTGAGCGCACGCACCTTTCCGTCGCGGTACGACTTCACCTCGAAATGTGCCGAGAGGGCGTTCACCGCCTTCACGCCAACGCCGTTCAGACCCACACTCTTCTTGAACGCCTTCGAGTCGTACTTGCCGCCGGTGTTAAGCACGCTGACAGCCTCTACGAGCTTGCCCTGCGGAATGCCGCGACCATAGTCGCGCACCGACACACGCAGGCGGTCGTCGATGTCTACCTCTATGCGCTTGCCGGCATTCATCTTGAACTCGTCGATAGAGTTATCGATTACCTCCTTCAGAAGCACATAGATGCCGTCCTCGGGCAACTGACCGTCGCCCAAGCGACCGATATACATACCAGGACGTGTACGCACATGCTCCATGTCGGAGAGGTGGCGTATGTTGTCGTCGGTATACTGAACTGTGGGTTGAATGTTTTCTTCCATTTTATTTCTTTATATCTTATAGCATCCTAAGCGATTGTGACAGCACCAAGGATGCTATCCGATTTAAATGTTCTTTTTATAGCATCTGCGGCGCTTGTGTATCTCGCGGTTGAGATACTGCCACTGTCCCTGAACCTTCATGTTGGTTTCCATCTCGACGTGGGTCTCTCCCCACTTGAAGCCGAGGCGCTGGTAGCGCGGGATGAGGTCGTAGAAGAGCAGAGCGTTGGCGCCTTTCTGACGGTATTCGGGCAGAATGCCTACGAGCAGAAGGTCTACGACGTCGGTCTTGTGGAACTTCAGCGCGCGCAGTATGTGCCACCAGCCGAAGGGGAAGAGCTTTCCGCCGCACTTCTGCAGGGCATGTGCGAGCGAAGGTATGGAGATGCCCACACCAACCACCTTATGGTCGGGTGTGTTCCAGTCTTCGATGATGGTGATGAGGTCGAGGTCTGCCATGGGCAGATACATCTTCACGTACTGTTCTATCTGTCGGTCGGTGAGCTTCGAGTAGCCATAGAGGTCCTTGAAGGTCTCGTTCACTACATTGAATATCTTCTTGCCGTATCCGTTCTCGCCGTATATCTCATTGCGCTTCAACTTCTTCACCTGCAGGTTGTAGCGCTTCTGAATCATCTTCGCGATGGTTGCATACTTCTCGGGCATCTCTTCGGGCACGTAGAGCTTGTACTCGACGTAGTCGTTGTCCTTCTCCCATCCGCCCATGCGGTCCATGTGCTCAGGATAGTAGGGATAGTTGTAGGCAGTAGCCTGAGTGCCGAGCTGGTCGTAGCCTTCGAGGAGCATTCCTTCGGGGTCCATGTCGGTGAATCCGAGCGGACCAACGATTTCCTTCATTCCTTTCTGCTTGCCGTAGTCTTCTACAGCCTTGAGCAGGGCTGTAGACACCTCGATGTCGTCGACAAAGTCGATCCATCCGAAGCGCACCGACTCGCGCTCCCACTTCTTGTTGGCGCTGTGGTTGATGATGGCAGCCACACGACCTACCATCTTGCCGTCGCGGAACGCCATGAAATACTCTGCCTCGCAGAAGTCGAAGGCAGCATTCTTGTCCTTACTGAAGGTCCTCATCTCGTCGAAGTAGAGGTTGGGCACGTCGTAAGCATTACCTTTATAGAGGTCGTAATGAAAATTAACGAACTGGCGAAGGTCGCGGCGCGACTCAACTTTCTTAATCTCTATTGCTGACATTTTTATTGATTTATTCTTTCATTTTTTGTTTGATATACGTCGCCCGATTGTCATTTCGGGCGATGGATACATCTTTATAAATAAAGCCTTAAGGATGCAAAAGTACGGAAATTTGCTCAAACAGACGAAAATATGCTAAATATTTATTGATATTTATGAGAAATCAGCAGTAGATGTTCGTCTTCAGCGGTGGTTGTAGCGAATATATACACGTCGCCGCCGTCTTTGAGTTTGAGGCGCTTGCGCAGTTCGGCTACGGAGAGCGGGAAGTTGCGTGTGGCGATATTGGCTTTCTCGATGCCTGCCAGCGCCTGGCGCAGCTCGCGCTTGTTGAGCGTTGTGACGCGCTCTATGCTGAAGCTCCTGCCAGGGAAGCCGTCGACGGGCTCTGCAGAAAGGAAGAGGTGGCTGTTGCGGCTGACGGGCGACACGCCGTAGGCTGCGGCAAGCTCGTCGAAGCAGCCCGCCTTCATAATTGAGGCGTTGGGCTCATGCAAGAATTTTGAGTTTTGAGTTTTGAGTTTTGAGTTGGGGGCTGGGCAGGAGGAGCTGGGGGTGTAGACGAAGAGAAAAGCATTGCTAGAAGCGCTAGGGGAACTAGGCGTTCTAGGGAAACTAGGTTCACTAGAACAGCTAGAACTACTAGAACTACTAGAACCGCTAGAACCGCCAGAAAGACCAGCCTCTCCAGAGCCTCCCGCTTCGAGGTCTGCGCAGAACACCTTCAGCTCGCTTTCTATCTCTTCAGACAGCACGAGCAGCAACTCTTTGCACTCGCCGCCCACCGACACGATATGCACCTCGCGCACCGTGCCCTGCAGGTCTTCTACAGCCTTGTGCCAGTCGAGCATGGGCGAGAGCTTGAGCATCGTGAAGCGCGACTTCTTGAGAAGCTGCGGCAGTAGCTGCACGACGTCGGGCGTGCAGTCGGCAAGCATGACGGTCTTGGCGCCGTGCTGGTCGCGGCGCGCAGGGTCGAGGAATATCATTGTCTGCATATCGAGCGTAGAGAGATAGTCGACGGCGTCGGCGCAGACCACCTTTGCGTTGTCGATGCCGAGCAACGGCAGGTTGTGCTCCACCATGTGGCAGAGCTGCGCGTTGCGCTCTACGTATGTGGCTGAGGCGAAAGCGCAGGAGGTGAACGAGAAGTCGACACCGAAACCGCCGGTCAGGTCGGTCATGCTGGACGCATGACAGTTGAGAGTTGAAAGTTGAGAGTTGAGAGTTGCAGGCTGGGGGTTGAGAGTTGAGAGTTGAGAGTTGAGAGTTGCAGGTTGGGAGTTGAGAGTTGAGAGTTGAGAGTTGAGAGTTGCAGGCTGCCCAGAAGAAAAATTATTAACTTCTCCCTCCGAATTCTCAACTCTGAACTCTGAACTCTCAACTTCCCTCTCCGAACTCTCAACTCTCAACTCTGAACTCTCAACTCCTTCCTCCGAACTCTCAACTCTCCTCTCTGAACTCTCAACTCTTTCCTCCGAACTCTCAACTCTGAACTCTGAACTCTCAATTCGACAACTCCACTCCATCGCCAGATTGAGCTTATACTGCGCCGTCGGCTCCGACGAGCACTGCTCCATAGAGAGGTGTGGCGGGTAGACGATGCCGTCGCAGGCAGCCCATGTGGGGAGCTTGCGGCGCGCTGTCTGCCAGCCTTTTATCTGGTCGAGTGCGTAGGGCATGTCCACATCGGGGAAGCGTGCCGACCGAAGGGCGAGCTGACGGGTGTCCTTTTCGCGATATTCTTGTATAAATTCTGCTGTTGTCATAGACTGTATCTTGGTATATTTGACTGCAAAGTTACTATATTTCACTGATTAAAGTCCCACATTCCTGCGATTGAGAATAAATTTTCCCGTTTTTCTTTGCAGTATAACAAACTTACTGTACCTTTGCAAAAGTTGCACAGAAAGCAGCAAAATGCGCAACTCTAAACATAATACCCTATAAATAAGTATGGAACCTATCGTTGACTTTAAAATCCTACCCGAACGTCTGCGCCAAGCTGCGCAGGTAGTGACGGTTGCCGTGGCATCTCCTGCCGACTCTCACACAGAAGAAGTTATCGAACGAAGCATTGCGGAGCAGTTCGCACGCTTCATCCTTGTGGCTAACGCAGCTAAGGCTGACATCGCACGCCGTTTGGCTGCCGACTATCCAGACAAGGTGACCCTCATCGTAGCCGACGACGACGACGATGCGGCGCGTCATGCCGTGAAAGAGGTGCGCGAAGGCCGCGCCGACGTGCTTATGAAGGGTTCGCTGAACACCGACAACCTCCTGCGCGCCGTGCTCAACAAGGAGGAGGGCATCCTCATCAAGGGCAGCGTGCTGACACATATCGCTGTGGCTGACGTGCCGAGCCTCAACCACTTGCTCTTCTTCACCGACGCAGCCGTTATTCCCTACCCCACTACGGAGCAGTTTGACGCTCTGGCGCACTACATCACCGCCACCTATCGCAGCATCACGGGCGGCGACCGTCCGCGTGTGGCTCTCATCCACTGCACCGAGAAGGTGTCTGAGAAGTTCCCGCTCACGCTGAGCTACGAGGAGCTGAAGGCTAACGCCGCAAAGGGAGCCTACGGCGAGGTGGACATGAGTGGTCCGATGGACGTAAAGACAGCTTGCGACGCAGAGAGCGGAGCCATCAAGGGCATCGTATCGCCGGTTGTGGGCAACGCCAACTGCCTCATCTTCCCCGACATCGAGGCGGGCAACACGTTCTACAAGACGCTCACGCTCTTCGGCGGAGCTACGGTTGCGGGCATGCTCGTGGGCACCAGCGCGCCGGTTGTGGTGACATCGCGCGCCGACACTGCCGACTCTAAATTCTACTCTTTAGCAACTGCCTGCCTGAAGGCGATTAACAAATAAGAAGCAACAAACATCATTTATGAAGAAGATATTTGTCATAAACCCCGGCTGCACCTCAACGAAGGTGGCTGTGTATGAAGACGAACGTGCTGTATGGACATCTGACGGACTGCACCCGCAGGAGGAGCAAGACCAGTTCACTACCGTTAACGAGCAGTATGAGTATCGCAAGAACTTCGTGCTGAAGCTGCTCAAGGAGGCTGGAATACCTCTGGAGTTCGACGCCGTGATAGGTCGCGGCGGTCTGCTGAAGCCGCTGCACGGTGGTGTCTACGCCATCAACGAGCAGATGAAGCAGGACCTCATCAACGCCAAACACAAGCACGTGTGCAATCTCGGTTCGCTCATCGCCGACGAGATAGCGCAGATGTGCCACTGTCCGGCTTACATGGCCGACCCGGTTGTGGTAGACGAGTTCATGACACGCGCCCGCTACACGGGTCTGCCGTTCATGAAGCGCGAGTCGATATTCCACGCGCTCAACGCTAAGGCTGCTTCGCGCCGCTATGCGCGCAGCATAGGTCGCAAGTATGAGGAGATGAACCTCGTAGTGGCTCACCTCGGCGGCGGCATCTGTGTGTCGGCTCACCACGAGGGCAAGGTGATTGACGTGAACAACGCGCTCAACGGCGAGGGTCCTATCGCGCCGGAACGTGCCGGAACACTGCCTGCCGACCAGCTCGTGCGCCTCTGCTTCTCGGGCAAGCACACAGAGGCTGAGATAATGAAGATGCTTGCAGGCAACGGCGGATGCCAGGCGCTGCTGGGCATGAAGGACATGAAGGAGATCTCGCGCCGCGCTGAGGCTGGCGAGGAGCCGTTCCACGAGGTGCTCGAGGCTATGCTCTACACCGTGTCGAAGCAGATAGGCGCCATGGCGGTTGCGCTATGGGGCAAGGCGGATGCCATCATCCTCACCGGCGGCATCGCATACAGCAAGTACTGCGTTGAGGAGATAAAGAAGCAGGTGGGCTTCCTCGCTCCGGTCGTAGTGCTGCCGGGCGAAGGCGAGATGGAGTCGCTGGCGTTCAACGCGCTCGGAGCACTCAATGGCGAACTGCCGGTACACGAATATAAATAAACTGTTTTTAGTTGAGATTTGAGAATTGAGAATTGAGAGTTGAGAGTTATGATATGCACTATAGTTTGCGCTCTCTTGAAGCTCTCAAGGTAATCATAACTCTCAACTCTCAATTCTCAACTCTCAACTAAACCAACTCTCAACTGAGTAAACTCTCAACTCTCAACTTTCAATTCTCAATTATCAATAACAAAGAAAGCCCTGCTTCGCATTCGTGCGAGGCAGGGCTTTCTCACTTAAACCTAATCAACAATTTTCTCAACAACAATTTATATCATCTAATACTAACCAAAATCAACTGCTGAGCGTGCCTGACGGCGTCGGGCTGCGAAGCTGTCGTGCCGTCGGGGCGTGCCTCGCGAGGATTATTTCACCTCAATCTGGCGAGCTGCCTTCTGCACGTTCTGCTCCACCTTCGGAAGATCGATTGTAAGCACACCGTCGCTCACGTTGGCAGCAATCTTCTCCTTGTCGACATCGTCAGGCAAGAGCAATGTCTGCTCGAACTTGGTGTAAGAGAACTCGCGGCGCAGATAGTGCTCCTTCTTCTCCTCTTCCTTCTTCTCGTTCTTCTTCTCCATCTTGATGTGCAGGTTGCCGTCAGCGTCGATGTTGATGTTGAAGTCGTCCTTCTTCATTCCGGCTGCAGCAAGCTCTACAGTATAGTCGTGTTCTGTTTCCTTAACGTTGATTGCCGGGGCGGTTGCGTTTGTACGCGGCATAAAGTCAGTATCAAAAAAGTCGTTGAAAACTTCTGGCATCCAAGTATTTCTCATTACTGGTAACATATCAAATACCTCCTATTTATATTTTAATCTTACGTTTATCGTTTGCTTGCCTTCGGGCTTCCGCCCATCGGCTTGCACTAAGTATACTGCAACTTACGTGCCAAAAACGTTTCGCTGTTTCCGCCGATAAATCGTAAGCAACATTGGCAGTTTCGGCGACAGATAGTCAGCATCAAAGGACAAATTGGCGGAGAATGTTGGTGCAGCGGAGACTGCTGCACCCCCTGAGAAATGCGCATCAACAGACTAAGAGTTGCGTTACCCGACATTTCGTTTTAGAATGTTACCGCGTACTGGTAACACTGTTACATGTACGCGGTAACGACATTACCAGTATGCGGTAACAACGTTACCAGTACGCGGTAATCACCCAAAGGGGGTGCCCCAGCAAAAAAATCCTCGCAAAATGCTTGCTCGTTTCACAATTAATGCGTACCTTTACCCCGCGAAATAGAAATCCGCACGCAGAACGTGTTTTGTGCGGACACAGACATTATTACCCTTATATACTGCTCGCGCGAGCGTAAGTATAACTCGGTTCTCTTCGGTGTAAAGACGAAAGGAAGTGTTGTTGTATTTACGCAATTTTTGTTTTATTACGTTTCTACTCACACCACTCCCAACCGCATCTTCTCCACGCACGCTGACGCCCATGAAGCACGCAAAGCAAGTTAAAGCGATGCACGTGCTGACGCCCCCAAGGCACGCTGGCGCCCGTCGGAGCACACGACGCCGAACCCATACCTCTCAAAGAATCTAAAGACCACAAACTTTTAAATACTATACCTATGGAACTTAAACAAGCTACTGCCGGAACAATGGAGTCCGGCGACATCATGATTCAGATTGCCCCTTGCGAGAAAGAGGGACTGAACATCGATTTGCAGAGTTCGGTTGCCTACCAGTTCGGCGACCAGATACGCAAGGTGATAGCTGAGACGCTCGAAGGACTCGGCATCACCCGTGCCGAGGTGCACGCCACTGACAAGGGTGCGCTCGACTGCACTATCCGCGCACGCGTCACTGCGGCTGCCGTTAGAGCTACGGGCAAAGACGTGTGGAAAGACTAACCCCCAAAAAACTTTTTGACCTATGAAACGACTAAGAAGAACTATGATGTTCGTGCCGGGAAACAACCCCGGCATGATGCAGGATGCATATATATATCATCCCGACTCAATAATGCTCGACCTTGAGGACTCTGTTACAATGGCAGAGAAAGACGCGGCACGCCTGCTCGTCTACAACGCATTGAAGACCATCGACTATGGCACGACGGAAATGGTGGTGCGCATCAACCCGCTCAACACTCCGTACGGCAAGAAGGATATCGAGGCTGTCGTTAAGGCTGGCGTCGACGTCATCCGTATGCCTAAGACCGAGACCGCCGAGGAGGTGATCGAGGTGGAGCGCGAGATAGAGAAGGTGGAGCAGGAGCTGGGCTGCGTGGGTCGCACGCAGATTATGGCTGCGCTCGAGAGCACGCTCGGCGTGGTGAACGCCTACGCCATAGCTACCGCTTCCAAGCGCATGATGGGCATAGCGCTCGGCGCGGAGGACTACTGCGCCAACCTGAAGACACAGCGCTCGCCCGAGGGCATGGAGCTGCTCATGGCACGCCAGACTATCGTGGTGGCTGCACGCGCTGCAGGCATCGACGCACTCGACACCGTCTACTCTAACCTCAACGATATGGAGACATTCCGCAAGGAGGTGGAGCTGATTCATCAGTTGGGCTTCGACGGTAAGTCGATCATCAACCCGCGCCAGATAGAAATCATCAACGAGGTGTTCACGCCGACTCAGAAGGCTATCGACAAGGCGCTCGCCGTTATCGCTGCCATCAAGGAGGCTGAGAAGAAGGGTTCGGGCGTTATCGCCGTGAACGGTAAAATGGTTGACCGACCAGTGGTGATACGCGCACAGCGCGTCATCGACTTGGCACTGGCTTCGGGCGTAATTAAACAGGAGGACATAGCATGAGCACACTGAACGAAAGACATACCCTCGCCGAGCAGGTAGCTCAGGCTATGGGAAAGAGCGTATATAATAATGTAGAGGCACACAAGGACATCACGCCGCGCCTCGAACTGCAGCAGAAAAGCCCCAAACTCATGACGCTCGAGGAGGCTATACGCCACTCGGGACTGAAGGACGGCATGACAATATCGTTCCACCACCACTTCCGCGGTGGAGACAAGGTGGTGAACATGGTTGTGGCTAAGCTCGCAGAGATGGGATTCAAGGATCTGCACCTCGCAGCTTCGAGCTTGCAGGACGTGCACGAACCGCTCATCGAGCACATTCGCAACGGCGTAATCACAGAGATTTCGACATCGGGTTTGCGCGGCGAACTGGCTAAGGAGATTTCGCACGGACTGATGGAGAAGCCGGTGGTGTTCCGCTCGCACGGCGGACGCGGCGAGGCTATCGCCTCGGGCGAGTTGCACATCGACGTGGCGTTCCTCGGCGCTTCTTCTTCCGACCCGCTCGGTAACGCCTGCGGCTACTCGCGCTCGGAGAACGCCAAGAGCATCTGCGGTTCGCTCGGTTACGCGCTGCCCGACGCTCACTACGCCGACAAGGTGGTGATCCTCACCGACGACCTCGTGCCTTATCCTAACACTCCGAACTCTATCTCGGAGCACGATGTCGACTACGTTGTGGAGGTTGAGTCGGTAGGCGACTCGTCGAAGATTGCTTCGGGAGCCATCCGCGACACCAAGAACCCGCGCGACATTCTGCTCGCTCAGCAGGCTGCAAAGGTGATTGTGAACAGCGGCTACTTCAAGAACGGCTTCTCTATACAGACCGGTTCGGGCGGTGCTTCGCTCGCTGCCGTGAAGTACATACGCCAGAGCATGATAGACCAGGGCATCAAGGCTTCGTTCGCCCTCGGCGGCATCACCGCTCACATGGTGAAGATGCACGAGGAAGGACTCATCGAGCGCCTCATCGACGTGCAGTCGTTCGACAAGGTGGCTGCAGAATCGCTCAAGAACGACCCGAAACACAAGGAGGTGTCGGCTTGCGAATACGCAAGCATGCACGAGCAGGGTGCGGCTACGCACTATCTCGACATCGTGATACTCTCGGCACTTGAGGTGGACGTCAACTTCAACGTGAACGTGCTCGTAGGTAGCGACGGCATCATACGCGGCGCTATCGGCGGACACCCCGACACAGCAGAAGACTCTGCTCTCTCTATCATCGTCTGCCCACTGCTCCGCGGCAGAATACCGTGCGTCGTTAACGAGGTTACTACGCTCATCACGCCGGGTCGCACCGTAGACGTGGTCGTAACCGAATACGGCATCGCTGTCAACCCGGCTCGACCGGAGATAGCAGAACGCCTGAAGGCTGCCGGCCTGAAGCTCGTCACACTCGAGGAGCTCCGCGACCGCGCACTCTCTGTAATCGGCAACCCCGCACCGCTGCCGTTCGGCGACAAGGTGGTAGGCGTCGTGATGAACCGCGACGGCTCGGTAATGGATGTCATCAAGAACATCGTTGAATAAGTTTTGAATTTTGAGTTTTGAATTTTGAGTTGTCGGCTACGCCGATGTTGAATTATTCAATGTTGGATTCACAATTCAAAAATTCAAAACTCAAAATGCGCGAAGCGCACAATTCAAAACTCAAAACTCAAAATTCAAAATTCAAAGAATGATTACGCTCCACGAACTTCTGGCGAGCCGCGACGCACGCCATGCCACACAGCAGAAGCTGCTGGCTGAACACTCGGGAAAGACACTGGTGTGCCTTACTGTCGTCATGCCAGGAAGCGTAAAGCGTAATCAGCAGTCGCTCACGGCAGCACACGCCGCTGTTGAAGCCATGCGCAAAGCTTTCGCCGTCAAAGAAAACAAAGGGCTATTCCCCCTAGAAAACATAGAAACCCCAGAACCCCTAGTCCCCCTAGAAAGCCTAGCCCCTACCCTCCTCGAGCTCGACCTCGAAACCGGCTACGAAGCCTACCTCATCACCCCGATGCCGCTCCTCGAAGCCAAGCGCATAGCCGTCAACATCGAAGACACCCACCCACTCGGACGCCTCTTCGACATCGACATCATCAACGCCGACGGCGTGCCCGTCTCAAGAGACGCCATCGGCGAAAAGCCACGACGCTGTCTCGTCTGCGACCACGAAGCACGCTACTGCATGAGGATGCGCTGGCACACGCAAGAAGAGATATGGGCGAAAATCAACGAAATGGTGGACAGCTACGTCGAAGCCCGCAAATCTTAATACTTAAACCTATGGAGATACAGACCCTCAACCCCGCAACACCCCGTCAGCGCCAACGCATAGAAGCGTTCCTCAAACGCAACGCACTGCGCATCGACGACATGAACTACTACGCCGCAATGCTCGACGACGACGGCGAGATGATAGCCGGTGGCGGATTGAAGGACGACGTAATAAAGTGCGTTGCAGTGGACGATGCGCACAAAGGCGAAGCTATAGCCAACACGCTCGTCTCGCACCTCATATCGCACGCCAACCAGGAGGGCTACGGCTGCATCAAGCTGTTCACAAAGCCCAAGAACCGTCAACTCTTCGAGAGTCTCTCCTTCCGCCTGCTCGCCGAAGCCCCCGAAGCAATACTCATGGAGACCGGCATCGGAGGAATCAGCAATACGGTCGAGGCTCTGAAAAAGATAAAAGAGGAATCAGAAAAGTATAAAGAATACAACAAAGAGTGTAAAGAGGACAATAAGGAGTGTAAAGAGGATAGTAAGGAATGTAAAGAGGAAGAAAAAACAAATCTCAACACCACAACACCTCAACTTCTCAACACCTCATATCTCAACACCTCAACACCTCAACACCTCAACACCACAATGCAGCCCACCGGCTGCATTGTAATGAACTGCAACCCCTTCACCCTCGGCCACCGCTACCTCATAGAGCAAGCCGCCAAGCAAGTGGAACGGTTGTACGTAATGGTAGTAAAAGAAGACTGCTCGCTCTTCGCATACACAGAGCGCAAAGCAATGGTAGAACAAGGCGTTGCAGACATAGAGAACGTCAACGTAATCGACGGCAGCGACTATGCAATCAGTCGCGCGACGTTCCCTACCTACTTTCTGAAGCGACTCGACGACGCTGCCGACACGCAGATGCTGCTCGACCTCGATCTGTTCCGCCGCCACATCGCGCCAGCTCTCGGCGCAACCGTGCGTTTCGTAGGCACAGAGCCTACCGACCAGCTCACACGACGCTACAACCAACTGATGCACGAAGCGCTCAAAGACGTTCGCGAGATAAATCGACTGGAGAAAGACGGCAACGCAGTAAGCGCATCGCGCGTCCGCAAGGCAATGGAAGAAGGCGACATGAACACAATAAGACAGCTCGTGCCGCCCACCACCCTACCTTATATAATAGCACACCTCGCTACACAAGCGCTGCAGGCTGAGCTCGACACCACGCCGAAGCCCGGTCTTGTAGACAAAGACAATAACGGAGCGCACCGCGACATGGACTATGCGCTGATGCAACTCAGCATCAACACGCTCCACCCCTACTTCGTGCGCCTCGCATTCCTCGGTTTCGCCGACACTCTCCCGTCTCACACAGTCATAAGAGACGCCGGAATAGAAGCCGAAAAGGCTATGCTCGAAGCCACAAACGGCGTAAACACGCATAAAGGCGCCCTCTTCTCAATGGGCTTAGCCGTAGTAGCAGCAGCCTACGAGGAGAAAAAAGCAGCAGCTAACAAGGAAGAAAGAGGAAAGGAAAGAGAAGAAGAATATCTATCCTCACTCCAGCTCACAATAAAGGCTCTCGCAGCCAGCTTCCCCGATACCAGCGGCACGCACGGCAGCAAGGCAAAGCAGCTCTCCAACGGCACAACAACCATAAAAGGAGCGCTCGACAACGCCCGCGAAGGCTACGAAAAACTGTTCGCCGAATGGCTGCCGTTCTACAACGAACGCAGAAAGAGCCACGATGCGCACGCTCTGCACAAAACATTGCTGCGCATCATGTGCGACCTCGACGACACCAACGTAATCTATCGCACCAACGTCGCCACGGCAGAAGAAGTGAAGCAGGAAGCAAGAGCTTTGCTCGCCAGCTTCGAAGAGGCATACGCCGCTGAAGACAAAGAGAAGTGCGCATCAGCCATAGAAGAGAAGTGCGCATCAGCCGAACTTCTCGCTCTCAAAGATATGGACCGCCGCTACACCGAGCGGAACATTTCGCCAGGAGGCGCAGCAGACATGCTATCGCTCACCGTGTTCATCGGAAGCATACAGACATACTAACAAAGAAGAAGATAAAAGAATACAGACATCCTACGACAAAGGATAGAAGTACACAAACATACTAACAACAAAAGAATATTAATAATTAAACAAACTAATAACTTAAAACCTTGGCATTATGGTAGAACTTATTAATCACGGAGTCTATCTCCTCAACGGTACCGAAGTTTGCGACAAGTACGAAGGCATGACACCCGACGAAGCTCGCGAGAACACTATCACCTACGGCATCCTCCGCTCTCACGACGTGGACGGCTCGAAGGGAAAGAAGATGCGCATCCGCTTCGACGCAATGATGTCACACGACATCACATACGTTGGAATCATTCAGACAGCACGCGCAAGCGGTCTGCAAGAGTTCCCGTTGCCTTACGCTATGACAAACTGCCACAACTCGCTCTGCGCAGTAGGCGGCACTATCAATGAGGACGACCACGTATTCGGTCTGTCAGCAGCTAAGAAGTACGGCGGCATCTACGTTCCTGCCAACCAGGCTGTCATCCACCAGTATGCTCGCGAGATGATGGTGAAGTGCGGCAACATGATTCTCGGTTCCGACTCTCACACACGCTACGGTTCGCTCGGTAACATGGGCGTTGGCGAAGGCGGCGGCGAGCTCGTGAAGCAGCTGCTCAAGAACACATGGGACATCAACGCACCGGAAGTGGTGCTCGTATGGCTCGAGGGCAAGCCCAAGAAGGGCGTAGGTCCGCACGACGTGGCTATCTCTCTCGTTAAGGCTACATTCGAGAGCGGCGCTGTGAAGAACAAGGTGCTCGAGTTCGCAGGTCCTGGCGTTAAGGAGTTGCCTATCGACTTCCGTAACGGTATCGACATCATGACTACCGAGACCACTTGCTTGAGCTCTATCTGGGTTACAGACGAAGAGGTGAAGCACCATTACGACATACACGAGCGTCCGCAGGACTTCAAGGAGCTGAAGCCGGGCGACGTAGCTTACTACGATATGATGATTCGCATCGACCTTTCTTCTCAGGAGGCGATGATCGCTCTGCCGTTCCACCCGTCGAACGCAGTTACTATCCACGAACTTCAAGCCGACCCGGTGGGCATCCTCACACGCATCGAGGAAGACGCGAAGAAACGTTTCGGCGACAAGGTAGACGTGCACCTCGTCGACAAGATTGTTGACGGTAAGGTTTACGCCGACCAGGGTATCATCGCAGGCTGTTCGGGCGGTACATACGACAACCTCGCAGAGGCTGGCGCTATCCTTAAGGGCAAGAGCATCGGCAACGACTACTTCACAGCTTCGGCTTATCCGCAGTCGACACCGGTATCAATGGCTGTGACACGCGAAGGCATCACAGCCGACCTCATCGAGGCGGGCGTTGTGATGAAGCCGGCATTCTGCGGTCCGTGCTTCGGCGCAGGCGACGTTCCGTCTAACAACGGTCTGTCTATCCGCCACACCACACGCAACTTCCCCAACCGCGAGGGTTCTAAGCCTGGTCAGGGTCAGCTCTCTCTCGTTGCGCTCATGGACGCACGCTCTATCGCTGCTACAGCAGCCAACGGCGGCGTGATTACGGCTGCGACAGACGTAGAGTACGAGAACACTCACAAGCCATACGCTTACGACGAGAAGATATACAAGTGCCGCGTATACAACGGCTACGGCAGACCGCGTCCTGAGACAGAGCTTCGCTACGGTCCGAACATCAAGGACTGGCCTACAATGTATCCGATGCAGGAGAACATGCTGCTCGAGTTGGCAGCTGTTATCCACGACCCGGTTACAACTACCGACGAGCTTATCCCGTCTGGCGAGACAAGTTCTTACCGTTCTAACCCGTTGAAGCTTTCTGAGTTCGCCCTCTCTCGCCGCGTGCCTGAGTACGTTGGCCTGAGCAAGGATATTCAGAAGCAGGACCTCGCACGCCGTGCAGGTGAGGTGAGCGCAAACATCGCAGAGGCTCTCGCAAAGGTAGGCGCAAAGGCAGAGGAGACATCGTTCGGCTCATGCGTATTCGCAAACCGCCCAGGCGACGGCTCGGCTCGCGAGCAGGCTGCTTCTTGCCAGAAGGTGCTCGGCGGCGACGCTAACGTTTGCTACGAGTACGCTACAAAGCGCTACCGTTCTAACTGTATCAACTGGGGTATCGTGCCGTTCACCATCGCCAAGGACGTTGAGTTCAACTTCGAACCGGGCGACAAGCTCTTCGTGCCGGGCATACGCGAGGCTATCCTCGCTGGCAAGGAAGAGATCGACGCGCAGGTTATCGCTCGCGACGGCGTTAAGCCTATCCACCTCTTCTTCCAGAACCTCACCACCGACGAGCGTCAGATTCTGGCAGACGGCTGCTTGATGAACTATTATAAGAACAAGCTCTAAATGTTGAATTTTGAGTTTTGAGTTTTGAATTGTGCGCTTCGCGCATTTTGAGTTGTTGAGTTGTGAATTACAAATTCAACATTGAACAACTCCTCATAGGCGTAACCGACAATTCAAAACTCAAAACTCAAAATTGCCAACGGCAACAATTCAAAACTCAAAATTCAAAACTCAAAATTCTTAAATCCAAATAACTATGACCGAAAAAATTCAGATGACCACTCCACTCGTAGAGATGGATGGCGACGAGATGACCCGTATTTTGTGGCAGATGATCAAGGATGAGCTTATCCTTCCGTTTGTTGACCTCAAGACAGAGTATTACGACTTGGGACTCGTTAAGCGCGACGAGACCGGCGACCAGATAACAAAGGACGCAGCCGAGGCTACAAAACGCCTGGGCGTAGCCGTTAAGTGTGCTACCATCACACCTAACCACCAGCGCATGGACGAGTACAAGCTGCACCAGATGTGGAAGAGCCCGAACGGCACTATCCGCTCTATCCTCGACGGCACCGTATTCCGCACACCTATCACTATCCCGAGCATCCATCCTGCAGTGAAGAACTGGGAGAAGCCTATCACCATCGCTCGTCACGCTTACGGCGACGTTTACAAGAGCGTTGAGATCCGTGCCGACGAGCCGGGCGTAGCTAAGCTCGTCTTCGACGGCGAGAGCGGCAAGCACGAGGAGGTTGTGGTTCACACATTCAAGGGTGCTGGCGTGCTCCAGGCAATGCACAACACCGACAAGTCAATTCGTTCGTTCGCACACTCTTGCTTCAAGTTCGCGCTCGACACCAACCAGAGCCTCTGGTTCTCTACAAAGGACACCATCTCGAAGAAGTACGACGCACAGTTCAAGATTATCTTCTACGAGGTATTCGAGGAGTACAAGGAGGAGTTCGAGAAGCGCGGCTTGGAGTTCTTCTACACTCTCATCGACGACGCTGTAGCACGCGTCATCCGCTCTAAGGGCGGCTTTATCTGGGCTTGCAAGAACTACGACGGCGACGTTATGTCCGACATGGTTTCTACAGCGTTCGGCTCGTTGGCAATGATGACTTCTGTGCTCGTTTCGCCTGACGGCAAGTACGAGTACGAGGCTGCTCACGGCACCGTTACACGCCACTACTACAAGTATCTGAAGGGCGAAGAGACATCTACCAACCCGATGGCTACTATCTTCGCTTGGAGCGGCGCTCTGCGCAAGCGCGGCGAGATGGACAACCTGCCCGAACTCGTACGCTACGCTGACACTCTCGAGGCTGCTTGCTTCGACACTCTCAACGAGGGTATCGTAACGAAGGACCTCGCAGGACTCATGGAAGGCGTTACTCCGCAGACAAAGAACTCTGCAGGCTTCATCGCTGCCATCCGCGAGCACTTGGAGAAGAAGCTGGCTTAATTCGTACAGAACAAGCTGGTTGAACCGCTTTTAACAATAATGTTTTACTTCGGATTAACCGGACTTAAAATATTACACTAAATAACGGATCAACCGAGCTTAGAATATTATATACTAAACAACGGATTAACCGGGTTTAGAATATTATACAGAACAACGGATTAACCGGATTGAACGGATTTTCTTCATTGAGTAAAGAATCCGCTTAATCCGCTTAATTCGTTGTTCGTTTCTACGCACCAAGTCTGTGCTTTTCATCACCACAAATACTACAGTTTATACGTTAAAGACTATTGCTATTCGGTAAAACAGACAGCAATAGTCTTTTATATTTTCGCAGTAAAACCTCACGAAAAGTCATCGTCACCCGAACGGAATCCGATCGGATGGCGGACGGAATCCGATCGGACGGCGGACGGAATCCAATCGGGCGGCGGACGGAATCCGATCGGACGGCGGACGGAAACGGTGAGAAAAGCTTACCGGACAAGCAATAGTTAAAAACAAGCTGCTGCTCGCCGTTTCGGGCGACGACACACGCTACATCAACCTCAAGGGTCTGACGCTTCAGGCACGCTGATGCCCCCACTCCATCACAAACAGTAAGAGAAAGGATACATTATGAGAACAAGAATAATTGCTATACTCGCTCTGCTCGCCACGGCTCTCGGCACGCACGCCGACGATGTGGTGACGGTGGTGACGCAGAACGGACAGAAGTGGTACGATATGAACAAGCTGGCGCGCATCGAACTGGGCGAAGACGACCTCGTGGTGGTCGGTTCCGACGAGGACAGCAACATCGCAGCCCCACTCTATGTCTACGACGCAGGCGGCAGAAGCGTGCTCCATCGCGAGGCATGGCGCGGCGAGACCGTGAGCATATCGGCGCTCGCTAAGGGCGTGTACGTGGTGAAAGCCGATGAGCACACCGCGAAATTCAGAAAGTAACAATACAAACGTAGCGGAGGTCTCCTGGCCTCCGCAGCATCCAACAATACTAATCGCGAATATTAGCTATCTACTTGGTGCTGCGGAGGCCGGAGACCTCCGCT
>ULXQ01055658.1_pt1 | contig 22349 bp, 11 predicted proteins | sample 1961481 | NCBI WGS metagenome assembly ULXQ01 (sample SAMEA4835843, study PRJEB28245) | human gut metagenome | biome: gut microbiome; material: fecal sample | place: Denmark | collected 2008 | reverse complement strand
CCGGCCACGGCCAGCGATGCACGGGGCGACAGCCCCAGCGCCAATCGGCCGTCCTGCCGCGTCGCGCGGGAAAGCTCCACGATATACCGCCGAATATCGTCACTCATAAACACTTCATCCACCTGCTGCTGCATGGCCAGCAGGTCGTTTTTGTCCATCACGGGCTGCACACGGTCCAGCAGGGCATGGCGCGGCTGGCGGGCCAGAATTTCCATTTCCGCCTCGGCGTCAGGGTAGCCCATGACCACGCAGACCATAAAACGGTCCAGCTGCGACTCCGGCAGCATCTGCGTGCCGACCGAGCCGACAGGGTTTTCCGTAGCCATGACCGTGAACGGCTGGGGCAGCGGGCGCGTTACGCCATCCACCGTGACGGCGCTCTCCTCCATGACCTCCAGCAGGGCGGACTGGGTGCGGGCACTGGTACGGTTGATCTCATCAGCCAAAAACAAGTTGCACGCGACCGCGCCGGGGTGGTAGACAAACTTGCCGGTTTCCTTTTGATAGAGCGAAAACCCCACAATATCGGACGGCAGAACATCCGGTGTAAACTGCACGCGGTTCTGGGTCAGGTCCATGGCGCGGGCAAACGCCTGTGCCAGCGTGGTTTTGCCCACGCCGGGGATGTCCTCGATCAGCACATGACCGCGGGCCAGCATCGCCATCATTATTTTCAGCACGACCTCGGGCTTGCCCAGCACGGCCTTGCTCACCTCGGCTGTCACAGCCAGCGCTTTCTCGTTGAAATTCTGCATGGGTCAATCCTTTCTGTGGCCGCGCCAGATCAGCATACAGCCGATGACGGCGGCAATCAGCACAATTCCTGCCCACAGGGCGTTGTTTTCCAGCCAAATCATCCAGTTGGAGTACGCGCCGCCCGCATCCTCGCTGCCGCCCTCGTTGGGCAAGGGGCTGATGCTTTCGGGCGCAACCTCCTCCAGCGCGGTCGTGCCGTCGGTTTCCACGGTCACCTGACGCGGGGCAGCGTCCCATGTCTCGTCACACTCGGTCAGATCCTCCGCATGGGTCGCGGGCGCGGCATCGGGGTCATGCTCGGCAATAACCAGATACCGTTGGGTATTTTGGGTGTAGGGGTGACAGGTCGTCAGGGTCAGCAGGTCGCGCCCCGGCTGTATCAGCACCGCATTTATATCGTCCGGCTGTATAATTTTTAGCTCGCACACGCGGTAGACCAGCGTATCCCACGGTGTTGTCAGCGTGATTTTATCGCCGAGCTGTATCTGCTGCACATTGCGCAGCATCTCCGCGCCGTAGTAGCCGCGGTGGGCGGCGATCACGGTATTGGTGTTCGCGCCGCCCAGCGGCATCGAGGTCTGCCCCAGCAGCGCACCGCCGCGGGCCATGTTGGCCGTGCTGGCGCCCAAGTAGACAGGCAAATCCAGATTCAGGCGCGGTATCCACAGCGCGGCGATCATATCATCGGGCAAGCCGTAGCCGGTCAGGTCAAAGGCGGGCGTCTCGTAGGCAAAGGGATCCTTCAAGCCGCTTTGTCCCTCGGCAAAAATCTGCGCATTGTAGGCTTGCAGGGCATCGTACAGTTCGGGGTAAGCGCGGGCAGGCTCGGCGTTGTCTGTGGTTTCGGTCACGGCGGGGGCGGCAGCTTCGGCAGCCTGCACAAATTTTTGTACGGTTTTTGTACTTTGCCGCGCCGCCAGATACTGGCTGACCGTGGGCTGCAGCATAAGCCCAACGCCCAGCAGTATCGCCAGCCATGCAAAAATCTGCAAAAACAGGCGTTTCATCAGTCTTCCTCCTCGCGCTTTTTGCAGCGGTGCAACAGCAGCAGCAAAAGCAGCGCCTCGCCGCCGATGACAAGGCTGCCCGTTACGCTGATCCACGGCCATGCGTCCACCATACGCTTGACAACATTGCCGGTATGCAGCTCCTGATACTGCACGGTCTGCGGCGTGGCGGTCTCCTCGTCCTCTCCATTATACGGCACGCGGGTGCCGCGCACAAGCATACGGTGGGTGTTGATGGCGTAGGGCGTGCAGGTGACCAGCGTGCAGTAGTCCCCGCCGGGGATAATTTCCAGATCCTCGGTGCGTTCCGGCTCCACGACCTTGACCTGATCGACCTGATAGGCCAGCACCTCGTCCATAATGTGCAGGTAAAAGTGGTCGCCCTCGCCCAGCTTGTCCAGATCGGTAAAAAGCACCGCCTCGGCCAGACCGCGGTGGCCGGTCAGCACGCTGTGCGTGCCCGCGCCGCCCAGCGGATAGCTGGACCCCTCGAGATGCCCAACGCCCTTGAGCAGCACATCATCACCGGTGCCCTCATAAATCGGCAGATTGACATCAATTTTCGGGATCGTAATGTAGCCCAGACTCTCGCCCACATCCAACATGTCCACATAGCTTGTGCCGGTGTCGGCGGCCTCGCCCGCAGCATCGCGGTCAATGGCGTTGCTAAGCTGTTCATTGTAGCGGCGCGCGGCCTCCTTGGCGGCGTCAATTTTCTCGGTGTCCATCGTCTGCACGGTATCGTTGTAGCTTTCAATGACCGAGCTTGCGTGACGCTGCGCCACCGCATTGCTGATGACGGGGTACATGGCCACGCCGATGCCCGAAGCGATCATCAGCGCCGCAAAGCCAAGCTTTAATTTGACAGTGGTATCCATAGGAAAGAGCCTTTCTGTAATGGTTTCGGGGTTATTTTCGCGTAAACGCGCAGGCTTTTAGCAGCGGACGCACATTCAGCCGTAGGGGGGCGGCGTCCTCGACGCCCCGCAGGGCACTGCCGAAAAATCCCAGTCCTCTTCTTAGCCGCCTCTCCCCTTGCGGGTATCGGCAATGTCCACAACCACCCATAGGGGAAGTACCGTTTCCGGTCCTTCCCCTATGGATTACCCCTCTATTTTGCTTTTGGTCTTAAAGTTGTGCGGCTTACGCACGCTTGTTCTTCTTTTTCAGGCTGAACAGCACACTCACGCCAGCCAGCACCAGCAGCACACCGATACCGCTGAACAGCAGCGTGCCGAAACCACCGGTGACAGGCAGGTTGAAGCCCTTGCGGTTGATGATGGTCTTTGTAATCATGCCGGTATTACCCACACCGCTCTGGGTTCCGCCATTCATTGTTTCGCCAGTTGTCGGCGTCCGACCTGTTGCAAAGTTTTCCTGCGCTTTCGTCACTTCGCTTTTTACCCAGACACCATCATTATAAGTATCCGTCTTTTTCCATGTGGTCTTATACGCAATGCTCAGGGTAACATCAACCGGCTCTTTCAGCAAATTATAATCTTTCAGTGTCTTGGTTTCAACAATTTTATAAGTACCATTGGCCAAGCCATTTACCTCAAGTATGCCCTTTTCACTGCCAACTGTCTTCGTCGTCAGAGGCTGCTCATTAACCTTGAGCCAAGATTTGGTGATGTCCAAACCCAATTCCTTAGCTGGGTTGCCAGTAATCGCATTGGTTGTGCCCGCCGGGACTTCTTTGTACAGGTCGAACTCTACACCATTCAAGCCCGTTCCACCTTCATTGGTTTTGTTGATCTTAATCTTAAAGGTGTACACAACCGTTTCATCTTGAACCTGCTTTTTATCGTCCTTTGTTTCAGGGGCAACGTCCGTTTTAACCTTGTTCGAATAGACCAAAGATACTTTATTCGTATTGCCAGCTGTGGTAGACACTGCGGCATCTTTCAGTGTTGCCGAATATGTAATTACAATTTCTTTTCCTGCATAATTTGCCATTTTGTCAGGATTAAACTCAATTTCAAAGCCTTTGTCGCTATTAGAACCGACAATCTCCCTGATTTCCTTAATTTCCCCCGGGTTTTCACTGGTACCTTGATTCAGTGTGGCTGTGCCAGTGCTATTAACACACTGAACCTGAATGGTTTCTTTATCATCATCCAGATTTGTAGGCGTATCCTTCACGACAAAAGTCTTCAAACGGGCAATGTTTTCAGGAACAGTAACCGTAATCTTATACGGGATCTTATCGCCAACATTATAATCGGCAGCATCCTGCCAAGCGCTTGCATCACCGTGTTTTTGCACCTGCTTATCGACATCGGGTGCATAGTTATAAACCGTAACTGTACCAATCGTTGTGTTGCTTACTTTATAATCCCCATTGTTCGTGTAAATATCATCAGCCGGCTTCGAAACCGTATGACCATCCTTACCAACAACAAATACATAACGATCGCCGCCGTTTACAATGTACTTATTATCCTGTTTTGTTTCATACCCAAGCTCCGTAAAACGGTAAGTACCCGGCGTCAGGTCTGCAACCTCAATTTTACCCTCAGAACCCGTCACAAAATATTCTTTTTGTTCTTCGGATCCCTTTTTAGCCGGTTTAATCAATGTCCAGTCAGCGTCCACTGCTTTTGTAAGTTCAACGCCATCATTCAGGCGTTCAAGCTTAAATTTCACGCCCGGCAGTGCGGTCTCATTAGCCTTGTCATTGCCGATCACGCCTTTTTTCTCAAGGTAAATCGTTCCCTTGACAGTGCTGTTTTTCGGGTAAACAGTAACATCATAAAGCCATTCCTTCAGCTGGCCTTCTGTTGCCGTGTCACCAGTCTGCACTCTCGTCATAGGAACAGAAACCAGAAACGGGGTGACTGCTGTCACAACAGACTGCGGCACTTTAGTTTCGATAACCAAATACAAGCCCAAAGCCAAATTATCAAACTTTGCATAGCCGTTCTCATCTGTCACTTGCGACGGTTTAGCATTAGCTGCAATGCCAGTAACTAAATTAGCAGCCTCATAGCTTATAACATGTCCGTCAGCATCTTTTTTGAAGTAGTCATCAACTTTAGGGGTCTTTTCACCTTCGGCTAATGTCTCCCCGCCATAATACTTTGCCAGCCAATTTGCATCTTCCACCCGATAAATTGTAAACTCTGCGCCACGAAGTGCCGTTGCACCTGCAGGCGGGGTCTGGGTTTCACCGGTACCAGTTTCACCTCGTGCCGTTGCAGTTGTTGTGTTGTACTTATAAATCGTAATAGAACCTGTTCTACCGGTATCAATCACACTTGCGGTCTTTTGGGGGGTGGTAGTTGTTGTTGTCGTGCCGCTATCATCTGCCATTGCGGGCAGGGCGCAGACGCTTAGGGCCATGACGGCGCTGAGGGCTGCGGTGAGTAAGCGTTTCAGTTTCATCTTGCTTCGTACCTCTTTCTCTTAAAATTTGTTTGTGTAGAGGGGGACCTCGTTATTGACGCCGGCCCCCTTTTTTATTGTAGCGGAACACCAGCACCAGCAGCACAGCCACCAGCGCGGGCAAGCCTATCAAAAGCCACAGGCTGGGTGCATCCGCGCCCGTATGCGGCAGCTCAAAGCTTTTGCGGTTCAGGACGGTAAGGGTCATGGTACAGGTGTCACCGGTTCGTGTAACATTCGTTTCATCCTTAACCCCGTCAATAAGACAATCACCGTTTGTGGTAAACTCGATTCGGATCGGTTTGGACAGCAGGTTGTACCCTTCCGCTGTCTTGACCTCGGTCAGCTGGTAGCTTCCGGCTTTCAGATTCTTGAACGGGTTAATCGCAATCTTGCCGTCATTCCCTGTTATACCGGCAATGGAGCCTTTGTTTCCGCTGCCGAAGTCGTAGGTCGTATCAACCTGCGGTTCTCCACCGCCGGACGGTACCGTCAATCTTTCCAGCTTGAACTCCACGCCGCTTAGTAAGGTCTGTGTTTCCGACCCATTTTCAGCTGTTGTAACGCCCTTCTTGACGATATTCAGCGTAAACTTCGGGTCCTGCAGCTTATTGATCAGTTCAATCTTGCCGCTGCCGCCGGTTATGGTTCCATTGGCTGCACTGCCGGCCGTGCCAGTTAGACTGGCTTCAGCCGAAATGGTATATGTGTTACCGCCAATCGTGATGCTGCTACCTGCCGCTTTAAAGTTGCCGTCCGTACCCAGCGTACCTTCCACAATGCGGTATACATAATTGGTACCGTTGTCTTCGGCCGGGCGCTGATCCAGCCCCTTAAAGGAATACTTCCAGCGGTCATTAATAGAGTTAACGGTAACATAGTTCGTGCTGCCTGTGGCCGGGTATTTAACAGCTTCCCAATGATCTTTCTCTGAGCTGTTTTCCAGACGGCGCTGGAGTTGGATGTAAATTTCACTCGGCTGCTTTGCTGAACCAAGGGGCTTGCCATGCGCATCTTGCCACAACTTAGTAAACTCAATGTCAATCAGTTTGCGACTGGTGTTGGTAAAGGTTGCGGTCATTTGCGGGGTTGCGCCCTCCACAATCACGCCTTCCACCGTGGTGTTCTTGACTACATGGGCATTTTTTTCACTGCCCTCAAGCGTTATGCCTTGCAGGTGAGAGCCATCTTTTGGTTCCAATTCCTCAATGGTATAGCGGGTGTCAACGGGGATGCCGGTGATGGTTACGGTGTCCTTATCCCTCATATTGATCGGATAGGTTTTTACGATGGGATCGCCCGTTCCCAAGCCCTGCCCGCCGACATCACTGAAGGTCACCTTAAATTCATAGATGCCCGTCGGGGTATCATTCCCTGCGACCTTCTTTTTGATTATCAGCCCGCCGGTTTTTACCTTGTTGATGTACTGCACCTTCAAGCTGGTCAGCGAATCATCGCTCTCATCCGGGTTGCTGTAGGAGCGGAAAACGATGGTGTTGGCATCGGTTGGCTTCGTGCCGCCATACTTATTATCGCTTTCCTCTGTTCCCTTCTCTTCCGTTCGGCCATCATCGGGGCCCGGCTGGTCTACTGTTGCGATTTGCTTTTCCAGCGATTTGCTCGGTTTTTCAACCGTCACAGTACTTCCACCGCCATTCATCGAGGTAACCGGCTGCCCGTTCTCGTACACTGTCCATGTGGTGTCATACAGTTTTGTATCCAGTATCTCCTTGAGCGAAATGTAACTGCCGCGGCGGAACTGATCGTTGAATGTAATTATTTCGCCGTTTTCCAGTACAAACCGTCCCTGATCGTCTACCACCTGCATGCCATCAAAGTTAGAGGTGTACTTTGCGTATGTGGCGTTTTTCAGCGTGCCGGATGCGGCGGAGCCGTAATCCGGGATTTTATCCTGCTCGGTAGTGAAGCCGGTCTTTATATCCGGTACCGTTTTGGGAACAAAGGTAAAGTTTCTGAAATAGATGTGGCGTTGATAGTTATCGCCCACGCGGATGGTTGTAACATTGTTGTCAAAACCAACCACCTCTTTCATCTTATTCAGGCTCAGCTTTACCGTGTTCCACTTATTGGGTTCCAGCGTAACCGAGCCGAATGTGGCGCCGTTCAGACCTGCTTTGCTAAGGCTGCCCATTTGCCTGTTGCCATCATCCAGCAGCTGCAAGTACAGGTTGTTGAGGGAAAGGTTCGTCTCTCCCTTGACATAAATCTCGAATGTGAGGTAGCCGTACTGATTGAGGTCAATAGGATTATTCAGCTTCAGGATACCATACCGCATATCGCGGGAAGTGCTGCTCAGGTCATTATGGCGCGCAAACCAGTGCAGAACCTGACCGGTATTGGCTTCTGAACCTTGCGCGGGGTTATCTGCTAACTCAAAGATGTAATCCTCGTTGTCCGTAGTTGCGGGGTGGATGCTCTCCACATCTGCTTTTGCGGTCAAATCCAGCACCTTGTTCTCAACGCTGCCGGTGCCGGGTCGGACAGCAGGCTTTGTGCCATAGTGGGTGGCCAGATTCTGGATGGTAAAATCAAAGATTTTCTGGTCTTTAAAGCAAGCTTGGAAATCCTCATCAACATCACTCAGATCGACCTGCTTTTCAACCTGCAGCTCGTTGTGGTCGGGGAAGTTGAACGCCACCGCCATGTTGGACTCCCACATGCCGCGCTCCATGTAGAACATGGTCAGTGTGTGGGTAGTGCCTTTGTCGAGGGTGAATTCTTTGTCCTTATTGTCCTTATCAAGAATTTTGCCCTGCTTGGTGAATGTGACTGGGCTGCCGTTGAAGTATACGGTTTTGTTGTTTACGGGTGTTGTGTAAGTCGCACCGCCTGCTTTGTTGGAGCTGACATAGGGGGTTACGGTGTTGTCTGTTCCATTACTCCCAAATTCCAGCAGGCCGGACGCTTTACCGTGCGCGCCGCCGACATCCAGCACCAGCTGATTGTCAATGTAGACCCACACATCATCGTCACCGGAGAAGAAGAACTTGATGGGGACTTTATTATTGGGATCATCCCCTACTTGAACCTTACCGTCATCCGTCAATGTAAAGTCAAATTGCAGCTTCGCACCAAAGCCGTAGTTGTATTGGGATGCACCACCATTGCCAACGCTCTTGTTGAACGGGAAGAAACCAAATGTACCGTTCGTACCGTTGTTGTATTTACGGTTTTCTGATTTGATGTCAGTGGTGAGTTCGCCTTTTTGATTTTTGGTAGATTCCAGATAAAACTTGCCGTTGTCTTGCGTCAGATACAGCGAGGATTTACTACTGTCATAGTACCAATATTCAGCCTTCGCCTCTTTATCGTTTGCATCACCTGTACTCTTAAAAACAGCATCTTGCGTAAACGGGAAGGAAACATTCTCATACACCTTACCCAGCACGGTGTTAAAGGTATTTTCGCCTTCCAAAAATTTTTTGTCAAAGTGCGGGTCAACCAACGCAGTGCCGTTTTCATCACTGCGTTTTAACAGCGGCAGTCCGTTTGCATCGCCGGTAGAGGTTTTGTCCTCTACCAGACCTTGGAAGGTTCGGGCGTAACCAGCGTCGTCATTAACACCAACACCATTCTTGTCCAAAGCCGAGTTGTTCACGGCCATAAAAGTTTTGTAGTCATCGCTGCTCGTATCGCTACTCCAACCATACAGATTCATACCGGCGGCAACGTCTGCAAAGGGGCAGCTCCAACCACTTATTGACGGTTGGAAATGCCCGGTATATAACGGGTATTTGACATTATTGTTTTTCTTGTATGCACTGCTTAGTGCGCGGTCAAACTGCTCAAAAGTGACGTACCCGCGCTGGGAACTTGTTTTACTGTCCGGGTATTTGTCACGGTTAAGGCCGTTCAGCTCGTAGTCGGTGTAGTAGTCATAGAGGGTGCTGGTGATGTACTTTGTGCCCGCCTCTTGGGTGAATTTTTCGCTTGCAATGTCCACAACGGTTGTGTTTTTGCCGCTTTCGGCATCGCGGATCGCGCCCAGTTTATCCCAATAGCCGCCGCGGTTGCCGCCTTGGTAGATTACATCATCGCTGGTGTCGGCGTAGAAACACGGCTTTTCTTTGTCTGCGGGAATGGTAAGCATTGCGGTGCTATCGCCACTTTGTGCGGCGGTTTCATTATCTACCTTCCACGAGGCAAAGCGGATTTTTGTATAGCCTTCCGGTACATCGACATACCAAATCTCGCTGTTGCCGTCATGAGCCATTTGCGAGGTTATCGCTGGTTTGCCGTTTTCATCACTGGTCATGTAGCACCACAGGCTGCCGTTGGCGCCCGGCATGCCGTGCTGAACTGCTGTACCCTCCCCGTTGTACAGCATATTCGAGAAGGTTGCATCGAAGTAGACGGTTTTGCTGTTCGGTGCGCTCCACCTTACATCATTATCGCCTTTATATATCAGGCAATAGCGCGTGTCGGGGTCGTATGGGAATACTGCTATATTATCGGATGGGTCTTCATCATTGTAGAAATTGAAGTACTGCTTGCCGCCGATGTAAGTATTATTTCCCGCTCCATCCGATTTTTGAAAGCTTACATAGGCGCAGGCGGTTTCGGGAATTGTGATGTCCGCATGTTCACCCGCTTGCAAAGCATTGATAGTTCGCGAATCCCCGACCGGCGTAAATTTGCCATCATCACCCTTTTCCCAGAATGTGACGGTGACATTATCCAGTGCCTTGTCGGAATTATTCAGCAGGGTCATTGTTTGGCCGCAATAACGGACATGCTTGAGGGTGATGTCAGCGGGCTTAACCCATTTGCTAAGGTCGTAGTCGTTCTTTTGGTTTTCCGTCAGTTTGTTGCCATCAAGGCATTGGTCGGCGATAGCGGTAACAGGCATCCAGTACGCATTGTTACCTTGAGACTCTCCATTCATCTGAACCCAATTGGTATCATCCAGTGTAAATTTAACCCAGACAAAGCCACCATAGGGACATAGTGAGTTTTCATTATCCTTGTTATAGACATCCACCTGATAAATCGGGCAGCCATCTTTCGTTAAATCGCCAGTGCGTTTTGCCGGTGTTTCTTTCACACTATTTTTCGGCTCACTCTCATTGCCGTTGCCACGCCTAAAGGAACATGTAATTGTCGGCGTTTCTAATAACTTATCCTTCCAGCTCTTCGGCGGTGCAAAGTAGAATGTGTACTTTGTACCTTCTTGCACCGTGGTATCGTCCGCACACAGTACAATATCACTTTCTTTGGCATTCCCTGCCGTAATCATCCTATCATCAGCCGAATCGCCTTCGTTCAAGAAGCCTGCTTCGTCCTCGCTCCCGGTGGAATCCTCGCCGGTTTTATCCGCATCGGCTGTCTCACCCGCAGAGGTATTGTCATTCTCTGAACCGGTCACGCCCTCGGTAAGGGGCGCGCCTGCGGCTTTGTCTGTTGTGTCGGCGCTGTTTGTAATCGTTCCTGATTCCGGCACAGAAATTTCAGGCTCTGTTTTGCTGCCCTCGCTTGTCGTGTCGGCGTCCTTTTGAATCGTTTCCAAATTCGACACAGAAATATCCGACCCTGTTCCATCAGCACCATTTCCCGTATTGTCATCGCCCGGAATCGTTTCCGAATTTGAAACAGAAAATTCAGGCTCCGTTTCCGCTGCGTATACCGGCAGAGCCATGCTTGCCAGCAGGCACAGGGCGGCCAGCAGTGCCGCCGCACGGTGCAGGTTGGAATTTGCCTTCGTCATCTGCCTTGCCTCCTTTTGTATGCGTTCAATACACTTTATTCCGCAGCTTACTGCGGAATAGCAAAGGGTGTACACCCTTTCGGCTTATGCTTTCCCCTGCGTCCACGCGCAATCGCTGGCGTATGAGGCGTGGAAAGCATGCTGTATTTGATTTAATTTGTATTCCTTTTTATGGAAAAATTATAGTTCTTTGGTATGAGAATTTCAAGTACCTGCGTTGAATCGTTTCATTTTCGGCAATTTGCTATGTTTCAACCGCATTATATTGTGCATCCTGACTGTTAGTGCGGTGCAACTTTGTAAGATACAGCGCGATTTCTTGCACATCTGCACACTATATGTTGAATTATGTCGATACTTTTGCGCAGATGTTGCGAACCGCAAAGGGCAAGATTTGTTCGGTCGTGTTGGAAAAGGGAAAACACAGGGGCGGCGTCCCCGACACCCCGGGGGCGGCTGCCCATCTGCGGGCGCATATGGAATGCGCCCCTACGGTGTGATGGGCGTCTACCTTATTATATATACATAGAAAAAACACCCCGCCCGGCAGCGTAGGGCTGCGGGCGGGGTGGCTCGGGTGCTTATTTACTTCAGATCAGACCCATGAGGCTGGGCAGACCAAGGGAGAGCGCCGGGATATAGGTGACTGCCAGCAGAGCGGCAACCAGTGCCACAAAGTAGGGGATCAGCTTGGAGGTCACCTGCTCAATGGAGACATGGCCGATGCCGCAGCCGACAAACAGGACAGAGCCGACCGGCGGGGTGATGTTGCCCAGGCACATGTTGAAGATCAGCATAACGCCGAACTGAATCTCGGTCATGCCGAAGCTGATGGCGATGGGCAGGAAAATCGGGGTGAAGATCAGGATGGCCGGGGTGATATCCATGAACATGCCAATGACCAGCAGGATGATGTTCATCAGCAGGAAGATGATATACTTGTTGTCGGTCAGGCTCATCAAACCGTTGGAGATAGCCGCCGGGATGCCGGAGTACGCCATGACGAAGGACATGGCAGAGGAAGCGGAGATCAGGAACAGGATGATGCCGGAGGTCTTGGCAGAGTTGAGCAGGATATTCAGGAAGCCCTTGAAGTCGATGCTCTTATAGATGATGGAGAGGATCAGGCAGTACAGAACCGCGATGCCTGCGCCCTCGGTGGCGGTAAAGACACCGGAGACGATGCCGCCGATGACGATGACGATGAGCAGCAGGGACGGAACCGCGTCCCAGACGGTTTTCAGCACGCTCTGGCTGCGGTCAAAGCCGGTGGCCTTCATGCCGGCCTTCTTTGCGCCGATGAACGCAACGATCATGCAGCACAGACCCATCAGGATGCCGGGGATATAACCGGCCATGAACAGGGTGGAGATGGAGACACCGCCCGCGACGGTGGAGTAGACGATGAAAGCGGAGGTCGGGGGAATCAGCAGACCCGTGGGGGCCGAGGCGATGTTCGCCGCAGCGGAGTAGGCGGGGTCGTAGCCGTTTTCCTCCTCAATAGGGCTGATGCAGCCGCCCATGGCGGACGCAGCGGCAACAGAGGAGCCGGACAGCGCGCCGAACAGCATGTTGCCGAGGATGTTGGCCTGTGCCATCGAGCCGGGAATCTTGCCGACAAACAGCTGCGCAAAGTTGACAAGGCGCTTGGCGATACCGCCGTTGTTCATGATGTTGCCGGCCAGAATAAACAGCGGCACAGCCAGCAGGGAGAAACTCTCAACACCGGAGTTCATCTTCTGCATCGTGATAAAGGTGATCTGGTCCCAGGACAGGGTAGACATGGCCGTCACGATGGAGGATGCCACAATGCTGATGGAGATGGGCACGCCGAGGAACAGCAGCACGCCGAACACAGCGAAAAGGATAACGGTGGTCATGGTGATACTCATTTGTCTGCACCCTCCTTGGATTCTACTTTTTCGCCGGTGATGTCCTCATAGATGTTGATGATCTGCGCAATCACAATGAACACGCCGGAAATCGGGGCGATGGCGTAAACCAGGCTGCGGGGGATGCCCAGCAGCGCCGAGAACTCGCGGCTGGCGGAAACAGCCAGCTTGAAGCCGCCGATCGTGAAAACGAAGATCGCCATCAGAAGGATCAGGCCGTCAATGGCCACCAGCAGACCGGTGTGGGCCTTGCCGGTGAACTTGTCGCGGACGAGGGTCAGCGACATATGCTCACGGGTGGAGAAGGCGTAGGCAGCGCCGATGAAGCCGGTCCAGATCAGGCTGTAGCGGACAAGCTCCTCGGTAAAGGCTACGGGGCTGTTGAGCACATAGCGGGAGAATACCTGAATAAGCACCAGAATGGTCATGAAGGAAAGAAGAATCGCACAGGCGATGCTGAGAATTTTATCCATCCAGTATTTGATGGCTGCGAAGGTGTTTTTCATGGCTTACTCCTCCCCTCTTGCCTTTTCAATGGTATCCATCAGCGTCTTGACGCCGGGATACTCTTCTTCGTAGGCTTCGATCATAGGCTGGGTGGCCTCGCGGAAGGCCTCCTTATCGACATCGTAGACGAACTCCACGCCCATCGTTTCCTGTGCCTCCTTGACGGCCTCCTCGACTGCGGTGTCCCACATGACCTTGTGGGCATCGGTGGAGTCGTGGGCAGCCTCAAGAAGAATCTGCTGATCCTCCGGGCTGATGGTCTTCCAGACCTTTTCGCTCATGATCAGCACATCGGGGATCATGGCGTGCTGATCGACCGAGTAGACCTTGCAGACCTCACCGTGCTTACCGGTGGTCAGGGCCGTCTCGTTGTTCTCGGTGCCGTCGATGATGCCGGTCTGCAGCGAGGTATAGACATCGCCGTAGGACATGGCAACGGGGATACCGCCGAGGTAGCTCATCATATCGGTCTGGCTCTTCATATCCTGCACGCGGATCTTCAGGCCCTTGAGGTCTGCCGGGGTGCGGATGGCCTTATCCTTCGTGTAGAAGGAGCGGGCGCCGGAGGTGTAGTAGGTCAGCGTGACAAAGCCATCGTCGCCGGTCGAGAGGAAGAAGTCCTGCATCTCCTGCGAGTCCATGACATGGTAGAAATCCTCCGTGTCATTGAAAATGTAGGGCAGGCCGAAGGCGTTGTAGGCCTCGTTGTAGGTGGCAAGGCCGGGGGCGGAGACCTTCGTCATGGCGATAACGCCCGCCTGCAGCTGCTCAAGGTTCTCGTTCTCGCTGCCAAGCTGGCCGTTGGGGAAGATCTTGACCTGAATGCGGCCATCGGTCTTTTCGTTGACCTCCTCCGCAAACTGGGTCATGGCGATATGGACAGTGTGGGTCTCCGACAGGCCGTGGGCCAGCGTAAGAACCAGCGGATTCTCGGCGCTGTAGCCTGCATCGGCCGTGGAGGCGGATGCGCCGCAGCCGGTCAGCAGACCGATCCCCAGCACAGCCACAGCACCCAAAGCTGCGATTTTCTTGAACATGGTATCTCTCCTTCTGATATATGTGGTCATTGCGGGCAGGTGCGGCGGGGAATCCCCCAGTCCGCTTCGCGGACAGCCCCCTTTGACAAGGGGGCCTTTAAAGCCTCCCTTGTCAAAGGGAGGTGGCCGAGCGAAGCGAGGGCGGAGGGATTCCTCACCGCCGCCTCCCCCTTACATTCCAATCAAATCAAACTGCTCAAAGGATACGAGCACCTCATGATCCTGCTTGGGGTTGGGGTACTTGATCTGCACACTCTTGAGGCGCTGGCTGTAGTACCAGCCGCTCTCGGCCTGCTCAAACTTGCGGCGGTGCAGGAAGTGCGGCAGTTCCTTGCCGTCGACCTGCACATAGAACGGGGATTTCTCGCGGTGGATCATGTCAAGATACATGCTCTCGACCGCCGTCTCGTAACTGCCCTCGTTCGTGAAGGTCACCACCGTTTTGACGCCCACCTTGACAGCGATCTTCGTCTTGAGGTAAGCGCCGTTGCGATAGTCGTTCGTGCGGCCGTCATCCTCATACAGCGTGAACTCGGAATCTACATCGGGGGCCATCAGGATGTCCAGCGCCGTGGTCTTTTCGGTCATCAGGTTATGCAGGGCGTTGCCGCTCATCGGGATGATGGCACCGCTGCGCACAAACAGCGGAATGCTGGCAATGTCGACCGGCACCTCAACGGTCTGGCCGGGGGCGTATTCCTCGCGGGTGTAGAAGTCGTAGAACCGCTCGTTCTCGTTTTCGGTCTTGGGCAGGTAGACCGGGCGAACGGTCTGGCCCTTCTCGACAACATTGGCCACCAGCAAAGAATCGCCGAACATGAAATCGACACCTTCATCGTAGGTTGCGGGGTCATTCTGGAACACCGCGAAGGTGGGCTGCCAGATGGGCAGGCCGTTCTCATGCGCGCGCTCCATCAACGAGTAGAGCGTCGGGCTGAGCTTGTAGCGGAAGTCGATGGCCTCCTTGATGTACTGCTTTTTGTCGCTGTACATCCAAGGTTCGGTAACGGTGTTGTCGGTGTTGGTCGAATGGATGGAGAAGCGCGGCTGGAAGATGCCGTTCTGCACCCAGCGCACAAACAGCTCACCCTCCGGCGCGGGGCCGAAGAAGCCACCGATGTCGCAGCCGTGGTTGGAAACGCCGCAGAGCGCCATGCCCAAGATCGTAGCAATGTTGTATTTCAGGGTATCCCAGCAGGTCAGGTTGTCACCGGCCCAGACCTGTGCATACCGCTGGATACCGGCGTGACCGGAACGGCAGACAGAGAAGGGACGGCAGTCGGGGTCATATTCCTCGATGGCCTCGTTAGAAAGCTGGCACATCAGGTTGCTCATGATCGGCTTCATCGTGCCGATCGTGCTGCCCTTACCCTCAAAATAGACCTTGGCGTCCTTATCGACGAGGGAGTCATACTCGCAGTTGTCGTTCCAGATGGAGCGGCAGCCGTACTTGAGCAGCGCATCCTTGATGTACTGCTTCCAGTGCAGGCGGGTGGATTCCTTCGTGTAATCTACAAAGAGGCCGGGGCCGCCCCACCATGTGCCGACAGCCAGACCATCGAGGCCCGCATTGTCATCGGAGGCAGGCAGGAACATGCCCTTCTCCTTCATCTCGTCCAGCAGCGGGTGGACCAGCAGCATGCCGGGCTTGATGTTGGGCGATACCACAATGCCGCGTTTTTCCATCTGGGCGAACCAGTCTGCCGGGTCCTTGAACCGCTTGTGGTTCCAAGTGAAGGTGCAGCGCTTGATGCCCTCGGCCGTCTCGACTGCGCAATAACCGCTGGAAAGCTGGAACCCGTCTGCGGGGATGCCCTCCTCGCGGGTGGTGTCGATGAAATCCAGCACCGCGTCATCGCTGTTCTCGGGCAGTTCGGGGTAATACATCGAGCTGCCAAGGTAGCCGAGTGCAGCCTTCGGCAGCATGACGCTCTTGCCGGTCAGGTCGGTGTAGCGCTCGATGATCTCGCGGATGGACGGGCCTGCGATCAGGAACAGATCAATATCGCCCGCATCGGTGCGGTAGGACGAGTAGCGATGCCAGTAGTTGCGCTTCTCGCGCCCCATGTTGAAATCACACTCGGCCGTGTTGTGGTAGAAGTAACCGACCGCCTGTTTTGTGCCGCGGTTCAGCCGGATATAAAAAGGAATGTGCTTGTAGAGAGAGTCGGTCTCCTTGGCGTTGTAGCCCATCGCATCGCCAGGGGCCATATTCATGTATTTCTCGGCCTTGTTGATCTCGCCGGACTTCTCACCGAAGCCGTAGAAGCAGTCATCGGCCTCGATCTGGCTGGCATGGATGCGGCGGCGGTTGCTGTCCTCGCGGTAGGCAAGGTCAGGAATGTCGGCGTGCAGCAGGCTGCCGTCCTTGTCGTAGACCATGATGCGGAAGGGTTCCTTCTCGATCACGACCTTCAGGCGCTCGCCCTGAATCACAGCCTGCTTTTCGCCATCGGTCAAAACGGCGGCAGCAGGCTCTACGCGCTTGCGGCAGTCCTTCATCAGTTCGTCGGTGCGGGACTCCCATGCGGTCATCGTCAGGCTGTAGGAGGCCTCGTCCCAGTCGCCGTCAAAGCCGGCGCGGATGCGCAGGATGTCATCGGTCAAAAACCAGATGCGCAGCTCCACAGCGTTGGTTGCAACGGAATAGTAACTGCCGCAGTCCTTGACAGCACCGCCGGTGTAGCACACTTTCATAGATTTTCCCCTTTCTTCTTTTGCGTTGGTCAAGTGGAAAAAGCGTTTGTTTCGGCATGATTTGTGCAATCCTCACAAATTCTCGCGCTTGTTTTTGTGATAATTGCTACTGTTGCCTTATTTCGTCATTATAATATCAAATATACGGCCAAATTTCTCTGCTTTTTGTAGCGTAAATATCGCAAAATGTGATATAATCGTCTTAAGGACAAAATTCGTGGGGAGGCCTGCGCCATGATCATACAAAAAGTACCGCACTATGTAGATTCTCTTCTCACGCAGGAGAAGGCCAGCTCAGCCTTGCAGGGCGGCGATGTCGCGGTAGCATGGTACACCAACCAGCTCAACAGCCAGTCGGTCGTACACTCGCACCCCTACTATGAGCTGGTCCTGCCGGTATCGGGCAGCAGTGTGCGGTATTCCATCGGCGGCAGCGTCTACGACCTGCACTTGGGGGAGCTGATCCTCTTTCCCGGGGAGATGTTCCATTCCGGCAAGTTCAACATCACGGCGGACACCTCTGAACGGCTTGTCGTGCAGATCGCGCCCGACATCTGGGACCGCGCGTGGGTGCAGAGCGGGCTGACCGACCATTTATGGCAGGGCGAGCCTGTCATACTTGACGCCGACTCGGTCATACGGTGGGATTTCCGCGGTCTGCTGGAGCGGATGGCACAGACCGTCTATCTGGATGAGCCGATCCGTTCGGCGGTCCAGTGCTGTGAGGTGACCGAGCTGATTTTGCTGTTCTGCCATGTGATCCACGGCCGCCGCGCCGCACCGCCGCCCTCCGCCACAAGCCTGCTGGTTGCCAAGGCGGTTGCCTACCTGCAGGCGAACTACACAGACCCCCAGCTGAATGTTGCGCAGCTGGCGCGCTACACCTACACCAGCCGGGAGCATCTGTCCCGCGTGTTCAAAGAATACACCCTCGAGAGCGTCCACGGCTATCTGACCAACCTGCGGATGCAGCACTGCCGCAATGCCCTTGCCGCCGGCATGAGTGTGCTGGATGCCTGCTCTGCCAGCGGCTTTACAAATTACAGCAGCTTTGTAAAGAGCTTCCGCGCTCTCTACGGCATCACCCCGACCGAATACCGCGCCCAGCTCCGCATTCCGGCGGCAAAGGAATAAGCGGAAGCCCATAAAGCAACGCCCCCGGCAGCTTATGTTTGTGCTTCAACATAAGCTGCCGGAGGCGTTTGTATTTTGCAGCGCTATCCAAGCTTTTCACTCCATCGGCAGGCTGATGACCGCCTTTGCGCCCTGCGGGATATTCTGCGCAAATTCTGCTTTTCCGCCGTGCGCGATGGCGATCTGCTCCACCACATGCAGGCCAAGGATGTGCGGAGCATTTTCGCAGGGCTCGGGGGCATTCATAGCCGCCAGCACAGCAGGTGGGTAGCCGCAGCCGTCATCGGCCACTGTCAGGCAAAAGCAGCCCCCCTCCGCTTCGGTGCGCACGGTGATGCTCACCCGGCCGGGATTGTGGCGGATGCTGTTGTTCAATAGATTCTCAAGCAATCGTTCCAGCAGGGCGCGGTCTGCGCAAAGCATTGCCTGCTCGCTCTGCTCTGATTGCTCCAGCGCAATCTCACACTTTTTTTCCTGCGCGTTCTCGCAAAATTGCGCCACCAACGCGCGGAACAGCGGCCCCGCCCGGAGGCTCTTTCTGCGCAGCGGCTGTGCGCCGTATTCCAACTTGCTGGTCAGGTTCAGATCATCTATGAGGGTGCGGAGCTTTTCGCACTGGGTCCGTATGCCGGTCGCCTTCCGCCGGGAGGCCACCGGCATTTCTGCGTCCCGCTCCAGCTGCTCCGCCCAGCCCATGATCAGGGCCAGCGGGGTGCGCACATCGTGGCTGACCCCTGCGATCCATTGGGTGCGGGCATTGTCCCGCCGGGCGAGCATCTCGTTTTTGGCCTGCAGCTGGGCGCCGGTCCGGTTCAGCTTTTCCGCCAGTTCCCCTGCAAAGCCATTGGTAGGCAGCTGGACGCTCTGCCCCTGTGCCAGCGCATCCAGACCGTTTGCTACGGTCTCCAGCCGCTTTGCCCCCCGCCAGCTCAGCCAAAGGCAAAGCGCCAGCCCCAGCAGCAGCAATCCCAGCGCTGCCGCCGGGAGGATTCCGGCCATGTTCAGCACAAGCTCCGGCGAGCTGTACACGCTGTACCGCCAAAGGCTCCCTCTGGGCAGACCTATAACAAACAGACCGTAGGGTTCTTCCCAGCAGAACACCGGGTAATCCGCCAGATACCAGCGGGCAAACCGGGCAATTTCGCCGGCCGTATAGGTGTGGTTCAGTTCCTTCGGCAGCTCGTAGCTCCACCGGACAGCGCCGGCATCATCCAGCACCATGGCCCATGCATAGCCGTCCATCCATTCCTGCGGCGTGTGCGCTGCCCCCAGCGCCAGCCCGTCTGCCGTTTCCAACATAGCATCTGCAATTTCGCTGGAGGCGTATTCCCGCTGCGGCAGACGGCGGCCCTCCTGCCAGCCCAGCCACCCCAGCAGGGCAACGCCGGAAAACAGCAGCAAAAGCACAACGCCCACAGCGGCCAGCACATACCGCCGGATCAGCCGTGCAAAGGTTTTCAAGGCTCTCCCTCCTTTGTCAGTTTATAGCCGATGCCCCGCACCGTGCGCAGGAACCGCGGCGCACCGGGCTCGGTTTCCAGCTTTTCCCGCAGATGCCGGATGTGTACGCCCAGACTGTTCTCATAGCCATAATAATCCGCACCCCAGACAGCATCGCAGATGGCATCATAGGTCACGATATGCCCCCGGTTTTCTGCCAGCTTGCGCAGCAGGGCCAGCTCGGTAGCCGTCAGCGCCAATGTTTTTCCGTCGGGCAGGCTGACAACGGCATCGTTCAGGTCTACGCTGCGCGGCCCAAGCTGCAATACCGTTGGTTTTGCCGCTGACAATTCCGCCCGGTAAGCCCGCTGCAGAATATGCTGCACCCGCAGCAACAGCTCCTGCATCAAAAAGGGCTTTGTCAGGTAATCGTCCGCCCCCAGCCCCAGCCCGAACAGCCGGTCTGCATCCGCATCCCGTGCTGATAGAAATAACGCCGGCACATCCGCTTTGGCCCGCAGCGCACGGAATAAAGAAAACCCGTCCGGCAGGTTGATGTCCAAGATCATCAGCTCCGGCTGCCCGGCCGCAAAGGCGGCGCGTGCGCCCCCGCAGCTTTGTGCTGTGCGGATCTTCCCATAGCCTGCGCCGCGCAGCTGCTCACACAGCAGTGCCAGCAGATCGGCGTTGTCATCCACAATCAGGATTTTCGCATCATAAATGGTGTTCACAAGGCGTTTCCTCCTTTTCCCTCCCTACTATACCACAATTTTTGCGCCGCAAAAGAGAACGCCCGTAAATTTAAGCGCAAATTAAGCTATCCTTCCGGCAGGATTAAGATGACGGGTGTATTCTGGCAGCATTCCGAAAGGATCGTGAATGTGAAAGGAGAACCTTGTATGAAACCTGTGATTGAGACCCATGCCCTTTGCAAAAGCTATCACGGCCGTCTTGTAGTGGATCATCTGGATCTGTGCGTCCCGGAGGGCTGCGTCTATGGCTTTCTAGGCCCCAACGGGGCGGGAAAATCCACCACAATGAAGATGCTGCTGGGCCTTGTGCATCCCACCGGCGGCAGCGTGGCGCTGCTGGGGCAGCCCATGAATGAGAAAAACCGTATCCCGCTGCTGCGGCAGACCGGCAGCCTGATCGAATCGCCCTCCGGCTACCTGCACCTGACTGCGCGGGAAAATCTGGCCATCGTTGCCGATCTGAAGGGCGTTGACCGCAGGGACACCCGCCGGGTGCTGGACATCGTACACCTGACTAAGGACGCCGACCGGAAGGTGGGGCAGTATTCCCTTGGCATGAAGCAGCGCCTCGGCATCGCTATGGCCCTGTTGGGCAGCCCAAGGCTGCTGATTCTGGACGAACCCACAAACGGTCTGGATCCGGCCGGGATTCAGGAAATGCGCAGCCTTATTGCCTCGATGCCGCAGACCACCGGCGCCACCGTTTTGATCTCCAGCCATCTGCTGGGCGAGATCGAGCAGATGGTGGATCAGGTCGGCATCCTGAGTCACGGCAAGCTGCTGTTCGAGGGTTCGCTGCAGCAGCTGCAAAAGCACAGCCGGGGCGGCACCCTGCTGCGGGTGCTGGCAGTCCCCAAGGCTCTTGCCGTGTTGCAGCAGCAGGGGGTGACGGCCGCAAGGCTGACCGACCAGCCGGACACGCTGCAGCTTCCCCCGCTGCGAGATGAAGCACTGGCCGCGCTGATCCGCACCCTTGCCGAAAGCGGTGCCGGTGTCATTGGGCTGACTGCACAGACCAAGAGCCTTGAGGACATCTTCCTCAGCCTGACCCAAAGCAGCGGGGAGGTGGCGTAACATGACAGCCTTTTTTACGGAGCTGCAAAAGGCCCGCCGCCGGCACGACCTTGCCCTCTGCCTGCTGATTCCCGGCATTGTCGTGCTGTGGGTGGGCGGCCTTGCTCCGGCAGCCCCGGATGAGCTGGCCAACGGCTACAGTGCCCTGCTCTACAGCCTGCCGGTCATCGAGGCGATTCTGATGCCGGTGATGATGGCGGTACTGGCCTCCCGGCTGTGGGATATGGAGATAAAGGGCAATACCCCCAAGCTGCTCTACACTTTGCAGAGCCGCCGCAGCCTGTTTGCGGGCAAGGCAGTCTTTGGCGTGTCGGAGGTGTTGCTGGTCACGGTGTTGGAGCTGGTCTGTGTACCGGTGCTGGGGCGTGTCCACGGCTACACCGAGGTCTTTCCTGCGGGGCAGCTGGCCTATCTGTTCGTCTGCACACTGGCCGTGGATTGTATGCTTTTCTTCGGCGAGTTTCTGCTGATGCTGTGGGTCGGCAATCCCCTTCCGGCGCTCTGCGCAGGTATTGTGGGGGCGCTGGTCGGGTTGTTCTCTGCCTTTATGCCGCCCATTGCCAGTTATTTTGTGCCCTTTGGGTACTACATTCCTCTGAGCGCCTACGAAGTGGCAAACTGGGACAAGGCCACCCACACCGTCACCTACGGCACCCGCCCCTTCAACTGGGGGCTGCTGGCCTTTACCCTTGCGCTGGGCGCAGTGCTGTTTGCCCTTGCGTGGCGCAAGGTACAGGATGAGGAGGTATAAATCTATGCTGAAACGCTGTATTCTTGCGGAGAACCGCAAACTCCACGCATCCCCCATCTGGGTAATGTTCTTTGCGCTTCCCATTCTTTCCGCCACCTATGGCACTTTCAATTATCTGCAGAATCTTGAGATCCTCACCGATGGCTGGTACAGCCTGTGGACCCAGCACACCCTGTTTTATTCCATGCTCTTT
>ULXQ01010510.1_pt1 | contig 22429 bp, 13 predicted proteins | sample 1961481 | NCBI WGS metagenome assembly ULXQ01 (sample SAMEA4835843, study PRJEB28245) | human gut metagenome | biome: gut microbiome; material: fecal sample | place: Denmark | collected 2008 | reverse complement strand
CCTTAATCGTGTATTGGATGATAGTTGCGGATTTTAGGATCTTTGCATTTGTTATAGTTATATAAGTGATACCATTATGGATAAGTTTACAAATAGTACATTCCATATGTCAGCCCTTGCCGATGGCAACGAGATGGCATTTGACGCATTGTTTGTGGATTATTATCCCAAGGTATTACAGTTTGTAATGCGTTTTTGTCGTGAGAAGAGTGAGGCTGAGAACATAGTTCAGGATCTTTTTATGGAGCTATGGATTAAGCGTGAACGTTTTTTGAAGATAGAAAATCTCGACAATTATCTTTTCATTTCTGCTCGTAATGCTGCCATACATTGTGTGAAGCAGTCGCTTGTGTATTGTGATGATGAGTCGGCATGTGACATTCAAGGCAATGATGTGACGGGTGATATGAAGTTGTGCTACGAGGAACTTTATGATATAATAATGAGCGAGATAGACTCTATGCCCGAGCAGCGTCGCCGTGTGTTTGTTATGAGTCGTGTAGACGGACTGAGCAATGCTGAGATTGCTGAGCGTCTTGGCATAAGCAAGCGTACTGTGGAGACGCATATTTCTGTTGCACTTGCCCATTTACGCAAGTTATTGCCATTACTTGTAATGTTAACATTGATTAACTATAAGTAGCTACGTGTGGTTGCCGGTTTTTTACTCTTATTAGTAGAAAACCATAAACAGCTATGCAACCAAATAGTACTAAACATACAGAATCAACCCCAAATGACGATGCACTGCGTCGCTTGTGGAATCAAGATGTATCAGACATATCAGAGAGTGAGATGTCGGATGCTCTTGATATATTCCGCAATCGCCGCACGACATACAATCGTACAAAGCGTCGCAAGTTGCGTGTACTAAGCATCATGAAGTATGCTGCACTATTCATTGCGCCTATAATCACCGCTTTTGTTGCTTGGAATTATTCGGCTGAATATCATGTACAGGAAACGGAGTTGACACAATTTTATGTTCCAGAAGGTAAGATAGATAGTCTGATACTCTCTGACAATACTTGTGTAAAGCTTGATGCTGGTACGTCAATTATATATCCGGCTCGTTTTAGTAATCGTACGCACAACCGCAATGTGTATGTCAACGGTAAGTGTCATTTTGCTGTGGCAAAAGACCGAATGCATCCATTCGTTGTGAATATGGGTAGTCTGAAGGTTAAGGTGCTTGGAACTCATTTCACAGTAGACTCTTACAACGAAGATGATAATATCACTGTGACACTTGAGGAAGGATTGGTAAAGGTTTTTGACAATAAACAATCAATGACACTAAAGCCGAATGAGCAAGTTGTTTACAATCGCAAAAATGGTACCATGCATAAGAATAGAGTTGATGCTATGGCTTATGGTGCATGGGTAGCAGGTAATGTGGATTTTGCATCACAACCACTCTCAGAGATAATAAAGACGCTGGAACGTAAGTATGATGTTTCAATAACAGTGGCTTCAGATATTAATCTGGCAAAGCGTTATACGATGAACTTCAAGAAAGAAGAGTCGTTAGACAGAATTCTGAAAGTATTGTCGATGGTATCTGGTGAAATAAACTATACTGTAGACAATAGGAAAGTCAGACTCTACAAGAAATAAATCTTATAATAACCATTTTTATTAACATAAACAAACAAATCTATGAAGACCTTATTGAACAAGAAGACAGCAGCCACACTTGCGCTCTGTCTGTCGATGTCGATGAGTACGTTCGGACAAAGTCAGGTGATTCATCTGTCTCAGAACAAGGCAACGGTATCGTCGATTATCAAGGCTATTGAGAAGCAGACACAAATGTCGGTTGATTTCTCACAGAACACTATCAATCTTAACAAGACAGTGTCGTTGAAGTCAAAGTCGGAAACGCTTGGTGAGTTGATGAATCAAATCTTGAAGGGTAATGGCAACCTTACCTACAAGATTGTGGACCGTCATATCATTATTGTTAAAGCAGGGCATAATGGAGCGCAGTCAGAACAATCAGTACGCCAAGGTGTAGGCAAAACTAAAATAACGGGCCGTGTGCTTGACAATAATGGCGAACCCATCATCGGTGCCTCTGTTTTGGAGCAGGGCACAAAGAACGGTACCGTTACCGATATCGACGGCAACTTCGTGCTTAACACAAGCAAGGAGAACCCTACACTCGACATCTCTTATATTGGCTTCCTCTCGCAGCAGGTAAAGGCTCGCAGCGGTGTGGCTGCAAAGGTAACAATGAAGGAGAACGCTCAGAGCCTAGAGGAACTAGTGGTTGTTGGTTATGGATCACAGAAGAAGGAAAATCTCACGGGCTCTGTGTCTTCTGTATCCAGTAAGGAACTTGCTGCACGTCCTATTACATCAGTAAAATCAGGTATCCAAGGACTTGTTCCTGGATTACAGATAACCAATAGTCAGGGTCGACCAGGTGAGGATAATACGTCAATGACAGTACGTGGCGTGGGTACCCTCAATAATTCTTCACCATATATACTTATTGATGGTGTGGAGAGCGGTACTATGAATGCTATAGATCCAAATGATATAGAATCGATATCTGTACTTAAGGATGCTGCTTCTGCCGCTATTTATGGTTCTAAAGCTGCCAATGGAGTGATTCTTATCACTACCAAGCGAGGTAAATCTGGCAAGCCGACAGTCAACTACAATGGTACATTTGGTTGGCAAGTGGCAACTGGACATGTAGAACGTATGCACTCTGCTGATGCAGCAGATTATCTTAACAAAGCATTGGAGTCAAGTGGAAAGAAAGTAAGATTTCTTCCTGAAGATATACAGAAGTTCCGTGATGGTAGCGACCCGTATGGTCATCCAGATACTGACTGGCAGGATTTGGCTTATCAAGGCAATGGATTCATGCATCAACATAGTGCAAGTGTGAATGGTGGTAACGACAATGCTAGCTATATGGTTTCTGCTGGATACCTTAATCAGAATGGTATTATGCAGCATAGTAACCGTGAACAGTTCAACTTACGCTCTAATGTTGATGTCAAGTTGTCTGAAAAGTTCTCAGTACACACAAGTTTGGCATACATTAACAACAAATATGAAGATCCGACAAACTCGTATGTAGGTGGTGGATCAGACCAAATCATACGTCAGGTTAACCTGTTTGCTCCATGGGTACCGTATAAGAATGAGGATGGAACATATGGAACTCTTGGTGATGGTAATCCGATAGCATGGCTTGATCTTGACCAGACTATCAAACGTCGTCATCAGAATTTCACTGGTATATTGGCAATTGATTACCAAATTCTCAAACAACTTAAGTTTACAGCCAAGGGAGCATATATTTCTCAGTGGGAGTCTACAGATGATTTTATGAAGGATATACAGTATAATTCGAGCAAATATCATGGACCTAACTCGCTTAATTCACGTCGTTATTCGTGGAATCGTCCGTCGCTTGATCTCCTTCTTAATTATAATCAGAGTTTCGGTAGACACAATCTAAAGGGACTCGCTGGCTATCATATTGAAAAATACAATTATGATGAGTTGCGTGCATATCGCAATGACTTTCCTAATAATGAGCTTACAGATATGAATGCTGGAACTTCATCGTCACAGACAAACTCAGGATATACACGTGAGTTGGCAATGATGTCGTACTTTGGACGTATTAACTATGATTATGCAGGACGTTATCTCTTTGAAGCTAATTTCCGTGCTGATGCATCGTCACGTTTTGCACCAGGCAACCGTTGGGGATATTACCCGTCGTTCTCTGCAGGATGGCGTATTAGCGAGGAAAGCTTTATGGAGTCAACACGTACTTGGTTGCAGAATCTCAAACTTCGTGCATCGTGGGGCCAATTAGGTAATCAGGATGCTCTTAGTGATTATTACCCATGGCTGGTTACTTATGCCGTTGGTACAAACTATCCGTTTGGCGGACAATTAGAGTCGGGTGTAGCACAGACCTCACAGAAACTCTCAACTATATCATGGGAGAAAACCACGACTTGGGGAATCGGTCTAGACGTTACTCTGCTTGACTGCATTGACTTCACATTTGATTACTATAGCCGTAAAACTACTGGTATTATTATGTCTGTGCCAGTTTCTGGCTCTTATGGATTGAGTGCATACAAGGACAATGTTGGTGCAATGCGAAATAGTGGTATAGAAATGTCGCTAAGCTTCCATAAACGTTGGGGTGATTGGGGTTTTAGCGCAACTGGTAATTTCGCCTATAACAAGAATGAGGTTCTAGACCTAGGTGGTGTTACAGAACAAATAGATTCTTATATAATAAACCGTGTAGGCGAACCATATCAGTCATTTTATGGATATGTTTGTGATGGAATGTTCCGTACTCAGGAGGAGGCAGATGCTTACACCGAGCAGTATGGCAACCCGTTTGGAGCCTCAAAGACGTTTAAAGCGGGTGACCTTAGATACAAGGATGTTGACGGTGATGGTAGCTTGACTGCAAAAGACCGTACGACAATCGGAACTTCTCAGCCAAAGTTCACGTATGGACTTAATCTGTCTGCTAGTTGGAAAAACCTTGATGTGTCAATGCTTATGCAGGGCGCATTGGGAGTATATCGTTATTTCAATGCTGAGGTTTATGGCGATTTCACAGGTGACACTATGCATCCTTGTACGGCTTGGTTCGATGCTTTCGATGAGAAAACCAATCCGAATGGTAAGTTCCCCCGAATTGCTGAAACGAGCAAGACTGCCAGCTATCCTAATACAGTGTCGTCTTATTGGGTAAAGCGTACCAACTATTTGCGTTTCAAGAATATACAGATAGGTTATACATTGCCCAAGCAGTGGTTGTCGCATCTTGGTATATCCAACCTGCGCATATTCTATTCTGGTGAAAACCTCTTCAAGGTTGATAATTTACCAATTAATATAGACCCCGAATCGCCATCAGGACGTGGTTCTCACTATCCTCAGGTTGGCACTCATTCATTCGGTATAAATCTAACATTCTAAAGAATTGACGTTATGAAAATTACATATTCAATTATAACATTGATGCTTGCAGGTGGTATACTCACATCATGCTCTGATTTTTTGGACACTGCTCCGAAGGATGAACTGTCACCTGCAACTTATTGGAAGACACAGGCTGATGCAGAAAAGGCAGTTGTAGCCTGTTATCCCAATTGGTGTAGTCCTGCCACTGGTTCAACCGAAGTGTTCTTTGCCGATTGTATGTCGGACATAGCATTCAGCTACACTGGTTCAAGCAAGTATAAATATGTAGGTAATGGGTCAATGTCCCGCTCAAGTACTGTAGCTTATTACGACTATAAAACAATACGTCGTTGCAACAACTTCTTTGCCAATGTCGACAATGTACAAGGAATAAGTGACGCAGTAAAGAAGGACTTGATGGGACAGGTGCGCACAATACGTGCTTATCGTTACTTCCAAATGAATTATTGGTTTGGTGGTGTACCTCTCATCACAGGTTTGCCACAGCTTGCAGATGATGCAAAATTACCTCGTGATAGTGAAGACAAAGTGAAACAGTTTGTGTACGACGAACTAGACCAGGCTGCTGACGAGTTAAACAAACAGCCGTCCGCACGTGGTCGTATTGCTAAAGGTACAGCCCTTGCTATCAAGATGCGTGCATCACTCTATTGGGGGGACTTGGATCTGGCTCTTAAAGCAGCTCGTGACATTCAGAGTCTTGGATTGTACGAAATAGAGAAGAGTATGTCTTTCCTTGAACTGTTTAGTCTTAAAGGACGTGATTCGAAGGAAATTATTTGTTCAATGCAGCATATACCTACCACATATGCATTCTCTAACACCATACGTTTGTATAATAATGCTGATGGTGGTTGGGCTTCGTTCGTACCGACCCAAAACCTTGTAGACATGTTTGAGATGAACAATGGTTTGATGCCTAATGAAGAAGGTTCTGGTTATGACCCGACACATCCGTTTGCAAATCGTGATCCTCGTTTGAAGAATACGGTAGTGTATTCAGGATTAGATTGGACTGGTTCTGATGGTAAGACACGTGTGTTCAATGGACTTGATAAGACCATAAATGGCAAGACTAACTTGGATTATTGGAACAAGGAAAATAACTCATCACATACAGGCATGATTTGGGCTAAGTATACTACACCAAGGTCTCAGTATTCGGCTTCGCTTGATGATGATGAATTGTGCCCAATCCTTTTCCGATATGCAGAGGTATTGCTTACCATTGCTGAGATTGACATAGAGAAGAATGAGAATATTTCTGAGGCATTCGATTATATAGATGAGTTGCGTCAGCGTGGTGGACAAATAAAGGTTGACCGCACTAAGTATGATACTCAAGACAAGCGTCGTGAGTTGATACGCCGTGAGCGTTGCATTGAGTTGGCTGGTGAGGGTCTGCGTCGTCCCGACCTTTTGCGTTGGCATGACAAGGACGGTAAGATGTTGGCAGAGACTGTTCTTAATGGAAAATGGTATCATGCAGTTGGTACAGTCGACTATAATGAACCAGATCCGGATCGCCGTGCTGTCATAACAGCACCTACTGCTGAAAATGAGAATGAACGCACACTTGAAAAACTCGTCTTCAAGCCATATATGCGTTATTTGCCAATTCCAGATGCGCAGCTCACCACTAATCCGAACCTAACTCAAACAGAAGGTTACGAAAAGAAATAATGAATTGTAAATAGACAGACAAATGAGAAAAGCTGTATTGACAATTCTATTCCTTGTATGGGCCGTATTGGGTTCATTTGCCGATGGCATAGCCATAACCCACGGTCCATACTTGCAGAATGTGGGAGAAACAGAGGCTACATTCGTCTGGGTTGCAAATAAACCCTCAATAGGTTGGGTAGAACTTGCTCCTGACGATGGTACTAATTATTATGCCGTAGAACGCCCAAAGTTTTTCGACACAACAAATGGTGTAAAGAATACTTCAACACTACATTCTGTTAAGGTTAAAGGGCTGAAACCTGGTACTAACTATCGGTATCGTGTTTATGTTACAGAGGTTTTGTCTCACAAGAGTTGGGTCGTTACATATGGTCGAACTGATGCTCTTGATGTTTTCTACGGACAGCCACCGATGTTTAGAACCAATGATACTAAGAAGGGGGAAACATCATTTGCTGTAGTTAATGACATTCATGCCAGGGTTGGTGACATTACAAAACTGATGAATGTTGCTAATTACAAGCAAAAGGATATGGTAATATTCAATGGCGATATGCTTTCTAATCTTACTAGCGAGGAACAGATTTTCACTGGTTTTATGGATGAATCCATTAAACTCTTTGCAAAAGAGAAACCTCTGTACTATGTTCGTGGCAATCACGAAACTCGTGGTGAATATGCTACAATGTGTCAGAAGTATTTTTCCCCAAAGGAACCGCATCTGTATTATATGTTCTCACAAGGACCAGTATGTTTCATTATGCTGGATACAGGTGAGGATAAACCTGATACAGACCTTGAATATAGTGGTATTACTGATTATGACAATTATCGTAACGAACAAGCCGAATGGCTGGCTCAAGTAGTTAAGTCAGAAGAGTATCGTCGTGCCAAGTGGCATGTTGTGGTTGGTCATATACCGCCTCGTCCTGTAAAAGATATGTGGCATGGTCAGTATGAAGTGTTGCGCAAGTTTGTACCAATATTAAATGAAGCTAAGGTTGATGTTATGTTGTGCGGTCATCTGCATCGGCACATAATAAATCAACCAGATAACGAAGTTAAGTTCCCAGTTGTTGTAAATTCGCTTGATCACGTTATTTCAGGATGGACAGAGGGTCAAAATCTACATCTTGATATGTATGATACAAAGGGCACATTGGTGGAGAAATTCACAGTAAAAGCAAAATAAGAAACATTAAAAGTCTGCGTCAATTAATTGGCGCAGACTTTTTTGCTCCTACATTATCTAATTGATTACTGAATTAATCCGAAAAAGACAATATAATGATACTTGGCCATTTATTATGATATTAAACACCACTTTAATATATAATATTATGCCAAGTATTATTATATTACTTTTGAATGCACATTCCGTGACTTGCGTACGGAACTGATAATTCTGAACTGTTACTTATTCTGAGACGCTTGTATCTGTCTCCTAATACGAATACGTCTTCATCTGCCAACGATAACGTCTTCATCTGCCAACGATAACGTCTTCATCGGGTGATGATAACGTATTCATTCTTCCGCTTTCAAAATATTAATAATTCTTATCAAGATATTTGTGTCCCAGTATTAACGAGGCTGTCTTGAGCCAATTCTTTTCAGTATCCATAATGCTGAGAAAATCATTGCTATGCCGAATATCCATGAAATTGCGGCACTTGCTATTACGCCTAATTGTTGTGTGAATCCTGCTACGACGAATGTCAGGAACGACACGGCGGCTACTGTCAGGGCGTACGGCAACTGCGACGACACGTGATGAACGTGCTTGCATTCTGCGCCAGCCGAAGCCATGATTGTGGTGTCGGATATGGGCGACACGTGGTCGCCGCATACTGCGCCTGCCATACATGCCGATATGGAAATGATGCGTAGCGGTGCTGCAGCCGGGAATACGGCTATGCATATTGGAATGAGTATACCGAATGTTCCCCAAGACGTGCCGGTTGCAAAGGCAAGCAATGCTGCCACGATGAATATTATTGCCGGTAGCAGCATCTGGAGTCCTGAGGCACTGCTTGCAACTACGCCTGATACGTATTCGGCTGCACCAAGCGAGTCGGTCATGCTCTTCAGTGTCCATGCAAGTGTAAGTATCAGTACGGCTGGAACCATGGCTTCAAAACCCTTGATGAGGCAACTCATGGCATTGTCGAACTTCAGTGTGCGACGTACTACGAACATTGTTATTGTAAGAATCAATGCTGCAAGCGAACCGATAACCAATCCTACTGATGCGTTGCTTGCTGCAAAGGCATCTACAAAGTTATGGTGGCAATCGCTTGTAGTGTCGAAATATCCGCCTGAGTAAAGCATGCCAGCCATGCAGAACACTATGAGCATCAAAATCGGGACTACAAGGTCTACGACCGAACCGTTGGTAGTTGTCGGCTTCTTGTTGTCTTGCTTGGCACCAACACCATGCTCTACGATATGCAGCTTTGTGTCGATAACCTCGTCCACTTGTCCGCCTGTGCGCTCATACCATTCCTGCAAGCGTACGTCGTACTTGCTCATAGCCTTGAAGTCGAAGCCCGACACTACAATCATAAACATGAAGATAATGGTGAAGAATGCGTAGAAGTTGAACGGTATAGCCTGACAGAACAATGCCAATCCATTCTCTCCGCCCGACACGAATCCTGATACTGCTGCAGCCCAACTCGATATGGGCGATATGATGCAGACCGGAGCTGCAGTAGAGTCTATGAGATAGGCGAGCTTTTCTTTTGTCACACCGTGGCGTACGGTTATAGGACGCATTACGGAGCCTACTGTAAGACAGTTGAAATAGTCGTCGATAAAGATGAGTATGCCGAGAATGATGGTGGCTATCTGTGCGCCTATCTTTGTCTTGATGTGTTTTGATGCCCAACGTCCGAAAGCTGCCGAACCTCCTGCCTTGTTCATCAGCGACACTATAGAACCCAGTACGACAAGGAACACGATAATGCCTACGTTCCATGGATTGGACAAGCATGAAATGAGTCCGTATTGTTTGGCATCTGAACCAGTTCCTACAGTGTCGTTAAGTAGATGTGTCAAGAAGCCTTCAAAGCCAGTGCCCATAGACATACTGTATAAAATAGCACCAAGCACTATGCCTATGAACAGCGATGAATATACCTCCTTGGTCTTTAGTGCCAGTGCAATGGCTACGACTGGAGGAAGAAGGGACCAGATTGTCCCAATAAAATTGAAGTCCATAATAAATTCTTATCTCATGATTTTTTCGGAGTGCAAAGGTAAGGCTTTTGCTGCAAAAAGTAAAACTAAAAAGTGTAATTGTATGAATAATCATTAGTTTTAAGTAACTTTGCATCATTGAATTACTTTTGAACTAATATTAATAAACTTCTATAACAATGACACCAAAACGAAACCTACTGATTGCTTTCATGTTTTTTATTGCATTGCAATTGTTTGCTGCTACCCCTATTGAGGGTTTGCTTGAACGTATTGACAAGGGAGCGTCGCGCAAGATTATGACTGAAACGGTGCGTTCCGACCGTGATTTCTTTGAGATTACAAGCAAGAATGGCAACCCGCTTATCCGTGGAAACAACTACGTCAGCATTGCCTCGGGTATAAACTGGTATTTGAAGTATAGTGTGGGCGTACACCTTACATGGAACTCTATGCACGCTTCGTTGCCCGCTACGCTTCCGCTTGTGCAGGGGGTGGAGCGTCATACTACGGACATAAAGCACCGCTATTATCTCAATTATTGTACGCTGTCTTATTCTATGGCGTTCTGGGATTGGAAGCGTTGGGAACAGGAACTCGACTGGATGGCTTTGCATGGCATCAATCTGTGTCTTGACATCGTAGGCACAGATGTTGTTTGGCGTAATGTGCTGTTGAAGTTGGGCTATACGAAGGATGAGGCCAACGAGTTTGTTGCTGGTCCGGCATTCCAGGCATGGTGGCTTATGAACAATCTTGAGGGGTGGGGCGGACCCAACTCCGACAACTGGTATCAGCAACGTGAGCGTCTGCAGAAGCAGATAATGAAACGTATGAAGGAGCTTGGCATCAACGTTTGTTTGCCAGGCTATTCGGGTATGGTACCACATGATGCCAAGGAGCGACTCGGTCTTGACGTGGCAGACCCTGGCAAGTGGAACGACTATAAGCGTCCGGCATTTCTGCAGCCTACTTCAAAGCGTTTTGCTGAGATAGCCTCAATATATTATAAGGAGCAGCAGCGTCTATATGGCAAGGCTGACTTCTACAGCATGGACCCCTTTCATGAGGGTGGTAATGCCGGTGGCGTAGACTTGCGTAAGGCAGGCGAGGCCATTATGGGAGCCATGAAGGCTGTCAATCCAAATGCTGTTTGGGTGGTGCAGGCTTGGGGTGCATGTCCTTATCCGTCTATGATTAAGCATCTGAAGAATGGTGATATGCTTGTGCTCGACCTCTATTCGGAGAACCGACCGCAATGGGGCAACTCTGAGTCGACATGGTATCGCAAGGAAGGATTCAACGGACACGATTGGGCTTTCTGCATGCTCTTGAACTTTGGCGGCAACGTAGGAATGTTCGGCAAGTTGCAGCATGTTGTTGACGAGTACTATAAGGCACGTTGCAGTTCCTTCAAGTCAACGATGAAGGGTGTGGGACTGACAATGGAGGGCATAGAGAACAATCCCGTGATGTACGAACTCGTGTCGGAGTTGCCTTGGCGTGATGCCAAGTTCTCATGGAAGGAGTGGCTTCATGATTATGTTGAGGCACGCTATGGCAACATCAATAATGCCAAGGTGCACGATGCTTGGTTGCTGCTTGCACGTTCGGTATATGGTGCTGGGGCAAAGATAGTAGAGCAGGGATGTCATGAGTCTGTGTTGTGTGCCCGTCCGGCATTGGATGTATATCAGGTGTCGTCGTGGTCGGAGATGGAAGAGTTCTACAATCCCGATGACGTTATACGTGCCGCACGGCTTATGGTTGAGGCTTCGCATGAAGTGAAGGCAAATGACAATTTCCGCTACGACCTTGTTGACGTAACGCGTCAGGCGATAGCTGAGCAGGCACGTTATGTTTATGACGAGGTGGTGGCTGCCTATAAGGCTAAGGACCGCAAGATGTTCGATTATACCACAAAGCGCTTCCTTGACATTCTGTTGCAGCAGGATCGTCTGCTCTCGTCGATGCCCGACTTTATGGTGGGAGGATGGATTCGTAGCGCAAGAAATCTTGGACAAAACGAACAAGAGCGCAATCATTACGAATGGAACGCCCGTGTACAGATAACTACATGGGGCAATCGTAGTGCAGCCGAACGTGGCGGACTGCGTGAGTATGCCCATAAGGAATGGAACGGTGTATTGGCTGACTTCTATTATCCGCGTTGGAAGGCTTACTTTGAGGCTCTTGCTGCCACACTTGACGGCAAGCCAATGAAGCAACTCGACTTCTATGCAATGGATGAGAAGTGGACGTTGCTCCACAATGTCTATCCGTATGAGGCGCAAGGCGATGCTGTGGAGTTTGCGCAGACTGCGTTTGAAAATGTATTTGGAAAGTAAAATCTTCAAGCGATAATTGTTTCCTCGGCAGAGAAATGTCAATTATACGGGCTGAACCAACGGTCACCGGCGCATAGCGAAAAAGGTAAAGCCCAATAAGCTCATAGGAGGATGTGTCAAAAGTCAAACAAAGCGGGCTGAAAGCCCAATAAGCTCATAGCCCAAGGCAGCGCCTTGGGTGTACGGATTGAAAATAGCAAAACGCCCTAGAAGGGCAAAAGCATTGATAATTAACGCTTTTGCCCTTGCAGGGCGCATTATGATTTGCGATACTTTTACCCAGGGTGTTGCCCTGGGCTATGAGCTTCTGCCCCTTCGGGGCGTACTGCTGTGACTTTTGACACACCCTCCTATGTGCTTCTGCCCCTTCGGGGTGTGCTGCTTTGACTTTTGACACCTCCTATGGGCTTCTGTCTCTTCGTTTTGAGGCTTCCTCTTTTTTGTTTTAATATCCGAAAATCTCTTCAGTAGAAATACGCTTGATTGGAGCGATTTTCTCAAGAGCCTTGATGTCAAGATTCTTCTCATCGCCGAGGATGAGGTAGCGCCACGGCTTGCGAGCCATGTTTTCGTTCTCGAACTTCACGATGTCTTCGAGAGTCAATGTAGGCAGCTGCTCGTAAACCTTGCGACGCAGGTCGTAGTCGATGCCACGCTGCTTGGCTGCGAGATACGAGTAGATGATGTCGTCCTTGGTGATACGCTCTGAAGCGATGCGCTTTATTGTAGCCTGCTTTGCCAGTTCGAAGGCAGCTGGAGTCTGCGGCAGAGTGTCGAGGATGTTGCTGAACACGCGGATGCAGTCCATCATCTTGTCGTTTTGTGAGATGATGTAGGTGAAAGCATAGTTAGGATTGCCCTTGCGACGTGGTGTGGCGTAGTTGGCAAATGCGCTATAGGCAAGTCCGCGGCTTTCGCGCAACTCCTGGAACACTACTCCGTTCATGCCACCACCGAAGTACTCGTTGAACACTTCGATTTTAGCTTCGTCCTCCGGGTTCCACTTCTGTCCCTCGTTGTGATACTGCACCATATATATGTTCTTTGCCTCGTATGGTGCAATCCATATCTCGTTGGTCGGAGTCTGCTGCATAGTGTAGGGACGGCCTGCAGGAACATCAGCCGGCGACTTAGCCACAGCATGGTTCTTGTCGATAGTGGCTACGAGCTGCTTCTCGCTCAGCGGACCGTAGTAAACGATACTGTGCTTGTAGTTCTTCAGATTGCCAATCATGTCGACGAGAGTCTGCGGATTGGTGTTCACGAGTTCGGCGCTGTCGGGTATGTTGCGGAATGAGTTGTAAGCACCGAATTCGCCATACTGCTGCAGAGCACGGAAGTTGGCCTTCTGGCTGAACTTGTTGTCGCGACGCGACTTGAGTTCCTGCTCAACAAACTTGCGGTAAGCGTTGCGGTCGACCTTGGCGTGGTTGATGACGTTCTCCATAAGGGTCATAGCCTCCTGCATGTTTTCGCCCAATCCACGGAGCGAGATGACCATATTGCTATTGCTTACGCTAATGTTGTACTCGCATGCCAGCTGATAGAAACGCTCCTGCACCTGCTTAGCCGACATCTTGTCGGTGCCGAGATAGTCGAAGTAGTTCTTGGCATAAGGCAGCCACTTGTTGGCTTCTTCGCCCATTTCGAAGTAGTATGCCAGGTTGAACAGCTGGTTCTGCTTGTTCTGAATGTAGTAAACGGGCAGCGCACGCTTGGTCTTTGTCTGTGTGAAGTCGGTCTTGAAGTCGAGGAATCGCGGCTGTATAGGCTCCACCTTCGAGTCCTTTATCTCCTTGACAAATGCGCTCTGCATGTCGCGGTTGGTAGGAATGGCTGTGATTGACGGCTTGTCAATCTTCTTCTGCGAAGCGTCTTCGCCCTGCTTCTTGTACACGATGGCATATCCGTCGGTGAAGTGTCGGCGTGCGAAGTCGACAATCTGCTGCTTGGTCATAGCAGCAATGCGGTCGAACTTCTTTACCTCAGTCTGCCAGTCGCGTCCGTTGACGAATGTGTTGACATAAGCGTCGGCACGCTTCTCGTTATCGTCGAGCGATTGCAGGAATTCGAGTTTCATGTTGTTGACGATAGCAGGCAGCAGCTTGTCGCTGAATTCTCCCTTCTTCAGCTTCTCTATTTCGGCAAGGATGAGGCTCTTCACTTCGTCAAGACTCTGACCCTCGTTAGGCATTCCGGCTATGATGAACTGCGAGTAGTCGCGCATGGCATAGTTGAAAGCCTGGGCAGCCTGGCAACGCATGGGCTGATTGATGTTGAGGTCGAGCAGTCCTGCCTTGCCGTTGTTCAGAATAGACGAAATCACCTCAAGCGTATCGTTCTGCAGAGCGGCTGCGCCATTCATCTTCCATGCCATCATGATGTTATCGGCCTCTTTGCCGATAACGGTTGAGCTGGCAGGCGATGTAAGGTTCTTCTGCACGGGGAACTGCGGATAGACAACGTTGTCGCTCTTCTTCCACGAACCGAAATACTTGTCGATAGTAGCCACCACCTTGTCTGGGTCGAAGTCGCCAGCCATACATATAGCCACGTTATTGGGCACATAGTAGTGGTGGAAATAGTTCTTGATATTGGTGATTGACGGGTTCTTCAGATGCTCCTGGGTTCCGATAGTGGTCTGTGTACCGTAGGGGTGGGTAGGGAAGAGCAGCTTGCCTATGGCAGCAAACTCCTTGCGTGTGTCGTTGGTCAGCGAGATGTTGAACTCCTCGTACACAGCCTCAAGCTCAGTATGAAAACCACGGATGACCATATTCTGGAAGCGGTCGCCCTGAATGCGTGCCCAGTTTTCCACCTCGTTCGACGGAATGTTCTCCACATAGCAAGTCACGTCGGTTGAGGTATAGGCATTGGTGCCGTTGGCTCCTATTGACGACATCAGCTTGTCGTACTCGTTAGGAATGAAGTATTTGGCTGCAATCTGCGATACTGAGTCAATCTCGTGATACAGTACTCGGCGCTGAGCAGGGTCGGTTACTGTGCGGTAGTGCTCATATCGGCGCTCGATGTCGTCGAGATAAGGCTTCTCCTTGGCATAGTCGGATGTGCCGAACTGGTGTGTACCCTTAAACATAAGGTGCTCCAGATAGTGGGCAAGACCGGTAGTCTCGGCAGGGTCGTTGCGCGAACCCGTACGCACGGCTATGTACGTCTGTATGCGCGGCTGCTCCTTATTTACCGACAGATAAATCTTAAGTCCGTTGGGCAGGGTGTAGATGCGTGTCTGCATCGGGTCGCCCTTAACGGTCTCGTAGTTGTAGGCTGATGCTTTGGAAGAAAAACAAAGTCCCAAAGTCAATACTGCAAAACTAAATAAATGCTTTATTTTCATACTTTTGATATATATATATTATAGTATTTCAATCCAAGAGGTATCAAATCCAATAGATTCCAATGCTTTCTCTTGTGGCAGCAATTCTGGCTTACGAACTTTAAATTTCAACGCATCGTCAGGTACATGTGAAATTATAGTGAATTGTGAGCCATGTGGTTGCCATACAAACTGTTTAATGCCAGTGTGCTTGTTTATTCCTTCAAGATTGCTATTTGTGTTTTCTCTCCATTCAAAATCGGAAATATTAAAATGCTCAAGATACTCTTCGTAAAGAGTGAAATTTGTCAATTCGTCATTGCGAATAAGCACACTTACTCTAACACGTGGATAATGACAGAGAGCGATGTCTACTCGCGAATTCCATATTGACAAAACTGTTTCACCTGTTTTTTGTATGTCATCATGAGGGTCTTCTATTCCATACGAATAGTCAGGTGAACATCTTCCACTTATCAATCTTACAGCCTGTGAATTGAATGGATTTGTTGACTTTACTGTTTTCATTGACCACGCAGTTTTGTCTTTGGCTACATCAACTATACCAATGGGCCGGCTAAGATGTGTTCCTTCTACTGCTTTGGCAAAAATGTCTCCCCAGTCGTTTCCGGTAAGATCACGTCTACCTGTATACATCATATACACAATATCAGCTCCAAGTTTGTTTATAACATCCCTTGGTACTTTGTTGATCGGATATAGTTCTGTTATGAGATTGCGTGAATCTCTTAGTTTTGGCTGTTTCATATTAGTTTTATCATTTTTTGTGCAACGGCACGTATCATAGGAACTGCAACGCTGTTTCCAGTCTGTCTGCGTATTTCAGAATGTGGCACAACTATTCTAAAACTCTCAGGAAATCCCTGAAGGCGCAATAATTCTCTTGATGTCGGACGTCGATAGCCGTTAATTAATAAATAATTGTAGGATGCTCCAGTACGTAGAGCGCAAGCGTATGGTAAGACAGATATATTACCCGATTTATTCTCATGCCATATAGACGGGTAAAACACTTTTTTGCCAGCAACGCTTTTCATTCGCTTTTCGCGTATCATATCTGAAGCCATTAGTTCTGGTGCAACTGTTTCTTCTGGCTCTAATATATCTGCAAGATTGTATGGCATTTTTTCAAAATCGAAATTAAAGGCCTCTGATGCTTCCTTGTTTAAGAAACCGACAATTATGACCCTTTCGCGTTTTTGAGGCAAGCCGAAATCAAGAGCATTAAGAATTTTCCATTTTACATAATATCCCAATTCAGATAGTGTTTCCAAAATAACTTTAAATGTTTTCCCTTTATCATGCCCAACAAGTTGTTTTACATTCTCTAACAATATAGCTTTTGGATGATGGTGGGCAAGAATTCGTGCTACCTCAAAAAACATAGTACCTCGTGTGTCTTCAAAACCACGCATCTTACCCATTATTGAGAAAGCTTGACAAGGAAAGCCTGCAAGTAACACATCATGAGAAGGAATGAAATCGGCCTCAATCTTTGTTATGTCTCCAAATGGAACTTCTCCAAAATTGCCAGTATATGTTCGACATGCTGCAGCATCCCATTCCGAAGAAAACACACATTTGCCTCCTAATTCAGTAAATGGTAATCTAATACCACCTATTCCAGCAAAAAGATCGATGAACTTAAATTTTGAATTTACTTTATTATGAAAAGGTACATCTTCCCATTCTTTGAAAAGATTTAATTGGAACGGATTCTCACACAACATGTCTATTTCTTCTTTGGTTGCATTAGAATCCAATGAGTGTATATATTCCCGAAGGCAATAATTGGCCTCTTCTTTTTCTTGATAAGATGTAAAACCTTTATTGTTGAAATAGTGTGAGATTAGAGCCATACGGTCCTGTTCAGACCTTTCTCCATATATTCTTATACGATAAGTGCAGTCGTGCTTTTTATGCACGACTGTCTCTTCTGGGTATCTTTCTGTTTCGAATTTTACTTTTGTCATTATTACATATATAGCTTTTGGTTTTCGAAGTCCACTTCCTTATCAAGCTGTTCGTTGAAGTTGCGTAACACTTCCTCTTCAACGTCGCCCAGCTTGTATTCCTTTGCTGCGTCCTTCTTTATTTCGGCTATCCATGCCCGGCGGGCTGTGATGTAGTCGCTCTTGACGCGCTCCACATTCTCCTCCGTAAGCGATGTAAATCCGTAGTAGTCCATAATCATGCGGTACGACCATGCCCAACGGTATTCTGAGTACATGGCGTTGATTTGTTCGAAACGTTCGGTCAGAGCCTCAGTCGTGTCTATGTCGCCCGATATGATGTCGTCAATAATGCGTTGTTCTTCCGATTCGGGCAGCAGCAGACCTGAGATGTCGGTCCACGATCCTGTGCCCACAGTTGTGGTTGGTTCTACGGGAGCGTGGCGTTTCAGCACGGCACCCATGTATATACGCAGAGCTATGTCGTAATATTTGATGCCCTTGCGCAGCGATGAGTTCTTGATGACATATTCGTGATAGTTGTATGTCGAAACGTCTTCGCCCGAAGCTTCGCGCAGATCTTCCAGTATTTTCTTGCCACGCAGAATCTCGCCTACGGTAAAAGGCGACAGCCAGTCGAAGTTGACTATGCTCTTGCGTGCGCCGTCTGGTCGCATGTCGCGCTTGGGCCATTTGCGTATGTCGCGGTATAGGCCAACTGTAGTGAGGTTGCGTCCGGGCACAAGATACATGGTGTCGTTGTAGGCAATGAGATAAGAGAAGGGCAGCGAGCGTGTGTCGGGATGATACATCAGTTTGCCGAAGCATACCGAGAAGGCTCCTATGTGTGCCGGCATCAGTATGTAGGCTCCGCTGGCAGTCTTGGTTCCGCGCTCCAGGGTGCCGTAGTGCATGGGTCCCATCTTATAGGCATGGTTGGAGAAGTTTGTGGCAGAGCCAGCGTTGTAGAACGAGAACTGTCCGCCAATGAGCAGCGAGCTCTTGTGATGTGATGCTGTGAACGGACCGCAGAATGCTGCGCACGCCTCGCCGTTCGACATATACGAGTTGGCGAAGAACACGCTTCCGGCAGCCGTGAATCCGTTGCTCAGCTTGCACGCCTCGCCCACGAAGCAGTCCTGCATCTTCACGCTGTTGATGATAGACGATCCGTCGCTGATGATAGAGTTCTCGCAAATCACGCCCGTACCTATATATACCGAAGCGTTGCTGTTGCTCATTATGGTGCAGTCGCTCAGTCGCGAAGCTCCCGAAATCTCGCAGTCGTCGTATATTACTGTATTGGTTATCTCCTTGGTGTTTACTATCTTCACCCTATTGCCTATCGTAGCCATTTCGGGCGATGTACGTTCTATCTCCTCACGTATCAGTCGGCGTATGGCATCCTTCAAAGCACGGTTGTGGAAATGCTTCACCATTAGCGCAGCCACCTGACTTGTCAGTCCGTGATAGAGTATCAAGTTGCCTTCGCCCACCTCGTTGAGTACCGAAATGAGGTTGCCCTCGCCGTATGTGGCTCCGTCGGTAGTCTCCATGGTGCATACGTTTGAAATGATGCAGTCGTTGCCAATGACGTAGTTGTTGATAAATCCCGAGATGTTCTCTATGAGGCAGTTGTCGCCAATGGTCACATTACGCAATGTGGCGTTGTTCACGCCTGAGTGTTTCATGAAGCCGCGGCTTACCTCCACGTTGTTGTTGAATGCTCCGAGGCTTATGTTGCCGTAGAACATTACACGGTGGAAGAAGTTGGGCTTGAAATCGTCGCTCACTTCAATTCGTTGCCAGTCCTCTGCCCAGCAGCTGTTGGCTTGGAGAGCTGAGATTTCGTTGTCGGTTAAGTTTCTTTTTCCCATGTCGTTTTGTTCTAAAAGATTATTATGGTGTGGTGTTGCCTCCTTTTATTCCACCTCATACAGGAAGTCGTTGTACGGATATTTCTGTACGTGCAGTTCGCGCACCTTCTTGTATATTGTTTCGCGGAACTCGTCTATATTCTCCTTTTCCTTTGCCGATATGAACATGCAGTTTTCGTTGAGGCGTGCCATCCATGTGCGCTTCAGTTCGTCGAGTGTGATGTTCTCCTTGGTGGCAGGAGTAAGGTCGTCCTCCTCCTTTTCGGTCCACGAATAGTTGTCAATCTTGTTGAAAACAATCATCGACGGCTTGTCGGCGCAGCCCAAATCCTTCAGAGTATTCTCCACTACATTTATCTGCTCCTCAAAGTCGGGATGTGATATGTCTACAACGTGCAGCAGCAGGTCGGCTTCGCGCACCTCGTCGAGAGTCGACTTGAACGAGTCGACCAAGTCGGTAGGCAACTTGCGTATGAATCCTACTGTGTCAGCCAGCAGGAAGGGCAGATTGTCAATCACCACCTTGCGCACGGTAGTATCGAGCGTAGCGAACAGCTTGTTTTCTGCAAACACCTCGCTCTTCGACAGCAGGTTCATGATGGTCGACTTGCCCACGTTGGTATATCCCACAAGAGCCACACGTATCATGCGTCCGCGGTTCTTGCGTTGTGTAGTCTTCTGCTTGTCTATTTCCAGCAGTCGTTGCTTTAGCAGGGTGATGCGGTTGAGGATGATACGGCGGTCCATCTCGAGCTGCGTCTCACCCGGTCCACGCAATCCCACACTACCTTTACCGCCACCCGAACCTGAGCCGCCTCCTTGTCGTTCAAGGTGAGTCCACAGACGTTGCAATCGTGGCAGCATATAGCGGTATTGCGCCAGTTCCACCTGAGTCTTGGCGACAGCCGTCTGAGCACGCATGGCGAATATGTCGAGAATGAGCGATGTGCGGTCGAGAATCTTCACGCCCAGCTCCTTCTCGATGTTGCGTATCTGTTTGGCAGAGAGTTCGTCGTCAAAGATAACCATTCCCACGGGACGTTCGGCATCTTCCTCGTCCTTGATATACTGGGCTATCTCCTCCAGCTTGCCCGAACCCACATAAGTAACCTGGCTCGGTCCGCCCACGCGCTGCGTAAACCGCTTCACGGTGACGGCACCTGCTGTGTCGGCGAGAAATTCCAGTTCGTCGAGATATTCTTTGGTCTTTGCCTCGTCCTGGTCCTTGGTGATAAGACCAACGAGTATGGCGGTTTCCGCCTTAACTTCTGATATTACAAATTCTTTCATCCAGTATGTATAATCTTTTAAAATACAAAATTATACAAAATACTTCACATCCGCAATTTACTGAATGTCAATTTGCTTAGTGCCACCCATTTTTGTTGTTATACTTCGTTCGGGATGCGTTCGGGATGCGTTCGGGATGGAGGTTAGAAATTTTAATTGATTCATCCGATATTTCGAGTGATGATGTTATAAGTTCAAGATTCAGACAAAATTGGCAATGCAAATATTAGGAGGCTATGGCGTCCCCGCCATAGCCTGTGCAGTTAGTCTGTGTTTTCCTGTTATTGATAATCTGCACAGCCTGCTTGCTCAGGCTATGGCGGGGACGCCATAGCCTCCTACAGTTTGTACTTATTAAATATAGTGTCACTCCAAATATCGGATGAGCCTTTTAATTTTTGTAATTACAAATATAATATAGACGGTAAGAAATTGTTACAAAATGAAAAGTGATTCTAGAGTTTTGCTGAGTGGTTTTTTATGCTTTGTTTGTCGCCGGAAGCCATTCCTTTCTTCAATCTTACCCCTTTTGCCCTGCCAATGTACCCCTTTAACTCTTCAATTGTACCCCTTTTGCATTCCAATAGTGCTGCATTTGAAGCGCAATAGTACAGTAAATGGAGTGCAATTGTACTCCTTTTGCTGCAAAATAGAGTCGTTTTAGCGCAACAGCTTTATGCGTATTGAAACTGAATATTCTGTAACTCGCTGTGTACTAACGTTATAACTCAAACCTCTCAAAACTCGAGAATTTCGCACCAAAGATTTCCTTGTGCGTTTAACTCACAGTTTTGAGCGGCTAAAAATACAAATATAGGATAGTGGCGAGGGTGAAAGCTTGCTTAATTAGCAGAAAAGAAGTCCCGTGCAAATTTTATTATCGGTTTGCCAGCCTGTTCTGTTTTATTTTATTTACTTTTGCATCGTGTAATAGAACGTATTATAAATACTAACTTTTTCACTATATGATTATCAACAGATCGTTTTCCTCCTCTTTCGCTAAAGAGGAACGTTTCGGCTCACTTAAGAGCCTTGTTCTTTTGGTGGCTTTCGCTATCTTAGCCACAAGTAATACCTATGCCCAAGCCAGCTTTGAGACTATCGACGGTTTACGCTATCTGATAGATTCTGATGCCAAGACAGCTATGCTCACAGCTAACCCTAATGGCGAAAAGTATTCTGGCAATATCGTTGTGCCGGAAAAGGTAAAGGCAAGCGATGGAGTGGAATATCCGGTTACAGCATTTGCAGCTAATACATTTAAGGAGTGCAAAGGATTAAAGAGCATCTCAATTCCTTCTTCTGTTACTTCTTTGGGTGAATATTGCTTTAGAATTAGTATTTAGAGCCTTATAACTAACCATAATTTACTATGGCTGACTAAGGACAAAGCCTTGGACTTCAATACTTTCTGGTTTTTATACTTTCTGAGTGCTTTTTGGCAGTTCCCGATTTTCCACATATTTTTGCAACGTTTTTCTACCGTGGAGAATTTGCGGAGCTTTTATTTTGTCATATCGTGAACGTAGTTGACAAGGGTTTACGAGTGACTACAATGGATGACATATTTGAAGCTGATAAGCAGTATTATATCGTGGACAAGGTTGACAAAGGTTGTCAATGGTTCACTTCTCTAAGCATTTGGATTGCTGGTAAATAATTTTGTGCAACAGCCTTCTTTAGCCAGAAAAATCCTTTCTTTTTCTGTGGGGTCTCAAAAGCAGATATATACAA
>ULXQ01007706.1_pt1 | contig 22517 bp, 18 predicted proteins | sample 1961481 | NCBI WGS metagenome assembly ULXQ01 (sample SAMEA4835843, study PRJEB28245) | human gut metagenome | biome: gut microbiome; material: fecal sample | place: Denmark | collected 2008 | reverse complement strand
TATTAGCTGCCCATACATCGGCTGTCCGATAAAATGTGTACTCTCTCGGCACAGCTCTCGTGGACAACACCGAGCGTGAGCTATCTCGACGCGAAGCTATCGGCGCTCACAGGCACCAAGGTCTACCGCAACGACCAGCTCGTGTACACCTCTACCGAGACAACGCAGGGCAAGAGCGTAGCGTGGACCGACAGACCTTCGACCGACGGCTACTATATATAAGGTGGTGCCGTACAACGCTGCGGGCGACGGCGTATACAAGGAGTTTGCGGCGTATGTAGGCGAGGACCTGCCGGGCGCTCCGCAGAACGTTAGGCTCACCACGCACGGCGGCAATGCCGAGATAACATGGGCGGCACCCGCAGAAGGTCAGCACGGCGGTTATTTCGACAACGCCAGTGTGAAGTACAACGTGGTGCGCATGCCCGACAACAAGGTGGTTGTAGAGGGCACAACATCGCTCCGTGCTACCGACGCCGTGAGCGTACCACTACATACGACCGCTGCGACCAGAATGCCGACGACTGGTTCTACACGCCGGCGCTGAAGTTCGAGAAGTGCAAGACCTATCAGGTACGCTACACTTACTCGTCAGCCAACTGGGTGACTCCCGACAAGCACGAGCAGGTGATGGAGCAGATGAAGGTGTGGTTCTGTGCAGAACCGATAGCCACTGGTGCGGCGAAACTCATCAAGGAAACCATCAGCATCGCTTATAAGGACAACGGCTCTACGGGCATCTTCGCTATCGGTGGTGACAAGAACGGCGTAACGCGCTCTGGCGACTCGCTGCTCTTCGACGAATGCGCCGACGAGGCTCGTCTATACAGCGCTACCGGCGCACTCGTGGCAAGCGCACAGCGTGCGAACGCACTCAGCGTGGCTGGGCTTGCAAAGGGCATCTACGTGCTGAAACTCACAAAGGGCGGCGCAGTGCGCAGTCTGAAAGTTGAGTTTTGAGTTTTGAGTTTTGAATTGTGCGCTGCGCGCATTTTGAGTTTATGAATTATGAATTAGGAGCTGGGAGTTATGAGTTGCGAATTCATAATTCAAAAATGAACAATTCAAAATCGGCGCAGCCGATAATTCAAAACTCAAAACTCAAAATTCAAAATTAAAAACAACATCCGTTGTTTCGTATTATCAACTATTTTCATTAAATTTGCAAATTGAATAACTAAAACAGTTCGGAAACAAACAATAAAACAATTATGATAGACGTAAAAGAAACATTGAACGGCGCTGAAGAGCGCATGGAGATGGCTGCTATGTATCTGGAAGAGCAGTTGGCACGCATCCGTGCCGGCCGCGCCAACGTAGCAATCCTCGACGGTGTACGCGTAAGCTCATGGGGCTCTATGGTGCCATTGAATCAGGTGGCTAACGTTACAGTGCCCGATCCGCGTACTATCGCTATCCGTCCTTTCGACAAGAAGCAGATCCGCGACATCGAGAAGGCAATCATGGACAGCGATGTAGGTATCACTCCTGAGAACAACGGCGAGATTATCCGCCTCGGCATCCCGCAGCCTACTGAGGAGCGCCGTAAGGAACTCGTAAAGCAGTGCAACAAGATTGGCGAGCGCTCTAAGGTGGAGATTCGCAACGCACGTCAGGACACAAAGGACAAGCTGAAGAAGGCTATCAAGGACGGTCTGTCTGAAGACCTCGAGAAGGACGCTGAGGGCGAACTCCAGAAGGTTCACGACAAGTTCGTGAAGAAGGTTGACGACTTGCTCGCTGCTAAGCAGAAGGAAATCATGACTGTGTAGATGCACGGATTAGTAATAAAGAATACAGGCAGCTGGTACACCGTACGTACTGATGAAGGTCTCGACGTAGACTGCAAGATAAAGGGCAACTTCCGCTTGAAAGGTATACGCAGCACCAATCCGGTGGCTGTGGGCGACATCGTAGACATAGTGCGCAATCAGGAAGGAACGGCATTCATCACCGCCATTCACGACCGCCGCAACTATATCATACGCAAGTCGCAAAACCTCAGCAAGCAGAGCCATATCATCGCTGCCAACGTCGACCAGGCTTTCCTCATCGTTACGGTGAACTATCCGCAGACAAGCACCATCTTCATCGACCGCTTCCTCGCTACGGCTGAGGCTTACAGCGTGCCGACGGTGCTGGTGTTCAACAAGACTGACATACTCTCTGACGAGGAGCACCATTATCAGGAGATGATGATGCGTCTGTACGAGACGGTAGGGTATAAGTGCGTGGCTGTATCGGCTACAACGGGCTTGGGCATGGACGCCATTCTGCCTATGCTGAAGGACAAGAAGACGCTGCTGAGCGGCAATAGCGGCGTAGGCAAATCGACATTCATCAACCACATCCTGCCGGGAGCCAACCTGCGCACGTCGGAGATTAGCGATGCGCACAACACGGGTATGCACACCACTACGTTCTCGGAGATGCTCGAGCTGCCCGATGGCGGCTATCTCATCGACACTCCGGGCATTAAGGGCTTCGGCACGTTCGATATGGAGCCGGAGGAGCTCACAAGCTATTTCAAGGATATATTCCACTTCTCGAAGGAATGTCGCTTCAACAACTGCACGCATACGCACGAACCGGGCTGCGCTGTGCTGAAGGCTGTCGAGGAGCATTACATAGCAGCTTCGCGCTATCAGAGCTATCTCTCGATGCTCGAGGATAAGGACGAGAACAAGTATCGCGAAGCATATTAAAGCTTGTAGCAAGTGCCGCGAGGCATAGCTGTGAAAAGCAATGCATATAAATAAAGAGGAGAGTGTGTCAAGCCTAAACGTTGACACACTCTCCTCTTTGTCTTTATTAGAATGATAACTATGTTGTTATTAGAATGATAACTATTCTTTATTCGAACAGTAGTGAAATTGTTATCTGAACAATTAGACTTTATCACAACCATGTCAACGTTTAGTCATCGTGTACCGAACGCAACCCGATTGGATTGCGAACGCGACCGATGCGGACGGCGTTCGGAATCCGATCGGATTGCGTCCGCAGTACAACGACTAAGTATATGGTTTTACGGTGGACGGCAATGAAAATATTACTTGTCAAGCTTCGCTATCTCCTGCGCTTCCCAGTCCTCCCACTGCTTCATGGCTTCCTTCCAGTCGGTCTGTTCGCCTGCAGCAACGGCTTCCTGCTGACGCTGCGCCTCGTCGCGCTCACGGTCGCGCTGACGCTTCGCCTTCATGTCGGCGATGGTGCGGTCGTCGAGAATTACGATAGCTCCGCGCTGGCGTGCGTCGAGCAACTCCTTAAGTCCGAACGCCTTGCCCGGCTCGTTGAAGTCGGAGATGTTGAACTCGTAACCCACGCGCAACTGGTGGCGTATCTCCTTCTGTTTTGCGCGGTTCGCCGAGCCTTTCAGACTTAAAAGGCGCGCTATTGCGTCAAATTCGCTTTGCGAGTATTTGTTCCTTCCCATGTTTATGTTATGTTTCTATTTGTTAAAAAACCAACTTTTTAGCTTAAAAAACTTGGCGCGTTCGTCGGAAAGCTATATATTTGCGATATCATTTTAGAGATTTCGTCTATTACGAAATCGATTCATTGAGGTTGGCAGCATCCTGCGCCAACCTCTTTTGTTTTTTCTATACCCTGTATGGTCGGTGGTGATGCCCACCTCCCCATTTTAGAAGGTGAGCATGAATCCGAAGCGTATGCCGTTCTTCTTGATGCCCGGTCCGTTGTAGTTCATGCGGCGGACGTAGTCGATGGCGAGCAGCTTGAAGATGTTGTGTACACCGACAGTTATCTCCCAATACGGCTCGTTGTTTCTGAACTCGCGCGCATCCTTCGGGAACTGGAAGAGCATTGCGTCGTTCTGGTTGCGGTCGAGCAGTGGGTTGTTCTTGTCCGTGAGTGCGCCCCACATACCCTTCACCGAGATATACTCGCGCCACTTCAGCTTCTTGATAAGCGGAATGCGGTTGAGCAGCTTGCCGTTCATGTCCCATGCTACTGATGCGAACGCGTAGCGGTCGGTGAGGAACTCCATGTTCTTCATCATCGAGAACGTACCCTCCCACTCAAGGAACGTGATGTTGACGGGCGGCATGATGAGCAGCGGGAACGGAACCTTGTTCCACTGCACGCCTCCGTCCAAGTGCGTATCGACATATCCCCACGAACCGAGCCAGAAGCGCTTGTATATCTTAGCCTCTGTGAAGTTGAGGTTGTACTGTCCGCCTAACACGTTCTTCACGCCCGTAGTGTGGCTGAGCGAGAACTCAGGCGCATCGAGGTTCACCGGCCAACGGTGCTGCTTGGTGTTGATGAAAGTCTGTCCCGGGCAGTAGCGCAGCATGATCTGTGCCTCCGTAGTGCGTATCTTTCGCACGTACTCATTGCCGTCGGGAGCAGGGTTGAGCGTTGCGCCCGGCATCTTGATGAACGCAAGGTCGCCCGTAGGCTCGTTGCTCTCCGCCTTCAGCGACGTGTGGAACGAGAGTCCCCAGTCGGTCTCGTACACGAACGAGAGCTTCTGACGGTTGTAGAAGTACATCTGGTCAACCTTCTGCGTGCGGAACGACATGAACATGTTGTCCTTGTTATGTATAAGGAACTTGTCGGCAGGCGACATTACGTCGTAACCTGTCTCGAAGATGATGTTGCGCTGCGGGAACTCGAACGGCACATTCTTCTTTGCGTTGAGCGAGTAGGTGAACTCGCTGCCGTAGTAGTGGTTCTTCGACTTGGTTCCGTAGGCGTAGTAGCCGTTCCAGAAGAAGTGATTGCAGAGGTTTGCCGTGGTACGACCGCTCAAGCGGAAGCGCCAGTTGTCGACAAAGTTGTTAGAGATGATGGTCGTAACCGGTCCGATGTCGAACTTCGACTTGGTGCGCATTGATCCAGTCTCCACGAAGTTCTCGGCGAAGGCGCGCAGACCGAAGAGAATCCACTTGAAGTTCTTCGACTGTTCTATGCGATGTATGAACGCCTTCATCGACGACTCGCCGTGCGACAGCTCCACCGTGCGGTACTTCGCCCAGAAGTCGTCGTCGCGTATCATCGCGTCAGCCTCGTGCATGGTCTTCGCTTTGCCGCGGAACAGCTTTGAAGGCAGTTCGTCGAAGGCATAGTCGTTGTATCGTGTCGCCTTTGTTACGAGCATCTCGGCGCCGAGCAGCTTCAGTTCGGCAGCCATGTCGTCGGCAGAAAGCGCCCACTCGCCGTTCGGCAGCTTGGTGTACTCCTGCGTAATCTTCATATCGTGCACGAAGTTCACGTCCGACTTCTTAGGCAGAGTGAACGAGCAGCGCTTCACGTGCAGCGACGAGTCGGCAAGCACGTATAGTTCGCCACGGAAACCGAAGTCCTGCTGGTTGTTCGGAATAAATTCGAGGTGATAGCAGAGGTCGCGGTCTACGTACACCGTGTCCTGAATGTAGAAACGGTAGAACGAGATGGCAGTCTCGCCGATAGGCGATGTGAACTGATACTGCAACAGGCGCATGTGGTCGTCGTATATGTCCACGTCGGTGAACACCTCGCGTAGCATAGTGTTGAGAATCTCGCCGGTCTGCAGCACGTTGTTCACGCCCTCCGAACGCTGACCCTTGATGATGTCCTTCTCCACCTTCGGGTCTTTGCGGTAGATATGCTGCGTAACCGTCTCGTCAACGCTCACCGGCAGAATGAGTTTGCCGTTGTATGGCGAGGTCTCAATCTGGTCTTTCACGTAGGCACGCTTCTTGAAGAACTTGCTCGAGTCAAGATCTGCAGGCTTTATGTCGTTCAGCGAGAACGTAATCTTCTGATACTTGTTGTACTGATAGTAGTCGTAGTTCTCGAGATGGCTGCGCTTCTTCGCGGCGATGACACGCTTCATTAGCTCCACCGCCGGATTGTTCTTGCGCGAATAGTGTTCGCGTTTCTGCTTGATGACCACTTCGCCGAGGTTGTGTGCGTCCTCCTTCAGCACAATCTTAAGGTGCGAAGGAGTCTTCGGACCCACTTTTATGGTCTGAGGCTGAAAACCTACCGAACTGAACGTAAGCTCCCAGCCATTATGGCGCGCAATCTTGAACTTTCCGTCCAAATCGCTCGCCTCTGCTACATGATGTCCCTTATAGATGGCGCTTGCCAATGGTATCGGATAACCATCGGTATCATAAATTTCACCAGTAATCTGAGCTTTGACCGAAACGACCAAAGCTAATAAAAGCGTAATACTAAAAAACCTCTTCACCTTACTAATTGTATATATTTATCCTATTGTTCCTATAAAATGGACATAAACGCCACTATATAAGGCATTTATAACCCTATTGCCGTTTCATTTTGCAAAGTTATACATAATTATTAAAAAAGACAAGAAAACTTTTTGCCTTTTAATATTTTTCTACTAATTTTGCACACCATTGTGTTTCTACGCAACACTCGCACGATATTTACACATTAATAATATATATAATTACATAACTTAGTACACTCTCCGATGAACAACGTAAAAGAAAAAGCAATCATGTTCGGCAAGGCTCAATGCTCGGCATGGGTGGCATCGGCGGTGGACTTCGGCATTACGCTCATACTCACCAGCATTGTGGACGTATGGTACGGCTACTCCACGTTCATCGGTGCGGTGTGCGGCGGACTCACCAACTGCGGCATCAACTACCGTTGGGTTTTCCACACGTTCGGCATGAAGAAGAAGTATGTGGCGCTGCGATACACCTTCGTATGGGTAGGCAGCATCGTGCTCAACACCGCCGGCACATGGCAGCTGACCGAGCTGAGCGGAGCAAACTACATGATATCGAAAACCATTGTGGCTGCATTCGTGGCTGTGTTCTGGAACTATCATCTACAACGCACATTCGTGTTCCGCGCCAACCGCAACAACCAGCAGGCATAAGTCGCAGGCTACTTGCTGTATCGTAAGGTAGCCCATCCGTATGGGACGCTTGCTCATGCGTAGGAATATCGTAAAAGTATAGGAAAAGAAATAACAAACATACAAAACGTAAAATAAAAGAATATGAATTACAGGGATTTCTTGCAAAAGGTTATCTATGCCATTATCAACCCTTTCATTAAAGGCATGATAAAGATCGGCATAACTCCCAACTTCATCACCACAACCGGCTTCGTGCTCAACCTCGTAGCGACAGCAATGTTCATCTATGCCGCCGAGCTTGCAGAGACAGAGGCTTACGCATGGATAGGATGGGCTGGCGGCGTCATTCTCTTTGCCGGTCTGTTCGACATGATGGACGGACGCCTTGCTCGTATGGGCGGCATGTCGTCTACGTTCGGCGCCCTTTGGGACTCAACCCTCGACCGCTACAGCGAGCTTTGCACGCTCTTCGGCATCTGCTACTATCTGCTTATGCAGCAGAACGACTGGCAGTGGGCTGGTGTCGTTACATTCGCAGCTATGGTTGGCTCGGTAATGGTGAGCTACGTGCGTGCCCGTGCCGAAGGCTTGGACATCGAGTGTAAGGTAGGCCTTATGCAGCGCCCCGAACGCGTTGTTGTTACAGCCGTTGGAGCCATCTTCTGCGGCGTTTGCGCCAATGTCTGGGTGCTCGTTGTGCCGATGATCATCATCGCCGTACTCGCCAATATCACCGCTTTCTGGCGCGTCATCCACTGCTACAAGGTGCTTACAGAGAAGGATAACAACAAATAACAGCAATGTTCAGTATAAAGCTAATAATAATTTGGGCAATACTCGTTGCCGTCAAGCCCACCCGCAAGTTCGCCTTGGCGCTCACGCCCTGGCTTGTCTTTGCGTGCAGCTACGACGGTATGCGCCTTTTGCCCAACTATGAGGTGAACCCCATCGACACACGCGGTATATACGAAGCCGAAAAGTCGTTGTTTGGTATTGGAACAGCCGCCGGCACACTCATCCCCGGCGAGTGGTTCAACCTGCACAACTGTGCCTTCGCCGACTTTATGGCAGGCTTCTTCTATCTGTGCTGGGTGCCCGTGCCGTTAGGTTTCGCCATATATCTCTATCTGAAAGGCAAGCGCGAGATGTATCTTCGCTTCTCACTCGCCTTTCTGTTCGTCAATCTTGTAGGTTTTGTGGGCTACTACATTCATCCCGCAGCCCCGCCATGGTATGTCATTGAGCATGGATTCACACCCGTACTCAACACGCCTGGCAGCGTAGCCGGATTAGGACGCTTCGACTCGCTCGTAGGTGTGCCGGTGTTCCATTCCATCTACTGCAACAACTCGAATGTGTTCGCCGCAGTGCCGTCGCTGCACGCCGCTTATATGCTTGTAGCTACCATCTACGCCATAATAAGCCGTCAGAGCAAACTCTGCATCGCTATCTTCGCATTCATCTGCATGGGCATCTGGTGGACAGCGGTATATTCTACACACCACTACATCATCGACGTGCTGCTGGGCATACTCACCACTATTGTGGCGCTGCTCATACTCGAACGCCTGCTGCTTCGCGCCGAATGGGCGAAGCTCTTTATGGCGCGATATGCAAAAAACATTTAATTAGAACTAATGTAAGACTTTATTTATGTTCATATCCACGAATTTTTAATACCTTTGCATCTAAATGGATATGAACATAAATATACTATCGGACTCAGAGGTACAGACTCTGAACGAAATAATAGAAAACGCACAGAACATCGTGATTTGCTGCCACAAGTCGCCCGACGGTGATGCACTTGGTTCATCGCTCGGCTGGGCTAACTTCCTGACGGTTTGCGGCAAATCGCCAACAATCGTTGTGCCCGACGCCTATCCCGACTTCTTGCAGTGGATGCCGGGCGCCAACGCCATCGTGCGTTACGACAAACATACCGAACAAGCCACAACTTTATTGCAGAATGCCGACCTCGTGTTCTGTCTCGACTTCAACGGCAGCGACCGTGTAGACGAGATGAAGGATGCGCTCGAGGCTTCGCCTGCCAAGAAGGTGATGATAGACCACCATCTCGACCCGAAGATGCAGACCGTTCTTACGGTGTCGCATCCTAACATGTCGAGCACATCGGAGCTTGTGTTCCGCATCATCTGGCAGTTGGGCAAGTTCGATGATATGCCGAAGGAGTGCGCCGTCAATATCTATTGCGGCATGATGACCGACACGGGCGGCTTTACGTACAACTCTACGCAGCCCGAGATATTCTTCATCATCAGTCAGCTGCTCACCAAAGGCATCGATAAGGACCGCATCTACCGCAACGTGTTCAACAACTTCAGCCATTGGGCTATACGTCTGCGCGGCTATCTGATGAGCCAAAAGCTCAACGTGTTCTCCGACCTCCACGCTTCTTATTTCACCATCTCGCGCCGCGACATGCGCGAATATCACTTCATAAAGGGCGACGCCGAAGGACTCGTCAACGAACCGCTGCGTATCAAGAACATGAAGCTCTCAGTATCGCTGCGCGAGGACGACCGCCGCGACAATCTTATATGGGTGAGCCTGCGCTCTGTGGGCAATTTCCCGTGCAACAAGATGGCTGAGGACTTCTTCAACGGAGGCGGACATCTCAATGCGAGCGGCGGACGACTCAACTGTTCGCTTGCCGAGGCAGAGAAGATTGTGAGAGAGGCTTTCGCCTACTACGAAGGAGCGCTCACCGGATGGGGACCGCTGCCTAAAAGCAGAAAAGAGAACGTGTAAACAAAACGACAATAACATAAAATAAACAGAATAGAAGAATGAAGAAACTCAATCTTATCATCATGACACTGGTGGCTGTAATGGCTCTTGCTGCGTGCAACGACGGCGTTACATACGCCGATCTGAAGAAAAAGGAGCGCAACGCTATCAACAGATACATCACAAGCCACAAGATACAGACAATCACTGAGGCTGAATTTGAAAAGAAAGGCTTTGTTACCGACACTACCAAGAACGAATATGTACTCTTCGAGAGCACCGGCGTATACATGCAGATTGTGCGCAAGGGCGGCGGCGAAAAGCTCAAGGACGGCGAGACGGCTACCGTGCTCTGCCGCTTCAAGGAGTACAACATCCTCGAAGGCGACTCTGCGCTTCAGCTCACCAACATCACTCAGTACAGCTGGCAGGTAGACAAGATGAGCGTGAAGAACACATCGGGCACATTCACCGGTTCGTTCATCAGCGGCGAGAGTCTCATGTACAGCAAGTACAGCACGCAGGCTGTGCCGTCGGGCTGGCTCGTTCCGCTCACGTATATCAACCTCGGACGCATTCCGAAGGGCGAGGAGACAGCGCTCGTACGCCTCATCGTGCCACACACACAGGGACAGAGCGACGCTTCGTCGAACGTTTACCCGTGCCTCTACGAACTCTCGCTTGAGCGTGGCAGATAGTCTGATAGCATCCCATCTCACCATCTCACCATCTCAACCCCTCACCATCTCAACCCCTCACCATCTCAACATAATACATTTTTAAACAAATACGATTATGACCCTCATTAAATCGATTTCGGGCATCCGCGGCACTATCGGCGGACCTACAGGCGACACTCTGAATCCGCTTGACATCGTTAAGTTCACAACAGCCTACGCTACATTCATGAAGCGCGGCGCTAAGGGCGAAGGACGCAACAAAATTGTCGTAGGACGCGACGCACGCATCTCAGGCGACATGGTACGCAACGTGGTTTGCGGCACACTCATGGGTATGGGACTCGACGTTATTGACATCGACCTCGCCACAACGCCTACAACAGAGCTGGCTGTGCGCTGGACAGGCGCCCTCGGCGGCATCATCATAACAGCAAGTCACAACCCGCGCCAGTGGAATGCACTGAAGCTGCTCAACGGCGAAGGCGAGTTCCTCACCAAGGACGACGGCAACGAGGTGCTGAGCATCGCTGAGAAGGAAGACTTCGACTATGCCGACGTCGATTCGCTCGGCTCTTACACACGCGACGACTCGTTCAACCAGCGCCATATCGAGAGCGTACTCGACCTCAAGCTGGCTGACGTGGACGCTATCCGCAACGCTAAGTTCAAGGTTTGCGTAGACGCTATCAACAGCGTTGGCGGCATCATCCTGCCCGACCTGCTGAAGGCGCTCGGCGTAGAATACACCATCCTCAACTCTACAGCCAACGGCGACTTCGCCCACAACCCCGAACCGCTCGAGAAGAACCTGCAGGGCATCATGGACGAGATGCGCAGCGGCAAGTACGACCTCGGCATCGTTGTCGACCCCGACGTAGACCGTCTGGCGTTCATCTGCGAGAACGGCGAGATGTTCGGCGAGGAATACACACTCGTGAGCGTAGCCGACTACGTGCTGCAGCACACACCGGGCAACACCGTGTCTAACCTTTCTTCTACACGCGCCCTGCGCGACGTAACAGAGCGTCACGGCGGCACGTACACAGCAGCGGCAGTAGGCGAGGTGAACGTTACGACAAAGATGAAGGAAGTAGGCGCCGTAATCGGCGGCGAAGGCAACGGCGGCGTAATCTACCCGGAGAGCCACTACGGTCGCGACGCTCTTGTAGGCATCGCTCTGTTCCTCTCTTCGCTGGCTCATAAGAAGTGCACGGCGAGCCAGCTCCGCGCCACATTCCCCAACTACTTCATCGCCAAGAACCGCATCGATCTCACTCCGTCTACCGACATCGACGCTATCCTTGATAAGGTGAAGGAGATGTACGCATCGGAGAAAATCACGGACATCGACGGCGTGAAGATCGACTTCCCCGACAAGTGGGTACACCTGCGCAAGTCGAACACCGAGCCTATCATCCGCGTATACAGCGAGGCTGCAACGATGGAGGAGGCTGACGCATTGGGCAAGAAGCTCATGCAGGTGGTTTATGACATGCAGTAACAGCAGATATTAATAGCTTACGACACAAACAGTAGGAGGCTACGGCATTCCTGCCGTAGTCATTGGAGAAAAACTGTATCAAATTGGGTTTCAGTTGCCAATGGCTACGACAGGAATGCCGTAGCCTCCTATTTGTTACACGATTACCGCGTAGCAAAAAACTCATTACCGCATATCGGTTATATCATTACCGCGGTACGGTAACGTCATTCCCCGACTGTGGTAACAACATGGTTTGTGTAGTCAAACGCTTTTAGTTGTATAATGTAACGCATTTAATTGTCTGAAAGATTTTGTTCAGACCCTCACTTTTTTCCCTTCAAGCCTAATGTTTTTCGCGATTAACGCCCTCTATCTTGTGTTTTTTTCTTATTTTTGCATAAGATAGGCTGCATCTCAGCATAATATTCAAGCAAGCTTGATATTCTGCATTCGATTTGCACTATCTACGCAGAACATCACATCACGGACAAAAACAAATTGCTATGAAAAGAACTATAATTGCCACATTGATAGCCATGATGCTGTTGCCGATGACGGCAATAGCCGACTCATATATGTCACTTTGGAAGAAATACGACGCGGCGGTGGGCAAGGACCATCCGCAGACAGCGCTGAAAGTGCTCGCACAGATAAGCGACAAGGCAGAGAAGGAGCGTGCCTACGGACATCTGCTCAAGGCACAGGTGGCTTCGCTCGGTTGGGTGGCGCAGCTCTCAAGAGATTCCATCCCGGCTATGGAGCGCCATCTGAAGAAGAGCGGCGAGACAGCCGAGCGCAAGGGCGACCGCGTGCTTGCCGCCATATACCAGTCGGTGATGGGCCGAATGTATGCCTCTTACCGCTACGCCTTCGACGACGCCAAGGAGCTTAGCGCCGAGTGCTACCGCCGCTCTATGGCGCATCCCGAAGCTCTTGCCACAGCCTACTGCACCGACTATCTGCCGTTCGTTGAGGACGGCGTCGACTCGAAATACTACTACGACGACATGCTGCACATCATCGGCATTGCAGCCGGCGACTATCGCGGCATGCACGACTACTACGCTGCGCACGGCAAGCGCGAAGGTGCCTGTCTAACAGCCTTGCAGATGGTGAAGCAGGCGCACGGCAACAGCTACGCCACACGCGTGAAGAAGTCGAAGTACATCATGTCGCTCGACTCGCTCGCCAGCGAGTACAGCGACCTCGTGGTGTGCGGCGAGGTGGCGATAGCCCGCTACGAGTTCATGGAGAACGCCGAGGACGTGACAGCCGAGGAGAAGAACAACTACATCAACTACGCTCTCACCAAGTGGGGCGCCTGGACGCGCATGAACATTCTGCGCAACGCCCAGCGCCGACTGACGCTGCCCTCGGTTCATGCGCTGCTTGGCGGCGAGATGGCTCTGCCCGGTGTGCCGCGCAAGGTGATCGTACTGGGCGCCAACAACGTAGGCGAAGTGCGCCTCACGGTAAGCCGACTGAACATAACCAGCGCCGAGCAGTACGACGTAAACCGCGACAAGGACTACGCCCGTCTGCGCCGTCATATCGTGACTACCGAAGCGCCGGCTACCGACGTGCGCCGCTATGTCGGACTGCCGGCTTACAAGACCGTGAGCGACACGCTTGAGATTCCAGGCTTGCGTTCGGGCTTCTATCTCGTCGAACTCTCTACCGACAACGTCAGCGTGCCCGTCGAGCGCCGCATCTTGCGCGTCTGCAATATATATCCGCTCATCGAGACGCTGCCCGGCAATCGTTATCGCGTAGTTGTGCTCAACGCTACGACGGGCGAAGCTGTGCCCGGCGCAAAGGTGTTGATGAACTTTGTGAAGAACAACGCCGAGGGCGAGAAACTTGAGGCGAAGCACTACGAGTGCGACGCCAACGGCGAGGTGATTGTCGACTTCGGCAATCGCGAACCAGTGTCTTACTCTATATCCACCGCCGACGAGACAGCCTTCCCCGTGACGCCGATAAACGGAAGATTCTACTATAACCGCACTCATTTCGAGACCACCTCGACAACTATCTATACCGACCGCCGCATCTACCGACCGGGTCAGACCCTGCACGTAGCTGCCATCGCCTATAAGTATTACGGCGCCGACCAGCACGCCGAGGCACAGAAGCAGCAGACAATGACGCTCACGCTGCGCGACGCCAACCGTAAGGAGGTTTCTGCGAAGAGTGTCACTACGGACGAATATGGCATGGCTTCAGCCGACTTCGTTCTGCCGCAGAACGGCTTGAACGGTGTCTACACGTTGCGCAGCGACTACGGCAATGTGCAGTACTACAACTTCACCGTCGAGGAATACAAGCGCCCCACGTTCGGCGTAGAGATAGAGAAGGCTGCGTCGCGCTATGCAGCCGGCGACACCGTGCGCCTCGCTGCCAAGGCAAAGAGCTTCGCCGGTGTGCCTGTGCAGGGCGCAAAGGTGGAGGTGAAGGTTGTGCGCCGTCCGTCTTTCTTCTGGCGTTGCGCTTCTACAGACGCTCGCACGGAGACAGTCTACAGCGGCGTAGCGCAGACCGATAATGACGGAGCTTTCACGGTGAAGGTGCCCGTTGTGGTGCCCGAGCAGTACGACGAACGCCACAACCGCTACTTCACATTCGACGTTGAGGCTCACGTGACCGACGTTTCGGGCGAGACCCAGAGTGCAGAAACGGCTCTCCCGTACAGCGACCGCCCGACGTTGCTCACCTGCGACGTGCCCGAACAGACACTCGCCGACGACCTGCACACCATTAAGTTCGCTTATCTGAACAACGCCGGCGAACCCATCGACGGCGATGTAACCTATTATATCGACAACGACCGCTACACTTGCAAGGCTAACACCGAGGTGCAGGTAGACGGAAAGTCGCTCGCTTCGATGCGCCACCGCATCGTGGCTTACTGCGGAACGGACACTCTGACGCAGTCGTTCGTCACATTCACGCTGCAAGACCGCCGCGCGCCGGTAGAGACACACGACTGGTTCTATGTTTCTTCGCGCCAGTTCAAGAGCAAGTCAGCGCCTGTCTTCATACAACTGGGATCTACCGACAGCATCCAGCACGTTGTCTACACGCTCATCGCCGGCGACAAGGTGATAGAGGACGGCAGATCCGATTTGCGCAACGAAGTGCGCACACGCTCCATCACCTATAAGGAAGAGTGGGGCGACGGCATCACGCTCTCCGTGGCTTGGGTGAAGAACGGCAAGGCTTATCAGCACACCGAGCGCATTGAGCGCCCGCAGCCCGACACGCATCTCAACATAAAGTGGACCACCTTCCGCGACCGACTCGTGCCCGGACAGCGCGAGACCTGGACTCTGAACATCACCAACCCCGATGGCACGCCGGCAAAGGCGCAGCTTATGGCTACGCTCTACGACAAGTCGCTCGACAAGCTGCGCCCGCACAGCCTGCAGTTCAGTCTGCCTATGTACAACAACGTGCCGTGGCTCTCATGGCGAGCGTTCTACAACCGCAATATGTTCGTCTACAGCGAGATGCCCATGAAGTTCCTGTACGAACCGCAGATAGACTTCAGCCATTTCTATGACGTTGCACGATATATTGGAAGAGGCGAAGTTTGCACAGCCTCACGCTCCGACAACGTGAAGATGTTTGCAAAGGCTGCCGTCTCTGGCGTGAAGGAAGAGAAGCTGATGGGTAGCAATGCTGCGTACGATTCTAACCGTAATGCGGCATTGGAGAATGTGGAAGCGCCTGCCGAGTCAGCCGCTGGCTCCGCTGATGCAGGCGTAGAAGGCAAGGCTCAAAGCACTACTTCCACAGCGCAGACGCGTCAGAACCTGAGCGAAACGGCTTTCTTCTATCCCGGTCTGCTCACAGACAACAAGGGCAACGTGCAGTTGCAGTTCACGCTGCCCGAGAGCGTCACCACATGGCAGTTCTACGCCCTCGCACACGACGAGGCGATGAACAACGGCACACTCGCCGCAACATCCGTTGCGAAGAAGACCGTTATGATTCAGCCCAACGTGCCGCGCTTCGTGCGTCAGTCAGACAAGGGCGTTCTCTCGGCGCGCATCTTCAACACTTCCGACAAGCAGGTGAGAGGTTCGGCACGCCTCACGTTCCTCAATCCCGAGACCGAAAAGGAGGTTTGGCATAAGGATGTGAAGTTTGCGGCGAAGGCAGGCGAAACTGCGGTGGCTAAGTTCGCGTTCGATATGTCGAAGATAGCTAACGACGGTCTGCTCGTGTGTCGTGTTACGGCGTCGGGTCGTGGCTTCAGCGACGGCGAGCAGCACTATCTGCCCGTTCTGCCCGACAAGGAACTCGTCACAAACTCGCAGGCGTTCACGCTCAACGAGGCAGGAAAGCTCGATATCGACCTCACGAAGCTCTTTGCTGTGGCTGACAAGAAGAACCGCCTCACGGTGGAGTACACCAACTCGCTGGAGTGGCTGATGATACAGGCGCTGCCGTCGATGGCAACAGCGGAGGGCGACAACGCCGTCTCGCTCGCCTCGGCTTATTACGCCAACGCAATCAGCCGTTCTCTGATGAACTCGTCGGATGTTATTCGCAAGACCGTTGACCTATGGAAGACTGAGGCAAAGACAACCGAGAATGTTACGTCGTTGCAGAGCAAGCTTGAGGGTAACGCCGAACTGAAGCAGATGCTTCTGAGCGAAACGCCTTGGCTCATGGACGCCACACGCGAGGCAGAACAGAAGCAGATGCTCGCCAACTACTTCGACGAGTCGCAGACAGCATACCGACTCGCCGACAACTTCTCACGACTCTCGCGCTTGCAGAACGCCGACGGCTCGTTCTCGTGGTGGAAAGGCATGGCTGGTTCGCCGAACATGACGATGGGCGTGCTCACAACCTTTGCCCGACTCGACAAGATGGTGGGCGTGCAGCCCGAAGCGCGCAGCATGATTGACGCAGCGTTCGTCTTCATGGACAAGTATATCGCACAGGAAGTGAAGGCGATGAAGGCGAGCAAGGACGCAAAGAACCTGCGTCCGAGCGAACTGGCTGTCGACTATCTGTACGCCGTGACACTGCAGAAGCGCCAGTTGAAGGGCACGGCGAAGGACAACGCCGCCTATCTTCTGAAGTTGCTCGCCAAGCAGACATCGCAGTTCTCCATCTACGCAAAGAGCGTGGCTGCCGTTGTGCTTGCCGGCAACAACTACGCCGCTGAGGCTCGCGACATGGTGCAGAGCATAAAGGAATATACAGTATACAAGGCGCCGATGGGTCGATACTTCGACACGCCGAAGGCGCTCTACTCATGGTTCGACTACCGCATTCCGTCGCAGGTTGCGGCTATCGAGGCATTGCAGTCGGTTGCTCCTGCCGACGTTCAGACCGTAAACGAGATGAAGCAATGGCTGCTGCAGTCGAAGCGTACGCAGGCTTGGGACACGCCTGTCAACTCCGTGAATGCGGTGTATGCGTTCTTCGGTGGCAACTGCGAGTCGCTTGGCGCAAGCAAGCCTATGGCTGTGCTGAAGCTGAACGGACAGACGCTCGTTATGCCGAAGGCTACGGCGGGCATGGGATACGTTAAGACCGCCAAGACAGGCGAAAAGATGAAGACCCTGAGCATCGAAAAGCAAACCGACGGCACGTCATGGGGCGCTGTCTACGCTCAATTCGTGCAGCCCACAGCCGATGTTGCTGACGCTGCGGAGGGCATGAGCGTAGTGCGCGAGGTGCTGAAGAACGGCAAACGTATAGCTACAGATGGCGAAACACTCGCAGTAGGCGACCGCATCACCGTGCGCATCGTCATAAACGCCGACCGCGACTACGACTTTGTGCAGCTTGCCGACCGACGTGCGGCTTGTCTTGAGCCGCTCGGACAGCTCTCGGGCTATCGCGACGGCTGCTATTGCGAGCCGAAGGACAACGCTACGAACTATTATTTCGACCGTCTTTCTAAGGGAAAGCACGTCGTAGAGACCGAGTATTACTTAGACCGCGCGGGTACATACCAAACCGGCACCTGCACCGTACAGTGCGCCTACAGTCCTGGATTTGGCGCACGCACGAAGGCTGTAGCGCTGAGCGTGGAATAGAACAGATAACACACTTTGAAAAAGTAACACATACGTATGAAGAAGATATTTATAAGCGTAGCGCTGCTTGCACTGCCGTTCTTCGGAGCCATGGCGCAGAGCATTGTAGCGACGAACGAGATAATCGACTGCGGACAGGTGGTGTATCAGACACCTGCCACTTTCAACTTTGAAGTGAAGAACAAGTCGAACAAGCCCGTGCGCATTACCGATGTGTGCACCAGTTGCGGCTGCACCGACGTGGCATTCCCACGAGAAGCGATAGCAGCCGGCGAGAAGTTCACGATAAGCATCACGTACGATGCTGCCACTATGGGCCATTTCGACAAACTCGTGGGCATATACAACGAGGGCGACGACAAGCCGCTCCTGCTGCGTGTGCGTGGCAGCGTGGTACGTGAGGTGGTCGACTACGGCGGCAACTACAACTTCATGCTGGGCAGCATAAAGTCTGACTGCAACGACGTGGAGTTCGACGACGTGAACCGCGGCGACCGTCCGCAGAAGAAGATACATATCTTCAACTCTACGAGCGCTGCTGTGCAGCCCGTGGTGATGCATCTGCCGGAATATCTGAAGGCTGACGTGTCGCCGTCTAACATTGCGCCTGGTCATGGCGGTGTAATCACAATGACGCTCGACTCGCGCAAGCTTGACGATATGGGTCTGACGCAGACATCGGTGTTTCTCGGAGCTTTCCCCGGCGACAAGGTGAACCGCGAGAAGGAGATAGGCATCTCGGCTGTGCTACTGCCTAAGTTCGACAATCTCACGGCGCAGCAGCTTGCTAACGCGCCGCAGCTCTACCTTTCTACCACAGAGCTCAACCTCGGCCGTTTCGACCAGAAGAAGAAACTGAAGGGCGAGATAGTGATACGCAACGACGGCAAGTCGGTGTTGAAGATAAAGAGCCTGCAGATGTTCACCGTGGGCTTGCAGGTGTCGCTCAACAAGCAGACGCTGCATCCCGGCGAGTCGGCTAAACTGAAGGTGACGGCAGAGAAACGACAGCTGAAGACGGCGCGTTCTAAACCGCGTGTGCTGATGATAACCAACGATCCCAAACAGCCGAAGACAACCATCAAGATTGTAGCCGAATAGTGCTGCGAGGTATCGTATTATAATCGGCGTGTCATATAAACAATCGGCGTATTGTATAATAATAAGGTATAAAGAACGTAGAAGTATTACGACAGCAATTCTGACGGAATGAATTTGACAATAGAAATAGACGAGGGCAGTGGCTTCTGCTTCGGAGTCACTACCGCCATAAAGAAGGCAGAGGAGGAACTTGCCAAGGGCAACGAGCTCTACTGCCTCGGCGACATCGTGCACAACGGTATGGAGGTGGAGCGACTGCACGAGCAGGGACTCATCACTATCAATCACGACGATCTGCGCCGCCTGCACGACGTGAAGGTGCTGCTGCGTGCTCACGGCGAACCGCCCGAGACTTACGCTCTGGCGCAGCAGAACAACATAGAGATAATCGACGCTACGTGCCCCGTGGTGCTGGCTCTGCAGCGCCGCATCAAGCGACAGTACGACACGGCGCCCGATGCGCAGATAGTTATCTTCGGCAAGCGCGGACACGCCGAGGTGCTGGGACTTGTGGGGCAGACCGCAGGCGAGGCTATCGTGGTAGAGAAGGTGGAGGACGTGGAGAAGCTCGACTTCTCGCGCGACATCTATCTCTACTCGCAGACAACAAAGTCGCTCGATGGCTTCCATCGCGTCATCAACTACATTCAGCAGCACATCGAGGAGGGCGCTACGTTCCGCAGCTTCGACACCATCTGCAGACAGGTGGCTAACCGTATGCCGAACATCGCATCGTTCGCCTCGCGTCACGACCTCGTTCTCTTCGTCTCAGGTCGTAAGAGTAGCAACGGAAAGGTGCTCTTCAACGAGTGTCGTAGCGTCAATGCGCGCAGCTATCAGATAGAAAGTGCCGACGAGATAGATATGTCGTGGTTTACGGAAGACGTGCGCACGGTGGGCATCTGCGGTGCTACGAGTACGCCGAAGTGGCTCATGGAGCAGTGTAAAGAGCGCATCGTGCAGCATAAATAGCTGTATAATGCCGCATGATTTGCGGCATTATACTAAATAGACGCATGATTTGCGGCATTATACTAAATAAAAAGTCCGACAAGCGTTCCCGAAGGATCTGCTTGTCGGACTTTTCTGTATGTTATTAAAAACGTTTGCTTTAGAACTTCGCCATCTTGATAGCGTCAATAGCGCACTCATCGCCCTTGTTGCCGTACTTGCCGCCGCAGCGGTCGAGCGCCTGCTGCAAGTCGTTGGTGGTGAGCAAGCCGTAGATGATAGGTATCTCGCTTGTTGTGTTGAGGCGTGCGATGCCTGCCGTTACGCCTTGGCAGATGTAGTCGAAGTGAGGAGTCTCGCCGCGAATCACGCTGCCGAGGATGATTACGGCGTCGTAGCCGCCGTGCAGCACCATCTGGTGAGCGCCGTAGATAAGCTCGAAGCTGCCCGGAACGGTCTTGATGTGAATGTTCTCAGGCAGAGCGCCGTGCTTCTCGAGAGTCTTGACGGCTCCGTCGAGCAGAGCGCCCGTTATCTCCTCGTTCCATTCAGCCACCACGATGCCGAAGCACATGTTGCTTGCGTCGGGGATAGTGGTGATGTCGTACTGTGAGAGGTTATGGAGTGATGTAGCCATATTTGGTTATTCGATTACTCTGAAACGCGCTCGATGTACTTGTCGATCTCTGAGCTCTGTACCAAAGAAGAGTTTACGTACTTCTTCTTGATGTCCTGATAGATCTTCAGAGCCTCGTCGTTCTTCTTCTGGCTCTCGAGGAGCTTACCAGCCTGGAGGAGGAAAGTCGGTGAGATGCTGTTGTTAACGTCTTCAGCCTTGCTGTCTGCCATGTCAGCAGCCTTCTTCAGAGTGCTGATTGCCTTGTCTACGTTGCCAGTCTGCGCGTAGGCGTTAGCGAGTGCTGCAGTAGCTGTCGGGCTTACCATAGCGTCGCCCTTTGTAGAGAACTTCTCGAGGTATGTTACAGCCTCTGTGTACTTGCCGAGGTTGTAGAAGCTAAGACCTGCGTAGAGGTTAGCGAGGTTTCCAGCGTCGGTGCTGCTGTAGTCGCTTGCGATCTTCACAAAACCAACGTAGCCTGCGCCGTCGCCGTTGAGAGCCTTGTCAAACTGCTCTTCGTTAAAGTACTGCTCGCCCTTTGCGATAGCTGTGCTTGCCTTGTCCTCACGCGGACCAGCCACGAAAACGTTGTAAAGGATAGCGCCTGCTACAACGAGCAGAATTACTACTACACCTGTGATTATCTGCTTCTTGAACTTCAAGAAGAAATCTTCCTTGTTGTTGGTCTTCTCTACGTGAGAGTTAGCACCAAAATCAATTTTGTTTGTCATTTGTTATTTTGTTTTTATTTTTATCGGTTTATAGTCTGCAATGTGACACATTGCGAGGAGCAAAATTACTGATTTTATCTCACATATTGAAATTTATTCCACCTTTTTTTCTTTTTTCAATAATAAATGGGGTAACTTTGCAGTAATACAACGTGTTGTTACAGTTATAACAGTGACCCGCAACGGGTCTACAGGGTATATAATTACATGATATTACGCAATTTATCCATACTCAATTTCAAGAATATCGGGGAGGCTTCGCTTGAGTTCTCGCCCAAGCTCAACTGTTTTCTCGGCAGTAATGGCGAGGGCAAGACCAATCTGCTCGATGCCATCTACTACCTGTCGTTCTGCCGTAGTGCGTTCAATCCTATCGACTCGCAGGTGATAAAGCACGACGCCGACTTTCTTATGCTCGATGCTGCGTATGCTACCGACGAGGACGAACCGGTGGCGGTCTACTGCGGCATGAAACGCGGACAGAAGAAGCAGCTGAAGCGCGACAAAAAGGCGTATAAGCGACTCTCGCAGCACATCGGACTCATTCCGCTTGTGTTCGTTTCGCCTGCCGACCAGACGCTCATCGCAGGCGGTAGCGAGGAACGGCGCCGACTGATGGATATCGTGATTTCGCAATACGACAACACGTATATCGATGCTCTCAACAGCTACACGAAGGCGCTACAGCAGCGCAACGCTTTGCTGAAGATGGAGCAGGAACCCGACCCCGCATTGCTCGACATTTGGGAGCAGGAGATGGCGCGTCATGGCGAGACGATATTCCGAGCCCGCGAAGACTTCGTTGACAGACTTGTGCCTGTGTTCCAACGCATATACCAGCATGTGTCTGACTGTAAGGAAACGGTGTCGCTGAAGTATGTGTCGCATGCTCAGCGCGGTCCGCTGCTCGATGTCATTCAGCGCGACCGCTTCAAGGACCGTGCGGTGGGCTACTCGCTGCATGGCGTGCATCGCGACGACCTGGAGATGCTACTCGGCGACTATCAGATGAAGCGCGAAGGCTCGCAGGGACAGACAAAGACGTTTGTGCTGGCGCTGAAGCTGGCGCAGTTCGACTTCCTGCGCCGTACGGCGTCGCAGACAACACCGCTGCTGCTGCTCGACGATATCTTCGACAAGCTCGACTCACATCGTGTGGAGCAGATCGTAAAGCTCGTGTCGGGCGACGGATTCGGACAGATTTTCATTACCGACACCAACCGCGAGCATCTCGACCGCATTCTCGACAGCGTTAGCTACGACTATAAGTTGTTCGATGTTAAGGGTGG
>ULXQ01015654.1_pt1 | contig 22523 bp, 19 predicted proteins | sample 1961481 | NCBI WGS metagenome assembly ULXQ01 (sample SAMEA4835843, study PRJEB28245) | human gut metagenome | biome: gut microbiome; material: fecal sample | place: Denmark | collected 2008 | reverse complement strand
AAGAGTCGCCAACACCGAATGGCGTTGAATTGTCTTGAATCTGGGCACTAAAAGCGTCTCCACCAGGGAAACTGGCACTTCCAAAAGGATCACCACCAACGTCATTGAGGGCATCAGCAAAGGCATTCTTGCCTGAGTCGCCAAAATCTACTCTGCCGCCCGGCTTCTTGGATACCGTAAGGTTCTTGCCTTCAACGGGAGAAATCTTGCTGAGTGAATCCCATACCTGTGAATACTGCATAAGCAGAGTCTCGCCCATAGATGAAGGATAGCTCCACTTTAGTTCAACAGGCACCCTTCCCTCCGCAAAGAGCTCAGCATAAACATGGAGCAGAAGCGACGAAAGAAAGGCCGACTTATGCTCCTTGTCCTGATCGTCTCCACGCCACTTCATGTTGTTTACAAGGTCGGCTATTGTGCCTGTATTTCTGAAAAGCAGCGAGATATGTCCGTCCTTCACAACGTTGATAGGCAAATCTCTGCTGAAGCAAGGTAGCCCACCCGACACTGCTTCCTGGCGTACGATGTTTCCCTCGGGCAGACGACGCGGGTCGTGCAGGGTAAGAATACTCTTCACAGTATTGCTTCTCATTGTGTTCCTTTGGAAGAAGAATACACTACTCTCCATCGTCGGCAACTTGCCCTCGGGGATAGTATGAAGGCACTGGAGAAGTGATATGCGATGGTTGTGGAAATCGAACCCTTTCGCCTTGCCATCCATATCACTATAGTAGGCAATGGAGGTGTTTGTAGATCCGAAGTCGATGCCGAGAGAAACGTCGTTGAGCTGGCTCTCTATCCCGGCATAGTTGTATGGCAGGATATGGTTGTCCTGCTGTGTGGAATACCTGATGAGAAAGAATCCGCACACTTTGCCCATTCTCTTTATCTCAACGCCACGGAAAGGCTTGTCAGCCTCATAAATCTCATACTTGTAGCGTTGGTCGGATGTGCGATAGTCTGAGAATACGTCGAGTTTGGCAGTTAGCTTGCCATCTAAGCTTTTTGCCTTTCCATCCACTGCGAGCACTGCTATTTTTTCCTCTTCATCTTGTGTAGTGGCAGTAGTAGTGATAATGTCAAGACTTGGCGTACTGTTGTCTCCACAGAATGGTACCGACTCAAACGGACAGTCGTTAGAGTGGTCATTATGTGGCATCTCGGAGTAGAGGAAATATCTATTCCATTGAGCAGAAGCGAAGTTAGGCCAGATGATAACATCCTTATTTTGAAGGATGTCGCGGCTCACTCTATAGTTGACGGTGATAGGTTTCACGGTACCTTCCTTTGTCTTGATGGTAAGGGTCACCTTCAGCGTGTTTGCCCTCTCGTCGAATTCTCCTACAAGAGAAGAGCCTACAGCGGAAGCGTTAGGATTCAGTCCGAGCAAAGTGTCCATATTCTTTTCAAACACACGGATACCCGTTTCACTCAGTGGCAGAGCGAAATATGAGAAACCGGTACTTTCTTTCTTCGTAGCCCTAAGCACTGTGAGAGGATACGACGATAGGTCGCGTGTGGCGGGCAGAGGTATATTTATATTGACAAGCTCCACATCGTTGGGAAGCAACAACTCGTCGGGTGAGAAAGCCTGAGCATGCTCCTGCTCCTGGCTGAAGATGACACCGTTGATGGCGAAGAGATTGTCGCTATAATTGAAGAAGGACTTAAACGGCTCGATTGTAAAATAGTTGACAGGCAGCGGCGAGGCGTTGCTCTTGTCGAAGTTTTTCTCGCTGACCTTAGCGTCTACCTCACTGGTCCACTTCTGCAGTTCGGCTTGGAGATTTGTGTAGTCAGGCTTATTGTCGTCGGCAATGAAATAACCGTTCAGGCTCTGGAATCTGCCCATCAGCAAATGGAGGTAAGAATCCAGGGCGAGCCACTGGTCTTGAGTGAGCCTGCCAAGCGTCTGCGGATCCGTGAATCGGTGGGTCTTTGGGTTGACATAAGCTAAAGGCTCATCGATCTGATATTTCGGAGCCGTAAAAAGCAGCACGTCTGGCGACGTACCGCCGACAACCATGCCGTTGTATTTGATGATACAAATCCGCGGTTTGGCAAGGTTCATGTTTGCAGCCTTCTGGTCACACCACTGGCTGCGCTTATCGAGGAGCATATTGCCAAAGGCTCCCTTTGGCTCAAGCACATTCGCTGTCTGCGATACATCCTTTCCGTCGGAGTAAGCGAGCTCAATGGTGTCAACAGATAGCTTGCCATTGGCAGCATCAAGGGCCAGACAGGCTATCAAGCCTCTCCATTCATCGACAAGAGAAGCATAGTATTTCGCGAGACCGGATGATATGCCAGAGCCTGAGTTCTGGCTTGCGAGCGCACGGGCAAAGAGCGTAGGACGGGCAAAGGGAGTAGGCATACCGGAGACGGCTGCGGCGATACTGGTGGCCTCTATGTCATCTGAGTTCTGAACGTCAGGAGTAATGATATTCGGGGTAACACGCCCCATCTGTGTTGTAGCATCCTCCCAAGCGCCGAGATTTCCTTGTAGCTTGCCGTTAGAATTGGTATCTATTATAAGAGCTTTAGTGTCCATGAAGCAAAATTAAATTTTAAATTTCTGGGCGATAGTAATTCCATTGAAAAGATGGGCTAAGAAGCGTTCCTTCGTCGTTTTCACATTCTGTTCCGATTTTGGCCGACTGTTGGAATCCGTGATCGTATGCTTGATGAAATAATCGTAGCGATTGCTCAACAATGGATTTTCCCAGTTATGACTGTTGTCAATGAATATAGCTCCCGGATCTATCTTTTGTATATCCTTAGCAGAATGAGGAAAGGCGGATGGAGCAAAGAGAAACTCACTCGAACCAACAGAATTGTTGACTTGGCACAGCCATCCTGGCACAATGACATCGCCCTTGCTGGAAACTGAGTATGCGAACATTCTCATGTATTCGTCTATCTCGCCTGCCTGCTCATCAGTGATTGTGCTGTAATCTTTGATGTTCTGGGTACTAAAGCGATCAAGCAACGACTTAGTGCCACCATTCTTAGTGCCAATCCATGCTGCTTGGTGCTTGGCAAGAATGATATGGGCTAACGAGAAGAAAGCACCTAACTTGTTGAGGAAGAACTCCCCCCGATCTACGAAATCAGATGCCTTGAACTTAAGCACATTGTTCACTGTCTCGATGCAACGGTAGCGGTATTCGGCAGACTTAATGTTGTCGATAGTATCACTGCTAAGGGTAAAGAAATCGTAAGCGGCACAAGCACACATCAGCTCTACAACATGACAAGGATTCTTCTGCTCAGCGCCACCCGTAGGAGACTGTCCATTATCCTCACTGAAGTCTTCGTCCTTTAAAGGCCAACCAACTAGATACAACCTCTTATAGCATTTCTTCACCGTGGGATCGTCCTGATAGAACTGTAAAGCTGCCTGACTGTTGATGGCAAAGTTGTCGGCTGACGCAATGACACCTTCTTTCTGCAGTTTACTGCGATCAGGAGAGGCAAAGGTGAAATATTCTGTAAGGAGCGTAGACCCGAACTTAGCTCCATTTTCCAGACTGAGCTGATTGCCGCCCATTATCTTGCTGGCATCTGCGAGAGCACGTGGGATAACAGGTATCGACGAAGCGCCTGTACCACCGAAGACAGAACCGAAGATGAAAACGCGTGCCTGTTGGCCTGCCTGCACAAGAAGGGTAAGGAAGCTGAGCAAAGCCTTCTCCTCGTCGTGTGCCTTGTCCTTATTGGTCGTGGCATTACGCACGGCTTGTAAAATAGCATGATACATCAGCATCGAGCCAAGATGGGTCTGAGCCCTATAGCCATGCTCGAGATTGAACGTCTGGACGGTATCATCCTGGAAGAACAAGTCAGACAATTCCTTATCTTCCTCACGCTGCTCTACGCTTGCCGTGGACACGTTTGAGAGTTTCTGATAGGTGTTGGCGTTATCGTTGGAGTAGTTTGTGAAGAACTTATACAGGTTCAACTTGGCAGAGAAGAACGTATTGGTATTCTTGTCGCCACCGTCTACCTGCTGGGAATCATCACTCTTGACCTTCCGATAGAGGTCTATCAGATTCTCGACCCGGGCTTTGTTGCCATTTCCCTGGTCGGTATCGAGGGTAAGGATGTTTATCTCTTCATTGTCGAACATGCCAATGGCGCACAGATGCACAAACGACTCGAGGCATCGCATGCCTGTGCCGCCAATGGCAATGACAAATAATTGATCTTTCATGAGCAACTATTTTAGAACCAGTTACTAAGTTTTCCTGTCTTGGAAATCTTGGCTGCAATGAATCCTGCCACTACATAGAGAATGAAGGATACAGCCGCTGCAATGGCCATAGCCGTGAGAAAGTCATTCTGCTTAGAGTGAGCATGGATCTTCGTAAAGAAGATACCATAGTTCAGGCCTAATCCGACGACCACATTCAGCACACCAAGCACCCAGAACCAAACTTTGCGCTGGGCGACATCACTCATGTCAGGCTTGAAGGAAATGAGGTTAGCAACTACTGCCGAAATGATGAACATGACGGCACATACAATGATGGCTAAGATATAAGCACTTGATACGTTTACCATAATTATAGATTTTTGTTATTATCTGATTCTTACAAAATAACTGTAGACGGGTCTGCCGATGGGCTTCATGTCCTGAAGCACATTCTTGATGGCGGAAGAGAGGCAGTCGTTGCCATCCCATGCAAAGAGAGAGTTTATTTTGTCCTGTGGACAAATGTCGGCATCGGCAACCACGATGTCTATGCGCAGTAGATCGTTGGCCTGATTCTCACTCTGTCCGACGATGGTGCCGTTAAAGCGTGGGTCAAAATCGATGGCGAGCTCGGTCCGTGCCGGATTTTTTGCCTTGGTCTGCTCAAAAAGACCGTTGTTGAAAACCAGCATATCATTAATCACCTTTGGCTGCTGGCTTTGGGCAATCTTCGGATAGTTGTATTCGGGCAGAAGATTTCCGTTGTCGTCATAGTACTGCTGCCCGGCCTCATGACCATCCCAGTCGAGGTATACTCCGTCGGTATCGTGCTTCTTGACCGGCTTGTTGAGCATAGCTGTATTCCAGTCGTTGAAGAGCGTGAAGTCCTTCTCAACATCGGTAACGACCACTGCCATCTGCTTGATATTGTAGGAATCGGCATGGGAGAGGTTGATGAAGAGATTGCTGAAGAGATGGTGGAAAGGCACCTGTACACCGTTGGCAAGGGTCTGCTGATGAGCGTTGTTAAGAATATCTTGCCATGAAGCGTCGAAACTGTAGCTTTCTGCTCGCAGACTGTCCATCATAAAGAATGAACCGTCTTTGCCGTCTTCAGCAGACATTGACACTACGTCCTCGCCATTCTCGTCATGATAGGTACCACCTTGGTTTGCTGAAGGATAGGAGGTAGCCATAGGATAGCTATTCACAGAGAGCGTGAACGTGCGGTAGTTCTTCGGGGCTCCTTGCAGGGCGTCGGCTACCATCTTGCTGAGTTTGTGGTTGTTGTAGTCGAACACCACGTAATAGAGATGCTTGTGCAGGCTTCCCTCTACGTAGTCAGTCACATAGAACTGAATATCGCCGCCACGCTTGAGCCATTTTTCAAAATAAGGAGTGGCATAAGCCTGACGATAGATGACGCCGTCCTTAGTGTATTCCTCGAAATCAGTAACCAACAGTGCCGGGCGACCTTCGTCAGCTATCTTCTGTAGTGTCTTCTCGATAGGAGCCCAGAGCTGTCCCTGCTGATTAGAGTCGTGCAGCTTCTGGAAGAGAGCTGCCGGAGAGTTGGCACCGGATAGCAACTGAATCTTGGCGTTGGCGAGGGAATAGATGTCGAACGAACTTGCCTCGCCGGTCACCTTCTGAGTAAGACTGTTAAAGGTCTGGTGTGTAGCTGGATCATTGTAAGCGATGTATACGCCCGAAAAGTCAAAGTAAGCAGCATACTTGTTGGAGGAAGTTGTCACAACAGGTAAGTCTTTTTTCAGGTAATTTACCAACTGAGTTTGAAAATCAGAGCCATTATTGCTTGAACCGCAGCCGGTCAAACAACCTGCCACAATCATCGCAGCGAAGGCTAACTTGGCTTTGAGAAAAGTTTTTGTTTTCATATTTCCTTAGTTTAATTGATTCAATAGATAATACCTGAAAGGCTATTGATCATCAGCGGCATCCTCAATATCGTCGCCGGATATTCCAATATCATCCATTACTTTGTTTACACCATCCATAACGTGATTCATCGCCTGCTTGGTGATATCAATCAAGGCTTTGTGCTGATCGTAGTTTAGATCGCCCCTTGAGTCTGCACTTTCCAGTGATGATAATACAGGAGCATATCTGTCTGTTATCTCATCTATCTTACTTTTTGCCTCCTTATCTGGCATATTCCCATCAAGATACTCATCTTTTACAGCTCCGCATTCATCGACACATGCATACATGGCATCTATCATTGCATCATAATCATCAGAAGATGCAATTTCTTGGATTTCCTCTTCTGTATAGGATGCGGATGACTTAGTAGTGCATGCAGATAAAGCAATCATCATTAAGAAAGAGATCAAGCAGACATGCCTCATATTCATACGTCTCCACTGCAGATCCCAAAACAGTCAATTAGTTTTTAATCAGTGATTATATACAAAAAAAGACGTGGGATCCTTACCTGTTACCCGTTCCACGTCGCGAGGCTCTGGAATTGCCCATTACAGTCAGAACGAGCAACGCAGAAGCCCACGCCAGTATGTATAGCACACCATTGGCATACCTTATAGTATAAGGTATACCTCTGGCTTGGTGAATACACACCCATGAACATCTATCGTTGCGATGCTCTTTGACTGTAATTGAAATTTTCCAGATTTCGCGCCGTCAAGAACAAAGCGTCAGATAAACGCCTTAATCATATATATGATTCCCACTATCAAGACGCTCCTCATAAGCATCTCTTCCCACCAACTTGTGGACTTCTGCTTCTGTGACAGTCATCCTTCGAAGGCTTAGGATAGGGTTCACATTCGCAAAGTTAAGAAAATGTTTTGATAATGGTTAACTTTTCAGGGAAAAATTATAAAAAATATTTTTGGCTTCTGTATTTCCCGCATGAGGACAGCATAGCCATTGATCTGCCCGACGGTATGAGCATTCGGTTCAATGGCAAGGCTCAACAGAAGGCAGTGAAAATCATCTCCGCAATTATCTCGGCCTATGTTTTGCCTTAACGATACAATGCGCTACTTTCTCTGTCCTGGGGCCACCGACATGAGGAAGAGCTGGAACACGCTGACCGGCCTTGTTATAAACCAGATGGGTATGGAGCTTAAGCTTGGTGATTGCTTCATCTTCGTCAACAAGCGGAGAAACACCTGTAAGATACTTACCGCCGAGGACGGGGGCCTCGTTCTCTATATGAAGAAACTCAGCTCAGGAGTCTTCAAACTGCCCGAGTATGACCCTTCAACGAAGTCCTTCAATATGGAATGGCGTGACCTGATGGTCATGGTTGAGGGCATAAGGGAAAGGCCGGACAAGCGGCTGAAAAGGACTCGTGCGCCAAGGTAAAAAACGTTGTAAACGCCAGTAAATAAAGGCGTTTACGTTTGGTGATGTCGTATTTTTTTGTTACCTTTGTACATAATAATAGATGAGACATGAGTGAAATTGAGACATTACGCCGACAAACAGAAACTCTGCAAAACCAGTTTGCGGAGGTCAGCGCCATGGTGTCCACACTCATGCGACAGGCGGAGGAACAGCGTCAGCACTACGATGCAGAAATCGCGAAGAAAGATGCAAAGATAGAGGAGCAGGCCAAGGAGATCCTCAAGCTGAAGCAGAATGTAGCTTGGTTCGTCCGCAAGTTCTACGGCAAAGTCAGTGAGAAAGTACGTGCCCTGGACAAGAACCAGCTCACCATCCCATTCCCAGAATGGCAGGATGAGCCCACTGCGGAGATTGAGAAAATGCGGGAAGAGGTTGACAAGGAACTCGAGAAACAGCGGGAGGAGCTGAAATCCACACAAGCAAAAAAGCCGCGTTCCACGAGGTCAGCCATCAAGAATCCCTCTTATCCCGTCGTTACGGTAGTCGTCGAGCCTGACGGAGTGGACATGTCGAATTACAAGATTGTCGGTCATGAGTATACTGAAAAGGTGGAGATAGTACCTGGCAAAGTCTATGTGCTCCGGATTGACCGCCCAGTCTACGGCCTTGTCAACGGACAGGTTTTGGTTCCGGAGGGACAGAAGGGAATGATGATTGCAAAACTGCCACCGATGATTATCGGACAAGGAATGTTCGGGAACAACGCCATCGTGGAGTTCATGCTTGACAAGTTCGCCTATTATATGCCCTACTACAGACAACACCAGAAATATCTCAATTTGGGAGTCGATTTGAAGAAGACGACCTTGGAGGGGTGTTTCAAGCCTATGGCTGAGTTGCTTAAACCCCTTGCAGAAGAGTTGTCCAAGGCCATCCTCAATGAGACAGGATATGTCCAATGCGACGGGACGACTATACCGGTGGTCAACAAGGAGAAGCATAAAGCCTGTAAAGAATATATATGGACGCTCCGAGCGCCATTGCTGCACCTTGTCCGGTACAACTATTTGTACGAGGGATCAAGGGGCGGCAAAGTAGGAGAAGAACTTTTGGGAAACTACAAGGATTACCTGCAGACGGATGATTACGAGGTGTATAGGTCTCTTTGCGTGGGCAGGAGATACAAAGAGTATGTGTTCGCTTTCGATACTTGTTAAACGGATAAAATTGTCCATTTGCCGCTTGGGGATGGTTAAAGGAGGATTCTTCCCAAAAGTATCCATTTTAAAATGTGCATAATAATACGAAATGTATTTATTTGATGATGATTTCATCACAAGGTCAATGTCTGTGCGCGTTGAATAGATAAAAATGAGATTGTGAAGCAAAGGAACTTTAACTCGTTTGCGCTTACCATCACTCAGAACTTCTTCGTAATGAAGTGGAATATAGACTTCAAATCCCTGATTTCTCAACCAATCATAAACCTTTTGTTCCCGACTATAAGAAACTCTAAGAACATACCAGGCAGCTAAATCGATAGGGGCATTTTCTACCGACGCCCCATTGTTAGTCTCACTGGGGATCGTGCAAGAGATTAATCGAGCACTCGGAGTTAGATTGCCGCTCCGTCGGTTGTCCACATTAGTCAACGTGTCCATATAGTTTTTAGGGTGGGGATGAAAAAAGCGTGGAACTTTCGCTACCCGTTCCACGTATAGAGACCTTCGCATTGCCCAATCCTGTCAGAACGAGCAACGCAGAAGCCCACGCCGATATGTATATCACATCTCTGATATACCATTACAATAAGGTATACCATCGAGTTGGTGATTACACACCTCTGGACATCTATCGTTGCCATGTTCCTTGACAGGATAAGAAGTTTGCGAAGTTTCTATACGTCAAGAACAAAGCGTCAGATAAAACGCCTTTATCAAAATATCCTTCTCCAAGACACTCCTCATGAGCGTCTCTTTCCACCATATCATGAATATCAGCCTAAAAAAACTTCATCCATTTGGCTTGAGAAAAAGGATTTCGCAACAAAGTTAAGTATATTTTTGTAATCGATTAATTTTTCAAGGGAAATTTAAAGAAAATCTTTCATTTAGCATAAATTAAGGTTGCGTTGCTAACAAGAAAACTATGAAAGACTGTGAAAATGGAAGAAGAATTTGTAAAAGGCTTGCTTCGACCAAGATTAGATTGTATATTTGTAAGCGAATTGACAATTCCTATTAAAATCGTAACCATAAAAAGCAACAAAAAGAGAGTTTATGGCAACAGAAACAATGGTTCCGCCCACAGGCCCAAAGGCGATCAGGGAGACAGTAGTGGCATGGCACAAGATGCATAAGGAACGGTACGATGCGTTCAAAAAACAAGCTGAGGGTGTCGGCAAGATGGATCTTTCCTTCTTCATGAAACTTATGCAGTTCGCTACAGACTGTATACCCCAAGACAGCCTGGAGGTGTGCAGCTACATCTTCCGTCTCTACTGTGCAGATATCCCTTCGGAGAAAGAGACCCCTGAATTTATCAAGCAGTATGATCCTATCGTTGCAGAGTTTCTGCAAGGCGGTAAGGTTCTCTCCATCCATGCGGAGACTGGAGAAGTGAAGTGCTTCAAGCCAGAAGAAGAGATGGCTCCAGACAACAAGACATGCCTAATCACGAACGACTACTTTGACCGACTGAAGGCAGAACAACCAGAGTTGCTACGTTGCTACTTGGATGACCTGTATGCTGAGGTGGATGATGAAGGCTTTGTTACAGATGAAACTGGCAACGTGAGAAGCAGTGAGATGTTTGTGGATATGGCACAGCGAATGGCCTTCGTCTACTCTATGATCCTTGCCCCCGAGGTTTTGCGTAATATGGTCATGATAGGCGAGCACACGGATGATGACTTTTCCTATTGTCTCTATTATTATTGTGCTTTTGACGGTGGCATGAGACAGATGATGACTATGATGCGTTTAAATTTAGACAAGCAGAAGTCCGGCATGATGGGGTATGTGGCGAAGAATCTGCTGACACAGCTCTTTGTCAAGAAGAGCCTTGAACTGGGTTATGAGCGGGATAAAAAAGGATGGGAGGCAACGGCAGAATCGGAGCCCGATGAGTCTTCTAACTTAATCAACCGTATTCTATCAAAGATTAGACTCCCAGGAGGGAAGCGAAAGAAGGATTGCCTTTCCTTGGACGATCTACTGACAGGCGATAAGGAGGGACTGAAGGATTTAATCAGGGCTTATCGTTTGCGTCAGCCGGATACGACCTCGCTGGGCTACCTGTTCTACTTGTTAGGCGGACGACCCTCCGAGAAGACTCGCAGCATGAATGATCCAGAAGAGATAGAGAAGAAATTCCAACTTATCCAAAAGGTGCATATTCAGCGCTGTACCTTTGGAAACTTCTGTCAGGCAATCACGGAGTTTCTTGGAGATAAGATGCCAAGCGACCTGAAGCGAGCCCGTGAGGCTTATCTGCTCTGCAAATGCGAAGAGTATAATATCACTGAAGAGGCTGCTGAGAATTATGCAGAGTACAGGAAAGGGAAGTACCGTAATGCTCGCATGGCGACACAGAAATGGATACCACTGTTCAATGAGATCGATTGAGGACCTTTGAACCTCAAACAAGACGAAAAATGATGGATAAAAGGGAATGAGACTCCTTTTTATCCATTTTTTATGCCCTTTTCTGTCCTCTTAATTGTAGTTGTAATTAAAAGGACAAAGAATTATTTTCCCCTCCCTAACTTTGCAACCGACAACGATAAGGCGTACCTTGGGTATTGTCAAGAAGTATAACCATTATTAATCACACGACCTATGAAACTTGGAATCTTTTCCATTGAAGAACTCATGCAGACGCCGCTCTGCATGATGACCGGAGAGCAGTTCGCTTTCCTAGCCAGTAACCTATCACTGATCTCTGATCAGGCGAACAAGAACAAGGTAGAGGCTGAGAAACCTAAGCACTTGGTCTATGGTATCAAGGGTATTGCCGATACCTTCGGGTGCAGCATCCCGACTGCCAACCGTATCAAGCGCAGCGGCATCATCGACGGTGCTATCACCCAGGTAGGCCGTAAGATCGTCATCGACGCAGACCTTGCTCTGGAGTTGGCTGCCAAAGCCAAGAAACAAGGAAAGGAGGTGTGTGCATGACAGCCCAGCAGTCAGCAAACCAGTATTCTCCCCAGGAGGGGAATACTGACCTCTACATACGCGTGCGTACCGATTATTATAAGATCGTGTACAAGCCGATGACCGACGGTACTCGTGCCAAGCAACTCATCCGATGGAAGTACAGCACCATCAAGAAGGATCACGGACAGGAGGTTGCTGAGGATGTGCCATGCTACGATGACTTCATCATCTTCCCTGACAACGTCCATCCCAAGCAGGTGGTTGACGGGAAGTTCTGGAACCTCTATCACCCGATGAAGTATCAGCCGGAACAAGGAGAGTTTCAGAACATTGACAAGCTCATGCAGCACATCTTCGGGGACCAAAAAGAGTTGGGCTACGACTATCTCCAGTTGCTTTACCTACAGCCACGACAGAAGCTGCCTATTATCGTACTGGTATCGCGCGAGCGCAACACGGGCAAGTCGACTTTCATGCACTTCCTCCATCTGTGGTTTGGCGACAACGTGACCTTCAACACCAATGAGGACTTCGGTAGTCAGTTCAACGCTGACTGGGCGGGGATGCTTCTGATCTGTGTTGACGAGGCGATGCTCAGCAAGCGGGAGTCATCTGAGCGCATCAAGAACCTGAGTACTTCTCCTATCTATAAGATAGAAGCCAAAGGGAAGGACAAGGTGCAGCAGGAGTTCTTCGCCAAGTTCATCTTCTGCTCCAACAACGTTGACAAGCCATTGATCATCGATCCGGGTGAGACACGTTACTGGGTGCGTGAGGTGCCGAGGTTGGAGAGCGACGATGTCAACTTTCTGTCGAAGCTGGAAAAGGAGATCCCCCACTTGATGTATCATCTGAAGAATGAGAGAAGTCTGTCCGTTCCCAAGTCCAGTCGCATGTACTTCAGTCCCAAGGACCTGATGACACCGGCTCTGACGCGGATCATGATGAACTCACGGTCACAGATTGAAGCAGCGATGTATGAGCTGTGCATCGACCTGATGGACAGTATGGGTATCGACAGCTTCTCCTTCGTTTCGGGCGACCTCAAGATCATGCTCAGCGACAAGGGCATCAAATGTGATGACTCGGCAATCCGTAGGGTGCTGAAAGAACTGTGGCATCTCCATCCCCGTGCATCAGCCAGTGCCTACGACCAGTACTCCTACGGAGTGATGATCCCTGGCAACTACACTTGCAGTCAGGGCAAGGGCAGATACTACACAGTGACGAGAGAAAAACTACAGAACCTATACGGATTTTGTTGCTTTGTTGCTGACAACAGTGAGAATACTGATACAGAACAAGTTACGGAGCAACAAGACGACAAGGACCTACCGTTCTAATGTTGCTGTTGTTGCTGACATAGCTACAGAACTGATACTACAGCAACACGCATCGAAATTTCTGTTGCTATCGGTATACTCTGATAAACATAGAGTTAGATGCGCTTAGCAACAAAGCAACAAAAATACTAACCATTTATATAAAAAGTCATGAACACTAACCTAAACAACACAGATGAGCTGAGACAGATACCTATCGTCAGCTACCTGGAGCATCAGGGCTATCGACCTGCCAAGCCGGAGAACTCACGCGGCGAAGTGAAGTTTCTCTCACCGTTCCGGAGTGAGACCAAGCCAAGTTTCAGTGTCAATGTCAACAAGAACGTATGGCATGACTATGGCACCGGCGAAGGAGGCAGCATCTTCGACCTCGTGATGAAGCTCTGGAACGTGGATTTCATCAAGGCAAAGGAGATTCTCAGTAAGGGAACATACAAGCAGATGTTCTACCGGCCCAGTGACACACACTATGAACGCCAGCGTCCTTCACCGTTCACCGATATACGAGCATCTCCGCTAACCAGTACCTACTTCCTTGATTATTGCAAAGAGCGTTGCATCGATCTTGATGTAGCCAAAGAGGAATGCCATCAGGTAGACTACCGACTGAGCGGCCACATGAACTCGGCCATCGGTTTCGAGAACGACAAGGGTGGTTGGGAGTTTAGAAGTCCGACGACGAAGATCTGCACGTGCAAGGCGATCTCCACACGATGCAAGAAGGAAGGTAACACAACCGTCTGTGTCTTCGAGGGCTTCTTCGATTATCTGTCGTTCCTAACGATGATGAAGCCGGAGTGCCGTCAGAAATACGATTATGTGATTCTGAACAGTGTCGGCATGGCAAACAAGGCGATACCGATTCTGAAAGGATACAAGTCGGTTAGGTGCTATCTGGACAATGACCATGCAGGAAAGAATGCCTTTGACATCATCAGAAAGGAGGTAAATGCAGAGAACCGCTCAGAGAAGATGCTTCCATTCAATGATGTCAATGAGTATCTGTGCAAAGGTCTCAATCAATCTACAAGTGAACAAAATGTTTAACCCTCAAATCTCAAGAACTATGATTTACAACATTCCTACTTTCGTTTCACGATCTGAGATGAACAAGGTGCCTATCTCAGACCTCCTCACCGCCATGAGGTTCCCCTACTATGAGCAGGTGCAGTCGCTCCGTCATTACCGTGCAGTAGTTAACGCTAACGGCTTCATTGCTGATTTCACAGTCAATATGGCCCGCAATGAATGGATATCCCGTAAGGACGGTGTTCATGGTCAGACGGCTGAACTTATCGACTATCTGAATTTCAAGCCTCGTGACTTCGACGACAATTACCATGATCACATGGAGCTCATGCTCAATGCCTATCAAGAGTCTGAGACTCTGCCTGGCAGCTTCCCGACGGCAACGGTAAGACTGGGCAAGCTCAGGACGACGTTGACCGACAACATCGACGAATCCGTTTATGAACTGATGACACGCCACGGCATCTCCACAGGTGTGATTGACCGGTTCTGCAAGCAAGTCGAGGTCAATGATCCTCAGAAGTCGAAGGATAGGTTTCTGTTGGCTTTCCCTGCCGACAATGATAACTGGATGGTCTTCTGCGACACTGCCTGGAGACCTTATGATGAAAGTACAATCACCACCATCGGCAAGATCAAGAAGAACCAGTACTGCTTCGTCTACGACAGTCCATCTGACTTTCTCGCCATGATGGAGATGTGGCACAAGAACCAGGTGAGCCAGTCCTTCAGCAGTACCTACCACCTCATCATCAATGGCAGACAGAACATCGAGAAGGCGCAGCAGTTCATCCGTGACAATCCCGACTTCTTGTCGGTCAAGACATTCTTCCCCAACACGGCTGATGGCAGACAAATGTTCAAGGATATCAACGATGCCTGCAAGGGGACAGCAGTAAACCGTTCTGACATTTTCAAAGGTTACGAATCTCTTGCCTCCCGAATGAGGATGCAGATGCCGTCAGACATCTATGAGAAGTATGTCGTTAAGATGTCTGACAACGAAGAGGCTATCTCCCCATCGCTGAAAGATACGAACCGTCTGACAACGGACAAGACATCGAACTCACAGTGTCTGACGAACCAATCTTCTGAAGAAGGACAGCAGGAGGCAGAAAAGTCCGACAAGATTGCTAAGGGTACCGGTCCTGTTCAAAATCTCACCTTGGAGCCCAAGCATAAAGGGTGGGGACTGTGATGGCAGACATTGTCTGACAACAGGTATGATCTACGAATGACAGTGCCATGCAAATGATGTCTCGAACGGGTTGATAGTGCAAGATGTGGCTTTGTCTGACAACTCTCCGAGATTGTCCGCCAAGCCACCCTTGCTCAGGGAAACCCCGAGACCCGGGAAGTCTTCGCTTAGCTTCGACTTCCTTTGTTGGAACTGTCTGACATTAACAACAAAGATATATCTAAGATGATAGCAAAAGTATTACGATCAGACAACGTGGCCTACACACTCAGCTACGGGCAGAATCCGGAGAAGGGCGGTGAGGTATTTTACCTCAATGAGACCCTCGAAGGACAGACACCTAAGGAGATGGCTGATGACTGGCTGGCGATAGCTAACAAGTACTCGCCGATGTGCTACCATATCGTGATCTCGATGAGTGACGGTGACACGGAGAAGATAAGAAGTATTGACAATCCGGCAGACCGCGTAGAGTTCGAACGCAATGTGATAGACGCCTTCATGTGCGAGCTTGACCAAAGGGGGAACAATGTCTTTGACTGTCCGTTTGTCGTAGCCCATCATGAGAACACTGACAACGAGCACTTCCATATCGCCATCCTAACGACGACGGTTGATGGCAGACGACTTCATGATTCTTTCATCAAGAAGAATGCTGTTCGGGCGGCAGCCAAGATCAGTGAGGAATACGGACTCGAAGCTGCACCTCGTGCCTTATACCTAGAACAGCAACATCAGAAGGCTGTTGGAACAAGGAAAGAAGAGCCTCGACCGGATGACTCGAATGAGAAGCGTGAGTCTCGCGATGACCAGAGCAAGAAACGCACCTATACCCGTGTAGAGAAAGATCCAAGTGAGTTGAAGGAGCGGCAGCGCAGAGCCATTAAGGCGCAACAACGCAAGCAACGGTGTAAGTATATGATCGAAAAGCTGGCCCAGGATAGAACGACCACTGGCGACAACTTCCTCAGTCGTCTGGCCTCTGAAGGCATCCGTCTCTATCGCGATCCCTATGAGCAGTGTCTGTATGCCGAGATTTTCGACGAGGACAACGACAAAACTCGTACCTACTCCTTGGACAAGGAACTTGATGTAGACCTTCAACTACTCCAAAGACTGAATGTCAACGTGGCAGATAAGGAGCGTGTAGACAAGGTCAGCACTAAGAAGTATCAGGAACTCAAAGTCAAGGTAGAGAAAGAGAGGAAAGCTGCGGAAGCTAAGGCTAAGACTACCAAAAAGAGTACGAAGAATGTCGAGCGTTCTACAGGCAATTCCAAGACTAACAAAACGACAAGGACTTCTCGTGGTCAAAAAGGCTCAGGCTTCCTTAATGCCTCAGGCGGTGCTGCTCATGGTCAGAACCGGGAACATGAAGTCGGAGGGCATCACGGAAGCAGTGACGATCTCGATGAGAAGTGGCGCTTGGAATCCGGCTATTACGGCTACTAATAACAAATTCGTCCTTAAATTGAAATATTCAATAACACATTTCACTATGAGAAAGAAGACAACAACAAAATCAAAACAGCAGGTAAAGGCAGTGGAGCCAAAGATGACCATGCCTTGCCGTATCACCATCCGCTTGACAGAAGAGCAGATGAAGCAGGTTGCGAACAACGCAGCGCTGAAAGGACACAAGCCATCGGCTTACTGCCGTCAGGTTATCCTTGGACGGAAGGTCAGAGACCTCAGTCCCGACACCCGCAGCTACCGTCAGACGCTCACCAACCTGGGCAACAACCTTAACCAATTGGTGCGGCACATGAATACCAATGGCTCTAACAAGAGCGACATTGCCAAGGCAATGTCACTGATCACCGACATCAAACAACTTAAGTCTAACCTCGATAAATCATGAAGAGTATGGATTTCAACAACAAGAAGAAGGGACTCGGAGACTATGTCTCTAACCCAGTTGCAGACAAGCCGGGAAAGGATATGACCGGTATGGTAGGAAACATCACCAAGGCCGATCTTGACAAGATCGTCAAGTCCATGGCAGAATCAGCCAAGTCCATGGAGAAGAGTGCTCAAGAGAACAAGGAGAGCTCAGACAGGATGTTTGACCTCTCAGCAGAGCTCTGCAATGTCTACCTCAATGAGGATGGCACTCCCAAGGACTTCGCAGACCGTGAGGGACGGAAGGATCTCATGGACTGTATCCATGCCAACACTTATATGTTGGAAGAGTTCAAGAAGGATTTGGCGACATGGATTAAGAAACTGCTAAGCAAGATCCCTGACAAAGTGGAAGCGTTCCTCTGTGACGAGCATGCCAAACTGCTCAATTCATTCTACAAGAACCGTGTCTACTATATTCTGACACTTGTATTGATTGTCATCATAGCAGTCACAGCAGTTATTGGAGGAATAGTAAAAGCTAACGAATATGCTGACAAGGCTGCAGAGTATGAGGAGCGCTGTCAGGAAGCTGATCAGCGGGAGAAAACCAATAAGGATGCTGCTGCCTTCGGCATATACATGAGACAGAACAATCCCAACACCTTCCGCCGCTGGAAGGAGCGCCAGGAGAACAACGACTAAGATGACAGAGCCCGCAAGCATTCGATTAGATAGCTTGCGGGCTCTTGCCCTAATAGTAGTAGCAAGCTATGATTGATCCTTATTCGGATTCAAGACTTTCCAGAAACCACCACGAGCAGCCCCAACTCGGGTTATGATTCCTTTTTCTGTTAAATTCTTTAGATGCTTCTTGATAGCAGGAATTGAAACATGAGCAGCAGCTGCAAAGTCTTCCGTAGTTGATGTTGGATCAGAGACCATCATATCTATAATCAGTTGAGCAGTTTTACCCAATGGTTTTAGTATACCTCGTTTTAGTATAGCCTTTCCTTTTGGTATACCTTGTTTTGGTATACCTTTAGAGCTGGTTTCTGGTGAACTTTCTCCTTTTAGTATACCTTTGGGGGTAGTTTTTGGTATACCTACCCCTATGACACCTTCCCCATGGTCACCAATAATCTGCAAGAAATCGTCATCCGTAAGACCATAGTTCATGTTCCTGAAGGTCGTGAAGAATGCATGAGGGTCACTGCGGAACGTTGGCGTCAGTACTCCTTTGTACGTAGGAAGTGTCGACTCCAGATTCTGCATTTTCTTAAGACCAGAGCCACGCTTCTCCATGTAGTCCAATTGGGCAAAGACATCTGCAATGACGGGGTTACGACGACGCGATGGTACGGTGTCGATATCACGATTCTGGATAGGCTGGCCACCATCATACATTCCGCCCGGGGTGTAGAACTCTATACGATTGTCGTAGATATCCACATGCAGCTCGCTTCCCATCACGATATAGTCACGATGAATAAGATGGTTAACGACTGCCTCCAATATGGCACGGTCAGAATATTCCGGTATATTCATCCGGTGCGTAGGCAACTTATACCATCGCGTTGCCGTGTTAGCTCTGATGAAGCTTGTGGTCATTTCAAGGAGATAGATGAGATTGCCCTGATACTCTGAATCGTTGATGGCATCATCTTTCTGCAGGCCTGTCCAACGCGTACAGAAGGAACGCGACTGGTAGACAGGACAATTATCGGCAAATAATAACCCAGCATTAGTCAGGTACCCATCAGAAGTGACAAGACCGAAAGACTCAATCAACTTGTCATTCCACTGCTGATGTGTCCGCTTCTCATAGGTATTGGCAAGCATACGGAACGAATACTTGTCGGCATGTTCCTGGCTTTTCAGGCTATCCCAAGTATGACCGGAGCCACGCAGCACCAAAGACAATAGCTGCTGGCTATTACACTCTACGCTCTCGTTGCCAACCCGCACAAAAGCTGTACGTGCACCGTTCTCGTAGTAATAATAAGGTGTCGTCTGTCCCGGTTTAATGGCAACCTCAAGCAAGTGCTTGCCTTCGCGCTCAAATGGCGTCAGAACCATATCCGGAATAGGATCGATTCTCGTCTTGATGATCTCGCTGATGAATTCTGCATCCGACTGGACATCATCCAACCCGATGACGCTACCATCATCAGCAACGCCAAAGAACAGACTGCCTCCCTCGGTATTGGCGAAAGCGGAGACTGACTTCAGCCATGATTTAACCTTTCTACGCTCCAATGCTTGCTTGAAGTCATATGTTGTGCATTCTGCGATGAATTTCTTATTGCTCATAAAACGGTTATTTACGTATTATTGTCGTGCTCATCCATCATCAGACGGATCTGTGATTCCATCTCCTCAGAGGTTGGCAGGAAGCGCTTCAGGTCGTAAGCGGCAACACCGATAGGTTTGTTCAGCCCATCGAATGACCATTCCACCTTTGTGTTGTCCTTCGACTTGCAAATCAAGAGACCGATTGTCGGCTTATCGTCGTCCTGTTTCAGTAAACGGTCTACGGCAGTGACATAGAAGTTAAGTTTGCCCACATATTCCGGCTTGAAATCGGTGACCTTCAACTCCACTACCACGTAGCACTTCAACCGAACATGATAGAACAGCATATCGAGGAAGTAAGACGTGCCAGACACAACCAGTTCCACCTGCCTGCCATAGAAAGTAAAACCTTTGCCAAGTTCCAGGAGGAAGCGGGTGATATTGTGAGTGAGTGCATCCTCAAGGTCACGCTCCTGATATTTGAGAGGCATCTTCAAGAAACCGAAGTCATAAGGATCCTTCAACACTTCCTTCACCTTCGCGCTATAGTCCTCGGGCAAGGTTGTATCGAAGTTGGATGGCAAACTACCCTGCGCTTGATATAGGCCCTCTGCGATGAAGTCTTCAAGAACACTGCGGCTCCAATGACCATCAATGTCCTTAAGGAGATAGAAGATAGCTTCGTCAATATCTTTGCACTTATTGATGATGAGACGATGATGTCCCCAAGGAACGAGACTGAAGAAACGTGGATAGGCCAAAACTCCCGCAGCTTGTGGGACTTTTGGCGACTGTCCTACTTCTGCTACAAGTTGTGGCAGTTTTTCTTTACCGAATAATTCTCCCACAACTTGTGGGAGTTTTATTAGTTTTTGTAATTCTGCAACAGCCCGTTGCATTTTTGAATACTGCTTACTGTAGAATACATACCATTGCTTGACATACCACAGATTTGTAGTTGAGAATCCTCTTACATCTGGAAAAGCAGTCTTCATATCCAGGCTCAGTTGTTCTATCACTCCAGTCCCCCACTTGGATTCAGCCTTCAGATCCACAATGTCATGACCGAGCTTCCAATAGAACTCGATCATGGCATCGTTAACCCTCATAGCTGCCTTTGCCTGACTGCTGCGATATTGCTCTTTGACTTTCTGGAGCCAATGTATATACTCCTCATCCTTCTTGAATGCGGATGAAACGAAATGTGGTTTATTACTGTCCATAGGCGTTTTCTGTTGTGGCTACAAATATAAGGCATTTATTTTGATTGCGCAAGCAATGCTGCCAATTCTTCTGTTGACATCGATGACAACTGCTCTACGAGCAGCTCATGCTTGGTCTTCTTCCCTTCAAGGTTGAGCAACAGAGAGTTGTATTCCATCTGCTTTTCCAAGGGATAGTGGTCTATGTAGAGTTCCGTGATGGAATGGTCACTCGAACTATGCCCCATACTCTCAGAGATGTAATTGATGTCCACACCGGCATTACGAAGATTGGTGGCAAAGGAATGGCGGCACCAGGTACCCGAAGGCCTTACTTCCCAATGAAGCACATCCTGACAGATCTTGATGACACGGTCCTGAATGTTGGAGTTCTCTGCTGACGTGCGCACGCGCTTCTCCGCTTTCGTTGTTGCCCCATCAAGGATATAAGGGAAGACGAGAGCATTCAACTTGGGTTTTGCAGCGATGTCGTCCAAGATACGCTGAAGAGCCGGGATGATAGGGATGATGACCTCTGATCCACTCTCACTCCTGTTCGTAGTCTTGATGCGGTTGAACTTAAACGCTCTTCGCTCAGAATTGAAGTAATAGGAATTATAACGCAGTTCACTGGCATCCACAAGGTTGAAGCCATTGCAGAGATACTGGACCAGGAACAACCCGAGCGAGCGGTGAGCTTTCTCTGCATAGCCACTCTTCCAGCTATCTGACTTTTCATTGTTGATGAACACCTGATAGAGCCGTGTCATCTGCTCAACCGTCAGATAACGGTCTTTGCGCGTCTTCCCGTTAGGAATAGCCACAAGATCCTTCTGTCGGATATTGGAGAAAGGATATTCCTTGTTGACAAGGTACCCTTGCCGTACGCACTCGTTCCAGACTGCACGGCAGCAGCGCAGATAGATGCCGCGAGTTGTATCACTGATCTTGCCGGCAGTCTCTCCCTGGGCATCCTTTACCCCATTCTTCATCCCGTCACTCCACTGCTCTATCTCCTCTTTTCCTATCTTGAATCCGATTATCTGGTGCTTCCACATGATCTTCCGGAAAGAACGCAAGGCATACTCATACGACTCCGCCGTTGTGCAGCGGGCACCATCATTCTCTGTCTTGAGCTTATGGATCATATCTTCCCACACACTCATGAAAGTAGCTTCCTTGTGCGTACCCACGCCAAGGATCACCATCTTGATACGATCCAACGACAGGTTATTGCCCAGCTTAGAGATGATGCCACTGTACTTGTCGAACAGTCTGTCAAACTCCAACTTCTTCTCGTAGGCATCAGACCGAACCGATCGGGCATTGAGCGTGCAGATGCGTGAGAAGTCACGCTCCGTATACTCCCCCTCAATGTAGTGATACCAAGACTTCCGGTCTATCGTATAGCGCATGGCTACTGGGAAGGTGTCCTTCTTCACCTTCGGATGGCGCTTATCGAGGATAAGCGAGAATGTGCAGGCTCCGTATCTCATTGTACGGAATGTGGTCTGTAATTTCTTGTCTCCCATACTGTAGTCTATCTGTGTTTTCCCGATGTTTTCCCGGAAAACCGGGAAAACAATGGGAAAACAAATTATGTTTGATATAGGGTTTTATAGCCTATCTTTAACGACCACAAAATTACTAACTCATTGATAATCAACACGAATTATCTTAGCTAAAAATCATTAAATATCATTCTCTCAAACTCATAATCTGGAGGTCCCTGGTTCAAGCCCAGGCTGGTCCACGCTTCTATTACAGCGACTTACGCTTCGGCGTAGGCCGCTGTTTTTAGTTTACGGGGTTTCATTTGTTATGCACCTTTTTGAGATATTTGAACTTTACATTATACACCTTTTTGAGATTTATTGCAAGAATCACATTGAAAATTTATTAGTGATACTATAAAACTATGATTAT
>ULXQ01005918.1_pt1 | contig 22706 bp, 18 predicted proteins | sample 1961481 | NCBI WGS metagenome assembly ULXQ01 (sample SAMEA4835843, study PRJEB28245) | human gut metagenome | biome: gut microbiome; material: fecal sample | place: Denmark | collected 2008 | reverse complement strand
CCCGCCTCTATAGGCGGGAGTACGTTCACCACATCTTTACTGTCCAGCTGGTCTTCGCCAAGCGTATAATGGAGCTGGTCGAAATACGCTTTAATACTCTCTGCACTGGCTATGTCGGCATGGTCCTTCGCCACCATCTGGGTTATTTCGATAGGACGCCGCACGAAAGCCGGAATCCGGTTCATAGGTTTAGGCAAATCATAAATAGATACGATGCTGTCTTCGGTCCGCTGTTTCCCCTCCCGATTGCAGCGGCCGCCGGTCTGTATGATACTATCCAGGCCCGCAATTTCACGATAAACGACAGGGAAATCGACATCGACACCAGCCTGGATCAAGCTGGTCGAAATGACCCGGCAGGGTAAGCCATCCTGAAGGCGCTGACGGATGATGGCTAAGACACGGCGCCGATGAGCCGGATACATGAAGGTCGACAAATGGTAACAGCCGTCGCCCGTCATCAGCTGATACAAGTCCCGGGCATCCTTCTTGGAATTAGTGACGCACAGGACCTGCTCATGCTCTTTCAGCTGCGCCGCCAAGGATTCCAGGGAATCTACATCCATAAATCGATAAGTGACGCGCCTGAAGAATCCATACAAGCCTCGGGTATCCGGACAGATTTCCCGCACTTTCAGGCCTTCTCCAATCCGGGAAAAATACGTTTCCAAACTCGGCTGCGTTGCCGTACACAATACTGCCGTACAACGATAATTAGCCACCAATTCGCCCATGCTGCGGATGCAAGGCCGCAAATAAGGCTCAGGGAGCATCTGTGCTTCATCAAAGATGAGGACGCTATTGGCAATATTATGTACCTTGCGGCACCGGCTGGTCTTAGCCGCAAAGAGGGATTCAAAAAACTGCACATTTGTCGTCACAATGACGGGCGCATCCCAATTTTCAGTCGCCAGCTTTTTGCGGTTCAAGCCATCATCTTCCTTTTTGTCATCGTCGTAATTTTTATCGTAATCTTTATCGTAATCGACATTCATATGGTGTTCGATGACGTTACCATCCCCTAGAATATTACGGAAAATATCGGCAGTCTGTTCAATAATCGAAGTATAGGGGATGATATAAATAATCCGCTGTTTCTTGTATTTTATAGCATGTTTCAAGGCAAAAGCCAAGGAAGACAAGGTCTTACCGCCACCGGTCGGAACGGTCAGACTAAACATACCTGGCTCTTTTTCAGCCGCATCCAGACATTGCTGATAAATTTCCTGCCGTTTTTGATTGATAGGCGTAGTGGGTTTTCCAAAAGTTGCATAATACGCGAAAAATAAATAATGTTGAATAGTAAAATATCACTTCTATTCCTTTCCCTTCTGCCGCCAATAGGCCGCTTCGACCGTGTCTTTTTCTACGCCTTCGCCTTTTTCCAGGGCATGGGCATAATTCTTCATGCCTTCCTTGTACCCGGAAGCCGCCGACCGGGCGAACCAATAGACGGCCTGGCAAAGGTCGTGGCGGACGCCGTGACCGTCGCGGTAGAGTACGCCCAGGTTATTCTGGGCCGGCCCGTCTCCGGCCATGGCAGCTTCATAGTACCAGTGGGCTGCCAGTTCCCAGTCCTGCGGGACACCGCGGCCCGTTTCGTAAAGGTATCCCAGGTTGTTCTGGGCAATGGCATTGCCCTTTTTGGCCGCCTGGGCATACCAGTAGGCGGCCTTGTCATAATCCCGCGGGCCGGCATAGCCGAACTGGTACATGATGGCCGTATTGCACTGGCCGTCGGCGTCATCATGGCGGGCAGCCCGGCCGTACCAGTGCAAAGCCAGTCCATAATCCTGGGGCAGGCCGTTCCCCGTTTCGTAGAGATGGCCCAGGTTGTTTTCGGCCGTGCCATACCCCTGATTGGCCGCCCGGCGGTACCAGTACACGGCCTGTTCCATGTCGGCATCCGTCCCCAGTCCGTGTTCATACTGATAGGCCAGGTTATACTGACTGGCCGCGTGTCCTTTCTGGGCAGCCCGGTGGTACCAGTACAGGGCCTTCTTATATAAAACATCTTTATATTCTATATCGGCATCGAAAGCTTCAAAGAAATAATCGTCGCCCATAGCGCATTGGGCAAAGGCGTCGCCTTCAAACGCTTTCCGTTCTTTTTCATCCATAAGTGCGTCTCCTTCCTGACAGATTAAGTGTAGCGAAAGGCCCCTTCCTTTGTCAAATATATTTTTGACTTTTCTTCTTTTGACCTATTGACTTTTTGACTTTTAACGGTATAATGATACTAGAGCTTGAGGAAAGCTCCTAAGAATGATTACTTCCACCATAAGTAAGGAGGTCTTAATTATGGGAAACGAAAAATATACGCAAAAGGTCATCGAAGCCTTCCAGTCTGCCCAGCAGATCGCCGCGCTCCATTATAACCAGGAACTCTCATCGGTCCATATGCTCATGGGCTTGACGAAAGAACCGGAAGGCCTGCTCAACACGATTTTCTCGGAATGTCATACCGACGTCCCCATGCTCCAGGCCCGCTTGGAACAGTTACTGAAGAAGATTCCGTCCGTCAAGGGCTCCAGCCAGTTGTCCATGTCGACGGAAATGGTCCGTGTCATCGGCAAAGCCCAGCAGTTAGCCGACTCCATGCACGATGAATACATCAGCACGGAACACATCCTCATGGGTATCGTCAGCGAAAGCGACGACGAAGTCCAGCAGTTGTGCCGTGAATTCGGATTGACCCAGGACAAAATCATGAGTACCATCAAGGCCAACCGCAAGGCTAACGTCAACAGCGATAACCCCGAAGAAAACTACAAGGCCCTGGAAAAATACGGCCGCGATCTGACCGCCGCTGCCCGCCAGAACAAACTGGATCCGGTCATCGGCCGTGATGATGAAATCCGCCGGACCATCGAAATCCTGTCCCGCCGTCGTAAGAACAACCCGGTCCTCATCGGTGAACCTGGTGTCGGCAAGACGGCTATCGTCGAAGGGTTGGCCCGCCGTATCGTCAGCGGTGACGTTCCGGAATCGCTGAAAAACAAGACCCTCTACTCCCTCGACATGGGCTCCCTCATCGCCGGTGCCAAATACCGTGGCGAATTTGAAGAACGACTCAAATCGGTCCTCAATGAAATCGCCAAATCGGACGGCCAGATTCTCCTCTTCATCGATGAAATCCACACCGTCGTCGGCGCTGGCGCATCCGAAGGCTCCATGGATGCCGGCAACATCCTGAAACCGATGCTGGCCCGTGGTGACCTGCGCTGCATCGGCGCTACGACCCTCAATGAATACCAGAAGTACATCGAAAAAGATGCCGCTTTGGAACGTCGTTTCCAGCCGGTCATGGTTGACCAGCCGTCGGTCGAAGACACGATCACCATTCTCCGTGGCTTGAAAGAACGTTACGAAGTCCATCATGGCGTCCGCATCCGTGATAAGGCCCTGGTCGCTGCTGCCGTCCTGTCGGACCGCTACATTTCCGACCGCTTCCTGCCGGATAAGGCCATCGACCTCGTCGACGAAGCCGCCGCTAAACTGCGTACGGAAATCGAATCCATGCCGACGCCGATTGACGAACTGCGCCATAAGATCATGCAACTGGAAATCGAAGAACAGTCCTTGAACAAAGAAACGGACGACGCTTCTAAAGAACGTCTGGCTAAGATCACGGAAACGAAGAACGAACTGAAAGAAAAAGAAAGCAAGCTCAAAGCCCAGTGGGATAAAGAAAAACAGTCCATCCTGCGCACGCAGGGCTTGAAGAAAGAAATCGACGCCGTCAAGAGTGACATGGCCCAGGCCGAACGCAACTACGATCTGGCCAAAGCTTCGGAACTGAAGTACGGCAAACTGCCGGAATTGCAGAAACAGTTGAAAGAACAGGAAGCTTATCTGGCGGAACACCAGGATTCGCAGCTCCTCAAAGAAGAAGTCGGCGAAGAAGATATCGCCCAGGTCGTCAGCCGCTGGACCGGCATCCCGGTCACTAAGATGATGACCGGCGAACGGGAAAAACTCCTGCACCTCGACGAAACGCTGCATAAACGGGTCGTCGGCCAGGACGATGCCGTCCGCGTCGTCAGCGACGCCATCATCCGCGCCCGTGCCGGCATCAAGGACCCGAACCGTCCGATTGGTTCCTTCATCTTCCTCGGCCCGACCGGTGTCGGCAAGACCGAACTGGCCAAGACCCTGGCAGAAGCCCTCTTCGATGACGAACGCAACATCATCCGCATCGATATGTCGGAATACATGGAAAAGCATACCGTATCCCGTCTGATCGGGGCTCCTCCGGGATATGTCGGCTATGATGAAGGGGGCCAGCTCACGGAAGCCGTCCGCCGTCGTCCGTACAGCGTCATCCTCCTCGATGAAATCGAAAAGGCCCATCCGGATATCTTCAACGTCCTGTTGCAGATTCTCGACGATGGCCGCCTGACCGATGGCAAAGGCCGTGTGGTCAACTTCAAGAACACCATCATCATCATGACCAGTAACCTCGGCTCTCACGAAATCCTCGAATCGAAGGACTACGACGAAGCCAATGCGAAAGTCCGCGAACTGCTCAAACAGTACTTCCGTCCGGAATTTCTCAACCGTGTTGACGACATCGTCGTCTTCAAAGCGCTCCAGAAAGACCAGGTACGCAACATCGCCGCTATCCTCTTGGAACGCCTCGGCAAGCGTCTGGAAAAACAGGTCAAGATCCACCTCACCTGGACCGACGAAGCCTTACAGGAATTGGCAGACAAAGGGTTCGACCCGCAGTTCGGTGCCCGTCCGCTGCGCCGCCTGATCACACATACCGTCGAAACGGCCCTGAGCCGCGACATCATCGCCGGTACCATCCGCGAAGGCGATACGGTCACCATCGGTTACGATGGCAACAACTTCACCTTCACGCCCATGCGTGTCCATGCCGCATGAGCTAGTGGCTAGTGGCTAGTGACTGGCGCACAAAGGACTCGTTCCTGATGTAAAAAAAACATCGGGAACGGGTCTTTTTTTCTGTTTACATCGGCCCGAAAACAGTATATAATAAGCTGTAACTAAGTAACGGGTGGAGATTATGAACAACACATTAGGAAAACATGTACTCATCGATTTTTATAACTGCAAAGCGACCTTTACGGAAGCCGAAGACTTGCAGCCCTTGGTAGAGCGTGCTTTCGACCTCGTCGACACGCCTGTCGAAGGGATTACATTCTTCCATATCGACGACGAACTGACATGCATTGCCGTTTCCGGCAACGCCCATATTTGTATTCACGCCTATCCGACCCTGTCCTACGTGGCAGTGGACATCTACAGTTTTAATATCGATCTCAAGACGAGCCAGATCATGAGTGCCTTGAAAGTAAACCTGCGCTCAGACCGCATCAAGGCGACGAGTATCCGCCGCGGCGATTTCGGCTCCATCCGCGACATGCGCCCGAAACGCAAGTCCAAGATCACTACAGCACGGCGCATGAAGAATACCGGCGCCCGTATCAAGAAGACGAGTGTGAAGATGTTCAACATCCTCCGTCATCCCCAGAAGGTACGCCGGTCGCATCGGACGACGAACAAGTAACACGTTTGCAGACGAAAGGGTTTGTTGGTCATGTATATGGTATCCCTGAAACAAGCTGCGGGCATTGCCCGGGAAGAAATGACGTCCCTCGACGCCATTACAGCGGAATTGCTCAATTTCATACAGTTGAAGAGCCAGCGCTTGTATATGCATTCCTTACAGGTCGCCAACTATAGCGTCAGCGTCGCTGCCAAATTGACGCTGCCCAAGAGTGAAATCGAACAGGTCAAATATGCAGCCCTCCTGCATGACGTCGGCCTGCTTTTCGTGTCCAATACCCTGCTGGCCAAGATGCCCTACCTCAACCGCTCGGAAAAGGCTCAGTACAAGCGCCACGCCGCAGGCGGCGGCAACATGCTGGAAAACATCCCCTGCTGCCAGGACATCGTGCCTTATATCCGCTATCACCACGAACACTGGGACGGATCGGGCTTCCCCAAACACCTGCGCGGCGCCAACATCCCCTTGGGAGCACGCATCATCGCCGTCGCCGATTACTACGACATGATCATCAATCCGTCGGCTGAATTCTGGGCCAAGACAAAAAAACAGGCCGTCCGCGAACTCTTCAGCGCGTCGGGCCTGCTCTTTGATCCGGAAGTCGTCAAGGCTTTTATCGAAACATTAGGTTAATAACATTCGTAATCAAAAAGCGCTGTCGCACGAAGACAGCGCTTTTTGATGTAGTGCCCCCAATAAGTTAGACCAAAGTGTAGTAGCGATATTGCTGCTACACTTTTATCCAGACAGTTGTCTTTTCGTGACATGCTTTAAAATATATGTTCTTTCTTCAACGTTTTTACATAGTCTTTCATTTGGTACGCCCATCCCTGAGCCGAATTAGACCACCACACCTTGTCCGGTTTCCAGGTATTGCCCTTCTTGATGCACATAAACCGCACTGCGTCACCACCATACATTTTTCCGCCGGCAAACCGGACCAGCCGCTTCCCTTCATGGAAATCGACATGAGCCGATAAATCCGCTGATTTCGGAACCGTCAAAAGAGCATGTCACGGAAATCCCCTCCCTTCTGAATAACCATCCAACATAATACCATTTTAGCGCAATTCCAGCCATTCCCACAAGGCCTAAAGCGGGCGTGCCCTACAACATAATACCTCGGTCCGTAGTTCGTAGGGGCGCCACGTGGGGCGCCCGCTCCAGTCTATGTACGATTTCCAGCCCGGTTTACCAGGAGAATCATCCAACGGCCTAACGAAGCACCCACGAAAAGCTGGTTTAGCTTCCTGTCATTTCGCCCTATTGTCTCCAGGTAAAGGATTGACATGCCATAGTCCTATCTTTTTAGGGTCGCAGGAAAAAGACGCCGGCCAGGCACAGGATGATGCCGATGATCTGCCGGGGCAGCAGGACGTCTTTATACAGCAGGACGCCGATGCCTGCTAAAAGGAGCGCTACGCTGACATTAGCCAGGAGAGAGGCCATGCTGATTTTCCAGCCAGCCCGGTATAATAGGATATAGCCAAATTCGACGGCGACCAGCGTCAGTCCCCAGGCAGCACTCGCCCAGTTCAAGGCCGGCAGGTCCTGCCGCAGAGAAGGTCCGGTCACCACGTAAGCAGCAGCACACAGGAGAAAGCTGACCAGATAAGTCACGCTGAGGGCCAGGAAAGGCGGGGCCGACACCGAAGTCGCCTTTGCTACCACATGATAGCCTATGTTGCCAAGGACAACGATGAAAAAAGGAATCCAGTAGGTCAGACTCATTTTCCCAGCTCCTTTTCCATATGGATGTGAGGACAATACTCATCCAGATATTCATCACCCGACGCGGTAAATCCCAATTTTTCATAAAAGGGACGTACCCGGACCTGAGCTGACAGAGCCAGCCGTTTCACCTGGCGGCCGCGCAGCCAGGCTTCCGCTTCCCGTACCAGCCACTCCCCGTACTGCCTGCCCCGGCAGGACTTCCGCACAGCCAGCCGGCCCAATATATACACTTCCGGCTGATCGGATGAAAAGAGACGGCAACAGCCAGCGGCCTGCCCATTTTCGTATAATACCAGATGCCAGGCCCTTGAGTCGATTTCATCAAATTCATGATGAAATCCCTGTTCTTCTACAAATACCTCCTGCCGGATAATCCGGGCATCCTGTGAAAGCCCCTGCTGCATATGCATTTGAATCATGATAATCCCTCCTAAAAAAACAGAGGTGTCCAGAAATTGTCTTATAGCATGTAATCATGCCGTACCTACGACAACTCCCAGACACCTCATTTCTCCTGTCCGGTGACAGAAGCGGTGTTCCTATGAAATTAGCATCATTCTAACATATTCTGCCCTTTCCGTCAATACGATTCGCCAGCACCCGTCATACCCCCAGCTGATGACAGAGCCAGGCAATCAGGACCAGTACCAGCAGGTAGGCCAGGTTGAGCTGGGTGAATAGTTTCAGATACCCTGCCTGCTGTCGGGGACAGGCCCGGACGTACATGCCATAGGAAATGAGGCTGGCCATGGAGGCGACCAGCGTCCCCAGGCCTCCGATATCGGTTCCCAGCAGCAAAGCCGCCGCATCATCAGTAAACCCCGACAGGAGAACGGCGGCCGGCACATTGCTGATGACCTGGCTTGCCAAAAGGGCCATGAGGAACTCATGACCGTCCAGATATCCCGTCAACAGGTCCCTGAAGCCAGACAGCTGGCTCAGATTGCCTACGAGGATGAAAAAGGCCACAAAAGTGCCCAAAAGCCGGTAATCGGCGTAACGGAAATACCGTGGCCGCGTCAATGCCGTGACGACCACGACAAAGGCCAGGGCCAGACGATAGTCGAGCACATGCGCCACGGCGAGCAGGGAAAGGAAAAACATCCCGCCCAAAATCCAGAGCTGCCGCGACGGAGCCAATACAGGCAGATTTCGTGTCCGCCGGGCCGCCAGCCGCACGGAAATGGGAATCGGCGTTCCCGGCAAGCGGAACAGGGACAGCGCCAGCAACAGGAAGGATACCAGGGTATAGGGCAGGAGCAACAGCAGAAACGAGGACAGATCCATGGCGTAGTAAAAATAAAGATACAAGTTCTGCGGATTGCCTACGGGCGTACACATACTACCCAGATTGGCCGCCAGCGTCTGGAGGACGATGACAAGCGCCATTTGCTTCTCACTGGCCACTTTCGGCAGGGCCATCAGGGAAAAAGGCACGAAGGTCAGGAGGGCTACATCATTGGTCACCCACATACTGACAAAAAAACAGGCAAAGACCAAGACCGCCGCCAGTTGGCGCATCGTTCCCAGTCGGAGCAAGAGACGCGCCAGCACGGCCGCAAAGACACCGCTTTCCCGCAAGCCGCCGATGACGACCATGAGGCAGAACAAAATAGCCAGTACAGGCACATTGATATACCCGGCATAGGACGCCGAAGGCGGTACGGCCAGCATCGACACCGATGCCGCCACTACCGCCAGGACAAATACCAGATTCTCTTTGAGTACTGAAATGACAGATTTCATGCTATGACCTCAATCGAGCTGCTTCCCATTTTCACTGCGGACCTGGGCTGACACGAGGAGCGTAAAGACACCAGTGCCGCCGATGATATTGCCCAGGCCTGTCGGCAGGAGGAAGCGGAAGAAATAATCGTACAAATCAGAACCACCCATGAGGACGTCATAAGCGGCTTCACAAGAGCCGACGACGACGTGGGCAAAGTTGCCGATGGAGATGAAATAGGTAAAGGTCAAGATCGTAAAGAAAGCGAAGCTCCGCGACATAGGCATGATCCAGACAATAGCGGCGATGAGCATACCTGCCGGGATGCCGCGCATGATGTTGTCCATCGCGTCCGGCGCCATGATGTGATGCGACACGCTCAGGAGGCACTGCGTAATTTCCGGCGTCGTAAAGACCGGGCTGGACATGAAAAGCGCCGCAATGGCTGTACCGACGATATTGGCGCCGAAGACGATGCCCCACAAGCGCAGAAGTTTCCGAAAATTTTCCCAGCAAGGTACGCGGAAGACAGGAATGACCGTCGTAATCGTATTTTCCGTAAAAAGCTGCAATCGCCCGAGAATGACGATCAAGAACCCCGTCGTATAGCCGAAGCCCGTAATCGCCCCCGTCCAGGGAGCCTGGCCGACATAGACATGGATGATGGACCGGAAATAAAACGAAAACGAAATCATCAAGCCTGCCGCCAACGCCGACAAAATCAAAGGCCAGGCCGGCCGTTCCAATTCCATCTCGCCATCGTGGCGGATGATTTCAAAAATAAGATTCGGTGACAATTTCTCATGCTCTTCAACAATGACACGCATCTTCTGATCTTCTGACTGCTGACAAGAAAAATCACAGTCATGATTACAACGTTTAATCATAGATTCCACTTCTTTCTGACATTTTTCTTTCATTATACCATGTTTCTTGCCGTGATAGCAGTCGGTAGATTTTCTGCAAAATACATGACCAGCACAACTAAAATGAAAAAATGGAAGATTTATAAGCTGCCTATGCGGCAGTTAACGATTTTCTCGCCCTCCGTGAGCAACCCTTCCCTTTCTAAGCTGCCTATGCGGCAGTTAACGGTGACGATATCCGATTCGACGATATTTTTCTTTTCTAAGCTGCCTATGCGGCAGTTAACAAGTCCTTGGCGACGGATGCATTTCCTTCCATTTTCTAAGCTGCCTATGCGGCAGTTAACCTGATTTTCCGTCTTCTTCACCACCTTTGTCCTTTCTAAGCTGCCTATGCGGCAGTTAACTCTACGTGTGGGTCTTCGGCGTCGAGGCTATCTTTCTAAGCTGCCTATGCGGCAGTTAACATCAAGCAGGACGCTGCCGGTCTCACCTCGACTTTCTAAGCTGCCTATGCGGCAGTTAACGTCGATAAGAACCTGACTGTCTCTGGCAATACTTTCTAAGCTGCCTATGCGGCAGTTAACGAATCCAAGAAAGAAGGCGGCAATAAAGATGATTTCTAAGCTGCCTATGCGGCAGTTAACCTGAGCCCTGCGCAGTTGACTGCGACCGTCATTTTCTAAGCTGCCTATGCGGCAGTTAACACAAAAGGAGACATGACGTCTTACCTACAGCATTTCTAAGCTGCCTATGCGGCAGTTAACAACATCGGCGATACTTTCCTGGAAACGCTGACTTTCTAAGCTGCCTATGCGGCAGTTAACGCGAACAAGAAGGTTTCGGAAGCCACTGAAAATTTCTAAGCTGCCTATGCGGCAGTTAACTCAGTCGATACGCAGATCAGTCAGATCAAGCATTTCTAAGCTGCCTATGCGGCAGTTAACTCGAGCCAGCGCTGCCGCGTCCGGAAGAGTGCTTTCTAAGCTGCCTATGCGGCAGTTAACGTAGAGAATCGGGCGTTTCGGGTTGACGATACTTTCTAAGCTGCCTATGCGGCAGTTAACTACCGTCGTGGCTTTCCACGATTCCCGGCGATTTTCTAAGCTGCCTATGCGGCAGTTAACTTTAATTTTGTGGGCGGCATATACCGCCGTCGTTTCTAAGCTGCCTATGCGGCAGTTAACGCATGACATCAAGAAGCCGGACCACTATACGTTTTCTAAGCTGCCTATGCGGCAGTTAACCTAAATTGGAAGCTCCGCAGGTATCGCCTATTTTTCTAAGCTGCCTATGCGGCAGTTAACAAGTAAATACGATTTGACTCCAGCAACTACATTTTCTAAGCTGCCTATGCGGCAGTTAACTGATTTGGTAAGTCGTCGTCCTCTAGCAAGGTTTTCTAAGCTGCCTATGCGGCAGTTAACATCGCGGACAGGCTGCTGACGTCCATCTTTTCTTTCTAAGCTGCCTATGCGGCAGTTAACAACACGGTCGTGGCTAACCTGAATAAAGCGCCTTTCTAAGCTGCCTATGCGGCAGTTAACGACACGCAGACGACGCTGCCGAGCGCAATCCATTTCTAAGCTGCCTATGCGGCAGTTAACATGTAATCGAGGACGCCGGTGTTGTCTGCATTTTTCTAAGCTGCCTATGCGGCAGTTAACGATTTCACCTCTTTCCCGTTACCATTCGAAGTTTTCTAAGCTGCCTATGCGGCAGTTAACTCAAAGATATCCGGGTTACACGTTAAAGAGAATTTCTAAGCTGCCTATGCGGCAGTTAACGAGCGATTTAGATAACCTCATCGTACTTTGCCTTTCTAAGCTGCCTATGCGGCAGTTAACAACTATGGACGATTTACAACAAATACAATGACTTTCTAAGCTGCCTATGCGGCAGTTAACCCCCTCATAGCGCTTTACGTATCCCATAAGCATTTCTAAGCTGCCTATGCGGCAGTTAACGAATCGGTCGAATCCTCATATTTCACGGTCAGTTTTCTAAGCTGCCTATGCGGCAGTTAACGTGTTGCGGTCCAGTCCCAGCTCTACCGTCGTTTTCTAAGCTGCCTATGCGGCAGTTAACGATGATTGGAGGCCCGAACGAGATGAATAAACTTTCTAAGCTGCCTATGCGGCAGTTAACAGTAGTCTTTTGCGCAAATATCCTTATGCTGCTTAAGCTCGCAGCGGTTTACTCTTATTTAACCAAAATTTTAGACTCTTGTCAAAACCCTTGATTTACAAGGCCTGCGAGCAAAGGAAAATTTTTTGGTTAAAAATCAGGGACAGATGTTTCAGTACTGAACCCATATGCAGAGAATCCTTTACAAGGCTGCTCAACCGCTTCTTTTTTTTTGATGAACAGGCTGAAACGATGGTGATTGGTCATGCTCTCCAGCTGGATATACGGATAGCGACTTTTACTGACAACCGTGGGAAAAAGCTTTTGCGCTTCTTCTATTGAAATACCGTGTCGCTTTGCATAGCGTCTAGCTTTCTGCATAACCGTAGCTTCCGGCTGATATCGGCTGTATGTCACGTATCCCTTACATTTCCTGATAGGAACCTGACGGATTGTCGTAATCTTCACGTAATCTGGGGCAAAACGCATCAGTGCATCGGCCAGATTCAAACGCTGCAGATCTGATTCTACTGAAGCGAGCAAACGAAGTCGATGACCCAGTGTCAGATTCTCCTCGGAATACTCAGGAAAGGCGACGCCACATCGGATTATCCCTTGTTCATCTTTGCTGTTGACGAGTGCCAGATGAACTTGCCGGTAGACTCTGGACCAAAGGAAGGAAGCGGATATGTCTTCTGTAGGCTGTAATATAACATCTTGGAAGAACCACATACCTATCATTCCTTTCCACTTGCGCCAAATACGCCGCCGCGAATCAGCACAGCCATGACGTAATGGGCAGCTTCCGGACTGTCAAAATCAGCACCGAGTGAATATTTATCAAACAGCGTATAAAAATCGCATTTTTCTTTTGGATTGCGGAACGCCTTGCCAAGATTCGTCACAGCCCCATATGGTTCTACAGAAATGGGACCTACACCGTTTCCCGTTTCATATTCGTTATACCAGGTATCAATCGTGCGAATTGCATTGCCGAGCTTCTGAGAATGCATTGCTGCTGTACCGTTCACTTCATATAATACTTTGCTCTTCTTACCTTTTCCTTTGTCAAGAATGAGCTCTTCACTTGGATAGACTTCCTGTCCCTTGCCAATCTTAGCAAAAGCCGTGACTTCCAACAGCAGGTACGGAAGCTTACCATCCAGTGCCGACTCAATCTGTTCCGATAAGGCTTCAACCTTTTCGTCAACATGATCAAAATCCTTCAGAGAATAATCATATGAATGAAACAGCCACTGCGTATTTCCAGCTTTTACCTGCACTTCCAAGTCTTCTGCGCCGACGCGATTTCTCCAAAGAAATCGCCCGTTAGCAAGATTCAAAGCATATCGTTTGGCTAATTCGCCAAATCCATATTGCTCAGCATAGCGCTTCCCCATTTTCAAGATTTCTTCCTTGTGGTTTTCCACATTGCAGGCTGCGGGAACAGCTGCATCCGGCAGGACTTTCATCGTAAAAGTGACCTTTAGCGTATCCTGTTCCATGGTCAACGATGCTGCATCAACAGTCTGCAGATTCGGTTTTTCGACTTCTGCATTGAGCTTTGCAGGATCATTGGCAACTGCCGATTTCAGGCGATTGGAAATCGTGCCACGAACAGATTTTTCGTGCAGCGGCAAGGCGGTCGCTTGTGTTTGCCGATTTTCCCAAGTTGTCCCATACATCAAACCATCTGAGAGAACGATTTTTTTCTCAAAAGACAATACGGTTGCTAACCCTTTCGTGCTTGATTTTGCCATGATTAATCCTCTCCTTTAACTTCTTCATCTGATTCCATCTGCTCATTCACACAGACGTATAAACCTTTATCCTCATCATAATGGTACTGCCACATCATATCATCCACACAATCAAACCGATGTGCCATCTTGAACTCGCCGAGGGTCAGCACAGGTTCTGCAAAGCGATGTAACGTACTCGCATCGCGCTGATTCGCAACGTGGCCGAGTGGTGTCAGCCCTTTAAATCCTGTGACGATTGGTACCAGCCATCCTTTTTCCTTGCGCGGCTGTACATTCCAAGTGTCATGCTCGTCATCGTATTCATAGTGCAAAGCCAGCATCGCCTGCAGGGTATCTTGATGATTGAGTTCTTCCTGTTTTTGTTGCAACAACTGGCGACGCTCTATTAGGACATATCCCGGCATGAGACTGCGAATGGCACGACGTTTATCTTCCTCATTTTTTTCATCAACCAAGAGGATTCTGGAATGGCGCGTCGAAGTTAAATGTATAGCGTCTTGTATTGGCGAAAAACCAAGGACATCTCCGCCGGCAATCTTCATCCTCTCCAAAGCTTCTGTAACCTTCTCCTCAAAAATCGGAAAGTCGCCCGGCATAAGCCCATCGATTTCGATAAGAAGTGACACATTCAAATGGACTCTCGCTTCTTCAATAAACGGTGGCCGCTCAAAGGAAGCACCTTTTTTTCGCAAGGGATTCGCAGTGATAATCACTGAGTTCACATAGTCACCTGGTCCCTTATAGGTCTGCAAATCAAAGTCATGACAGGAGACAGCCAATTTCTTCAAGCGAATGCCTGACAGCGCTTCATGCTGCCGAAGCTTTCTTTCAAGCGCGTGCATGGCACCTAACCACGCTGTCATGGCGGGGAAGCCAATCGTGAGAGGGCTGCTGAATGCATTCGCATTATGAATCTTGACCTGCCGCAACAGCAAATACGTTTTGATTCTATTCATCCTTCTCTCACCTCCTGTTTCAGGACACTCTCCAACGTCGCTGCAAAGGAATGCAACTCTGCATCCAAAAGCGAAATCTCTTTCCGCTTCTCAATGCGACAAAATCTCCCATAGACATTTACGAGCCAGCGAGAAAAATCCAAGCAAACCGGCCAGATCCAATCCGTATCGGCTTGCCGCTGACTTCCATAGGCTTCATCCAGCCAAGTTGCCTGCTCATCTGACAGCTCAGTCTCCTTGCTCCAGCCAGCAGGAAGGTTCTGCAGACGATTTGCTTCGTACAAAATAGCTTCAACAAAATCCAGGATAATATCCTCCCGCCGCTTTCGCATTGCAAGATTGTGACGCTGATCGCGAAAGAGAGCATCGAGATCAGATAACGTGTCACTGAACCTGCGCCAATAAAGCGAATCAGAGAAGAAATTTCTCTTCGGCAACTTTATTTTGCGTCCACTAAGTATTGGTGGTTGTGAAGGCAAAATATCTATTCCAAGGGATGTATTCCGACAACTCATGTTTTGCGGCTGTGATCCCCCAAATGCAGCACGTGTGATATCCGGAAATATGAAATATGATTCTCCATAATGTTCTGACTTTTTATCACGGCACCTTCTCTGTGAGCGTGATGCAGTTTCAACCTGCTCCGTTAAAGAAAACATCATCGACACGGGCGGGATGACTGTCAACAAATGATAGTCATCTTCACCTGTCGGAAAGTACACTTGCCGCAAACGAGTATCCGTCATCTGTGGCACTTCCTGTGGCCGAATCTTAAGGATTTTCTCTCGCAGTGGTTCATACTCAACCCCCAAAGATTCAATCTCTTTGCGAATGAACGGTGAATCTTCACGGAAGTATTGCCATGCCGTCTTTGCCGCAAGATCTGCTTTTTGCTCTGCTGCCGTTTCTTTTTGAGAAAATTTTCCTACCAAGAATGAAGCAAACGCCATATAGGCGGCACCGCCATTCACGATCAAATCATCTTCGGCTGTCATGTCGGTTGTTGTCAAATATCCCTGGCCAACAGGCTGACTCGTATCGTGTACGCTGATGGCAACATCCGGATTGGTATAGCGAGCAATATGTGATACAGTTCTACAACGCTCTAAATTCTGTAGATTCTTTTGTATCCACTCTGCCGGGGTCTGTTCTTTCTTTGCCGCTTTATCGGCGATGTAAGTTGCTATCGATCCCATTCTCATCCCTCCTTTGTTTTTATTATACCACATTTTTTCATTTCCTCAAGATTTTAATATGGATTTATTAATAAAATCCTAAAGAAAAATCATATGAGCTGCCTATACGGCAGATTATGCTTCCTCAGGATTTAAATATTTACTAAGCTGCCTGTGCGGCAGATATTATCAAATTCATTATAGCAGAAACAGATTCGACTGACTATCCCTTTCTTTCATTCAATAAGGTATGGAACACGCCGAGCTGATCATCATACCAGTATGTCCTGCCGGATTCATCTGCATAGGCCGGAAGAGCCAGCTGACCGTATCGTTCTGATATCCGCTGCAGTCCCTCTCTTTCTTCTTCATCAGAATACGATTTTCTGGCAACTTGATTCTGAAGCGACGCCATATAATCACGTGGCAGCCAAAAGCGTTCCCTATGCGCATCCAGTTTCTCCTTGGGATATGGTTTCAAATTGTACATATCCCCGCAAGGCACGTATTCGCCGCTGTTTCTTTCGTAAAAGCCCAGCATTCCCTTGCTCGCATCGTATCGATAGCACAGGTCTCTATCAGGAAAGCCTGCACGGAACGGGCACAGATACTGTGGTTGACCCGTCATCCACCAGCCAGTCTGCTGCCAACCACCCACTGTATCCGGATATTCGTCATCGAGACTACGCCAGTCCGCCAGTCTCTGATGCTCCAAATCGATCAGCCTCGAACGTGGACGAAGCGGTTTTGGAATCTGTACACGGGGAATGGCATCGATATGGTTCCAATTATCGGCTGGAATCAGATCATTCATATCATGACTATCCAACAAATAATCCGGATTTTTTTCGAAGCCCGGTCTGCAAAAGACAGCGTTCCTCCCAGAATCAACCATCCCCCTCCAATTAAATTCCATGACACCGATATTCGGAACCGATACATCTTGCAGACATGGGCGGTGACGATGGACGCGCCCTGCCAGCTGAATAATTGAGCGATATGAAGAGGATTCTACGACAGCCCAATCAAAATCATGGTCGCGCCCGATTTCTTCTACTGGAGTAGCCACCACCAAGAAAATACACCGCTTCATCTGGCCATGGTCCAAATGGCGGCGAAGGACAACATCTTGAAATGCCACCTTTGCGCCGCATTCTTGCTTGCGGCGCAAGACATGGTCAAGATACACTTCCTGCTCATGGCGAAGCAGCAAAACCTGGCGACTATGATAACACATAATGAAAACCGCTGTATCCTCCGGCCAATCAGCCGACAACAGGGAAAGTGTCATATTAACACATGGATCGATATTCGCAAATCGCATGAGACCAAAAGATACTTCCTTGCCCGTCTTCTCATCTACTACATGATGAGCGTCATGCAGTTGCAGGACGGCTTGCTTAGCTGCTGCAACATACAATTGCCATGATGTTTCTTTCGTTGTCTGCGGCTGGCAAGGAATCACGAACGCCTTCCGCTTTACGACCTGCATCTGTAAATTTTTGACGCGTTGCTCAACAAATTTCTCATGAGCAAGCCCGTACTGCTTTGACTGCTGCAGTGGTATCACAGCGGATGCAGAACGGAATTCATCGACCCAGACAGCGTTCATCGTCTTGGCGTGATTCGAGAATGCATTGTAGCTGCACAGGCCATCCTGGTAGGCTTGATACAGCCCTTGTGCCAAGTCCGGTGGAATCGTTGCAGAAGACAGGATGACATTGCGTCCGAGCATGCCCGCTAAATGGACAAGCCGGGCGACGGCTGTCAAATCTTCCGGCGAGAAATCATCGACTTCATCGATGACGAGATCCGATGACATCATACGAAGGAAGGGCAGCAAGCCTTTTCCGCCGCGCGTCACCTCTGTCGCACGGATAATCTGATCGATGGTTGCAACCAGTATGGGTTTGAACAGGAAAGCACCATTTTTCTTCGCCTGCGGATTCTTACGCCCATCCAGGTAAATATCCAGATACTTCAACTGCTCATGCGTGAAATTATCTTCAAAAGAAATCATGTCTTCCAGAAGTTCTTCTTCCCCAGAGCCGCCGATTTCGCAACGAGATGATTCTTTCCCCGGATCCGCATCATCCACTTTCTGTTTCTGGTGATACAGTTCTGCAATGGCCTGAGACCCAATGATTACGGCCAATTCATCTTTCGTCAAATGCATACGTTCCCGATATTCACTACCCGTCTGGAGTGTCAACGAGCGCAGCCCCAGAGCTAACGTATATCGCATGGTCTTGCCATCTGGTGACAAGGCCTGCATCAATTTGGCATTGGCAGTGGTCTTGCCGCAGCCTGTACTTGCCATATTCAAGATAAACCAAGCTTGTTCCATCCCATCCTGTTTGGTCGATTGGATTTTGCGGACTGCCTTGTCCTGCCACTGATAGGGTGCCTTCGCAGGTGTGAAGCGCACGGTATCAGCCACATCCATCTCACTGGCAAAGAGTGGCAGCTGGTGCGCGATATTGACAGCTTGCGCAGCCACCCGAATCAAATGAGAGGATAGTTTATCACAGAGCTTATCTCCATCCGTATTGGCATATAAAACCTTCTTCTGCTCATCGACCGGTACATCTGTCTGACACTTCTGGGAAGAAACGAAATGATCTGCCAGCATCAAGGCTTCCCGCGCATATAAAAGAAGTGGACGCAGAGCTGAGTTCGCTTCCGAGCATAGCTGCTGCAACTGTGCTTTTTCCCGAAGCAGCCGTGTCAGCCACTTTTTGACCGCTTTATTCCAATCATCATCATCCAGCAAGAACCCTTTCGAAAAGGAAAAACAGGGATTTCTCTTTTCTGGAACGACGCCTTCATACCCCCATCCAGCTTTGACGGCCGAAAAAAGCCCTTCCAGCGACAGGGGCGGCTTCTCTGCACACATTTTACACTCCATATCATTCCGCGTCACGGGCATACAGTGATGGGACAGGATGAGCCAAGCGATTATACGCATGATGGGCGGCATACTCGGCAATGAATGTGCCTGTTCGCCCTGTTTCTTCATCTCATTCTTCAAGGTCGTCTTTTTCAGCTTTCCCTCCAAAAAAAGGCGTATCCAGGCATCATCATTCTGCGTGTCTCCACTGATATTTGCTATAGCTGCTAACAATTGACAAGAAACCCACTCATGACGATACGGGTCTTTCTCCATCGATGACGACCGCAGTTTTTGCTGGAAGTGATCCGAGGCTTTGCCCCAATCGTGAAAAAGTGCTGCCACAGATACCAGTGCTTTGAGCACAGACAAATACGGCCAACCGCCTTCCCATTCCTTGTGCAGGATATTTTTTCGCGTTGTATTGACAGGCACCATTCCATCTTCATTGAATTTATCGCGGTTCCCTACTACCCAGAGAAGCTGGCTGCGATTGCGCGAACGAATCCAGCGGCAAGACACTGCCGTACTTTTCGTCGCACTCCGGCGCAAGAGCGTCCTGACTTCCTGTACGCCTTCCTGGGTCATAATGGTCTGCCACGTATCATTGCCGATGCGGTCTGCAAATTGATCCAATATACGGCGAACCGTCAACAAGGCTTTCTTTTCACTGCGGCTAGTAAACAGTACCATCATGATACAGGTCCCTCCTTTCCCCACAGCTGACTTACGCGCTTCACTTCGTCAAACAAAAAGTCAAGAACCTTGTGTTCCGTGAATTTCTGCAGGCAATACGAACGAAATTCCTGATCTCGAAGATCATCTTCGGCGCAGATGAATGCGCCCGGCAGGACAATGGCATCTTTTACTAGATCTGCAACATCGAAGACCAAGGCACCGCGCCGCGTCTTCCCGTGCATGACGGCAAAACCATGAGGTATCCCCAATACCCAGAGAGTAACTGCAGCCAGGCCATAGGCCAGGTAATTGCCGTGATTCAGGAAGATATTGGCCTTATCTCCCGCAGGAGCATCATGAAGGCGAACAAAATCTGGCATATCAACGTGTTCGCTCGCATATTTATAAAGCGTTTTCGTAAAGATGGCCTCACCTGCCAGCAATTGCTTGATATCCACGGCTTGCCGGATGACCCGTTGGAAACGATGCATAGCCGACTGAATCTCATCGTCATCTGCATAGAAGCCCCAACTCTGCAAGTCTCGATCTTTCTGCCAGACCTGCTCGATGAATTGGCATCTCTTCAGCTGGAATTCTTTTGCCGCTGCCAACCGCCTGTCTTCCTGAAACCAAAAAGAAAGCCATCCCTGCACATATTCCGTTGGCCGGTATTCGCTCTGAGGACTGAGCCATTCAATTTCGACACCAGAGAGCAATGGGGTCCCACCATTACCGCAAAATCCGACCATGACGCCAGCCATAGACAGCATCCGCATGGCGGCCTGCGTGATGGATGTACCTGTTCCCAACAGCAGCACCGTCGTATTGGCAATCGGTATATTCCAATACTGATTTTCTCTCTTGCCTTCCGTCAAATAAAGCACGCGCCCATCTTTCTGCATTACTCGGCACTTTTCCAGGTAATAGATATTCGCTCTCTTGGAATGTAGAATAACTTTTAAATTGGATGCTTCAATTCCCGACTTTGTCATGGCATCACCCTCACAAGATAAGTTTATGCAATATATCATGAATATTTACATTATATCACAAATATTCGCCATCTATAGGCCCTGTTGCGTTATCCCGAAATGACTCTCAAGCTCAGCCCTTCAATTTCAGTCCGTCATGGAAGGCTTTGCCTACGACGGGACCGATCAGGCGATAGGTCATGGTAGCGATATCGAAGATGATAGGCTGCAGTTTGTCGTAGTCGATTTTGCCGTCCGTCAGGACCGATTCGTCAGCCTGCTGGGCTATGATTTTGCCTACGAGGATGCCTGTATTATCATCATAGCTGGTACATTCACATTCCAAAGTGACCGGAAATTCTTCGATAATTGGGGCATTGACGTGATGGCTCTTGTGGACATGGCAGCCGGCCTTTTCGATTTTGTTCACCTTGTTCCCCGTTTCTACGCCAAAGTAATCGGCAATGTCGACGGTATCCTTGGTGGCAAAGGCGACAGTAAAAGCCTTGGTGTGCTTGATGTTGTCCGTCGTCTTGTGTTTGGCCAAAAAGAGCGTGATTTCGCCGTAATCCGACTGGGCTCCCCAGGCAGCATTCATGGCATTAGGAACACCTTTTTCATCGTACGTCCCGATGATAAACACACCTTCCGGCGCAATGCACGCTTTTTTCCCTTCAAATTCTACACTCATGGAAAATCCCTCCTTATCATAGTCCTCTTTTTATTATACATCATCTTCCAAACTTTGTAGTTCAAAAGACTGGATGCTCTCAGCTTTTCTAAAATATAAAAATCACCTGTCTCAAAGATCCGAATCAGACCGTTGGAACAGGTGATTTTTTCTTATCGTTAGACTTGTTCGGCGTATTCAGGGAAGGCGATGGAGTTTTCCTTGAAGATATGGATGAAGATGTCATCAAAGAGCTGTTCCATGACAACATACGTGTGGCGGAAGGTCGGGCAAGCATCTGCTGGCGGCGTGAAGTTATCCGTCAGTTCCTGGATTTCTTTGATGACGTCGCCGGCACCGGTGTGCTCCGTTTCCAGGTCCTGGATAAGTGACAGCGTCTGGCTGTCCGGATGCGGATGCTGGCGCATCAACGGGAACACGAGCTGTTCTTCCTTGGCAAAATGTTCTTCCAGTTCTGCTTTCAGGCCGGCATAGAGATGATGGAGGCGCGTGAGCATTTTACCATGATGCGGATAATGGACGATGAGAATCTTGTTGAGGAGTTCTTCTGTTTCAGCCATGAGTCTGCGGTCTGTCACGTGATGCGTCGCTTCCAAATCGTCAAGCATCTCCGTGACTTTAAGCGTCTTGAACGTTTCGATATCATCATGGACGTCCCGCTGCGTCGCCTTTTTGGCAGCTGCCTGATTGAGTTCGGCCAGGAATTTATCCACGTCCAGACCCTTTTCACGGACAGCCATGGCAATAGGATCATGTCCGCCGCAGCAGTAATCAAGATGTAATCCATTCAGGAATCCAATCGTATTCGGATGAGCTTTTACAACGTCAGCTAAAGTCATGTCTTTCGTAATCATAGTATCGCTTCCTTTTCTCGCATAATCTATTTTCATGCGTTGGTTTCTTGGAACATCTTGAGTATAACAGATAGCGGCAAGGTCATCCGTCGTATTTGCAACATAGAAATATTCTTATATGGCCGTTTTTTTGCAATCTGCGTTCTTTTCCATCACCAGTATGCGATTTCATAGAGGACGCCCAAAGCCTTTCTGCCCCGTGTGAATCCTATGCACAGCCGAAATTTATGACGAACGGCGCGCGGAACGCCGCATTTGAGTCCGAAAAAAGCGCTGTCGCATGAAGACAGCGCTTTTTGAGTTTGAAGTTATAATAACGCCGTTACTTCCAATTCCGGATGTGCTAAATACCGCCTTTTTATCCTGGTCACAGGCTTCTCATGCTGTCTCTTCGCATCCGCAATCGCTCTTCCCCCTGTTCGTCTGCCCCCTGTTTGAGCATCGCCAGTATCTTCTCTTTGTCCTCCGGAAGATGTCCATATACCGGCATCATGTTGGAGACATTCGTCGCATCCAGCAGAGTGTGGATATCAAGCATCTTCACAAAGGTATACAGTTCCTGTATCTTCTCTGTCTCTGTAGCCTCTACGAACTCACCTCTTCTTACTTCCTCCATAAGCGGTGTGTCAGGGAAGATCGAGAGCCCGGAAGCCAGTACTCTGACGGGCGACAGATGGTTCAACACTTCTGCCGTTTTAATGGCATGCCCCATACCATAATCATGGCCTCCCAGTCCGTA
>ULXQ01000399.1_pt1 | contig 22803 bp, 17 predicted proteins | sample 1961481 | NCBI WGS metagenome assembly ULXQ01 (sample SAMEA4835843, study PRJEB28245) | human gut metagenome | biome: gut microbiome; material: fecal sample | place: Denmark | collected 2008 | reverse complement strand
CCGGGCCGGCCGCAGTCCCTGGCCGCGCAGGGCCGTCAGGATAGAGACGATCTTGAGCAGGGAGCGGGAAATGAAATAATCCCGGTCGCTGCCGGGATTATATATTTCTTCGCGGACTGCCCATTCAGGGAGCTTCATGGACAAGCCCCCTTAATGCTGAGCCGGCGTATCGAAAGTCGGCCGGGACGGCAGGAGGGACGCGATGATCTTAAAGATGATGATGAGCAAGGCCGTGCCGACGATGGCCGAAATGATGTAGCCGGCGGCGTCGGGCAGGCCGGCAATGGCGTAGTCCGGCATGAGGACATCGAAGGAAAAGCCGTTTTCCATGCCTGCCGGCGTATACCCCAGGGCAGAACCGAAGAAGTCCGTGTCTGCCAGTTCTTCCGCATCCCATTCACCCCAGGCCGTACCGGCAGCCAGTAAGCCGAGGGGCGTGGCGACGATGAGGGCGGCCAGGAGACCGAAGAGGGACTTATTGGACGAAGCCGGGGCGGCCAGCTGGAACAGGTCCGGCGACGTCTTGCGAAGATAAGCCAGGACGCCCGTCGTGAAGACGACTTCTGCCAGGCCGAACAAGGTGAGGTGGCCGATCATCATGGCCGGAAGGGAAATCCACAGGGGATACGGGCAGTACAGGGCCTGACCGGCAGCATCGGTGAACAGCAGGGGCTGGATGCCAAATTCCACGGCGGCACAGAAGGCAGCTGCGTTGATGCCAACATAAGCGCCGATGCCGGCGGCGACCGTATCCGATGAGATGACCTTCTTCAGGCCGTGATAGATGAAATATCCCGTAAAGGGCAGGACGAAAGCCATGTTGAAGCAGTTGGCGCCGAAAGCCAGGATGCCGCCGTCACCGAAGAACAGGGCCTGGATGAGCAGAGCCACGCTGACGGCCAGACAGGCCGCGTACGGCCCGAAGAGGATGGCAATGAGCGTACCGCCGACGGCATGTCCCGTCGTACCGCCGGGCAGGGGGATATTGAACATCATGGCCAGGAAGGAAAAGGCCGCAGCAATGCCGAGGAGGGGCAGCTTTTCACGGGGCACCGTTTCCTTGACCTTGCGGATGGACAGCAGCCAGATAGGGACCATGACGGCGCCGAGGACACCGCACGTCGAAGGGCTCAGGTAATTTTCAGGTATATGCATAATGAAACCTCTTTTCCTTAGAAATTTAACTATATTACTATTTTACTAAAAAAGCCCGGCCAATATAAGCCCATAGGGGGGATAAAAAATAGGCCTTTACCTGACGCTCTGGCAGATACTCGATGGCGCTATCCATGCTATGGTATAATATAAAATAAATCTATATTAGAAAGAGAGTATAAATGATGATTGATTTTCATGAAATTCTGGACCGCATGAATCAAAACCAGCGGATCAACTTCGATAAAGTATTCCAGCGCATGGCCCGCCGTTGGCGGCAGGAAGGCGTCAAGCCGCGGGTCCTGCTCCATTCCTGCTGCGGCCCGTGCAGTACGGCCGTCCTGGATAGGTTGACCGGCGTGGCTGATGTGACGGTCTACTATTTCAACCCCAATATCCATCCGGAAGCCGAATACCGGCGGCGGGAACTCGTCCAGAAACAGTTTATCGAAGCCTATAACAAAGAGACTGGCCACGACGTCCATTTCCTGGCCGCGCCCTATGAACCGGAGACGTACTTTGAAGCCGTCAAGGGCCTGGAAGACGAACCGGAAGGCGGCGCCCGCTGCCGCGTCTGCTTCGTCCAGCGCATGAAGGCGACAGCTGAAAAGATGCAGGAACTGGGCTATGACTATTTCACGACGACCCTGACCGTCAGCCCCCATAAGAACTCGCAGGTCATCAACGAAGTCGGCCGGGATATCGAAGACCAGTACGGCTACGCCTACTTGCCGACGGACTTCAAGAAAAACAACGGCTTCCTCACATCGACGAAAATGACCGAAGCCTACCACCTCTACCGCCAGCCCTACTGCGGCTGCATCTTCGGCGCCCGCGACCAGGGCCTGGACCTGGAAAAAATCCGCCAAGATGCGGAAGCCTTTCTGGAAGACAATAAGTAGGGGACCGCAGTTCGCAGGCCGCAAAAAAACACGGTCTACGGCCTTGTGCGTAGTATGCGTAGGGGCTCGCACGTGGCGAGCCCGCTGTGAGATTCGACCACAGTCCATCCGAGTATAATGGCAGGCTTTTACGAGCCACGAGCCACAAACCACGAGTCACTGCCTTTCCTCGGACTCAGATGCGGCGTTTCGCCGCGACAGACTCATCAAAAAAATCACAGAAAAATTTTCTTTATTTTGTATATATAATTGCAAATAATTATATTAAAAATATATTAAAAAAGTTAATATAAAGTACAAGACGACGACTTGGCAACAACTTACGAATGTCTATATACTGCTTTATTTTGCGACTTTATATGCTATAATAAAATAACAGTTTTGTTACAGATATGCTTTTTATTAGTTATATAAAATGCATATAATAACGGAAAAGGAGATGCTTTTTATGAATCGAACGTATAAGGTCATTTGGAGTAAAGCCAGACATTGCTATGTCGTCGTATCGGAATTAACGAAAAGCCAACACAAATCGTCCAGTAAGAGTGAACTTATAAGCACAAATATACACCAGAAGAGGTATTTTGGTAAGGCGGCCGTAGCTGCCATCGTCGCCGGACTGCTGACTTTCGGTGGAGTGGCTTATTCGCCGGTATTGGCTGCGGATAATACGGCAGGAAGTGGTGATGGCGTTGCTATTGGGACAAACAGCAACGCACCTAAAAAAGAAAATGTAGCCATTGGCAAAGGGGCGACTATCAAATATTCAAATGGCGAAAGCAAGTCAACTGGTGATGTAGCAGTCGGTAGCGGCGCTGTCATTGACAACTATGCCAGTCAGGGCGGCAGCATTGCCATTGGGAATAATGTGTCCATTGAGAATATGGCCGGACAACAGGAAAAAGCGTTTGGTTTTGGACAGACTACATATACTCCTAAATATGATCCCGACTATTGGTGGGGATTGGTTCCTGTGGCACAAATTCCCGATGACCCAACCAGAGTTCCTGGATCAATCGCTATTGGTCAGAACTCATATGCCCGCACAGGTGGTTTAACCATTGGCATTCATAATTATCAAGGTAAGTTAGGCGATGTAACGATTAATACATCTAACGAAAAGGATGTAAATGTAAAGTCAAAAAATGTTTTTGAAACGACTCTGGGAACTAACAGTTTTAATGCAGGTGCATTTTCCACAGTTATGGGGGCATATTCCATTGCTTCGGGAAATTATGAAGGCGGTAATGATACATCTGCTGCAACCAAGAACTTTGGTGCTACCATTACCGGATCTCTGAACAGTATTGAATCGGCTACTTTTTCCAGTCCATATTCTGGAATTGCTAACAGTATCGTAGGCACCGCCAACAGAGCTTCTAACTCCAATGGTTCTCTGATTTTTGGGGCGGGTAATGAAATTCAAAATTCTATCACTGATATTTCTTCTGCGCCTTCAAGTGGGGGAGACTCAGCACAGGCTTTGCAGAATAATTTGATGAAGGCAGTGCAGGACAGCGAAAGCGGTGGAGCTACGCTTGCCATTGGTGGTGGAAATAAAGCGAATTATACCCAAAAAACATCTATTATTGGTGTGAATAATACAGTAGTAGGAGAAAAGAGCAGTATTAGCTCCTATAATTCTATTAATGGTTTTAAAAATACGGTAACAAATGCCAGCCATGTAAAGGTGCTGGGACAGGGTGTCACGATCAATAAGGGGGCTGATTCCAATACGGTCATCGGCGATTATCGCGCCGTAGCAGAAGACCAGACCCATAACGTGATTATCGGCAATGCCGACGAAACGGCGCCCATCACAACAGAGAAAAAAGACACAGTCATCCTCGGTCATAATGCTAATGCCACTATCGATGGCGGTGTAGCCATCGGTGCCGGTTCCGTAGCTGTTATCGATAAGGGTGCAGATGGTTATGACCCGGCAAATGGTGACCATCAGACTGATACCACTGGCACCTGGAAATCAAAGGCGGCTGCTGTTTCCGTCGGTGATGCTTCTAAGAACCTTACTCGTCAGATTACTAACGTCGCAGCCGGTAAGGAAGATACCGATGCGGTTAACGTAGCTCAGCTGAAAAGTGCCCAGATTCATTATTATAGTATGAATCCAAAAAGTGGTGCTGTTACAGGTACTGATAGTAATTATAACAATAATGGAGCTACAGGGGATGATGCTATTGCTATCGGACCCTTTGCTTCAGCCCGGGGAACTCATTCATTAGCGTTAGGATATAGTGCTAAAACAACCCATTCCGATGTTTTAGATGAAAATCATAAAATGGATGATAACACGGCGGTTGGTTATAATAGCCAGTCTGGTTATCGTTCGACCGCCCTGGGCTATAATAGCAAGGCAACAGGGCGGTATGCTGTTGCACTAGGTACCGATGCCCTGGCCAATCAAGATAACAGTACGGCTATTGGCATGAATGCACAGGCTGAAGGAACGCAGGCAACCGCACTGGGTTCGCTCGCCAGGGCTAGTGGGGAATCGGCTACTGCCGTAGGTGAAGGTGCAGAAGCTTTGGCCAATTACTCGTCAGCTGTTGGATTAGGAGCTATCGCACAGGTGCGTCTAAGGGAACGGCATTGGGATATCAGGCAAAGGTTTTGGCCGGTGCAGAAAATAGTATGGCCTTAGGTGCAAGCAGTCAGGTAAGTGGAGCAAACAGTATGGCTATAGGTATGAATGCACAGGTTTCCGGTGCAAAATCTGTTGCCATTGGGAAAGATGCAAAGGTTTCAGTAGAAAATTCCGTTGCCCTGGGCCAAGGTTCGGAAGCTTCGGGAAACTTGAATGATTACAATGTCATGTCTCTTACGATTCCGAATCTTAACAGCAACTATAGTGTAAGCGGCGGGTGGCCAAGCGGAATCGTTAGTGTAGGTAATGATAAAGTGGTACGGACTATTACGAACGTAGCCGCCGGACGTGTTACGCCTACGAGTACGGATGCCGTCAATGGGAGCGAACTTTATGCCGTAGCTATAGAGGCTGCCAAGCATGCGACTGTCAAAGCGGCTGCAAACAGTCGTATTACAGTAGATAACACAGGCGTTAACAAAGGAAAGGGTATCGAATATACGATTGGCTTAAATACGGACGGATTGGCTAAAAGTACGGATGGTTTAACATTTGCTGGTGATGACGGAAAGTCAGATAATAGCAAAGTCATATCGAGAAAGTTGAATGAGCAACTTAATATTGTCGGAGGAGCGACCGAAACTGTTGACGCTGCTAACATTGGTGTTGTAAGAAAAGATGATGATACCTTGAATATTCGTCTTGCAAAAGACATTACAGGTCTCAACAGTCTGCAAGCCACAACTGTTACTTCTGGTAATGTGACTGTAGACGGTCAGCATAATGTGATTACAGGTTTGTCTAATACGACCTGGGATAAAACGAAAGATTATTCTCAGTCTACAAAGGCTGCTACGGAAGCTCAGCTCCACGAAGCGATGACACAGGCCACAGCCGATGCCAATGATACACATATCACGGCTGGAGATTATGCCGTTGGTACTATTACAGACAAGGATGGCCAGTCAGTGCAGGGCGTATCGATAGACGTTGTAGATAAGACGGGAAAAGTTGGTACCGTCCGGATTACGGATGTAGCCAAAGCCAGTGATGTAGGCAATGTAACGGATTTGAATGCAGATATTAAAAATGCTGAAGGTAAAACGACCGTAGTAGATGCTGTCAATCATGTAGATAACAAAGTGGGGAATCTTGACTACAGCAGCACGAAGTACGTTAAAAAAGGTGAAGACGTCACGACTTCCATTGGAAAACTTGACGAAGCCATTAAATATGCGTCAGAAGCTGCAGGCAAGCATACTATTGTATCAACGGAAGATGCTAATCTTTCTGTTGAAAATATTGCCAAAGAGGGAGAAGCAGCGAATTATCAGATTTCCCTGAATAAAGATCTGAATGTCGATTCAGTTACAGCAGCTAATAAGATTACAACAAAAGACCTCGAAGTGACAGGTTCCGCTGCCATTGGCAAGGTCACCATCAACAAGGATGACAAAGGCACGATTGGTGGATTGACTAACAAGACCTGGGACGCCAAGAACATTACGTCCGGTCAGGCTGCTACGGAAGACCAGTTGCAAGCTGCGACCAAGAACGCCGTCAACTATGACGGTGACGACAGCAAGACCGTTACGCTGCGGGAAGACACGACCATCCAGAATGTAGCCAACACCACGATTGAGGAAGGCTCTAAGAACGCCGTCAATGCCGGGACCGTCTACAAGGAAACGAGAGTCGAAAAGGACGGAATCTTCATCAGACAGGCTAACACAGCTGGCCAAAACATAACGGCTTTGGATCATCAGGTCGCTGCCAACACGGAATCCATTTACCACATCAACAACCGCGTTTCTGACCTCGATAACCGCGTCAACAAGGTCGGTGCTGGTGCGGCTGCTTTGGCAGCGCTTCATCCATTGGACTTCGACCCTAATGATAAGTGGGATTTCGCCGTTGGTTACGGCAATTACCGCAATGCCAACAGTGTCGCTTTGGGTGCCTTCTATCGTCCCAATGAAGATACCATGTTCAGTCTGGGTACGAATTTCGGCAACGGGGAAAATATGTTTAACGCCGGCTTGAGCTTCAAGATTGGTCAAGGTGGCAGCGGCATCACGACGTCGAAGACGGCCATGGCTAAGAAGATTGAAAGCCTGGAAAATACGGTGGATCAGCAGGATAAGAAGATTGCCGAACTGGAAGCTCTGGTCAAGGAACAGGGAGAAATGATCCGTCAGTACGTCGGCAAGAAATAGAGGGGTATCATGGCACAGACAACGATTTGTATTCGCGTCGACGCGGATCTGAAAAAAGACTTTGAGAAATTTTGTGACTCCATCGGCATGAGCATGTCGACGGCAATCAACATTTTCATCAAGAAATCCGTCGGGGAACAACGGATCCCCTTCGAGATTACGGCTAGAAGCAATATAAAGAAAGCGTAAAGTAAAAACGGCGCTGTCGCTTAAAGCCATCCGCCAACAACTAACTGCTAGCCACTAACAACTTTAACGGGCTTGTCGTCGTGCGACAAGCCCGTTTTTTATTTTTGTATTACGACCGTGTACCACTCGTCATAAATTCCGGCTATGCCCAGGATTCACGCGGCCTTTTTGGCCCGTCAGGTGCCGAACAGCGAGAGGTGCAGGACGGCTGCCAAAACGGACAGCCGTGGCTGGACGCCCTTTGGCCGTCCCCTACGAATGCGGCCTGCGGGGCCCTCAACTCTAAAATTCGATGAACGACTTTTCGCCCGGCCGATAGGCACTAATCTACATTAACGGTTCCTTAAATATTCGGGAATTCGATTAAAGGACGATTAGAATTTCTGGCGGGCCCTGTTTGGTAGTGTATGATAGAATCAGAAGCCGTTCTATTGCGGAGCGGAAATGATTATTATACAATAAAAGTGAATCTGGAGGTGTGACATCATGTCCGATTCGGCACAACAGGCCAAAGCGCAAAAGAAAGCGTATGACGAGGCGTGCAAGCGGGTCCTTTCGGAACGGGAAATCATGGCCCATATCCTCAAGTCCTGCACGGAAGAATTTAAGGATTGTAGTTTGCTGGATATTGCGTGGCGCTATATCCAGGGCGAACCGAGTATCAGCCGCATTGCCGTGGAACCGGAAACCATTTCACCACGCATCGAAAGTGAGCAGACGGAAGACAAATCTGGAGCGGAAGGAACGGTGTATTACGACATCCGGTTCCATGCCGTAGCTCCCGTGGATGGGAAAATGATTCAACTCATCATTAATCTGGAAGCGCAGAACGATTTTAACCCGGGCTATCCGCTGCTAAAGCGGGCCGTCTACTATTGCGGTCGCATGATTTCCAGTCAGTATGGCACGGTTTTCGTAAAATCCCATTATGAAAAAATTCAGAAGGTCTATTCCATCTGGATCTGCACGATGCCAACGAAAAAATGGGAGTACCATATTTCACGTTACCAACTGACTGAGAAACATCTAATCGGGCATACCCAGGCCGAGCGGAGTCATTACGATTTGATCAGTATCGTCTTGGTCTGTCTGGGAAGCAAAAGCCATAGGCAGTTAAAAGGTATTTTGCGGTTGCTAAACATGCTGCTCTTGGATAACATCAGTCCTCAAGAAAAGCAGAAAGTATTGGCGAAAGAATTTAACGTAACAATGACACCGCACTTAGAGAAAGGAGTGGCGACAATGTGTAACTTGAGCGAAGGTATTGAACGGCGCGGGGAACGGCGAGGAGAAAAACGCGGACGTAAACTGGGGGAAGAAGTAGGAGAAAAACGTGGTTGGGATTTAGGAAAACAAGACGACGTACTGGAAATGCTGAAAGATGGCGTACCTTTTGAAAAGATTGCTCAGTATACTAAGTTATCCTTAGAAGCTATTGCTGACATTGCCAAGCAAAATAAATTAACCTAATCCGCCAGAAGTCCTCCACCTCTTAGGTGGGGGATGAAGGCGGGTATGGCGAATTTACGTAAGTAATTGAGCCATACCATTGCTCTGTAGATAGTTCTGTAGTATAATCAGTCGTAGATGAGAAAGAATTGATTATACTAAGAAATTGGATAGTAATAACTATTCAGTATTCTTATTCTATTACCAGCTGGTTCTAGTGGTAAAATACCGCCGCAAAGTGTTTTCTGATCAGATGAGCCAATATGCAAAAGGTATATTTGTCCACATAGAAAAAAGATTTTCCGGAAGTCAGATGTAAGCTTTGAAAGGAAATGTTTTGGTCAAAAAGCTATTGCCTGCTGACAACAGGCGGCGCTCCCATAATACGAAAATACATAGAAAATCAAGGCAGGTGATTATAGTGAATAAGGCATACCGATACAGGCTCTATCCAACAACTGAACAAAAAATTATGTTTGCCAAGACTTTCGGCTGTGTCCGATTCATCTATAACAAGATGCTTGGAGACCGCCTTGATTACTATAAGGAAACCGGTAAGAAACTGAATAATACTCCTGCACAGTACAAGGAAGAATTCCCTTGGCTGAAAGAAGTCGACAGCCTTGCTCTTGCCAATGCACAGATGAACCTGAACAAAGCATACAATAACTTTTTTAGAAATCGAAAGCATTTTGGCAAGCCACGCTTCAAATCGAAAAAGACAGGTCATGCTTCGTATTCTACGAACAACCAACACGGTTCTGTAAGAATCGAGGGGAACAAGGTCAGGCTGCCAAAAATAGGTTTGGTGAAATTGTGCCTGCATCGTCCATTGATGGAAAACAGCACGATAAAGACTGTAACCATAAGCAAAACATCATCAGGAAAATATTACATCAGTATTTTGGTGGAGTACGAAAACCAAATACTCCCTATAATGCCGAAGAAATTTCTTGGACTTGATTTTGCCATGCACGGACTATATGTGGCTTCCGATGAAGAGGATGCGGACTATCCCCATTTCTTGAGGAAAGCCGAGAAAAGATTAGCCAAGGCACAAAGAAAACTTTCTAAGCGGCAAAACGGAAGTCATAACCGAGATAAACAAAGGTTACGGGTAGCTAAACTCCACGAAAAAATTGCCAATCAACGCCGCGATTTCCTGCACAAAAAAGCCCGCTACTTGGTAGACCACTATGATGCCATAGGTATTGAGGATATCAGCGTCAAAGCTATGGCGAAGCACAAGAAAGGTGGTAAGTTCAGTTTTGGTAAATCTGTAGCCGACAATGGCTGGAATATGTTCACAAACATGTTGGAATATAAGCTGGCTTGGCAAGGTAAACAGTTTATCAAGATAGACAAATGGTATCCTAGTAGTCAGCTATGCCATGTTTGCGGTTACCAGAACAATGAAACGAAAGATTTGTCTATACGAGAATGGGATTGCCCGAAATGTGGCAGTCATCATGACAGAGATAAGAACGCTGCTATAAATATTAGAGAGGAAGCTAGGCGCATATCCGCCGCCTAATGTAACGCATAGAGTACCGTGGGTCGCACGGAAACTTACGCCTGTGGAGAGAGTGTAAGTCGCCATAACTCTTCAGAGTCAGTGGTGCTGTTCTCGCTGAAGCAGGAAGCCCCCGCCTCTGTAGGCGAGGGTACGTTCACTTTAAGTATGTTTAGCCAATAGAGAAGGGGCTGTTGCGTGAAAGCATAGGCTATCATGCACAGCCCCTTTATAGTAAAAATATTATACGGATGAAAAGGAGATTTATGGAATAAGGGCAACCATTTTCAACAGACTGGGCAGCGTTGTGCTAAGGCTTTTGCATGGTGTGTGTCATCATTGGCGCAGGGGTCAGGCGGCGCCAGCAACACCAGAGGATAGCCAGCCAGACGGGCATGATGAGGACGGCTGTGAGCATGTCCGGCATCTGGGTCATCATGAGGACGATAAAGCAGAGGAAGGCCAGGCAGAAATAGTCCGCTGCCGGGTACCAGAGGGACGGGAATTTCGTCGTCTTGCCCGCCTTCCGGCAGTAGGCCTTGAATTTTAAGTGCGTCACGATGATGGTGATCCAGTTGACGATGGTCGCGCCGACCGTGAGGGACAGGAAATACATAAAGATTTTTCCCGGGAAGAAATAGGTCACGGCGACGACGAACAAGGTCAGGCCCGAGCAGAGGCAGAGCGTGTGGACCGGTACGCCCCGGGACGACAGCTTCTTGAACCATTGCGGCGCGTTGCCTTCTTCTGCCAGGCCGAAGGCGATGCGGGAATTGCCGTAAATGGCCGAGTTATAGACGGAAATGGCCGCAGCCAGGACGACGAAGTTGAGGAGATTGGCCGCTGCCGGGAAGCCGACGTTGGTGAAAATCTGGACGAAAGGACTGTTCTGGGTGCCAATCTGGTTCCACGGCCACAAAGTCATGATGACGACCATCGTGCCGATGTAAAAGACGAGGATACGCCAGATAATCTGGTTGATGGCCTTGGGCAGGGACCGTTCGGGATTTTCCGCTTCGCCTGCCGTGATGCCGATGAGTTCGACGCCGCCGAAGGAAAAGATGACTGTCACCATGGCCAGGCAGAAGCCCCAGATGCCCTTGGGCAGGATGCCGTCGTAGGCCCAGAGGTTGCTGAAATTCTGCGGGAACGGCCGGCTGTCCTGCAAGATGAGCCAGGCGCCGAGGGCAATCATGCCCAGGATAGCCGCCACCTTGATGAAGGACATCCAGAACTCCGTTTCGCCGTAGGCCCGGACATTGACCAGGTTGAGACAGGTGATGGCTATGAGGCAGACCAGGGCCGTTACCCATTGCGGCAGGTCCGGCAGCCAGTAATGGACGTAGATGCCGACGGCTGTCAATTCAGCCATGCTGATAATGACGTAAGAGAACCAGTAATTCCATCCCAGCATGAACCCCGGGAAGGGGCCCCAATATTTGTCGGCATAATAGCTGAAGGAGCCGGACACCGGTTCTTCGACGGCCATTTCCCCTAACATGCGCATGATGAGGAAAATGACGATGCCACAGATGAAATAGGCTGCGATGACTGACGGCCCGCCCAGGGAAATGGTCGACGCCGACCCGTAAAACAGCCCGGTACCAATAGCGCCGCCCAGGGCAATCATCTGGAGATGACGGTTTTTCAGGCCGCGCTGCATTTGTGATGCTTCTTTCACGATTAAGACCTCCTGACAAAAAAGACCGCACGAAAGTTTACACCCAAGGTGGTGTACCCCTTCGTGCGGTCGTTTTGCGATTACACTCTGTCTATTAGTATAGAACAAAAACAGCGCTTGTCAATCCAAGAAGATATAGCCGCCGAATATGGCCGGGCTGGCACAGTTCTGTCACAGCTGTGGCGGGATGCTATCTTTTTCGGCAGGGAGAAGCTATAATAAAATGGAAATAAAGAGCTATTCTCAGGAAAGAAGGCTGATTCTGGTTGCAAGATGTATGCAGGACTCTCGATTGTGTTATAATGGCAGAGGAGGCGGGAAAAATGGGCCCATTCGTCGATGCGGACGGAAACCGGTGCAGTATCGAACAGGTTGTGCGGAACCTCTTGAAAGAGGACGTGACCTATGAATTCATCGCACACGTTGCCCAATGCCCGCTGAAAACGGTAAAGGAAATTGCCGCGAAAGAAAAAAGCAATAGGGAGTGATTCATTTGAAAATCTTAGTTGTCATGGATGTCGATGCAAAACAGAAACAGTGGCTGGAAATGGCCGCTCCGGAGGCGGATTTTTGCTATTGTCCCGGTGATGGGAGTCAGGCCGGCAAGGCCTTGGAAGAAGCAGATGTCATCATTGGCAATATAGCTCCTGACCTGGTGAAAGAAGCGTCGCAGTTGAAGTGGCTCCAGCTCAACAGTGCCGGTGCCAATGAATACTGCCGGCCCGGTATCCTGCAGGCTGGCGTCACCTTGACCAATGCGACCGGTGCCTACGGCCTGGCGTTGTCGGAACACATGCTGGCCCAGACACTGGCGATGATGAAGAAACTCTATCGCTACTATGATAATCAGCATCAAGCCCTGTGGCGCGATGAAGGGCCGGTGACGTCTCTCTATGGCGCGACCGTCGTCGTCGTCGGATTCGGCAACATCGGCCGTAACTTCGGCCAGCGCGTCAAGGCCATGGGGGCCCACGTCATCGGCCTGCGCCGCCGTCAGGGAGCCGTACCGCCCGAAGCCGATGAAATGGGGGATATGGCCCATTTCAACGATTACCTGGCCCAGGCCGACATTGTCGCTTCGTGCCTGCCCGATACGCCGGAAACGTATCACCTCTATGATGCGGTGCGCTTTGGCGCTATGAAGAAAGGGGCGTACTTCGTCAACGTCGGCCGCGGGACCAACGTCGACCAGAAAGCCCTCCGCCATGCCGTCGTGTCCGGCCATCTGGCCGGCGCTGCTTTGGATGTGACCGACCCGGAACCGCTGCCGTCGTCAGATCCCTTGTGGAAGACGCCAGGCATCTACATTACGCCGCACATTTCCGGCGGCTATCACCTCCAGGCGACGCACGACTATATCGTCCGCATCGCCGCAGATAATCTCAAACGCTACCTGGCCGGTGATCCCTTGGAAAACATCGTCGACCTCATGACCGGGTATAAGGCGTAGGATAAACGGGGCCTCGCATGATGGAAAAAACATCGTGCGACAGCCCCATTTGTATATCGCCAACTGTTCGCGGCGGGCCATTAGGTCGCCCATACGAAACACTTAACCACTAACCACCGGCTTGACGAGGGTGCCGGTTTTCTGGCAGGTGACGCGGCCGCTGGTCGTGTCGGTCAGGGCGGCGGCGAAGGGGGCGGCTTCGTCCTGGGGGACTTCCATGGTGAAGGTCACGTCAGCGGCGAACTGGCGGTCCGTGATGGTGCCGCCGTGGTCGGGGACGAAGCGTTCCATCGTGCTGACCAGGGGGTAGGCGACAGTCGCCTTGAGGATCGTGAACGGCGTATAGACGGCGATATCCGCGACTTCCAGGCCCAGGGCGGCCGTATGGCTGTAAGCCCGGATGAGACCACTGGCACCGAGCTTGATGCCGCCAAAGTAACGGGTGACGACGATAGCCGTATTGGTCAGGCCCTGCTTCTTGAGGACTTCCAGGATGGGCCGTCCTGCCGTGCCGGCCGGTTCGCCGTCATCGCTGGACCGCTGGAAACGGCCGCCCGGTCCGACCTGGTAGGCCGAGCAGTTGTGGCGGGCATCCCAGTATTTCTTTTTCACTTCGTCGATGAAGGCAGATGCTTCATCTTCGGACTTCACTTCGCAGACCGTCGCGATGAAGCGGGACTTCTTGATGACATATTCAGCGTCAGCCCGGCCATAGACCGAGCGGATAAGAGATTCCATAACACATCGTCCTTTACTTTTTTTATCATCATACCATGGATTCGTGGCTCGTGGCTAGTGATTCGTGGCTCGTAGGGGCTGTCGCACGAAGGCTTCTGCATCCCCTAACCACTAACCCCTAAAAAAAGGGCTGTCGCATGTGCGACAGCCTCTTTTTGTGATGCTTTATTTTTTCTCATTGATATTCAATAAGGTTTTGATGGCTTCCTGCTTTTCCGGCGGTAAGGCGTGGATAGCCCGGATGATGAGGCTGTCGTCTTCGGTGATGGAAGCGCAGAAGTCACAGTTATTGCCGTGTTCTTCACTGCCTTTGCAGTACATACCCGGTCGGCCGACGAGGATACAGATGGGAATCTGGAAGAAGTCTGCCATCTTCAGCAATACGGAAATATCCGGCGAATAGAGGCCCGTTTCCCAAGAATAGACGGCCTGTTTGGACATGCCGAAGAGGGCACCGAAAGCCGTCTGGGTTAAGCCCTTTTTTTTGCGATAATACCTGATTTCTTGTCCTAAAGTCATGCGCGTTCACTCTTTCTGTATACAAAATCTCTGTTTTATGCAAGGTTTTTGGGATATAGTATCATGTACCGTGTACAACGTAATGTACTATACATTAGTCATTATAATATGGATAGCCAAAAGCGTCAACCGTATAAAACCGCATTTTTAAAACAAATAGATTTATGAAGCATGGGGGATGGAAACCTATTTATGGCCGAAAAAAGCGCGGATCAGGCGGACCAGGCTTTCCTCGTCAGCAGCGCCCATCAGTTCCCGGCAGGAATGCATCGCCGTAATGGGGATGCCGATATCCATGGTCCGCAGGGGGAGATTGGCCGAGAGCAGCGAGCCCAGGGTCGAGCCGCCGGGGATGTCCGACCGGTTCATGAATACCTGATAGGGAATTTCATTTTCCCGGCACAAGGCCTTGACGACGGCCACGGCTGTGGCATCGCCGGCATAGCGCTGGCTGCTGGCAATCTTCAGGGCGACGCCATGGCCCATGACGGGCTGGTTGGTGACGTCGCATTTTTCCGGCACGTTGGGATGGATGGCGTGGGCCACGTCGACGGAGAGCATGAAGGCCCGGCCCAGGTCGGCCGAGAAGTCGTCGTCGGTGAAGCCGAAGGCGTGGTAGATGCGGCGCAGGATGCCCGGCAGGATCTGGGAGTCCGCACCCTGTTTCGTCTGGCTGCCGACTTCTTCATTGTCGAAGAGGGCCGTCACGTTGAGGCCGTCGGCCCTATCTTCCTTGACCAGCCCCATCAGGCAGGCCAGGACCGACGTCAGGTTGTCCAGCCGCGGCGACGAGATAAATTCATCGTGCCAGCCCAGGGAGCAGCCCGTTTCACAGGGATAGACCGTCAGGTCATACGATAAGATGGCTTCCGGCAGGCAGTGACATTTTTCCGACAGGAAATCCAGGAAGAAGTGGTTCGTCAAGGCCTGGTCATCGAGGCCCATGACGGGCAGGAGGTCCTTCTGGGGATTGAGGGCGACGCCGTCGTTGGCCTGGCGGTTCATGTGGATGGCCAGGCGGGGGATGGTCAGGACGGGCCGGCCGATGTCGATGAGGCGGACTTCCGGCCGGAAGGCATCCTTACTTTGCAGGGCCACGGTACCTGCCAGGGACAAGGGGCGGTCGAGCCACGATTCGCGCAGCAGGCCGCCGTAGACTTCGGCGTTCAGCTTGAGATAGCCGTGCTGGCGCAGTTCCGGCCGGTATTTCAGGCGCAGACAGGGGAAATCCGTATGGGCCGCGCTGAGGCGCAGGTGACGGCGCACATCGGAACCCGTGCGGAAGGCGACCAGGCCCGAATCATAGAGGGGTACATAATAGGCGCTGTTCGGGGCCAGGTGCCAGGTTTTGGACAGGGCCAGGGCCTGGAAGCCGGCCTGATCGAGATAGGTCCGGCTGGCCTGGACCGTATGGTATGGCGACGGGCTGCGCTGGATAAATTTCAACAAATCTTGGGTATAGTCATAAGTCATGGGCGTCATCCTTTCTGACAGGATAAGTCTTTAATTTCAATAGTAGTTCTTATTATAACATATATACAAGAATCTATGGAATGATTGTTTTTTTGCGGTTCTCTCGCCAGCCATGGTATAATAAAAAGGATTTTATTTTTTTGAAGGGAAGCTTATGGATTTACACGTAATCTGTCAATTTTTAGGAAGAATCGCCTGGGCCCAGTCCGGCGTCATGACCCTGCCCCTGGTGATGGCCCTGGTCTTTGCCGAAGATAGCTGGCTGGCCTTTTTGGGCACGATGGGGACCTGTGCCCTGGCGGGCTGGGGATTTCTGCGTTACGGCCACGTGCGGACGAAAAAACTGACCATGCGCGAAGGCATCGCCATTACCGGCCTGGGCTGGCTCCTGGCGACCTTCTTGGGGATGCTGCCTTATTGCCTGGGCGGCTACCTGAACTATTTCGACGGCCTGTTCGAGAGCATCTCCGGCTTTACCGGGACCGGGGCGACGGTCATCCCCGATTTGGAGATCCTGCCGCAGAGCCTCCTTTTCTGGCGCAGCCTGACCCACTGGCTCGGCGGACTGGGTATCGTCGTCATCTTTATCGCCCTGCTGCCGGAAGCGGGCCAGTCGACGGTCTACATGTACAATGCCGAATCGACAGGGCCTACGCGGGAACGGGTCCTGCCCAGGCTCCATGACATGACCCAGGTCCTGTTTCGCATGTACATGGCCTTTACGGCGACGGCCTTCGTCATCTTCTTCCTCTGCGGCATGGACTTCCTCGGGGCTCTGAACCACGCCTTGTCGACGGTCTCGGCCGGCGGTTTTTCCACGTATAATGCCAGTGCGGCTCACTTCGAGAGCCCGGCCGTCGAAGCCTGGATGACCTTTTTCATGATCCTCACCGGCGGCAACTACGGCCTCTATTACCAAGCCTGGCAGAAAGGCGCGCACGTCCTCTGGCGCAATACGGAATTTAAGGCCTATTTGCTGATCATCGCTGTGGCGGCCGCCCTCATCGGTATCAATCTCATGGATGGCTTTGACGTATCGGCTGCTACGGCCTTGCGCTATTCGTCGTTCCAATCGGCGTCCATCGCGACGACGGGCTTCGTCTCGGCCGACTACGACCGCTGGCCATCCTTCTCCAAAGGCATCCTGCTCTTGCTCATGATCTCCGGCGGCTGTGCCGGATCAACAGCAGCAGGCCTCAAAGTCTCGCGCGTCGTCATTATGGTGCGCTACATCTGGCAGGCTGCCAAGGCCAAACTCCATCCGCGCCAGGTCGTCGCCCTGAACATGAACGGCCACCGCATCGGTGACGACACGGTCGTCCGCGTCGCCCAATTCTGCTTCCTCTACCTCATGTTCATCGCCCTCTGGGCCCTGCTGCTGACCTTCGACGGCATCGGTGCCTTCGACGCCATCGGCATCAGCGTCTCCACCATGGGCTGCATCGGACCGGCCTTCGGCATCACCGGCGCGACCTGTACCTATGCCGAACTCTCGGTCTTCTCCAAATCCATCCTCTGCCTGTCCATGCTCCTGGGACGACTGGAAATCTTCACCCTCCTGGTCATGCTGCGCAAGAGTTTCTGGAAATCCAGGAGCAGCTGGTAAATGAGAGAATGATTAAATTTTGCCAAATTCGATTAAAGGACGATTAAATTTTCCAAGAAGACCTGAAAAATGGGGCATACTATACATATATAATCATATGTATAGGAGTGATAAGCATGAAGAAAATGGTAGTCCTGGCTTTGGTCTTATTGGGGGTAGCCCTGTTCCAGTTTGCCCCTGTCTTTGAGTCCCTTGTTAGCGAGCCGCCGCCGGCTGTGGAAGAACCGCTGCCGGAAAAAGCCTTTGTCTATGTCACGGGGGCTGTCAAGAATCCCGGGCTCTACGCCTTGGAAACGGGAAAAACGGCCGGTGAAGCCGTAGAAGCAGCTGGCGGCATGATCGCCTATGCCGATACGAGAGCCGTCAATTTAGCGGACCGGGCTGACGACGGTGCCCATATCCACGTGCCCTATGATTTCCAGGGGATTCCCGAAAATCCGGCAGAAGCCGGCAAGGTATCTCTGAACCGGGCCGATGAAAAGGCCCTTATGGCGCTGCCTGGCATCGGACCGGCTATGGCGGCCAACATCATCGCTTATCGTCAGGAACATGGCTCTTTTGGCAGTATCGAAGAGCTGCAGAAAGTCAAAGGGATCGGCCCGGCGAAGTTTGCCAAGCTGAAAGACCAGGTGTGCTTATGATGGGACATAGACATAACATTAAACCTGAATGGGTCAGCTTGTCCCTGGTCCTGGCCTTGGCGACAGGGATGATCTTGGCCGATGCGTTCACTTTGCCCCTGATTCTTTGGCTTTTTATCTTTTGGCTGGCCCTGTCGGGAATCTTCTTTTTCCGGTCCCGAAGCCGTGTCGTCCTATCCGTCTGTCTGTTTCTGGTTGCTTTGGTCTTGGGGGTGGGGCGTCTCCAGCTGGAAGCGAATCGTTATGAAGCCCTGCCGCATCAGGCTGTCGGGGCCAAGTTGACCGTAGAAGGGACGCTGCAAGAGCGGCGCAGTACTTATGCTACGGAGAAGGGCCTTGTCGGAAGGTATGTCATGCAAGTCCGGCGCTATGCCTATGCCGGAGAAGAGGACGTACAGCCGGGAAGTGGTTGTGCCTACGTGACTTTGCCTGAGCCGCAGGTCCTGGGCAGTACAGTCGTCGTCACGGGCGACAGCCGGCCTTTGACATATTATAAGAACGACGGCATGTATGATGCATTCCATCGCGACCGGGAAAAGGCGATTTGGCTGCGTTTATTTGCCGATGATGGGAAAAAGGTGTCCGTGACGGCTCCACCGGGTCGCTGGGACTCTTTTTTGCAGGCCTTGCGCCAGGCACTGACCGGGCGGTATGAGGCTGTCCTCGGCGAATCCTATGCGCCTGTGCTTGCTAGTCTGCTCTTCGGCGGTCATTACGATGAATTGCCGCCAGGCCTGCTGGAATCGTTCAGCACGACCGGACTGATTCACATCCTCTCCGTGTCCGGGTCCCATGTGGCATTGTTGCTGGCTGTCATCCAGCTCATGGGCCGCGCCCTGGGATTGCGCCCGCGCGGTTTGTGCCTGGTTTCTGTGAGTTTTTTGTTCCTGTACGGAGCGCTTTCGGATTTTTCGTCGCCTGTCGTCCGGGCTTCTCTCATGGGTGCCGCTAGTGCCTTGAGCCTGACTGTGCGGCGCGAGTATTTGGCCGGTCATGCCCTGGCTTTGGCCATGGCGGCTATGCTGATTTACAGTCCCTATCTGGTCTTTGATTTGAGTTTTCGCCTTTCCTGCGGGGCCTCGGCCGGCATCATCCTCTTTCAGCGTCCTGTCAGTGCCTGGTTTTCGGCACTGCCTGATTTTTTGCGGGATTGCCTGACAGTCTGCGTGGCGGCGCAGATCTTAGTCGTGCCCCTCTTGTTTTCGGCTTTCTTTTCCTTTCCCGTCTATTCACTGGTTGCCAATATTCTGGTAGCCCCGGCCTTGGACCTGGTCATGGTCCTGGGTCTGTTGGCATCGGTCCTGTCCCTCTTGTGGGGCGTCGGTGCCGATATGGTGTTGTGGCTCATCAAGCCCTTGTTGGCTCTGGCTTTGAAGGGCAACGCCTTCATCGCAGCCCTGCCGGGGAGCCGCTTCTGGGGCGGGCAGCCGTCGGTCTTGGCTGTGCTGGCCTGGTATCTGGTCGTAGCTTTTGGCTTTTGTCCGGCTTTTCGCAGGCGCATCGGTCCCGGGCTGGCCCTTTGTCTGGCAGCGGCATGGTTCCTGCGGCCGTCTGGGCCCGAAGTCTTAGTCCTCGATGCCGGACGGGACCAGGTGACTGCTGTCATTTATGAAGATAAATCGGCCGATATATGGTATAATAAGTCGAGATTCGCCAACCCCGACCAGGCAACTGTCGTCGTGACGCCGGCTTTGCGGGCTCAGGGTGTCTTTCGTCTTCGCCAATGTCGTGTCGATGGCGACGGGGCAGGCTATACGCTAGCCTTGCTGCGGCGCCATTTTGATTTCCTGCCGGAGCAAGGGGCGGAGGACGTGCCTTTTCGCTGTCTGCCGTCAGCGTCGTCGGCTTTTCCCGACGGGCCGTTGTGTCTGGAATTTCGGTCCCTGGCGGGCTGGAATGGCCGGGATTTCCCCGTATCGGCCATGGCGACCATTGTCTATGCTTCGCGCCGCGGCGATGAGGCCTTGACGGAATGGGGCGAAACGGCGGCATTTCATGGAAGGCCCTGTTATACTCCGAGCCGGGACGGTCAGATCCGGCTGTATCGCTGGCGGGGACAGTGGCAGGTAGCTACTTTTGATGAGGAACAATCATGGAATATAAGAAACATATAATGATTATTTATGGGACAGAACCTTATGTCATGGAAGACGGGCGCCGGCGTTTCCTGGCGGCTGCTAATAAGCGGGCCGGCGGCGAGGCCGAGGTCCAGTCTTTCCAGAAGGATGCTGTAGCGGCGACAGTCGTCGAATCCTTCCAGGGGGCGAGTCTCTTTAGCAGTGGGACAGTCACGATTTGGTATGACTGTCCCTTTCTGCCGCTCAAGCGCGGCGGCCGGTCGCGGAGTAAGCTCACCAAGGAAGAGCAGTGGTTCCTGGATGAAGCCCGGCGGCTCAGTGACGAGAACAGCCTTTTGTTTTATACTAAGGGCAAGATGGATACGGGCAGTGCTTTTTTCAAGGCCCTGAAGCCCATGGCCGACGTCGTGGCGGCGGAAGCGGTGACGGAAAAGACGGTCATGCCCTATGTGACGGACTATTTGAAAGGCAAGGGCAAGCATCTGACCAGCCGGGCGGTAGCCTATTTGCGGGCTCTGTTCCAGACTTGGGGTGATATTTCCCTGCTATATGTCTTTTCGGAGCTGGAAAAGTTGTGCATCACCGTGCCCGACGACAGGCAGAGCGTCGATGTGGCCGATTTGCAGGACCTCTTTGCCGGGACGATGGAAAAGAATTTGTTCACTTTTATGGATGAATTTTTGCGGCGCAATGGGGACAAGACCCTGCCTTTTTTGGAAGGCCTTTTCAGCCGGCAAGATGCGTTTTTGAAGAATACCGGCTATATGTTGTCGCGCCTGCGCCTGCTCCTGGCCTATAAGGAGTTGCGCCGGGCCCATGCCGGCCAGCACCAGTGTGAACAGATTTTGCAGACCATCAATAAGGGCCGCAGTGTAAAATATGTCTTATACCACTTGCAAAAAGTGGCATCTTATTGGAAAATAGAAGAGTTGGAAAGTTGTATTTGCCAAATTTTTACGCTCCAGCTCCATATCCGCCGCGGCATGGCGTCGCCCGAGGATATAGGCCCTCTCATTTGCCTGTATTGCAGGTAGGGACGGCCCCTACGAAGCGGCATTTTAATGCCGCGTGAGCTATAAAATGAATATAATGAGTAAAGGCAGGTTAGAATGTGACTGACGAAGAACGAGCACGGAAAGAACGGATGAAGGAATATCGCCGGCGGTACCGGGAAAAGCACGGGCTGCCTCCGGAAAAGGAAAGGCCGGCCTGGAAGAAGCGGGCGGCTGTGATTGTCGCTTTGTGTGTGATTGGATTCGGCGGCTTTTTTGCGGCCCAGAGCAAGGCGGAACAGATGGTGACCCTCAACGGCCAATCCATTGCCGATATGACGTCCGATGATATTACCAATTATCTGGATCTCCATGAAAAGGATGTAGAAGATAAGAAGCTGCGCCTGGCGACGGACGGTGTCGATGTGACGCTGGATCTCGATGAACTGGGGGCTAAATTGGACCGGGCCTATATCGACGATGAATTGCATCTCGTCGGTCGCCGGGGCCTGCCCTGGCAGCGCGTGGCCGATGTGGTGACGACGCTCCGCCATGGCAAGGATGTGCCTTTGGCCATTGCCGTCAACGACGATAAATTGGATAAGGTCTTGTCCGATGTCCACGACAAGTACGATAAGGACCCGCAGAATGCCTATGCCTATGTCAAGGATGACCAGAAGACTGTTGCCATCGAAGACGCCAAGGACCGCATCGTCATCAATACGGGTAAGCTGAAGGACGCCGTGACCGATGAACTGCATACGGGCAAGACGGATACCCTGGACGTTCCCGTAGACAGCCGGGAAGGGGCGGACATCAAGGCCGATGACCTCAAGGATATCGACACGGTCTTGTCGTACTATACGACGCATTTTGACGACACCAACCCGGACCGCAACGTCAACATCCGCCTGGCCCAGCAGCGCCTGAACCACGCCGTCGTCATGGCTCAGAAGGATTTCTCTTTCAATAAGTATGTCGGCACGCGGACGGCGGACAAGGGCTATAAGCCGGCGCCGTCGTATTTCGAGAATAAATTGGAACAGTCCACCGGCGGCGGTGTTTGCCAGGTCAGCACGACTTTGTTTAATGCCGCACTGCGGGCCGGTCTGTTCATTGCCAGCCGGGAACCGCATTTCGCTCCGGCCGCGTATGTGCCCGTCGGCATGGATGCGACCGTCGCCGATGACGGCCTGGACTTCTCCTTTACCAATCCCTTCCAGCACCCGGTCTGTGTCTATACGGTGGCCGGCAAGAATACGGTGACGACGTACATCCTGGGCAATCATGCCGATACGTGCAGTGTATCTTTTGAAACGACGCATCTCCAGAACCTGCCCCATAAGGTCATCAAGAAGCACGATGACAGTGTGACCGAAGATAAGCGCAAGCAGGAAGGCTATGACGGCCACGACGTGACTATCCGCCGGACCGTGGCTTACAGCGACGGCGACCGCCATGTCGATACCATCGAGTCACATTACGACCCGAATGATGAAATTATCCTCACGCCCGGCGACGACAGCGAAGAAGTCGTCAGCACGGCCGACCTGGAACCGCAGGACCCGCTTCTCAACGCGCCCCACGACATGATGG
>ULXQ01039128.1_pt1 | contig 22820 bp, 20 predicted proteins | sample 1961481 | NCBI WGS metagenome assembly ULXQ01 (sample SAMEA4835843, study PRJEB28245) | human gut metagenome | biome: gut microbiome; material: fecal sample | place: Denmark | collected 2008 | reverse complement strand
GCTCTTCCAATGTAGATTGCAAATCATCAAAAGTGGTGAAAAAAGAATTAGGTTTCTGCCCAAACAGTATGTCAAAACGTGACTTGGATGGGTCTATCAACCTGATTCCACGGCTGCCGCTCAATTCAGTAGCTTTCACACATACAGGATATTGCGGATAACCCACAGCCTCGCAAGCCGCTTTTAAGTCAGATGCTTTCTGCACCAATGCGAACTTTGGAACCTTCAAACCGCATTGTTTAAGAAATGCGTAAAATTTGTACTTATTCGTAGTAATCTCTATGGAATGACGGTCGCCCACAGCCACCTTCACTCCAGTATTATTGAAATCATCAAGTCGATCAAGCAAAGGAATAAGTTCAGCCGACATAAACGGAAGAACAACATCAACATTCTCTTTCTTGCATATTTCTATTATTGTGTCAATATACTTTGGGTCGGATGCTCCAGGCACTTCGTATATTCCATCATAAAGGCTTTCAAGTGTAGCGTCATAGTGCATATCGACACCTATTACACGAATATTTCGCTCTCCATTGTCTTTCAGGCAATTTACCATTCCCGGAGCAAACTGTGCTCCACATGCTGAGAGCATTACTGTCAAATCTTTCATCTTAGCAACTATTTTAGATTACGTATGTAGCAAAAATATCCTCAAACTTTTCCCCATGTTTCATTATAGCCAGACTTCCGTCAGCCTTTTGTGCAATCATAGGGCTGTTCCAGAAAATGAATGGAGGCTTTGATACATTGCTATATCCGCCCACATTACCAAACACGACATAGTCGCCAACACCAAGCTCTCCACTATAGTCAGGATACATCACATCATGCTCCAGACAAGTATAGCCCGTAAACTCAGCATCTTTCAGCATCTCCTGCTCCTCGTTCACATGTACAATATGCAATGGCATCCGCTTCATCTTGCAAATATCGCCAAGATTATCCTTGCTGCAATTCAATACCACAAAGTCATAACCTTTGATGTGCTTAATGGCACGCACCCTTCCAATGAAGTCAATATAGCTGTTTATAACCGTTGTTCCTGGCTCTGTCAGCAGCATCGGTTTTTCTTCTTGGCTCAGATGCTTATAGTGCTCAGCAAACGGAATAGCCACAGCCTTAGCATAATCCTCAAAAGTAGGAATATTGTCACCAAACTGCTTTGCCAGCGACTCTTCCATACGTGCAAACATACCGCTTCCCATATCAATATATTTCGGAGCTTTGTTTGGGAAGTACTTGTCAGCAAGAGCAAGCATAATCTTTGCACGATTTGCCCATGCTTCAACGGTTCGAGACTGTCCCACATGGCAATGCAATCCTACGACCTCAAGATTATCCACCTTAGCCACCATATCAAAAGCCTTCTGCAAGTCGTCGCTATCCATGTCTATACCAAAACGAGATATGAACGACTGACCGATATTGATGTTCACCCTTAGGCCAATCTCAATCTTCTTGCCCTTGTTTTCATTCGCCAACATGCATACGCCCTTCAACTCTTCCAAGTTGTCGATATTCACCAAGCCGCCTTCCAAAAGACACTTCACACCAAGTTCGCCTTTGAAAGGACCGTTATAAACTATTTGTTTCGGCTCATATCCAACAGCCAAAGCAACACCACATTCCATATCACTCACCACTTCTGCGTAGCCTCCCAGTTCCTTGACCAACTTGCAGATATATGGTGTATAATTTGTTTTGTAGCTGTATGACAACTGATACTTTGAATAATATTTTTCAAAGCATCCTACAAAATCCTTGTAGTTATCCACGAAGTCCTTCTCACGAAATAGATACATTGGCGAGCCAAACTGATTCTCCAATGCCTTTAAGTTTTCTAATGTGTACATATTTATTGTTTGATTTCATTTATACTTCTGTTTCTTAAAGTCTCTCCCTCCTTCACCAAATCTTTTCTATATGCGCTTAGATGAGGTCGTTCACAAGTTCCATAGTTCTCTTTTGTCCGCATAAACAATATTTTGAATGTAACCCACAAAACTTTACAATCCAATGCAAACGAAAGATTTTCCGCATAATAACGGTCATATTCTAATTGCGTTTCCCAAGATGGTGTGGTATCTCCACTTAATGAGTCTGGAGGGAGCAAACCACCTCTTACATCATGTCGAGCCCATTCCTCATTAAAGTAATATGGCTCGTAGTAAGTTGGTAGCGGACGAGGACCAATGATAGACATCTTCCCGATAAAAATAGACCATATCTCCGGCAACTCATCCAACGAACTCGATCGCAACAAAACACCAGCCTTTGTCAACCGTTCACTTTCTGGTAACAATTTTCCGTTATTATCCTTTTTGTTCGTCATTGAGCGGAACTTGTACATCTTGAACGTTTTGCCTTTTAACCCTGTACGTTTTTGACCAAACAATACAGGCAACCCCATTGTGACAGCTACATAGATAGTCACTATCAGATAAATAGGCGAAAGAATAATTAGTGCCATTGCAGACAGAATGACATCCAGCAATCTCTTAAAAAAATGTCTGTACATATTGCGATATAAAACTTAATGATAAATACTTTTGTTAATAATTATCCGTCTCCGTAATTGAACTCCATTCTATTGCTTACAATAGATTAACGGCTGAATGCCGTATTCCAAACAGCTATTGACAAATGATGACAACAACCACAATCTTTGTCTAAGTTCTGCCTCATGGAGTACTGCATTTCCATTCGCAATATCATCTAACTGTTGCTTGAAATTATCATGGGACAGGAAATCAACAACCAGACACATTTCTCTTTTACAATTGGGGCGCAGATTGTTCTTCTTCCATTCCGCAATGGCTTCATCAACATTGCCTGTTGCAGACCTGTATCTCTGCATATTTGAAGTTTGGTACAAGCCAGACCAAAAATCACGTCTATCCTCCAACTGATTATCGCTTGGAATCAAGTTTGCCAAGTTTTTTAATGCCTGACCGACTACGTCTTGAAAATCAGACGCAGAATCTTTCGATGCCTTGTGCTTCTCCACAAAAAACGTTACCCTATCAGTAGAAATCCCAATATGATCTGCCCATTCCGTACCACAATCATCACAGATGAAGTAAGTATATGCTTGTTTGAATGTATCTTCCACAAACTTGAACATGCTGTCAGCGTGCCAATCATTCATTCCCGCAGGAGATTTTCCTGGATGCTTTTCGTAATCAAAGTCACGAGTTATTTTAGGTTCCAGAACATCAACAAAGTGAGGTGCACTACTCATCAGCCTCGTGTCCCTGAACAATGTCTTGTTGCTATATACCAATTCTGTATCTGTAAAATACACATTAAACAACTGCTGCTGATTGATAAGGTCTTGCAAAGAACCGTCATACAACCCATCAACAGACCCTTCAATTTCTATGTTTTTCCACGTTTTGTTCAAGAGCATTATCCCGCTTTTCCGTTTCCTTATCTCAATTGCATTATCTATGCCAGTAAAATATCGGGTGCATTGGGGTTCTACAATTGTAGCCACTTGTTCGTACGAACGCATTATCTGCTGCATATAGCGATAGAATGTTGCATCATCCACCAAGGTGCGATTTCCATTCTTAACATGAAAGAAACTAGCCCCCTGTTCATCGTGGATAGCCATAATCAAACCGTAGAAGACCAATAGGGAGGATGGCTCCAACTGCTGGTAAACATCAGTGTATTTCTCAGGCTTAGCAAATATCTTCATGAAGTTAGACTCTAATTCCCCAACCCCTATTATTGCGTCAATGGTGTCTTTCACCCAACCACATAATGCGTGAATATTGTAGTCCTTTTCAAACTCATTTATGCGTGAAGCTCCTATAGTGAGTGCAAATCGGTCATCATCATTTGCTCCCTTCACAGAGCGCAGATAGTAATGGCTGGTGCCGATAGGAGAGATGTTCTCCTTTAGATTAAGGGCTTGATATGACTTGTAACGCATGGCATGGTCTGACGCATCCATATTTTGCATGCTGACCGTCTGGAATTGCGTTTTGTCAGTGGCAAACAGAGCAATCAAGTCTTCATACTTGATGTTCTCTAATTTGTCCGCATAAGTCTTCGGGACAGTACAATACTTTCTGAGAATGGCAACATGACTTTGATATTCCAGAAAGATAAAATACCCTATCTTCTGTTCCTTCCAACCTTCTTCCGGCACGCTCATGAACCCAGGAGTCTTTGGATGCTCTTTAAAAACTCTTATAGAATAAATAGCCCCACTCGGGTCTGCTTGGCGCACTTCATTAAAGAGATATCTATTTATCTTAGATGAAGTCACCTCTGCCAGCATATTTCGTATGTCGGTAGCAGAAAAGGTGTTCCCTTCTTTCAGCTTATAGAAATAAGCGCATGCACCAAATCTCAAGTCATTGATATTAGCCATAAACGTACTCCGATGTTAATTAATCTCATGCTTATTATCATCATAGAATGTATCTCTACGAAGAATTTGCCCTATCACTTTCTCTGTATATAGCCTCGCACCATTGGCGTTCAGATGGCTTCCATCTTTAAACAATGTAGAATCAGACAAGAAACTATTGTCTGATGAAAAATCATAAAGCGTGTAACCATTCGCACTGGCTATTTCTTTCATCAAGTTAACAGCCTCTCTAATGGTTCCATTATTAACTACAAAGCTTGGAGAAACGAACAAGGTCAAATCGACACGCTTCTCCTTACATCTTTTCAGAGTTGCTTCAAACTTCCTTACCTTTTCTTCATCCATTCCAATCTCCTGCTCATCATCTGGCGACGTTTTGAGCACAGGATATTTGTAACCCTCAGTAGGCAAAGGAACATAACCTCCCTTTGTAACAGATCCGACACCCAATACAGGCATCAGGTATTGTACAAAATTGGAATTGTATCTGAACTGATGGCAAGCCATTCGTATGCAGGCCTTTTGATCTTGCGAATCGACGAAATTCTTTGCCCATACATCTGTATCATAATAAGGCGAGAGATAGCGTACATTCTGATATTCTGCCATGGTTGAGTTCTCGGGCAGGCTCTCGGGTTGAACATCCCAGATAATCTTCTTCGGAACACGCCTGTCCAATAACATATTGACGATACAGTTCTGATACAAGAAAAAGCATCCTCCCTGGCCGCCATTATACACACTCATTCCAAGAGAATCAACGAGCATATCAGTTATGTAGGAATGTTCGGCTTTTGAAGAACCAATTATCACACACTCTGCGTCACATTTCTCCAGTACATACGCTGTCTTCGTCCATTGATGATATGGGTTGCGTTCCAAGCCCACATCCTTCATCTTCACGAAGGCTGCACCCACAAGTCTATCTACTCCGAAGAGTATCACTACAAGGAGCACCACCTTGAGGCAAAATGCCCATATCGTTTTTTTCTTTTCCATAGCTCCTTAGAATTGAAAGTAAATGAACGACCCTCCATCGAGTACTCCGAATAGCTGTACCATCACAACCAAGGCAATATATGTTGCCCATCTCACAATGGTATATCTGCTATTCAATAGCCTAACCTTGCCGCTATAATATTCATCCACGAAATCCACCGCAAATACGAGTATCGCAAACATAAAAGCATACACCATCGTGTCTGCATCGATAAAGATTCTCCCAGTATTAGTGAATATCTTTTGGAATATGGTCATTACATCACTGAGGTTATTAACGCGGAAGAATATCCAGGCGAAATTGACGATGGCAAAAGTAACCGTCCACCGAAGAGCATTGGTGAGGGAGAACTTGTTGGTAATAGTCTTTATCTTGTCGCCATACACCAATCGTTCAATCACCATACATGCCCCATGCATGGCGCCCCATATAATAAAGGTATAGGCAGCTCCATGCCAGAGACCACTTACCGTAAACACAATCATTGTATTGATTATCCATCGTGCCTTGCTGCAACGGTTGCCTCCCAGAGGGAAATAGATATAATCACGAAACCATGTAGTAAGCGAGATATGCCACCTGCGCCAGAAATCGGTAACGGTCAAGGCAAAATACGGACGGATGAAATTCGTTGGCAGTTCTATTCCCAAAAGTCTTCCGCTGCCTATGGCCATCAGCGAATAGCCTGCGAAGTCTGCATAAATCTGAATGGTGTACATGATTGAAGTCAGGAATAGAGTAGTACCGCTATGTTGTGCAATGTTAGCATAAACAGCATCCACATAGATACCAAGACGGTCTGCAAGGCATAATTTTATTACCCCCCAGTAGCATTAATTTACAAGCACTTACAGCCTTATCATAATCAAAGTTGCGCCTCTCGAAATACTGAGGCAACTGCTTTTGCGCCCTGCTGATAGGACCGCTCAAAATGCTTGGGAAGAACATGACGTATGCCAGATATGCAAGCACATCATGTGTTGGTTCTATCTTCCGCTGATACACATCAATGCTGTAGCTCAAAGCCGTGAACGTGTAGAAACTGATACCAACAGGCAATAGAATCTTCAGCGTACGCACGTTCAGTTCCGCCCCGAACATCGAGAACACATCGGCAAACGACTGCACGAAGAAATTGAAATACTTGAAGAAGAACAGGATGCCCATGTTGAGCACTATCGCCCCCACGTTTATCCATTTTCTCTTCCTTGTATTATCAGTCCTGCCTATCCACCATCCTGCAAAGAATGTGGAGAAGGCAGTAACGAGAAGAAGCCCAAGGAACCGCCAGTCCCAGCACCCGTAAAACACAAGGCTTGCCGCCACTATCAGCCCATTCTGGAGCGTTTTGCTCCCTCGGCACAACGTCTGGTAGAGTATGAACACTACTGGAAGAAAAAGTAAGTATTCAAGAGATTGAAAAGTCATATTTTCATTACTTTTGTTTGATAATCTCCTCCCTTTTCTGTATCACTACAGAACCGGCAGGGACATTCCCTTTCACCACACATCCTGCAGCAATGAGGCAGTTATCGCCAATAGTTGTTCCACGAAGGATAACTGTATTAGCACCAATCCAGCAATTCTTGCCTATTGTGATAGTAGCAGTCAAATATTCATTTCTGCGCACTCCATCTGTAGAATCAAACACATGGTCGTGATCGTAGATATAAACCCCAGGCCCCATTATCGTATTATCACCAATGCAGACCATATCATGACACATTATCATGCTGTTCCTATTGATGCCAACCATCTTTCCGATCGACAACTTGCCACCATCGGTTGCACTAATCACGCTATTTGATGCTATTAGGACACCTTTTCCTAAATTAATTACCCCCCCCCTGTAGCCTAATTTCAACGTCGCTTTGCACCCTCAGAAAGGGATGGTAATACAATCCTTTGTGATGAAGCATATTCAACCATAAGCATTTGAAATTGGCTCTTAGAGCCGCAAAAATATCAGAAATGATTTTCATGTTTGTCTAATAAATGTGAGTTATTAATTATATAAGTTAGATTCTATGTCCAAGGATATATTTGCTAATTATCCTACTGTTGGATAATAATAAAATAAACATCATACATAGAAAGATGATACTTTCCAGTATCCTTTTAAACACAATCTCTCCATATTTACCACCTCCATGACGTTTTGAGGTTCCAACAGGTTGAACAGAAGAGAAATCAAACAGAAGTTTCTTTTTCTCAAAGAGACCAGTATTATGCGTTCCCATCATGCGGCCTCCTTTCCAATTGTTACAAGATTATATATGTAACATATCAATAAATTATCCCCCCTGTAAGGGATTGATATACTTTTAGATATTCTTTTGCCATATACTTTATGTCATATTTTTGCGCCCTTGTTTTACAACGTTCTGCTACACTTTTATATTCGCTTCTATTGTCTGTCAGGCGTTTTATCAAATCAGCAAGTTGAGCATCATTCCCTCTATCAAATAATAGTCCAGCACCCTCAACTACATGATTTAGACCATCTACATCAGAAGCGATAACAGGTTTACCGGCTGCCATTATCTCTACCGCCGTCAAGCCAAATCCCTCCCAATTGGATGACTGAATACCGATATCGCAAGAAGCCACTAATTCCGGAATATCATCTCTTGCACCTAAGAAAGTTACCTTATCACTAACACCCATTTCATGCGCATAACACTTTGTCTCTTCCAGCAGACTTCCATCTCCGATAAAATACAAATGATATTTGTCATCAAGTTGAGCCAAAGCTCGAATAACAGTCTTTTGGTCTTTCGATGGTGCAAAACGAGACACCATCATCAATGCAACCTTGTCGTCCGATATTATGTCAGAACGTTGTACATTACTGAATCGTGATGTATTAATTCCATTATTAATAACTATAAATCTATTGTCTCCGAATTTAGTCTTCAACCATTTTGTCAGCGAACCTTGCGTTTCGGAACTTATGGATATAATTCTATCATATCTATAATAAATCCACCTGTCAATCAAGCGAAACGCACTAATACTTCGTCTTCGATTCGATGTACTATGTTCTGTATAGACCAACTTGGTTTTGCTGAACCAAGAAGCTATCGGAACCCAATACTCCACAGGAAATAGATGTACATGGAGTATATCATACCCATTAAGATATTTCTTCAATCGAAAGACATTCAATGGATTGTAGATATCCTTCCTCTCTAACGAATGAATAGGAATGGAGGAATCCTTTAGTTTATCCACTAAACTATTCTCGGCGGAATACATTACAAGTACCTCACTCTCACATTCTTCTTTAAGTATGGGTAGAAGATCTGATAGCAATCTTTGAGCTCCACCAATTTCAAGTGAGGTGATAACGTGAAGAATTTTCATACTATTTACTCGAATATATTGACTCTAAATATCTCACTGTATCTTCAATTGAAAAGCCTTTCTCTTTGAGATAACGACTTGTGTCTGTTCTATTATAATTCGCAGTAAGTTTAATGATTTTGTCTGCCCACACCTCTGCTTTATCACTTAAAGATGCTTTTATTGTATAGGGAGTAATGACGGCATCATCATTTACAGTGTCTGAAATAAGACATGGAAGTGCAGCTGCCTGAGCCTCCACCAATACAAACGGCAAACCTTCGTATAGGGAAGGCATAACAAAGCAATCCATTGCCTGCATGCACCTGTCTATGTCACTGCGCTCGCCCATAAATAGCACTTTGTTTTCAATGCCCATAGTTTTAACCTTTTCTTTAATGTTATCTTCAAGTGAGCCTTTTCCTATCAGCAATAAGATGGAATCTTCTCTTTTTTGCAACAACTCATTAAATATTTCAATAAGGAAAGAGTGATTCTTCACCTCCTCAAAACGTCCGACATGACCTATCACCAACGTTTCACGTCCAATTCCCATTTCTTTCCTACATTCATTACGAATATCTCCATTAACCTTATATTTTCTGAGGTCGATGCCATTCTTTATCACTATAGCTTCTCTCTTGCCAAAGAAGAACTCTGATGACAACGTTGAACATGCAAAAAAATGAGTACAACATATCGGGAGAAAACGCCTAAAAAGACTATGTAGCAAATATGTATGAATGCCTGAGCAAGAAGAGTTATGTGAATGAACTATAATATTGGTTATGTTATACTTATTAGCATAATACAAAGGCGCTATTGACGAAATCGCCCCTCCACACCAATGTACCGCATCATAGTTCTTCGCATGATTCTTGAAAAACATATTCAAACTACAAAGATATCTAACAGGAGATTCTCTTCTCGGCGGAAGAGTATAGAAATTACACCCCATGTCTTCTGCTTCCTCACGATATTTATTTTCTGTAGGGCGGAATATCAGAAAGTCGAAATGATATTGTGTTCTGTCTGAAGCTCTGACCACGTTGAGCATGAAAGTTTCTGTACCAGCAACATTAAAATGCTCGGATATAAATAAAATATTAGTCATTTTCGTTGTAAATTATACAAATGTGAAAAAATATAATAGTATATCATTACGTAGATGATTAACGGACATATATAATTCAATCCAGTTCGCGGCAGTGTTAAGAGTCTGAGAAATATGGAAAACATCACAACTCGATACAGCATATCTTTCTTGCTTTTACATTCAAGCATAGCCATAAGGAAACCAAATAGAAACGAAAGTATGATATATCCAGACCACGTTCGCCCAGAAAACAGATATAAATCACTAATTAAGGTCCATCCGCCTCCATCTCCTTCAAGAAATCTTTTTGCGTTCATACGTTGGCTCAGATACAAAGAGAATGAAGATTCATAATTCTTGAGGTTTGGGTTAATTAGTTTTGCATAGATAAGAGAGCTTCCAGGAATAAAGGATTGTACGTACGCTAAAGCTGGATAAGTATATTCTCTTGATTTTTCAAACGTAGCAAGTGACTCCCCTTGACTATAGATAAACAAACCTGCCATGTCTGTAATCGAATCATATTCTGTCCCACTGTCTTGACTTCTTTTTGACATCTGGCTCATAAATAGCAGAAGGAATAGTGCTATACCACCACCAATAAATAATTTCTTGAAATTAATCTTCCATCTTGTTGATGACAGCCATAATGCAAATAATAAAAAAGCCCCAAAGGCGCCTCGTCCACCGCCCAAAATACCGATGATACCGTTTGTAAGCATCATGGATATATACAACATTCTATTCTTTTTGTTCCCAAATGTCATAGCCATTGAGAAAAAAAACATAGTCAGAACCAAGAGAAATGAATTGCTTGAATAACCCTCTGCCTGTGATAAATAAATGGCAGAATAGCCACTACTCATAATGAGCATCAATGTTTTGTATCCGCCATAAAGCACAAAAAATGCAAGAGGCCAAAAGATAACAACAAGGACTCTGTTTAAACTTATGAATCTCCCACCATTATCTGCTACATATACTGAATTGTCTGTTTCTAAATCATGTTTGTACCGATATATATTATACCCCGCAAGGGAAGCATACAGAAACAAAATCAGATATGCCAATGTATTCTTCCATTCTGGCTCCGTGCTTGGTGTTGGATCCATAAAAGAACCAACCCGCAATGGCAAGTCTGGATTGATCAGGCATCCCCAAAAATGCCCGCCAATAAACAAAAAACAAAAGGTGCTCATGAAAAGGAAAAACGGCGATAATTTTCCGATTCTCCATACTTGCCAAAGAACAAATAGAAAGTTAGCGCACATTACTAATGATTGTTGATGCTCAGTATCTCCTATTTCTAATATAAAGAATAATGAAAATAACATCAACAATATGGTGAATAGTATAATCTGACTACTGCTTCTCATACTTCGAATCTAACTTTAAGCAACGATATACCGATATTAAGAGTACATACATCCTATATAGTCCTAACAATAAACACAATGACCTTATTTTTGATCTAAAATCTATATACGGGTTATACCAAAGTCTTTTATTAAGATATGGATAGGTATTATTCCACAAAAATCTATATTTCTTTATATGTAAAAGAGGAATAATCAATTCTCTTATTTTAAAACACTTGCAGTCAATTTCTCTCTGAAATTCATGTGACAACTTATGCTCTTTCAGGATTCTTAATATCAACTCGTTATTGTTTATTGCACCTTGGATTTTTTTTCAATATTATGAATGGAAGGGTTATGTGATAATGATTTATTATTATAATAGTAATAATAAAGGGGGGCTGCAATATAACCATTTGATTTGCTGTTAATGACTAATTGAAGAGTTATTACAAAGTCTTCAGTCATATTGTCTGTCGGATATATAAAATTTGGACTATTTTGTAATTGCCTTTTATAAAGGCGATTACAAACTGATGCCATCAGTTTGGAACATAATAAAGATCTGATTATACTGTCTCTGTCTAATTTACTTGGTTGTTGCTTTCTTATATGTTTTAATCCATTACTCTGATAAAAATCACACCAAACCATATCAAAATTTCCAGATACAGCAAATATATACATCTTCTCATACATCGTAACATCAACCCAATCATCGGAGTCGCAATGGATGACATAGTCGCCTGTAGCCAATTGCATCCCATGCCTACGAACAGCGGCCTGCCCGCTGTTCGTAGGCATCCTGACAATTCTCACATCATATTTCTTCTCCGCAAAGCGGAGTCGATATTTTTCGATTACGGACTCGAGTATCTCGATGGAGCGGTCGGGCGTGCAGTCATCCACAAAGATGAACTCAATATCGTCCAATGTCTGCTCAAACAGACTTCGAGCACATCGCTCTATATATTTCTCTACCCCATAGATAGGGACTATAACACTTACTTTTGGCATATTATTTTAAAAGTTGTGATAATAACAGATTTTTACATTCGTTGCGCTTTTGCTGTAAGATAGCATTGACGGATGACCAATCGATAGAACGGTTGATATCCACTTCGTGTAATTGATTGGCATCCAGCAGTCGGTCTTCAAGGTGGAATACCTTGAGCAAAGATGTGAATCGCGACATGCCTCTGTTGGCATTGCCAATAACCCAGAATGGCTTGTTGAAAATAATGGAGAAGACCATTCCATGGAAGCTATCGACAATTGTCATTTCAGCATCCATGAAGGCTCTAAGCCAAGTGGTCACACCAGGGAAAATGCAATCTTCGATGTGATTCTTTATATCATACTTTGTTCGAGTTTCTGCTTGGTATTTTGGCAATACTTGGAAAGTTGTAAGTCCTCTCTCTTTTTCTACTTTATTGATAAATGCCGATTTTGCTGCATCCGGATCAAGGATATAATTGAAGAGAGTGCCTTTGGCCTTAGATTCTTTTTCTGCTTCTATGAGACGAATGTAGTCTTCTTTAGTAAGAAGCAAGGTTGGATCGAGTACATGAACAGCATTTACCCCAAGATGCTTTTTGCAAAGTTTTACGCCTGAATCTTCTCGAACGGACACAAAATCAAACTTTTGAGCAAGAGGCGCGCATATTGAGGTCATTTCTTGTGTAAACTCCCATTGATCGGTACCAAAACTGGCAGCATAGGCAATGCGCTTCGTCTTTTCTCCCTTCGCAAAATCAAGGAACATGGAGGAAAGAAACGCATTATATCGAGGTCGCCAACATTGATCGCTACCTACTACATAAGCATCGTATTTCCCCTCTTTAACTTGGCGACTAAATCCATCTTTAAACATGATTGTTTTTGTATGATGAATATAAGTGGAAATAAAGTGGTTCGTATGCTGCTGAATGACTTTCCTCTCCTCGTCTGTAGGCTGATATCTGAGTTTCGGATATTTCTTAGGAAACAAGAAGGGTAAAATTGTCCATTTGATTCTATATAACCTACTACGAAGCGATTTATTTGAAGGAGTCCAATCAATGGTCTCCACCTCATGTCCTGCTCGCAGGAGTACTTGCTGCAAAGCATAGTTCTGGAGAAGACCTCCGTAGTTAGTATGCAACGGTTGTGTAAGTATTCCTATTTTCATTGTATTCTTCTTCTATATTACCTTCTCGTTTATTAAACTGTATTTTACTAAGTGCGAGAGAATTTGTATTAGCGATTCTAATTACAAACTCATAAACCGAAGCATCATTTTTTATGACGTCTTTTGTTATAGTTGAATGAGGATTATAATGTCTATAATTTGAGATAACGAAAAGTTCATTAGAAAAGTCGCTAAACAAGTCTATAAGCATGTCTTCGTTGAAAATGTCCAATGCTTTTTCCGCTGCTTTCAGTCTGTATCCTCCACCGACTCTATTAACAGTCTTGTCTTTCGTAAATTTTATCTCAAACATTCTATGTCCTTCATTTACTGTCATTCTTATGGAATAGCGTTTGTTGGTCGTGTAAGTATCGGACATAGTTCCGGCAGAATAAAGCATCTGTGTTGCCTTCTTACGCAAATCAATAAACATAGCTTCAAGACCACCAATCAGCTCAGACAGGTTATTGGTTTGTCTTTGCTCAACATGATTATTTACTGCATTATAGTACTTCTTAAACTCCAGCAAATGCATTATTGGTACATGCTTTGTTAGATTATATGTATTGCAGTAGTCTCGCATTTTGCGACCATATTCACTACAACAATTATATCGTACAATAATCATTTCTGCATCACTCATCTGACCTCTGACAAGTTTGGCATAATTTACTTTTTCATCTTCCTCCAGAAGTGAATTTGAGATAACAGACATAATCAAATAGAGAAGCCTCATGTGCACTGATAGTAAAGTCCTCTCTTTAGCATAGAAATCGACGTACTCTTCTACCGCTGCATAGTTTCGCCTATTATAGTCGTTGCCATTTTCGAAATCCATTGATATAAATGATTTTGCTATCTTTTCAAAAGCATTTCTACCAGTTAACTTATTTCCATCTACTATAATAGTGTAAGAATCTATGGCTTTAAAATAGCTTGAAAGAAAACTATTGAATTTACTGTCGAATGTTTGAAGCTGGCTCAAATATCCTTCCATTTGACTGGCAGCAATAGCAGCATTGTTTGCGGATACAACAGATTCATTAGTTAATTTTACGGACTCATTTGTATTAGCCTGGTTCTCAAACGTGCGTACAAGTAGATATGCACTATACAATGCTATAAAAGTTCCTACAACGCCACCTATGAAATCACCATATGTTCCAAACAATTGTGCGTCTATTGGCAGAGTTATATTATGCTCTCGGTGAAGTCCATATAAGACGATAAATAATACAGCTATCACTGTACAGGCAATGATTACTCCATATAGAAATCTTCTTGATATTACCTTCGATGTTGAATTATAACTCATAAATAAAAAATTTTATTATGACTTTTCTGCACATAACTCTTTGCATAGGACTGATCCCTCCTTTATGATGATATCTTTTCCATGTTGACCATTACAATAGGGACACAAAGGAACAATATATATACCTCCCTTATATTTTTCACTCTTCGGGGTGTTTACCCAAACATGCCCTCCATGAGCAACATGGTTTTCTGGTTTGTCTCCTGTGAGGGCATACATTCTCTCCATCATTTTTGGTATTGGTCCTACGTATATAATTTTTCCACATGAGGCACAACTCAGTTGAGTTTCTGATTTTCCTGTCATGGCTCTCCAATAGTCAATCCATGACCATCCTTTCGCTGCTTTTCTATCATCTGTGTTGTTGCAGTTTTTTTTGTTGTTACTTTTAATCACATTTAAAATTGTACAACGTCCACATTCTGATTCAATTTCTGACTTATATGCTTTTAATTCTTGTTTTGTTTTCATCACATATCGATTTCCTATTCGCGTTTTGCTTTCCCCTTTATTTCGATTATTAGTACCCTCTTTTGGTTTTTAATATTACTTCATCTTGATTTCCATTCGATATGGCTTCCAGCCGAGGTGCTTGTTGCGGAAGGTGATGGAAGCAATGGATGCATTTTCTGGTATTTGAGGGATAGACACCTCCTCAGGTTGAATGGCTATCTTCGTTTTACCCCCCCCTATGGCAAATCTTAGTATTCTCTTTATCAGTCGCTTGCATAAAGAAAGAGACATACGAAGACGTTGTTTGAGAGTAGGACGGAGGCAGTCAACTATAAGGGCGTTTACACTCTCTGTTTCGTCTATGCGTGCAAAGAATTCGGCTCGTTTGGGATGGGCAGCTACAGAACGGAAATAAGCGGGATTGTGTCCGATTGCAATATCTGCTGTTGTCTCTTTGTGGTTTGTCTTGCTCCAATCGAGTGCATCATGCCCCTTATCTGTATTAATCAATACCAATCCTGTTCCTTTGTCATCGTCCATTTCTGGCATTTCTGTGTTGATGCCCCAGAAGTCGGCTATGGTGATGTCGCTATGGCTTCGACCGCTCTTCGCCTGACACTGGTAACAAGATGGACGGAGAATCATGTCGCGAAGGAAGGCTCGCATGAAATGGTTCTGCTGATGATGGCTGCAAAGGGAGACGGATTGCTCGTCCTTGTTGTATTCCATCGTGAAGTTGAAGGCTTTCCAACCATTGCGCTTGTTGCGGAATTGCACATCGTTGATAGCATTTCGTCCTGCTGTCACTACTTCATCGAGATACATGCCCCACACCTTGGGGCTTGGAGTGCCATGGCAGATGATATCTACAGAGAGGAGATTATCGTAGGGCTTGCGGAGGAAATGTTGCAGTCCTGCTATCTGACAAGGGGTGCCAGAAAAGAGCACCTTGCGTCCTTCGGTGAGGAACCGCTTTGCATCTGTATAGGCTGTTGCCATACGAGCCTGCACATATTTGCTACCCATGAAAGCCTTTACGCCCTCCATCGTCTCTGCATAGTCTATCAGCACTTGCCACTGCTCATCGAAGCGTGCTCCGAAGACAACTCCTCCTTCAGCTATTGTCTTCTCTGCAAGGAGATAGAATATGCCGCCAGAGGAGGAGTTCAAGCGCACTTCCTCATCCTTATTGATGGCAGCATATACTTTCTGTGGCTTGCGTTCTTCAAAAGGATGCAGCTCATGGCACACCTTCTCACAAAGTCCGCAATCAATGCAATCTGTCTCTTTGACCTTTGGGTAGAGAAAGCCCTCGTTGTCGGCTTGCATCGTGATGCAATGCTTGGGGCAAATAGATGCACAGGCTGAGCAGCCGCAACAGTTATGTTTGTCGGTAATTTGAATCATTTTCTAATTCTTAACAATCTAAGACCTTTGTCCAAAAAGAATACTCTTTCGTGTTTGGTAAATCCTATGAAGAATGTACTTATTCCCACAGACAGGACACATGTGAAGCCAACTGCAATGAATCTGAGCCAACCTTCCTCAACCTGCATACGAACGATGACAGGCAGAATGATGGCAACAACCACGGTTGTGACTATCGGAATATAGATATTCTTCATATATTGCCACATGGGTAGGTTGATGAGTTTTCTCAGCATGTACATTCTTGAGAACTGAGCTACCGACTCTATACAGAAATGTACTATGAAAACGGAATATGCAGGAGCACCCAGTTTCAAGACTATGTATGAAATGGGAAGAATCATGAGAAGGATTCCGCCTACTACCATCTGGTAGATTTTTACTTTTCCTGTAGCTTGGTTGGCCACTACGCATGGATTCGCAGTGGTATATATCAAGGAGATACAGATCATGATTTGAGTAAAGATGACAGCATCATCGGGTACTGTCTTTAACCACAAGGTAAGCATGAAATCTGTTTCCAGTAGCACGGGAAGAGATAGGAAGAACAACAGAAGGAAGGAGAATCGTGCACTTCGGAACATCAGGCTATGCATCTGCTCTAAATCTCCAGATGCATAATTTTTAGTAATCTGTGGATTAAGTGCCGTTTGGAATCCGCTCACAAACTGCTGAACAGCCGCCTGAACCTGAACAGCAATGCCTCGAGCTGCATTGACAACAGGACCGAAGAAGATGTTAAGCATCATGTTAAGTCCTTGGGTATATAATATTGTTGCGAGATTTCCCCAAAAACTCCAGCCTGCAAAGCTCAGCATTTCCTTGAACAATGGCTTGTTGAGTTTCCATTGGACAAAGGATTCCTGAAAATGCTTGTTGCAGTATCGGGTATATACATAACGAATGAGTAGTTGAACGAGTAGTGTCAGGATAGCATATACAATAAGTTTGTCTATAGGGGATACTACCAGGAGATATACTATAACTAGCTTTAAAGTTACATCTAATATGGAAATGTATGCAAAAGCCGACATTTTCTCATGTGCGATGATATCTGCATTGTAAGGCACTGATAAGATGTTGACGACACAGGCAATTATAGAACATTGGTAAACCCACATTGCAGCTGTCATACGTTCTTCGGGTATAACGAGCTTCTCCAGCAAGAACCACAAGCCAATAGTTTCACCAAGGATGATGATGACCAATGCTATGAGCGCATGAATCTGCAAAGCTGTATTGAATACACTTCTCAGTCTTTCTGCATTACCTTTCGCTATTTCAAAATTCAAATATCTTTGGGTTGAAGACACCATCCCTCCATTGATGAAAGTGAACATGGTGATGACTCCACCCACTACATTCTGTATTCCATAATCTTCCACTCCAAGAGTTTGCAATATGACTCTGGAGGTAAAGAGAGATACTGCCATGGTGAAGAGCATTCTGATGTAAAGCATCAGGGTGTTCTTCGCTATGCGTTTATTATTTGCTGATGTATCTGACATTAGAAAATTCAAATTAAGGGAAGACAGCAAGCATTAACTGTTAACGCAAAACTAGCTGTTTTTTTGTTTCTCGATCGGGCTGGCGTTCTGTCGATCCTACGGAGCTTAAGGGTAATAGTGATCATCAAGCAGGGGTTACGCTTCACCACCTGCCTATGGTCTGGTTACGCCTATGGCGTTATCCCTGCCTCTCATCATAATATCTGGCATACCACTCCGCAAACTTCCGCAGGCCTTCCCGTAATGGTGTCGAGGGTTTGAAGCCGAAGTCTCGCTCCAAAGGAGTTGTGTCGGCGTATGTAATAGGAACATCTCCTGCTTGCATCGGCACCAGTTCCTTGTGTGCCTCAAAGTCATAGTCTTCGGGCAACACTCCTGCATGAACCAATTCCTCTTGCAGGATGGTGACGAAATCCAATAGATTTTCAGGTTGGTTATTACCTATATTATATATGGTATATGGGGGGACGGGTAAACCATCCTCACCATTTTGTTTTTCAGGTGCATGCTGCATCACCCTCACTACTCCTTCCACGATGTCATCCACGTAGGTGAAGTCACGCTTGCAGTTGCCATAGTTGAAGATCTTTATCGTTTCGCCTTTTACCAACTTATCGGTAAAGCCAAAGTAGGCCATATCGGGGCGACCTGCAGGGCCATAGACGGTGAAGAAGCGGAGACCGGTACTGGGGATGTTATACAGTTTCGAGTAGGCATGTGCCATCAGCTCATTGCTCTTCTTGGTAGCGGCATAGAGACTGACGGGATTATCCACCTTGTCCTCCGTGGAATAGGGTATCTTTTTGTTACTGCCATAGACAGAGGAACTGCTGGCATAGACCAGCTGCTCCACAGCATGATGACGGCAAGCCTCCAAGATGTTATAGAAACCTATCAGATTGCTCTCGATATAGCTATCGGGATTGGTAATTGAATAACGCACTCCGGCTTGGGCAGCAAGGTTCACCACCACATCAATCTTGTTTTCCGTGAAAACTTGCTCAATGAGTGTCTTGTCGGCAATGCTGCCTTTGATGAATTGGAAGCAAGAGCCTTTCACTCCTAATTCCTCACTTCGAATTTCTAATTCGTGCAGTCGTTCATATTTGAGGCGAACATCGTAGTAATCCGTGATGGAGTCAATACCGATGACCTTGATAGGTTCAAAGTCATTCAACAACCGTTTCACCAAATTGCTGCCGATGAAACCTGCGGCACCTGTGACCAAGATGGTCTTGCCGTTCAAATCTATATTATACTGTAACATAAGTCTAATCCCTCTGGAAAATATCTCTTGTATATACCTTGTCTTTTACATCGTCCAAGCAGGTATCATAGCGGTTGGCTATAATGGCATCTGACTGTTGCTTGAAGGCATTGAGATCATTGACAATCTTGCTGCCGAAGAAGGATTCTCCGTCTGCCAAGGTAGGTTCATAGATAATGACCGTTGCACCTTTTGCCTTGATGCGCTTCATGATACCTTGGATGGCTGACTGTCGGAAGTTGTCGGAGTTAGATTTCATCGTCAAGCGATACACACCTATGACTACTTCCTTTTCTTTGTCAGCATCCCAATTTGCATTCTCGTTGTAGTAGCCAGCCTTGTTCAGCACTTGATTGGCAATGAAGTCCTTACGGGTGCGATTACTTTCCACAATGGCTGACATCATGTTCTGTGGCACATCCGCATAGTTCGCCAACAACTGCTTGGTGTCCTTGGGCAGGCAATAACCGCCATATCCAAAGCTTGGATTGTTGTAGTGCGTACCGATTCGTGGGTCAAGCCCTACTCCGCTGATGATAGCCTGTGAGTCAAGCCCCTTTATTTCAGCGTATGTGTCCAGCTCGTTGAAGTAGCTTACTCGTAGGGCGAGATAGGTATTGGCAAAGAGCTTTACAGCCTCTGCTTCCTTCATGCCCATAAACAGGGTGTCGATGTTTTTCTTGATTGCTCCTTCCTGAAGCAGTTTGGCAAAAGTCTTGGCATATTCCTCGGCATCGGGATTGCCAATGGCTTCAATTGCTGCGTTTTCTTCGTCAAACTCCTTGCCATCTATAATCTTTGGATAGCCCACGATGATACGGCTGGGATAGAGGTTATCATACAACGCCTTGCTCTCACGCAAAAATTCTGGTGAGAAGAGTAGATTGAAGTGTTTGCCTTTCAGCTCAGGTTTGAGCAGGAACTGCAAGGCATATTTCTTATAGAGGGAACGGGTATAGCCTACAGGTATGGTACTCTTGATAACCATAACTGCATCGGGGTTGACACTAAGCACAAGGTCGATAACATCCTCAATGTGATGCGTATCGAAGAAGTTCTTCACAGGGTCATAATTCGTAGGGGCTGCGATGATGACAAAGTCTGCATCCTTGTATGCCTCTTTACCATCAAGAGTAGCAGTCAACTTCAACTCCTTTTCAGCAAAGTATTTCTCTATATACTCATCCTGTATAGGTGATACACGATTATTTATTTTCTCCACCTTTTCAGGTATCACATCCACAGCCACCACTTCATGATGTTGTGATAACAGGGTGGCCATACTAAGACCTACATAGCCTGTTCCGGCTACAGCAATTTTCAAATCTTGATATGCTCGCATAGTGCTAATGATTTTTTCTTTATATTATCAGTTGAGGATACTAACTGAAATTACATCCCTCTTTGATTCTGCTTGTACCAGTCTGCAAAATTTCGTAATCCTTCCATCAATGAAGTGAATGTTTTAAAGCCGAATCTTACTCCAAAGGGGTGGTGTCGGTGTATATGTCAGGTGCATCACCTGATTGCATAGGGACAAGTTGATTTTTATATATGTTGTAATGATACATTGAATTATTCTTGCCGTGTCTTTCGGTAACGTTTCTTTATCTCATAGACATAGACGAAGTAGGAGTCCTTCAGCTGTGTCTTGACTTTATCACTTGAAGAATAGCCCATGCCTTTTAGTATTTCGTATGCCTTGACTGCTTCTGCATTGTTGGCGCAGTTGACAAAATAGAAATCACCGAGATCAACCTTATGGAACTCCGACTGATAGTCTATGTCATCGGTAAGACCGCAGAACCAATCCTTGCGTGTCGTTCCATGCCCTAAGCACTGAAACATCTCGTCCATTGCTTCTGCCGCTTGTCGAGCATAATAGGGCTTTTGATTTTCGTATAGAGCATCTATGTCAACATCTATACACATAACTGTTCTCAGGTTACTGTCTTTTAGTAATCTTGTCTTCTCAACGTCCTTGCCAAGAAGTCAAGGTTATCTTGTGCCAACTGTCTGCCTCGTGCATAGCCTTGGTTGGAATTGAGGGCGAAGTCGGGCATGAGGTTGTTGGCTATGGCATAGCGGACGAACTCGCCCGGCACCTGCTCAATATCGTAAATAAGAAAGTGCGACTTGGATTTCTCCTTGTCGTACATCGGATTGTTCTTATGCTTGATGTATTCGGCGCAGTCCATGATGGTGCAAAGTTTGCCTTCTTCTATGCTGGGGATGTAGAGGATGATGTTCTTTGTCTTGGCTGGCAGTGGGGCTTTGCTGCCTTTCGGCATATTCAGATCTTCTTCCAAGAACCGCTGGTATGCGTCCGTGGTCTCGAAGAAGAAAATCTTTTCCTTGTTCAGTCTAGAACGTGCGTCTGCGGCAATGTCCCAGAAGTTGGCATTGCGCTCGATGTCGCGTTCCTTCTTGTATTCGGGTATGAGGCGCAAAATGTCGCCCCAGCTGTTCATGCCATTGAGATACCACTCTCCGTTATACCGGGCATAGCTGCCTACGCAGCCTTCTGTGTCGGGTGATTTGAGGAGGGTGGTCTGCACGTGGAAATATTCGGTGCGGCGCACGGTCATGAGCTCGTCATCGACATTGCGTAGGGTGACTGTCTGACGGTCATAATGCTCCAAAACATAGGGTTCGAGTTCCTTGGCTACGATTGTGGCTACGTTTGCAGCCTTGTCGGCATGTCCGTGGACAGTGAGGAGGGCGGCAAGCCACTCCTGCGGCTTCAGGGCAAGCGGACCTACCTGATAACGGAAGGCAATGGAGGCTTCGGCTGCTGACTGGGCTACCTGACGGTTGCCTTGGCACAAGTCCGTCTGGTAGTCGAGGGCTTCATCGAAGGTCGATTCCTGAAAGCGGCCTGAGGTGAGGTAGCAGTCGAAGAAGTACCATTTGAGCACCTGACGCACTTCGTAGAAGTTGTCGGTGAAGCAGGCTTCATGGAAGAAGTCATATAGGTCATCGTTGATGGGCGTGTCCTCGAAGAGTTCCATGAAGTAGGCATAGATGGTACATGCGGCATGACCCAAAGCCTCGTTTTCGGGATTGACCAAGGTGTCGGAATATTCATCGTCGAGCGTGGAATCCCAAAGGAGGAACTGAATGTCCTCAATATGTGGTTCATCAGGGGTATAGTTTTTTTCTACATGATAGAATGGAAGCGGCTTACCATACAGCTGCTGATGCTTCCGGACAAAACTGTGCCACAGCCCTATCTCTGATACCATGTCCTCGAAATAGAGAGTCAGCTTGATAGCCATACGTTTCATCTCCTCGTCGCTGCGCTCGGCACAGAAAGAGACGTAACGGAGCCTATCAAACACAGCCTTGGCTATGCGGACATAGTCGGCATCTGTGGGTGAGGAAACTCCAAAGGGGTGTCCCTTGCGTATATCACGTAAGGTAATAAAGTTCATTTCATCAATTGAATAAATTCCGATTCCACTTGGATAGCGGCAGCGAGATTGCACTCCCG
>ULXQ01004459.1_pt1 | contig 23310 bp, 28 predicted proteins | sample 1961481 | NCBI WGS metagenome assembly ULXQ01 (sample SAMEA4835843, study PRJEB28245) | human gut metagenome | biome: gut microbiome; material: fecal sample | place: Denmark | collected 2008 | reverse complement strand
AAGTAGGAGAAAAACTACTTCGTTTTCCTCCTACTCGATTGCCCAAATGTTAAATCTTACCTGGCAATACGTTTTTTCGTAGTAAGGGTTCGAGCAATACGAAAATTTGTAGTATCTTTGCACTACAATAAATGAATATGTTACACAATCAAAATATAAGAGTATGAAACATAAAACAATAGAAACAACTGAATATATATGCAACCTGGTTAAGGTAGGTGGTAACTCATGTATTGATTGTTTAAGCACAAGACTCAACTTTCGTTTTGACGAGACAAGAGAAATCGTAGAGTTGTTGCACAAGCACGGCTATGACGTTCTAACCAAGAATGACCAAGAATTTGAAGAAAAGCTTGATAGTTACAACCGGGTTCTTGAACTGCAGTCGAAAAAGAACGGACAGTCCTCATACACAAAGTATGAACTGGAAGAACTGTGCGTATGTGGAGATTATATGTTTGTAGAAAATGACTACAACTTGCCCAACAAAGAAGTAGATATTAAAGATGCTAGAGGTGGAAAGCGTGAGGGTGCAGGTCGCAAATCAAAACATAAGAATCTCATGCATACAGAAACAACAACTATCAGAGTTCCGAAGCTCTACAAGAAAGATATAAAAGAATTGATAGACTTCATCATCGAGAATCCCGGTATCAAAGATGCTTTATTTAATGCACAGTTCTTTGGAACTAGTAATGAAGAAAAGGAAAAGTATTCAAAACTGGCATGGGAACTCTACAACAAAATTCCGAGTTTCTCGTCAAGTGAAAATTAGAAAAATATACAATATCAAATTGCGAGTTAGAGAGAGCAAGCAAAAGTTCTCTCTAACTAGTCTGCAAGTATACCGGCTTTATTTACACTCCGTCACCATAGTAAGACAAATTGTCCCGCAAACCCTATCTTCACACGACACCACCATTCGGCGACAATCCTATCAAGACAGAACTTGCGGGACAACCTTTTGTCATGCTTCAGGCCCATGCCATAAGGATCCGCCGGGGAATCCGGAAAGATCCGTCATGTCGGGCAGCATCACTTATTCTCAGCGCTGTTCTTCTCGAGCCACTGCAGGCGGCGCATATCGGGCAGATGCTTGATGGAGAAATTCTCAAACGAAGCCTTGAAGCCGTTGCCGTCAGGACAAGCACCCATCATACCGACCATGACAGGATGGTTGTCCTGCAGCCATGCATTACGCATCAGCGTATAGTTCTTGTCATCGAAAGAATAGAAGATCTCTACTGCGTCGAGACGTCTCACAGCCTTGATCCAGATGAACTTAACCGGCTTGTCCAAAGAGATGATGCTCCAGTCGCTCGTGTGGTGGGTCACTACGGTACTCAGATTATACTTACCATCGACAAACTCAATGCCGGCCTTTATGTAGTTCTCGTGATCCAAGCGAATCATCAGACCCGCCTGGTCGAAACGTGCCTTGTAATCGCCAGACACCTTCACCTTCACCTCGAACTCACCGCCACGTACCGTGTAGAAGAACGGTGCGTCATCCACGGTAAAGCCATAATGCGAGATACGCCAATAGTCCGTGTGAGGCGTGACATCCATGACCAGGGCATTGTCTTTCACCTCCCACTGTTCCGGTTCATTGAACCACTGCATCTTATCTAACGACTGTGCCTGGCTGGCTAAAGATACTGCAAACATAGATCCGCATAAAAGCATAAACCTTTTAATAGACTTAATTACCATAAAAATCATTCTTTTTAATTAACTTTGCAAAGATAAGATATCGCTAGAAACCGCGCAATAATCATAAATAACCATTTTGTGACTATATGAAGACCACCATAGATATATTAAACAAGGAATTCTCCGCACAGAATTTCTCTCACGAACCGGCTTATGGAAGTATGGCAAGCGAATTCATCGACATGGCAGCCAACTATGCAAGGATAGAAAATGCCATCGCCGTACTGAGTGACTTGCGTACCAACATAAGTCATATCTTCTATGGTGGCTTTGCGCATGTATTCGGGCTGGGCAAAGACATGAAAGAAGGCATGGTGCACTCTATCTGGGAAAAGGAAATCTTCAACCGGATCCATCCCGATGATCTGGCAGGCAAGCATCTGCAGGAACTGTGCTTCTACCATTTCGTCAAACGACAACCGGGGAAAAAACGTTCCGACTATTATCTGATGAGCAAGCTGCGGATGAAGACGGCTACTGGCAGCTATATTCCCGTGCTGCATCGGATGTTCTACATCTACAGTGCCTCACACGAGACCTTATGCCTTGCCCTCTGCCTGTACACCCCTCTGACCATTGACTTCCCCTCCAAATGTATCATCGTCGATTCCTCCGACGGCCACACCATAGAACCGAAGAAGCAGAACAATGAGGACATTCTGTCGGCAAGAGAGAAACAGATCCTGGGCTTCATCGACAAAGGACTGACAAGCAAGGACATCGCCGAATTGCTGTGTATCAGCATCAACACGGTAAGCCGGCACCGACAGGGCATCCTGGGAAAGCTACAGGTGAAGAACTCCATTGAGGCGTGCAGAATAGCAAAAGACCTGAAGATCATCTGAAGCCCATACCACATCCTTCAAAAACCTTGATCCTGCAACCGTCCTTCCATACAACTAAAAATACGATCCGTCCCAAATCCATAATCACAGTAGAGAATCCCCTACCTACTCATAGGGGAAACAGCTATGTGTGAGCCCACATTTTTGCCTATCTTTGCAACAGAAAAAGACAAAAGATCCGAAACAGAAGCCGGGTCAGAAACGAAATTGATAACCACTAAAAGATAGGAGACTACACAATGAGAACGCTCAAATCATTATCCCTGATGATGCTTCTTACACTGACCTGTGTAACGACAGAAGCCTCAACTGCAACGGAGACTGCATATACCACACAGGTGAAAAACAAGAAGCACGCCAAGAAAGAACCGAACAAAAAGGTCACATCTCACAAGAAGATCACCACCAACCGGCCGAGTGGCGTCGTGGTTCACTACAACCACAAACCTTACCTCTACTCTCACGGATACTACTATTGCCAGCAGAACGGCAGGTACGTGAAGGTGAGACCATCCATACGAATGCCGGGGCTGAATCTTTCAATGCCAAAGTCAAGGCTTTCAGAAGTCAGTTCAGGGGAGTGACTGATATTCCTTTCTTTTTGTTCAGACTGGCTAAACTGTGCGCGTTATACGGGAACGGGCGAGATGAACGCAACCGGGTTTTCGGACTGATCCAGAATTGTCGCGATACTGGGAGCCTGAGCCGTAAAACAGCATCTTAGAGTCAGTCTGCGGAGCGGAAGAAGTACAGAAAAGCCCTCCCTGAGCGTATTGCTCGGGGAGGGCTTTTCTTATTGGTTGTTTAATGACGGAACGTCAGTTCTGACCCTCTTTCATCTTGCTTGCGATTGCCATTTGCATCTTTGACTTGTCAGAAGAGTGCTTAAGCACCTCCGCGTCGATGTAGAAAACAACCTCTTCGGCCATGTTCGTGATGTGGTCGCCGGTGCGCTCGAGGCGCAGGAACACGCTCTTGAAGTCAATGCAGAACGCCACTTTGTCGGGATGTTCCTTTGCATACTCGGTCAGAACGTCCGTAACGCCACTGTTGATCTCGTCGAGCAGGTTGTCCTTCTCAAACAGACTGTTGGCCATCGAGAGGTCTTCCTTCTCCAGAGCGAGCCTTGACGTGACGAGCATATCGAGCACTCCGTCGGTCATTTCCTGGAATCTGATGCGCTTGAGAAGCTCCGGATCAATCGGCTCACCGTTCTGACGGATGATGAAACGGGCGATGTTCTCAGCGAAATCTCCTATGCGCTCGAGGTCCGTATTAATCTTCAGCATGGCCAGAGCGAAGCGCATGTCGATGGCGACAGGATTGTAGAGGACGAGAAAATCCTCCACGTCGCAGTCGAGTTTGAGCTCGGAGGCGTTCACGCGCTTCTCCCTTATGAGCACGTCCCATGCTTTTTCTTTGTCAGAAGTGGGGATGGACTCGCACACGGTCTTTACCTGTTCGTAGACAAGAGTCCACATGTCGAGCACTTCCTTGCGTATTTTTACAAGTTCTTCATCTACAAATTTTACCATAGCTTATGTATTTCTCTTTAATTATCCGAAACGTCCTGTAATATAATTCTGAGTCTCTTCCTTGGCCGGATTGGTGAAAATCTTGGTCGTCTGGTCGAATTCGATGAGCTGACCGAGGTAGAAGAAAGCCGTCTTGTCGCTCACACGGGTTGCCTGTTGCATGTTGTGCGTGACAATGATGATGGTGTAATCTTTCTTGATCTCGTGTATCAGCTCCTCCACTTTGGCCGTAGAGATGGGATCGAGAGCCGATGCAGGCTCGTCCATCAGCAGTACCGAAGGCGATACGGCCATGGCTCTGGCGATGCACAGACGCTGCTGCTGGCCGCCGGAGAGGGCATATGCCGACTTCTTAAGTTTGTCCTTGACCTCGTCCCAAAGGGCTGCGCCGCGCAGAGTTTCCTCAACCCGCTCTGCAATAAAGGCCTCGTCCTTGACTCCGTTGACGCGAAGGCCGTAGGCAACGTTCTCGTAAATGCTCTTGGGAAACGGGTTAGGACGCTGGAAAACCATGCCCACGTTCTTGCGGAGCTCGTCAACATTGACCGAGCGATCATAGATATTGTTGCCGTCAATGTTTATTTTTCCCTCCAGACGGGTCTCAGGTATGAGGTCGTTCATGCGGTTGAAAAGTCTCAGGAAAGTGGATTTTCCACATCCGGACGGACCGATGAAAGCCACCACTTCATGCTCTTCTATTGTCATGTTAATGTCCTTAAGGGCATGGAATGACCCGTAATAGAAATCAACATGCTGTGCTTCAATCTTGCTCATATTTTATTTTGTCTTTTTATTAATTCGTTTTCAGTTTGCTTTGGAAGTAGTTGCGCAGTGCGTTTGCAAGCAGGTTGACAAACAGGATGATGATTACAAGCACGAGAGCCGTGCCGTAAGCGATAGGTATCTGCTTGTCCATGTCGGTTCCACTCGTGGCGAGCACGTACAGATGATAGGGCAAAGCCATGCACTGATCGAACACGCTTTCGGGCAGTTGGGGCAGGAAGTAGGCTGCGCAAGTGAACAGAATCGGGGCTGTTTCGCCCGATACGCGACCCAGAGCGAGGATCAGTCCGGTGATGATATTGGGCATTCCCATCGGCAGAATGACGTGCCATATTGTCTGAAGCTTGGTTGCTCCGAGTGCAAGACTGCCTTCGCGGAAACTGTCCGGAATGGCTTTCAGTGCCTCTTCAGTGGTACGGATGACGAGCGGAAGTGCCAGAAGGCCCAATGTGAGGGAGCCTGCGAGGATGCTGTCGCCGAATCCGAAGAAGTTGACGAACAGCGACATGCCGAACAGTCCGAACACTATGGACGGAATACCTGCAAGGTTGTTGGTCATCATACGGATGAACTTGACGATCTTTCCGTTGGATGCGAACTCGTTCATGTAAATTCCGCTCATGATGCCAAGCGGGAAAGCGAACAGCGCGCTGCCCACCATGAGATAGAAAGTGCCGACGATTGCAGGCCAGATACCGCCGCCTTTCATTCCGTCTGAGGGCGGAGTGGTGATGAAATCCCAGTTAAGTACCCTAACACCTTTTATTATTATGAACGCCAGAATGATGAAAAGTATTGTCACAATGACGCCGCTCAAGATTCTGAAAGTGGTGAAAGCCACGTTCTCTGCGAGCATCTTGCGGGCGTGATTGCCTTTCGATAATGCGTTATTTTCCATTGTTATTTGTTTTTAGAGGAAATGTATTCCACGCTGGAATTGATGATCAGAGTGATAAAGAACAGCACTACGCCGAGGAGGAATAGCGACTGGTAGTGCGGGCCTCCTGCCGGAGCTTCGCCCAGTTCGGCCGCGATAGTGGCGGGGATGGTGCGCAGCGGGTCAGTGATTGACAGCGGAATGACTGCCGCGTTGCCGGTTACCATGAGCACGGCCATGGTCTCTCCGAACGCACGACCGATGCCAAGAACCACTGCCGAAGTGATTCCCGAGATGGAATAAGGCATCACAACTTTATATATTGTCTGCCATTTGGATGCTCCGAGGGCAAGACTTGCCTCACGCTGGGAGCGCGGACAGTTCTGCATGGCGTCCTGGCTGACGGTGATGATTGTGGGCAGTGCCATGATGGCAAGTACTATGGCACCGGCCAGTCCGCTCTCACCGACGGGCAGACCGAAAACATCCTGAAGCAGCGGAACGACAACAATAAGTCCGAAGAAGCCGTAAACGACCGAGGGAATGCCGTTGAGCAGCTCGATGATAGGCTTGAGAACGGCCCGCATTTTCTGCGAAGAGACCTCCGACATATATATTGCCACGGAGAGGCCGAACGGCAAAGCGAAGATTATTGCGAACACTGTGACCCACACGGTGCCGAGGATCAGCGGCAGAAAACCGAACTGGGCGGCCGGCGTCGCCGTGGGGAACCACTCGTCGCCGGCAAAGACTTCGCCAACGGAAATGGTGTGGTCTTTGAGCTTCTTGCCCGTGAAGCCGTTGCCGCCGGCAAACTCTGTGGGCACGAAAGCCACTATTCCGGGATGCTTCTCCACAAGACCGTTAATACAGGACGTGGCGTTCTCGTAGTTCGGACCTAGTTGTTCTTCGGTGAAGAACTTCTGCATGTCTTCAAATCTGAACACCATGATAGGCTCGTTCTTGCCTCCCACGTCTTTCCAATTAGTCACATCTTCGTCGAAGACTTCCTTGATTTGCTTGGCGTCAAGCTCGTTCACGGGGTTGCTCTTGTTGACAACGAGCGTGTAACCCTCCTCTATTGTCTTCTGAGAGAAGAGCCCCAAGCCTTCCGAGAACAGGAAAACCACGATCAGCAATATCACCACGCTGGTGAGAAAGCCGCTGCACGTGATTATTCCGCTGATGATTTTCTCTAATACTTTTTTCATCGTTGCAGTGTCATTTTTATTCTTTCGCAGGCAAAAGTAGACTTTCCAAATGAACAAAGTGTGACACGGAGGTTACATTTATGTTACATAAGCGGGGACAACGGAGTTGTAACTGCAATGTAATATGTACGTATAGAGACCGTAATATATTAGTTGTTATTTCGCGACGGAAATAATAAAACAATGACAAACATGACGTTCAGAAACATGAAACTTAGCAGATTACTCGCCGCCGCAGTAGCCGCGGCAGTTTTTGTGCCGTCGATGGCGCAGAAGATCAAGGGCAGTGACACGGTGCTGCCGGTGTCGCAGGAGGCCGCCGAGACATATATGAATCAGCATCCGGGCGCGCGCGTGACCGTGACAGGCGGCGGTTCGGGCGTGGGCATATCGGCCTTGCTCGACGGAACGACGGACATCGCCATGGCATCGCGTTCGATCAAGTTCAGCGAAAAGATGAAACTGAAGAAGAGCGGCAAGCAGCTGCGCGAGGCAGTGGTGGCCTACGACGCACTGGCTGTGGTCGTTAATCCCGGGAATCCGGTGTCGAACCTAACGCGCCAACAGCTTGAAGACATATTCAGAGGCAAGATAACGAACTGGAATCAGGTGCGCGACCACGTCACGGGAAAGCGCGGCGAGGACTTGAAAATCATCGTTTACTCGCGCGAGACGTCGTCGGGAACATACGAGTTCTTCAAGACGAGCGTTCTGCATGAGAAGAACTATATGGCCGGAGTGCTTTCAATGCCCGCCACGGGAGCCGTTATCCAGTCGGTGAGCCAGACCCGCGGTGCCATCGGATATGTGGGAATGGCCTACATTAACAAGCGTGTTAAGGCGATAAAGGTGTCTTACAACGGCAAGAACTTCGTTTATCCGAGCATGGCAACGGGCCGGAATCACACTTATCCGATTATCCGTGAGCTTTACTATTACTACACGGCGGACAAGGGTAAGGCGGTTAAGCCGTTCATAAACTACCTGCTTTCCGACGCCGGACAGAAGATTGTGATGAAGAGCGGCTACGTTCCGGTGCGCTGACGCCGGCCATCCGGCATAATCATACAGTTCCCGTTAGAGACTGCTCTGTGCTGTCTTTAACGGGAACTGTCGTTTTTTCACCTTTCATCTCCGCCTGTCTTGTCTGTTGCATAATACTCTTTAACGATTCATAAGATGATTGTTAAAAGTCAGATGATGTAGTTTTCACTTTTATGAGCATAAGGCTTTTAACTGTCTTAAATTTCAAGTGGCGATTTCGGATGCAATCGTAAGCAAAACAGAACAATATGCTTACAGTTTTTTGAAGTCTTGAGCTGTGGAATAAGAAACGCCATTTTGGTGTACCAAAATGGCCTTTTTGCCTTGCAAAAAACGCCATTCGGGACGCCCAAAAACGCGAGTTACGATTGTAAAACAGGAGGTTTCGGAAAGCGGAAAAATAATTGTTAAATTCTAAAGGATATTTAACTGTTCACGTGCCCGTGTCATTTGCTTTATTCATCGATTGCGCGCGGCATACCGTCGGCGGCCGTTATACCTTATTATATATGTCACCCTGAGGTTTTGCAAGGCGTCTTGTCTGGATCTTTCCGCATCCTTTCACCTGTCGGTTAATGGGCCGTAAAGGCTTAATCGGCGTCAAACCTGGCGGCAGTCCGATGCCGGTTTTCTGCTCGTTTCCTGCCGTCAGCCAATTTGAGCGGGGCAGGGTAGGCGGCTGTCTGTTATGTCCGGGTTAGGCAAAGCAGGCGTAAGGACATTCCGCTGTCTGACTATGAAGTAGTTCAGGGCATGACATTACTGTGACATTTGCGATTGCCAACACTCAATGCCTGCAACAAAGATTGCCGTTCTGTCTCTGACAAAGACTGGGCGGCTGACAATATTTCATTATATGTCATGATAACCTCCTTTTAAAAAGATATATGCAATTAATATGCCACTTTACAACGCCTTGTTAAACTAGGGACTGTCGTTTAATTCCGTCATTATGAGTCAACCGGCAGACAGTTCCTGTATTTTTTACCGTTCGAGCTCATCTTTTTATATCTTCGGCTTCGTCTCGGAGCCAGTTTTTTCATTTTTGGACACAACAGGAGCCAATCCTCCTGTAAAGATCACGTTTCACGCATGAAACATCAGGCTGTCTGAACCTTTTCGGAGGCTTCTCTCCGGACCAGTTGAACTACATTCGCCGTGTGGATGCCGAAGAAGATGTACAGTATCTCGGTCAGCCTCGTTCTCGCCTTGATGCGTTTCAGGCCGTAGTGTTCCTTCTGCGTCCCGAACGATCCTTCCATCCTCGTTGCCCTCACCCTCGCCAGCTCGTTGCGTATGATGTCGTTCTCTTTTTTCTTTTCCAGGGACGGACGACCCCGCTTCACGAATGATGTATGTATCCCTCTCTCCTTGCAGTACTCCCTGTTGGCGCAGCCGGAGTAGCCCGCGTCTCCTCCGACCTTCCTTGCGTCCACACCGAAGAGCTTCCGGTGCATCTTCAGGCAGTGCGGAAGTCTGGTCCCCTCGCTGAAGGCATTGAATGACAGCTTCTCGATGAACGAGAGCCCGTCAACCAAGATGTTGTTGCACTTGGCCCCGAACTCTACGCCCTTCATTTCCTTGCCCCTCACTATCGGCCTCACATACGGCTTGCTGACGCTCACTATCCTGTCCCTGACACTCTCGCGCGGGTCATTATTCTCAAAGTGGTGCTTCTGCTGGCGGTACATCCTTGTGATGATTTTAAGGTCACTCTTCTGTCTGACCGTCAGCAGGCTGTCCGTCTGCGTGTTCTCCCTCTCCAGTCTGCGTGTCTCCTTCAGTATCTTCCCTAAAAGGTTGAGCAGACGTCTGGTCAGCTTCCCGGTCTGGACCTTCGCATGCCTGCGCTGTTTCCTGTACGACAGGTTGGCCTTCTCCACGTCTGCGTACTTCGTCCTCGGGCGGTGAACGTTCTGCTTTGAACTCAGAGTGCACATGATCACATATGCCTTCTCTATCCCTTCCCACAGAAGCTTCGTGTCCGTAGGATAGCGCATCCCGCTCTCGTAGCAGGTCGCATCGGTATACATCGTGTCAAGGTCCTTCATGTACGGCTTCCAGGCACCGGCCAGTATCTCCTGCTGATGTTGGATCCTCAGCCCGGAGGCAAGTTCTAAAAACACGTCATCCAGAAGCTTGTAGTTCGTCAGAGGATGCGTCGGGAATATCCTCACACCGCAGAACAGCTGGTAGTGGATGTTGCCGTTCAGCTGCTCCATCAGCTTCGGGCTGCTCAGCCCTGTGTACATCTTCAGGAACATCAGCGCCACCTTGCCCTCAGGCGTGAAGTAAGGACGGCGGCCCCGCCCCGGTCTCATACTCCTTATCAGTCCCAGGTTCTCTGCCATTTCATGAAGCGGCAACTTCTTCTTGATTCTTCCCAGTTCACTATTCTCGAACGTCTGTCTATACAAATCATAAAAATTATACTCTGTGAACGGAAGATCCGGTGATATTTCTGAGAAATTTTGTACCTTTGCCATGCAGATTTATTTTTGCGATACCTCCAAATTCGGCTTTTCTAGGGCGATTGGAGGTATTCTTTTTACCTACACAAAGGTACAAATTTTCTATCACATTAAGTAACTAATCAAAATTAAGCAGCATTATGTTTAAGTTTAATTCCCAAAGTATCCCCGACAGCCGCCAATGCCCTATTGACGGTATAAAAGAGGTTGTCGCTACTCGCATAATCCTGCGGTCTGATCCATTTGGTTTTCATTATCCTCCACAATGTTTCCGCAAGGTTCAGGTGCGGGGAATACGGCGGAAGATAAAAGAGGAAAAGCCCACGTTTCTCCCACAATGTCCTCAGTTCTCGTACCTTCTTGTTTCGATGTACGCTCGCATTGTCAAGCACGATGAACGTGTCTTTCTTAATGCTCAAGGAAAAGGCGTCGAGGTATTCAACGACCTTGTCCGCGTCAATGCTTTCAGTCGTGGTGAACCCATGATAGCGGTTGTTCCGGTCTATCATGCCGAAGATGTTGACCCTTTGTGCCTTTTGGGATGGGACATACACGTCTTCGTCACGGAATTGCCAGCCGTAAGGCACATAGCCTTCGGTGCATACGTGACTCTCATCGGCGTAATAAAGGTCTATCTTGCCGTCCATGTTCAGTTGTTCAAGTTCTTGCAACTTCTCGGTCTTATACGCATAGAGTTGCGGCGAGGGTACTCCCCTTGGGCGTTTTCTTATTCGCTTATATCTTGCGCCAATGCTGATAAAAAACGCTTGAATGTCTGGTCGCTCGCTTCCTTGCCCGTGGCTTTCTGCCAAGCTTCGCGGGCTTTGCTGACGCTCTGCCTGTCCTGTTCTATGGCTTTGCGGACAACTTCCTCGTCCGTGCAGTCCATGATAGGTTTGCGACCACGCCCGGGGCGGGTATGCAAGCCGCTGATGCCTTCCTGCATGAAACGTTTCACCCAAAAGTTGACGGATACATGCGACATCTCCGTCTGCAAACCTACTTGCTTGCTTGAAAGCCCTGACGATTTGAGCAATACGGCACGGCAACGCATGCGGAAGCAATGGCTGAGTCCCTGACGGAAACCTGTTTCCAACGCCAAGCGTTCGGAGTCCTTTAATATGATTGATTTGACTTTGCCCATAAGTGTATCTTTGAGGTTTATGAGGCAAAGGTATCAAATCTATATGATATAAACTAATTATGAACATCTACTTAATATTCCATTTATAATCAAAAACGACTCCGTTTACAGGTATCTGAACCTCCATAGTTACTCCTCTTTGTTTCTTTACGAACATATATCCAACAATGCCTTCACCAGGATGAATGGTGTTCTTTTTCAAATACCCCTCGTCTCTAATTTTACGGTCATTTTCCATTTGTTTGCCCATTTCCATCATTTGATTTGTTGCTATCATGTTTGCAACAGCAGCATTACCTGGATTATAGGTGCTGACCGTATATCCACCATAAGGCGTTGAAACGTATGAAGTAGAATACCCAGCCATCCCAGCATTTAGTCCGTTTGCAAATCCTGTTAAGGCTTCTGCCCACATCTGCTTATTCCTAATCATTTTTTGGAAACTCTCAGATGTATAAACTTTCATTCTATTAACGCTTTGGTCTTTTAATGTGCAACATGAACTTACTGTCTCCGGGGTGAAAACAAAAGAATTATTTGATAAGTTTTGTATCATGATTTGGAGTCTATAAAACTTTCCGTAATCATCTTTTATGAGTTTATTACTAACCCCAACGATAAATCCTTCTTTTGCTATCATAGCCCACTCATCTCCATTTCTGTATTCTGCAGTAAATGTAGAATCATTCTCAGGCTTTAATAATGACTGAGAAAAACCACTTAACACGGTGGTCGATAGCAAAAATAACATAAATAACTTCTTCATTTTGATTTTGTTATATAATCTATTTACTTATGAATCGAATATTCACAGATAAGGATGTCTGTTGCCGTTAGAATGGTGCATTGCATTACCAAATCCCTTGATGGATAACGCAAAGAGGCAGGATAACCTGACCGTACTCATGTGGCTTGTACGTGCCAACAAGCTTGTCGGCAATCGCCCAGATAAGGTTAGCCTTTTCCTGTATATTGACAGCGGTACGCTGTTGTAATTCCTGTGTACTCATATTTCATTTACTAATATTACAAACTTAGTTAAGTTTACTAATTTTACTAATTTATTTAACTTAACTAATATAACTAAGATTACTAATTCTGTTATTCTTCCTCCTCTTCTTTAAGGTTCTCTTGCTCCTGCTCCTTTTCCTTGATATCTTCGATATTGCTTTCGCAAACATCGATGATGTCCTGGAACTTCTGTTTGTCCTCAGTTTTGTCAAGTTTCTCTTCTGCCATAGCCTTGATTGCCTCGAACTCTTCTAGAGAGAACTCGTTATATATCCTCTTTCCCTTCTTGCGAGCAGAAATCGTCACTTCGTAGCCATCTTCGCAGCTCATACTAAAGGAAGTAATACCAGCATTGGAGTCCTTGCACATCTGAAGTAAGTACTTTGCTACTCCTTCCTCTTGCTTGGATGGAGTACAATCTATTTTGTTTTGATTCTGTTTCATTATCGTTTTACTTTAAATGTTAATATCTAACCACAGCTACTTTTAAGCCTCGCTTTGTAGCTGTGTCTATCATGTTCTTTGTGCCCCGGCTTTTGCCATCCCAGAAGGCGATGAGGGCATCTGCAACAGTAGCCATCTGAGCATTTCGGATTGGTCCGGCTGCCCTACCATGGGCTTTCCAGTCTGCCGGGTATGTCTCCAGCTGCAAGCCTCCCTCCTGAGCATAGCATTCACCCAGGGCATCAGCACCACTGGCATGACCGGAGACGATCACGAAATTTTCCGGTTTCTTATTCTGTAGGTAGAAGTCACACTTCTCCTTCAGTAGCTCGTAATCGGCAAAGTCCCGGCATCTTGCAACGATGACTTTGTATTTCGTGATTGAATCTATTATCAGCTTGTTAGCTGCATCTACTTCTGCTTGACTCATATTATTTACTAAGTTTGTTAACCTTACAAAGTTACCTAAGTTAGTAATATTTGCTATTTTTCAAACAAACTCTTTGATTTTTGGAGTGTTACGGCTTTTTTACCATGCACGGCCTCGATTGCTTCAAGCCCCTTTTGTATCAACTGCTCAGCAGAAGAAGACTCTGTTATTCCAAAGAACTGCGATACAGCTTTAATTTGCTCTATCATCTTTTGAGGCAGCATATACGTATGGCGTGTATATCCAACCTTACAACCTGCAGCTGCACCTTTTACAGCTCTCTTCGAAGATGCCTTTTCGGTTTTCTTCTCACCATGCAACTCCCCAATGCCTCGATTTGAAGAGTCTGGTGTAGCTCCCATGATGTCATCAAAACCTTCGATACTTCCAAACTCGCTCATATCTTGTGTTGTTGTTTTCTTCTTGTTCATATCTTATCAAATTTATTAAGTGTACTAATTTTATTAACCTTGTTAACTTTACAAAGTTTGCTAAGTTGGCAATATTTATAATACATTTATCTAACTACCTCATATATAGTATTAAACGCACCTGCCGTTGCTGCTTCCTGGTATTGATCTTGTGCGTAAAGCGTAGATAATCGCTGAATTGCAACGCCATCTTTTACACGGAATGTAACTACGCCAGCTTTGCTGAACATTTCCGTAGCTGAGTCCTGGAGCGCATACCTAACACCCATTTTGATAATGTTTGGTACATAGATTTTCTTCGCCTGTGGCGCTTCCTTCATCAAGACTTTTGTGAAGGTGAATGTAGAATCAATCATAAAATCATCGTACCTAAAAGGAATAACAGCTGCATCGGCAGCCTGGAAGACCTTCAGCAGGGCAGGGTCGTTCAGTGTTCCCGGACAGTCTATCAAGACATATCCCGGCAGTGTCTTTGCTCGTTCTATGACGGCATCAGTACTCGCAGCCGCATCTAGAGTCCAAACCTCCCAAGGCTTGACTGCATCTTTTACTTTGGCCAGTTCTCGTTGGCGCAAGTTATAGATGTTGTGGGAAAGGTCTGCATCTAGCACAGCAACTTTCTGGTTCTTTGCTACGAGGAAGTGGGCAAAGTGACAACACAAAGTACTCTTGCCTACACCACCCTTCAGATTTGAAAATACAATGATCTTTGCCATATATTACTTATTTTGTTATTATGCTGCAAATATACAAAGAATTTTGCATACCGCAAAGAAAGCTTTGCAAATTTAACTAAGTTTATACTTTTAGATAACTTTACTAACTTAGTAAAGTTAGCAAACATTCCGCAAGCATATTTAGTACCTATATTTCAATAGCACATAACATATTGATTATCAACCGAGAAATATGGTATTTATCATCGTTTCTCCATCACGTTTCTTATCGTTATAAGAACGTATTTGTCGTTCAATATCTTGTTCTAGTTTCTTTCTATCTTGCAGATAAGCAATTCTAAGATGTTGTACCGTGATATCTGTATTCCCCAAAAAACGCTCTAGTAAGACCGCTTTGGCGATGGAACTATCCCCCCAAGATTCAGGACGCACTTTTTTGTCTTTCTCAATAAGACGTTCCTTTATGTTGAAAAAAGCTTGTCCTTCCATCATAGAATGCTTATTGATGAAGACATTTGCAGGCTGGAAGAGATAGAAGACCTTATTGATATCATCTTCATTGAAGCTGGTCAGCTGGCCATCTTTCTTTATTTCTTCTTCTGCTTTTGCAGCAAGCTTCCACGTTTCATCTAACGAAGCAAGTTTCGTTTTCATATTGTCGATTACAGCATAACGTTTCTGAAGATCTTCGTTCAAAATTCTCTTCTCGTTATCTATTCGCTCTGCTTTTCTCTTATATTCTTTCAAGAAATCAATAATTATAGTAGCAGTGATTTTATCATCACCAGCTTTTTTATTCTCCTCGTAAAGAGTTTCCAGCGCAGTTCGTAGCTGACTTAGCGGAAACTTCATTGCTCCGACTTCACGATTAACTTCAAGGATAATATTGTTCAATCTTGCTACATCTTTGTTGCGTTTCTTACCTACCAAAATATACGCAACATCTTCTGTTACAGGTGTTTTTTCTAATTTTTCCTTTATAGAATCGTAGCTTTTATTAGACACAGAAGGTGCTGCCACCTTTTTTGAATCTGTGACATTATCATTCTTTGTGTCTTTTTTTACGAATGTTTGAATAGCTTTTGTAACTTTCTTCGCTGCTTCTTTCAAAGCAGGATAGAACATCAACTTCACTTTCATGGCTACATTCTTAATCGCCTCAAATGCAAGCAATCCCAAAGTCTTAAGACTATCGAATACGTTGCGTACAGTTGCAGCACAACAGCCACACTTCCTAGCTATAGCGTGAAGTGATTCTACAAGTTCACCTCGTTCTATATCACTTTTTGTGATTAAAGACTTTACGCATCTGTCCATGGCATGAAGAGTAAGATACATATATATATTAGTAAGATACCTACATCTGTTCTGGTATATATGCGCAACTTCAATGCCATCCGGAATCTGCATCTGTACATACTTGCTTCCTGGAGTTGGATTTACGGCATTCACCGTAATGACGTTCTGTTGTATTTCTGTATTGTATCTAACGCTAATCAGTCTGCCATTCTTAAGTGCCTTTAGATAGTTCTTTGCTCTATCTAAAGAACACTCAAAAACCTCTGAGATATAGTGTTTTGATGCAACTGTCTGCCCTGTAGGAAGAGTAATTGAAGTGCCATTCCAAGAGTCCACAAGCTCTTCTCCCACACTCTTATCGTAGAGCATGAGATATACGTTCATTGTTTCGGCATTTTTGAAACAACGCTTCTTGTCTGTATCGTGGAGAATATTAACGAACATAAGCAAACCCTCCCAATACAGCAGACAAAATGATAGTAGAGCAATACAACATAGCTGTACTGCTTATGATATTGTCTATCACCTTACTTGCTTCTTTTTTGCGGTGAAGTGGTACTATTCTTCGCACATTCACCAATTCATTTGTTGTCATATCTATTTTATTCTTAAAAGCGGAGGCAAAGGTAACTATTTTTTTTCAAATACCAACAAAAAAAAGAATAAATTTTCAAATTTAACACTTTAATAAGCTTTTGGCTGATTATTGTGCCTTATTTTGTTAAAATTCAGATTCCTTTTCATTTTGATACAGTTCTTTGCAATCTCCTGTATTTATAATTTTGCAAAGGTACAAAATCGTGCAATAATCAAAGCCATTAATGCGATATACCTTTGAAATTAACATTTGCAAAACCTATGGGTAATATATGGACAAAAAAATAATGAGCTATCTTCCCAGATAACTCATTACAGTGCTTTTAAAAATAAAATTCTCTCAAGCACTGTAATATCAGTGCATCAGAGGACAACAAACCTTTTTGGATTTGCGATGCAAAGATACGGTTATTTTCTGAAATAAGCAAGTTAAAAGCGGAAAAACTGCCGTTTTTTAACATTTACTTATCATATTTCTGGCAATATAGCTATAAATATTGCTCACAATACGTAAATATAGCAATATAACAATATAGCTATACGATAATATTGCTATAAATATTGAAGGAAAAGTAAGTGAAAAAGTAGATAAAAAGTAGATTTTCAACTATTCATATATGTTTTTAAGAATAAGGTATTTATATACATGGTTAAGTGTAAAAAGTGGAGAAAAAGTAGGAAGAATTTACATATAAATATTGCATACGTTTTTGGTGTATAATATTTCTACTTTATTCAGTCCTTCACCAGGTGAAAACCATGCACGAAAGTACAGGTTACTAAATTCGGTTAAGCCTTAACCAGATATTCTATACTAGATTTACACTTATTACTTACCCTTTAAACACTAAGATAAAAAACACAAACGCTATATTACGTTAATATTCAGAGATTTATAATGCATAGAAAAATAAAGATAAATTAAAGTTGCCCCCTTTATGCCAAATTTTAGAAAAAACTTTGTCCTTGCCTATAATATAATACAATAAACAAAGAAACAATCAACAACATCATGGGGGTGATGGTGATTTTTGATGTTTTTTTTCAAAGAATCGATGTTTTTTGACTTATAGGGGCGGGGGGACAAGCCCCCCTGATCCTCATTCTTGCTTCTGAGTGGGGCGAGGTGGATGCTTGTTGATGAGTGTGTGCTGACTTTCTGTTAACGTACAAGAAGCAGGCATTTTTGTACGCGTCAAATCTTTTTACTTTTATGTTTTTTGAGAGATAATACTCTACACTTTAATATAGCCTGAACGGATATATAAGTTTGGTTGTGCCTATTGCTGATAGGGGAGAACAGAAACAGGCAAAGTATTCTATTCTTTCTGCTGAAGGTTAATCTTGAAGATCTTCTTCACTTTTGCAACTGTTCCTGGTGCCACGTCACAAAGCTTTGCGACTTTGACGATGCTCAAACCTGCTTTGAGTTCTTTGATTACTTGCTTGTATTCCTGCTCCAGCTGCTCTGTTGTCTTGGTGCTTCCTTTCTTCCTGCCAACCTTGCCTCCCTTTGCTCGGTAGTTATTATAACCGGATTTGAGACGTTCCTTGATGGCGGTTCTTTCGTTCTCTGCAAACTTTGAGAACATGGCAAAAAGCATCGTGAAAAGAGTATTCTCGCTGCCATCTTTGTTAAACATACTTAGGTTTTCTCGCAAGAAGTAAACGTTCAAGTGGTGGTCATGAAAGAACTTGGCCAACTCGGTCATTTCCCAGACATCACGTCCCAATCTTGACACTTCCGACATTAAAACACAGTTTACGTTTTTATTTACAACTGTGCAGTATCTCAAACATTCCTGCAAGAATCGTCTTTCTGAGTTTGGGGTTGCTCCAGACTGATAGTCCTGAAAGACCTTTGCAATTTCTATGTTGTATTCCTTTGCAAATTCTGTCAGTTCTTTAACTTGTCGGTCTGTGTCCTGCTTACCAGTTGATGTTGACACTCTTGCGTATATTACTGCTACCATAATCGTTTTATTATAAATTAATCCAAAGGATTTCTTTGTATTGTTTTATACCAAGAAAATACAAAGGTACAAAGATTTTTTTGTATTGCCAATTTTCTTGTGTTATTTTTCTCAAAAAGACGAGGTCTTCTGTTTCCGCTTCAACTTGAAGTGTTATTTTGGCATTTCAAGTTTTTCAAGCTCTTCCTGTTTCCTCTTCACTCTTCCTGGTTCTTTCTGTCTGTCTCTTCCTGTCTTTCAGACGAGTTCTAACGAAGAAGTAACAACAAGTCTTAAAACGAAGCTCGCTATCTTTAATGATGCTTAAATGTTCGCTTTATTTAGAGAGTTTTCTTTGCTGATACAGAGAATTTTACTATCTTTGTAGTAAAGTTTTTATAGAGCAAAAGTAATGTACTATTGCAAGTTGGGGTATTGTTAAACAATTCTCTGCGAGTATTGATTTAAAATACAGAACTTGATTACTCGCAAGCTCGCAATAAAATGTATAAATAATGGAAGAAAAGAAAGAAACAATATATCGCTTCAACGGTGACGAGGCTTTACAGAAAGCTTCGCCTGGCAAGGCGTTTTACCTGGTAACAGAAGATGTTGCTTCTGGTAAATCCAAGAAGGTATTTATACCTATATTGGTATTGGACGTTCATATTAGTGGAGGTCCAGAACGGTTCTACATACATGCTATCATTTGCAAAAAAACGAAGAATGCTTATCTGGGATTGAAGTATGAAATAACAGCAGATGAGTATCAGAAGTTTCAGCAGTACAAAGGAGACAAGCGAAGAATAAATCTTCTCTTGAAAGCTTCTGGTGGTTCCCTCGTAGTGAAGAAAAATGCGGCAACAGTTATCAAGGGAATAAGAATGACTGCAGAACTTGCCGATGAGCTTACAGCGAATGCTGCTAAGTGCAATATGTCTTTTTCAGACTATTGTAGAACGTTGCTGCAAGGCAAAACTCCTACGGTGGCACTGACTCCTGACGAAATGGAAGTAATGAAAAATATTGTACAATATCGAACTGATGTAATGAAGTTTGCTGGAGCATACTTTAAGGTTCTTCGTGGTGTCCCAAACAGCGAAAGACCAAACTATATAGTCGCCGGAGAAAGCTTTGCCTTTTGGAGAACATATATACAGAAAGGGTTAAAGTGTTTGGATCGTCTCATTGATAAATGTAAGTGATATGGTTATTAAAATACAAACGGCAGATAGTAGTCATGGACACAATGCCATCAACTATGCTATGAACAAAAAAGCGGATGATGGTCGGAAACCAGAATTTATCTCTTCTGGTAATATGCCATGGGATAATATTTTTGGTGACTCGATAGAGCCTCGTGCCGTATGGGACTATATGAAGATGAGACAGAAAAACTGTGGAAGAAAAATTGAAGATCCGTTTTTTCACATTGAACTTTGCCCATCAAAGGAAGAAAGTGCCGGCTTTACGAAGTCTGACTGGATAAAACTTATAGACGATTCTATTAGAAATCTAAGCACTCCTTTTGTTTCTAAAAGAAGAGGAAAGATAAAAGGGTGGAATATAAAGAACTCACAATGGGTTGCGTGTCTTCATACAGATACCGACAAGCCTCATATTCATCTGATATTAAATCGTATCACTGAGGATAATAAAGTTCTTGATGATACTCAATATAAAGATAGAGCAAAGCAAGCTGCAAACAGACTTGCTGTTGAGCGAGGGTGGACCAAGGCAGAGAGTGTTGGTGAGCGTGATGGGGCAGAGCGAAAGAACAGAATACATAAAGATGCAATAGATGTATTGGCATGTATGAATAAGTTTAACCTGGAGAGATACTTTGAAGGTATGCGCTCTCGAGGTTGGATCATCGATGCTAAGTATGATTCAAAGGGAATCTGCCGAGGCTATTCAGTTGGAGAACGCCTATTCAAGGTTGATGGGAGTTTGTCTAGTACGATTCTTGTGCAGTCTTCTAAGTTGGGCTTTGGTCGTGACTTGATGGTATCGAAGCTTCAGGGAACCTGGAACAGATTACATCGTCCGCAAGTACAGAAAGTCGATAATGTATCATCTGCAGGTAGAGGTTCCTCTATGCCTACATATAATAATGTAGAGAATAACCCTGCAAAGAGAGAAGAACTTCCTAAGATGCCTCAGTGGAAGTGCAGTAGCTATGATGCGATGCAGAACTGGAACGATGAAGAGATACTGAATGCTCGTATTCCTGATGCAGCTTTTGATATCATCGATAAGTTAGTGGAGCCAGTCAATAGACTTGAATATTGGGATAGAGACGAAAATCTTCCTGCGAAGGCGCAAATTGTTGCTGTTGCAGTCTTTGAATTTATGACTGCTGCAAATGTGTATCCTTCTTCTTCTGGCGGCGGTGGCGGTTCAGACAACGATCTGCGCTGGGATGGTAAGACGGAAGACGAATTGCAGCGGATGGCTGCGGCTGCAGCTCGTAAGGCAGTAGGGCGTTGTACGAGTCATTTGACGAAGAAGCGTGGCATGAGAAGATAATAGAGATAGAAGTATAAATGTAGTTGTGCTTTTAGAATTAAGGTATTATGCCTTTAAGCACAACAACATTTGATAGTATAATTATAATAAAATTAATAAAGATGGCTAGAAATGATTATAATTTTGAGATGGAAGATGTAGTTGAAGATGTTCAGTCACCTCAGGAGAAGGTTGCGTCTTCTGTAGAGAATAAAGATAATAGCAATGTTGACAATAGCTATGAGCGCAAACGCTTAGAAAGCAATCTTGCGCTTTTGAAGGAAGTTGAAGAACTTGCTAGAAGCATAAATGAGAAATATAATGAAATAAATGCGATGTATGAAACTGCAATTGGAAAAGAAAAAGGTCGCTTGCAGGGACTGAAAAATATTCTGGAGCAATGCAAAAGCATGTATTCAAATATTTCTTCTTATATTGGCAGTGCTCAGGATGCTTTGGCAAACATAACTGTTACAATTTCTAAAGAAGCACGTGGCAACATCAAGGAAGGCGTGCAGGAAGGCGTGCAGGAAGCTTATGCTGATGAACGTAAGAAACATATAGATGAGCTAGAGACATACAAGAAAGAGTTTCTTGTTAGTTTCAAGAGAGACTTAAATGATGCTGCTTTAGAAGTCGTAGATGAGGTTAGAAAGTCGTATAAAGGTATGTTCTGGAAAACAATCATTATTGCTTATGCATGCATGTTAATAACGACAGCTGCAGTGTATAAAATATTTTGTGATTCTTATGCGTGGCTAGCCATTGTCGGAATACTGCTTGTCGGTGTAGATTTTTGTGTTTGGATATACCGTTTTTTGGATAGGTTTGGTTCTAAATGATGTACATGGTATGGAAAGAATGAATGATGATATACCTTTTGAGCATCAGATGATGTTCATTGTCAAGGACTATGACCGCAAGGTTGAAGAGAACATGGAGCTTCGCAAGGAAGTGGAAGAACTATCTGCAGCCCTGGAAAAGCAAGGAGCGGAGTTGAAGAAAGCAAAGAAGGAACTCAAAAAGATGCCTTCTTTGAAGGATAAGGCGATGCAGCTAGAGGCTGTTAGGCGTAAGAACGATAAGCTGGCCAAACAAGCTATTTTGCTTCATAAATGTTTGGTATATGTACGTAACTAGGTACGCCATTTACTTGCCATGGTAGAGGTTCCTGGCTTGCGAGACCTGGAGCAGCGCATGAGCGAGGCTCTTAAAAAATATGACGAATAGTTTGCTCAATTCAAAGAAAACAAGTATCTTTGCAGCCTAGTAAACGTAGGCGTTCACAGAACTTATTCTATGTTCGTCGATATTCTTGAAAAATCGCCAAAACAAGAGGTGGGGTAGGGATAAATCTCTACCCCTTTTATATAAGTTTTTTAGTTTGGAGCCATCCGCGAGTGAAGATAGATATTTTTTGCCCCCAAATGTTAAAGTTTAGTTAACGTAGCGGAAAAGCTACCTAAATATTTGGTATTTTGTAGCTTTTTAGCTACCTTTGCAGTGTCATTCAGACAAAGAGTTCTTTTACATGTTTAATTACAACAATGAAACACAATCAATTGTACAATGAGTTGACTAAAGCGGGATGCTTTATCACTCGACATGGTGCCGAGCACGATGAATGGTTCAATCCCAAGAATGGGATGAAAATCAGAATTCCAAGACATGGTAGCCATGAGGTTAAGACAGGGTTGCTTAGACGCATTAAAAAGACGTTGCTCGGACAATAGTCCGGGCAACTGCCCTTAACCTTGCAATTGAGCGTGTTGTGGTGATAGACGTGTGGAGAACTCTTTTTGTAGGGAATTTAAACAAATAAGATATATGGCAAAGAATGTTGTGCTGATTTTAGAATATGGTGATGGCGGTTACTCTTGTTACAATGATGAGCCACTGGGCAACTATGCCGTCATCGATGGCGATGGGGCTACCGCTGAGGAGGCAAAGGCTGATTTTATGAAAGCTTTGCAGGAATGCAGGGATGATGATCCTGATAATAAGGACTTGCAAGACTTGACGTTTACATATAAGTACGACGTGCAAGCTTTCTTCAAGGAGTTCTCCTTTCTCAACGCTACCGAGATAGCTAGACGTGCAGGCATCAATCCGTCACTCATGCGCCAGTATGTAAGTGGAGTCAAGACTGCTGGAGAGAAGACATACCAGCGACTCAACGCTTGCATGAGCAATATTAAAGCAGATTTACAAGCAGCCGTCTTTTGATGGTTGTGTTTTCATAAAGTAATTAAATGAACTCTCTAAGCCCCTGGTGCGTGACGCATCGGGGGCTTTTTTTGGTATGCTCGGCATGAGCTTAATCTAATGGGTGCAAGTC
>ULXQ01013302.1_pt1 | contig 23539 bp, 16 predicted proteins | sample 1961481 | NCBI WGS metagenome assembly ULXQ01 (sample SAMEA4835843, study PRJEB28245) | human gut metagenome | biome: gut microbiome; material: fecal sample | place: Denmark | collected 2008 | reverse complement strand
CGGTTCATACCGCTCCCCTCCCTGCGGGGGAGGGGCCAGGGGGTAGGGCTCCAGTCGGTTCATACCGCTCCCCTCCCCCGCAGGGAGGGGCCAGGGGGTGGGGCTTTTGGCCCTACTGTGCCTTCATGTAGTAGTCGGAGAAGTCCTTGCAGTCGGGTGGCAACTGATGGTGCTCCAGCGAGGGGAGGACTTCCTTGAGCTGCATGAAGAGCCGTTCGCCGGGAGCGTCGCGGTCGGGATACATGTGGAAGGTTGTGCCCAGACGTTCGGCGAGGTTGCACAGCAAGTCCTTGTCGGCTTTGGAGAGGAGCGTGGCTGATGGTATTGCCACCGCCTTGTGACCGGCGGAGAGCATGGCCCAGCAGTCGGAGCAGCCTTCCGTGATGTAGAGCGGTTCTTCGGGGCGCAGCATGGCCGTGACGGGCAGGTTGTATATGGAGCATCGGGCGCCATAGGGGAAGCGGAAGCGGGGAGGAGTAGCCCCACCCCCTGCCCCTCCCCCGTAGGGAGGGGAGTGATGTGACTTTGTGGGACAATCTTCTTTGTTGGGCTTGTCCTTTTCGTGAAAAACTTCTTTCTCAGGTTTATGGTAGTCGAGGTTGCGGTTTTGTAATCCTATCAATTTGCCCGTGGCATCGAAGAAGGGCGTCTGCAGCCAATGTGTGCCTTGGCGGTCGGTCCATGATGTGATCCGGCACCATCTGACGACGCGCGGGTTGAGCCTACGCTCGTCGAAGAGAAACCTTATGGCTTCGTCGCTCAGCCAGGGATGCTCGAAGTGGCGGGCGTAGCGCGAGGCGTCGAAGGAGTTTTGAATTTTGAGTTTTGAGTTTTGAGTTTTGGGATTGTGTTCTTCTACTATTATGTTGGCGGAGTCGGCGAGCCATCGGCAAGCGTCTGGGAATGACTTGCGGAGGAGGTTGATGACGAGGTCGATTGTTCCGCCGTGCGCTCCGCAGGCGAAGCAACGGTAGGTGTTCTTGCGCACGTTGTACGACATGCTGGCGTGATGGTCGTCGTGGAAGGGGCATAGGCTCTTGTGACGCGTGACGCGCAGGCCGAGGCGCTCTGCCACAGCCTCAATGGGCTGTTGGCGGAGCTGAATGATAGTATCTTTGTCCATTTTTTAAGTGAAAAGTGAAAAATCCAATTCCTAATTCCTAACTCCTGATTCCTAACTTTTCCTTTGTCTTAGTGTAGAGTCCGGTTTGGGCGGAGTAGGTAATGAATCGACGGAACAGCCACACTCTCAATTGTCGCTTGGTACCCTCCTTGGGTTTGTCCATAGTAATACGTAGAGCTTCCAGCTGAGCCTCGTTGAACGAGTCGGGTAGGTCGTCGAGCATATTCTTCGGACCGCTCTTCTGAGCCTCCGTTATGCCCGTGTCGCCATCCTTAAGCATGTCGCCAAAGATTTGGTTCTTCGACCAAAGGTCGTAGTACATCAGCCACTCAACGAATTCGCTCATGGCTTTAGTCCATGTCTGTCCGTTCAGAATGTAGAGCACGCATCCCTTCTTCCAAGCGTTCACGATGGCTCGCTTGCTCATGTCCCATAGAGTGTCGTCGTCCGTCAGGTCGGCCAGGGCAGCCATGTCGGCAGCCATTTTGTCGGCCAGCTTGTTTAGCGGCTTCACGATGAAACGTCCCTTGCAAGCCTGCAGACGTACAATATATTGGTCGAGCGTGTCGAGAAAAGCCTCGTCGTACTTGCCTTGGCGTGGAATCTTGCCATCGCGGTTGCCACGGGCCTTGTAGGAGAAAGCTATGCGTCCGAGAGTGCCGTTGAAGAGGTCGCGCTTAAAGAAATTGCGAGCCTCGCCAGGAGTGCACGAAATGTTCATGTTGACACGTAGCACTGGATTGCCCGTTATGCCATCGGCCGTAGCACGCAGAGCGCCAGCCTTCTGCTTGTCGTAGACGTTGCGTATGGTCTGCGTCACCTGCTTATGACCGCCACACATTCTGTCTGCCATCTCCACCTCAGGCAGGTTGTAGTACTGAGTGTGCCCGCTGTCCTGCTCACAAGCCATAGCGTTTTGGATGAAGGCAGCATTGGTAACGTCAGATGGCGGAAACCAGAACGACACTTCAGGACGCACGGGTTTCTCTTTGTTAGCCCCCTTCGACTTAACGGTCTTTTGCCATTCCACCAACTTCTGTAGTTGCAACTCGTCATGCTGGCGAGCACCACGCATAATAGCCTCCACCAAACGTTGCAGTTGACCCTTTCCACCTGCCGAACGAGCAACAATAGCAGTAATCAAGCCACATATTTCCTTCCAAGTAAGGTCGGGATACATAAATTCTGTACCACTAATGTGTGAAGCCAGAGAGTCAAAAATTAACGGAGCGATAGCCTCTTGCATGTCTTTTGACACCTGCGAGAGCAAAAGTTTGGGCAATTCCAAGCCTTTGCCAAGGTTTGGCATGGCTGGAGCAGTATGTTTTGTAATGTCGTAAATCATTGAATTATAGCTTTTTAGATGAATTTGCACCACTTCAAAGCGTTTCAGTTTCAGTTGTTTCAGTTGTTTTTAAGGGGGTATCAAGTTTCGTTTCCTTTATATAACTTATTGATTATTAATTAGTTATAAATGTTTAATAAGGGGGTTTGATACATAACTGACCCTTTGAAACGCAACTGAAACTGAAACAACTGAAACGCTTTGTTGTGATTGATAGTGTTTTTAGCCTACTTGTTTAGGAGTTTTATACACTTCCTCTCCGAGGCATCTCAAAGCCTTCAGGATTTCCCTCATCACCGCGATGGCGAAGCTCAAGGGGTTGAATCCGACACCAAAGTCCACCTCCTTGAAGTTGAACCTTACATGTCCGTCCCTCAAGCGTCGCGTCACGTTGATGTACTTGCCTTCGAACAGGCGTGGATTGCGAATGTTGGCATTGGCAGCAGTCAATCCTGTCTCCACAAACGCGTAATGGTCGTCCTTGTCATGGCAAAGCACGCCAGTATAGTTCTTGCCAATCTTCGCGATGCGGTCGTGGCGCAGGAATGTCTTCACGTCCACGCAGAGTTCGGTGTTGCGATACCATCCGGAACCGGCAAAAAAGTCCGTTTCCCGTTCTACGGCAGCATAATCTTCGTCAGCTGCTTGTCCTCCGGCTGCAGCATCCTCATGCGAGTCTGCGCTTTGACGAAAAGCCTTAACAAAGAGTGAATTACTTGCGAACAGCTCTGTGATGATGTCGCATACCGGGCGAGGCCCGTTGCTGAATCTTGTAGAGCCTGCCTGAAAGTTGGGATTCAATACCTTTTTCATAGTTTATATCGGTATTAAATTGCCTTCTTGCACTCACGATGATATAGATAGGCGTTCTTCATCCCGTGAGGTTGGAGCCTTGCCAAGTTTTTGACTGCTGCTGTCTGTATAAACAAAATGCAGCAGAAAACTCCAGTTGGAAATTTCTGCTGCAAAGATACTATGTACGTTTTATGTAAACTATAGTGAATAAATGCACTATAAAACCACCATGAATTATTCAAACAATTCATCGATTATGCGCCTCCAAGATTGTATTTTCTTGGCTTCATATACTTGTTGTAGTAAAGACTGCATTCTTGGTATGCCGAATATTTTATTCAATTCTTCTTCAGGAAAGCTTGTCCCAACATTACCGCTTATTGAATGTTCATACTCAAATACCTTACCGCAAAAGTATGCTAATTGAGAATTTCCTCCTCTGTTGCCTATTTGAACCCATGAAAATTCTCCATTTTCATATTTCAGCAACCCATTATCAATAGCTTTTTGAAAATAAGTATGGGCTCTTTGTCTATCGAGAGAACCTTGCAAAGGCAGACGAGTGTTTGATTGTGTATCGTTGAAAAGTTCATCTTTACTAAGGCTGTTAGTATATAATATCCATACTTCTTCCTTTAATCTATTCACTTCCTTTTCTTCTTCCAATAATTCATAGTAATTAGTTTCATTATTAATTGACAAGTCGTTTATGTCAGAATTCAATAAGGCAATTTGTTTAAGCAAATCCCTTATATGGTCTTTTTTGAGTTTTCTTTCCTTAGAAAAGCAATCCTTGTATTTTTCCGGATCTTCCTTGCTTTTCAACATACCATCAGAGTCAATTGTACATGGAAGATTGGTATCTTGGTTATCGTCTAAAGATACAAGGACAAACTGCTTTCCAAAGAAATCCGTAGCAACCCCGTCTATATTGAAACTTGAGGAATAATCCAAAGAAAACATACGGTAAAGAATCTTTTCTGTTTCATTTTCTTCAAAATCAGTACTTTCAGAATTATTCTCTCTTAACCTGTCTAAAGCCTCGAATAGTTCTTTTCTATTTTTAAATGGGGCACAACAGTAGTCCATGTATTTATGTAGAGGAATTGTTGCAAGTCCTCTATCACCTTCAAATATATCAATATACTTGAAGTGGTTTGATCCATTAGTTATATTTTCTACTACGGATTTAATTGGTTTGCAATTATTATCGCAAACGTCTTTTCTTTGATAATTTCTTAAATCTTCCATTTTTTTTGATTTTTAAATTGTTGAGTAGCTGATAATTAGCTACTGTCTTGTTGGGTAGCTGATTTTCAGCTACTTTCTTAGGTTTAAGGCATATTGACCTCATTATTCCATGAAACATAGGCTTGAAATCATGGAATTTGGTCATTTACTATACCTGTGCCATCAATCCACGATTCTATATGTCAATCAGACTCCGTCAATTATTAGCACCACAGACTCTCGTGTAATTGATGTTGAGCAATCACAAAGTTAGCAGTTTTATTTTTGTTTGTCCATAACAATGAACAAAAAAAGCCGAAAAATTTTCTGCCTTAAAGATTGTTAATACGAGTTGGAGGTGTGTGTGTGGAGAAAGACAAGAATATTGAATCCTTAAAAGAAACCTTCTGCAATAATCGTTTTTCTCATAAAGTTTTGATATATTTGCATGAATAAAAAAAAAACCGTATGAATGAACAGACTAAAAATACAATAAACGCATTTGTCAAGACTTTGCGTGAGATGTTTATGATTGACGATGCTGCCGAACTCGACTTCGGCATTTATCGTGTCATGGCGCATAAGAAGGCTGAGATAGAGACGTTCTTCGGGCTCAATGACGAGTCGGAAGAGAATGCGTTGTGCCGCAAAATAGAAGCCTTGCTTGCAGAGCAACAAGATGGCAGCGTGAATGTGGCAGAGATAAGGAAGCGGATGGAAGACCGCATACGCGTGTATCTGAAGGATGGCGAGACGATGGAACAGATCAACAAGAAAAAGTCCATCATCGAGCTACGTCAGCAACTGGAGGAGACAGGCGACCCTGCGGTGATGCTGCCACACATACTTACCGCTCTCAACGATTTCTTCAGCCGCTACTACGACAAGGGCGATTTCATCTCGCAGCGTCGCTATGTGAATGGTGGCGATGCCACATATCTTGTGCCTTACAATGGGGAAGAGGTGAAGCTGCATTGGGCAAATGCCGACCAATACTACATAAAGACATCGGAGGCTTTCAAGAACTACCGCTTCAAGCTGAAGAACGGCAAGGAGGTGGAGTTCACGCTGAAGAATGCTGTTCAGCTGAAGAACAACGAGAAGGAGCAGAAAGACTGGGCACGCAGGTTCAAGTTGTGGGATGGTGTGACGGAGCCTGGCGAGGAGCCTGCGCCCGACTTTGTCCCCGTACAGATGGAGGAGGACGGCGTGCTGCACATCTACTTCACCTACGAACTGATGAAGAAGAAAGGCAACGAGCAGAATACACTCAACAAAGCTATCTACGCTACACTTGCCGACATTATCCTGGCTAAGCATAAGGACGACTATCTCGACCTTATCACCAACACGGCTGGCAAGGACACGGAGGAACTGCGTCGCCACATCAACCGATATACTACCAAGAACTCAAGCGACTATTTCATACACAAGAATCTTGGCGATTTCCTTCGCCGTGAGCTCGACTTCTATCTGAAGAACGAGATAATGCATGTGTCTGACCTCGACTACAATAACCTTCGCCGCACTCTTGCCGAGGCGAAGACCATTAAGGCCGTGGGCGAAGAGATAATACAGATGCTTGCCGGACTTGAAGACTTCCAGAAGAAGCTGTGGCTGAAGAAGAAGTTTGTGGTGCAGAGCGACTACTGCATCACGCTCGACCGTGTGCCCGAATCGCTCTATGAAGAAATATGCGCCAACGAGGAGCAGCATGAGGAATGGAAGCGTCTGTTTGACATAGAGTCGATAAAGGCTACGGAAGGCGATATGTTTTCTTCTGGCAAGCAAGGCTATACAGGGGAGCTTACTGTGCAGTTCTTGAAGGAGAATCCGCACCTTGTGCTTGATACGGCTTTCTTCAACAACGATTTCAAACATAGGCTATTGGAAAGTATGGAGGATATTGATGCGCAATGTGACGGACTGCTTGTGAACTCGGAGAATTTCCAGGCGCTGGAACTGTTGCAGGAGAAGTATGCTGGAGAAATTGGAGCTGTTATAACTGATCCTCCATACAATACTGGCGAAGATGATTTCCCATATAAGGATAATTATGTCGATTCATCTTGGCTTTCAATGATTAATGATAGATTAAATCAAGCACATAAATTGTTAAAGGATAATAGCTGGATGACTTTGAATATTAACGATATTGAGCTTTTTAATCTCATGAAACTGCTTGATTCTCAACAATGGAACTCATCAAACCATATTAGTATAAAAATGTCACATCTTAGTGGTATGAAAATGTCACATATAGACAAGAAAATACCTAAAATCAAGGAACAAATAGTAATTGTTTCTAAAGGTGAAGGCGCTACTCTACATCCAATATATGAACCATGTAAATGGGATGAGGCGTTTGATAGATATACCTCATGGGTAGATTTCAATAATTCTGAAAATCCAGAAGATTGGACTAAGGATACTGTTAGAAATGTTGCAAAGAATCAAAAGGTAGATGTGAATGACATAGAAAAATATGATGCATTCCGTATACAAAATGCTAAACATATTTTTAGGACAGCAGTAAATGATAGTCTTTCTGATACACCGAAAGATAATAAATTTAGAAAAATAACATCACCACAAGGACTCATAAAAGTTATACTAAATAGAGAAGAAGTTCTGTTTGCTTCATCGTATATTAAAGAAATAGATGGAAAGCTTTCTCCAGTACGACCTAAAGGTGATATTTGGACAGATATAGGTATAAATAATGTTCACAACGAAGGAGGTGTGCAATTACCTAATGGAAAGAAGCCTGTAAAGTTGTTTGAACGTTTAATTTCGATGTTTTCGAATAATGGTGATATCATCCTTGATCCGTTTGCAGGTTCTGCAACATTAGTTCATGCTGTTATAAAGACTAATGAGAATAATAAGTATGTTGCTATTCAAAGTGGATATAGTTACTTTAACGAAAAAACACTTAGACGTTCTAAGAATGTAGTTTATTCTGATGAATGGAAATTGGACAAGCCTGTCTCTCGTAAAGGCTCTTCACATTGTTTCAAGTACATCCGTCTTGAGCAATACGAGGACACGCTCAACAACCTCTACCGCACGCCAATGGAAGGCGCATGGTATGAGGAGAAGCTTGGTGCCGACACCATCGGCTACGTGATGGACATGCAGTCGCAGCAAAACTGGATGCACACCGACTGGATGGCAAATCCGTTCGGCGTGAAGATGCAGATAGCACATGGCAACGAAACAACGGAACAAACAATCGATGTGGTTGAAACATTCAACTACCTGTTGGGCCTGAACGTGGAAAAGATGCTATGGCCCGCAGAAGGTATGCAGGTTGTCATGGGCACCACGCGCAGAGGCAAGCGCACCATGATAATATGGCGCAATACTGCACATGTGACCGACGAAGAGGTTAAGACCTTTCTCAGCTCCGTCGACTGCAAACCATTCAAGCAGGTATATATCAACGGCGAAACAACCCTCGGAACAATTCTCGACGGTAAGTTGAGACAGACAGAGACGGAATTTGAATATCGCATGTTTCCTAACGAATAAGCATAACTGACAAATGGCAAAGAAATCGACATCAACCATTGGGGTGAAGGCAGAGCTGAAAAACTCGCTGCTGCTCAACCGCTTTATGCTAAAACTGCTTGGAGTGAGACAGCTCGACAAGCTGACGCAGATGCTTGGCGGCTCTGACAGCGAAGGCTACAACGAGGACGGAGGCACGAAATTCTGCACCTTGCTATCCAATCTGATAGACGATGGCACGGGCATCACACTCGACGAGTTGCAGGAGTATGACCGCAACATCGTGCGCCACACGGAGGAGATAAACCAAGGACGCACGGACAAGGTGCGCTGGAAGCATTTTCAGTATATAGAACTGCTGATGATGGAGGCGTATCTCGACAGATACTTCCACGATGCCGACGCGCTGGCAGAAGCGATAACACGATACTGCAACACCGTGTTCTGCCAAACGCCCGAAGGCAACTATACAAAACCGTTCAAAGGCAAAAAGGTGACAGCCGACGAGCTGCGTAAGGTGGCTGTATGGTGTGCCACAGGTTCGGGAAAGACGCTGATGATGCACGTCAACCTAAAGCAGGTGCTTCACTACGCACAGAAATACCATCGCAAGGGTTTCGACAACATGCTGCTCGTAACACCTAAGGAAGGACTCTCACGCCAACACATTGAGGAATTGAAGCTTAGCGGATTCTCAGCATTGGCTTTCAACAAGAGCAATGCGGCATGGACAACGCAAGATTGTGTGCAGGTGATAGAGGTGACGAAACTGAAGGACGAGAATGGTCCGACAACCGTAGATGTGGCGGCATTTGAAGAGAACAACATCGTGCTGGTGGACGAGGCGCACAACGCCCAGGGTGGTGATACACAGAAACCCTATCGCGACCAATTGTCGAGACGCGGATTCTGTATAGAATATTCAGCCACTCTCGGGCAGGCCGTAGATAACGCTAATGGCACGGACAACAAACTGCTGCGTGAGTATGGCGTGAGCACCATCTTCGACTATAGCTACCGTCACTTCTATCATGAAGGCTACGGCAAGGAGTTTGACACATGCAACATCGACGTGGAGCCAGACGACCCAAATATGTTCATCTACGAGGTGGGCGGACTGATGGGCTTCTATGAGCAACAACTGCTTTACGCCGAAAACAAAGAAGCCGTAGCTCCGCTGCAGATAGCACGTCCGTTGGCTATATTCATAGGCCATACCGTTTCGGCAAGTGATACGTCGCAGGAGGCCAAGGCTCTGATGAGTGATGTGGTGCGTGTGGTAGAGATGTTGGCTAAGGTGATGTATAATAAGGGTGGCGAGACCGTGAAAGCTATCGAGTCGCTCCTTAAAGAAGGTTGTGCAAATGCTAAGGGTAGGGATGTGTTTGAGCACTACTTCGCCTACCTGAAAGGCAGAGAACTCACGGCACAAATGATTTACGACGGCATGATGCAGTTGCTCTTCAACGGTTATACCGCTGGCAGCAGTCTTGTGCTTGACAACATGCGTGGTGTGGATGGCGAGATAGCCCTCTATACCGCTCACAACGAGCATCGGCCGTTTGGTGTGATAAATGTTGGCAAGCCGGCTGATGTTGTGAAGGCATGCCAGGGTTTCGCAGAAATTCGTGCCACCGACTACACAGGAGGCGTGTCGCAATTTGATAGCGTGAATGATGAGACATCTACAGTCAACTTGCTGATAGGCGCAAAGAAGTTTACCGAGGGTTGGTCTTCTTGGCGTGTGTCGACGATGTGCCTTATGAATGTGGGCAAGAGCAAAGGTTCGGAGATTATACAGCTATTTGGACGTGGTGTGCGTCTGAAGGGTGTCGACTTCTGCTTGAAGCGCACCAACGCCTTGCAGCCAGAGCAGCTGCCCGAAGGATTGCCTGAGCATGTGGAGGTGTTGGAGACCTTGCGCATATTCGGCATGGACTCAAAGTATGTGTCAAAGTTTGAGGATGAAATCAAGAAGGAGGAGATAAAGCCTGAGACGATAACCATCAAGATAAAGCCGACGTTTGCAGATATAGAGACAAAAAACCTCATTCATCTGCGGGAGCCGAAAGATGTGACAAAGAAATTCTTTAAAGAGTTTCCTCGTATTGACCTTGAGTATAACAACGATTATCAGTTTTCGCTTATTCTCGACAAATATCCGAATGTATATCACAATTCGAGCAAGGCTATTGATGACGATAAGGAGGATGAATATAGCTCGATAAAGAAGAATAGCGTAAAATTCAAGAACGACACCAATAGCTATCGTGAGATAAAATTGATAAACAAACGGCGCCTTTGGCTGGAACTGCGCGAATATAAGTTGCAGGAGAAGTTCTACAACATTTATATCAGCTTTGAGGCTATGGACGACCTGCTATGGAAGAACGATGCGTGGTACACGCTCTATGCTTCTGAAGAATACCTGCGTGCAGGCAGTTTGCAGGAGCGTGTGGAGCGTTGGCACGACATGGCGTTGTCGCTATTGAAGATGTACCTGAAGGCTTTCTTCACGTTGCACAAGAAACAATGGCTGAGCAAAAATACAAAGGTTGACAAGCTGACAGAGTCGGACGTGATGCAGGACAAGGAATATCGTCTTGAGGTGCTTCCTGAGCAGAAAACCGAATTGCTTTGCCAACAGTTGGATAAACTGAAGAGAAAACTTGAGGACGATGCGGCAGGGAATGGAGAGGTGATAATTTTGCCGCCTAAATTCAAGGCTGTATTGTTTGACAGGCATCTGTATCAGCCACTATTGTCATATCCGCTGAAGAAAGGTGAGAGGCAGGAGATTCCGGTTTCGCCAGTAGCTCTAAACGAGAGCGAGACAGAATTCCTGAACGCTATTATGAGGTATTGCAATAAGCAACCGCAAGAGCTGCAAGGATACGAGATGTATTTGTTGCGCAACAAGAGCAAGCAAGGTACGGGCTTCTTCATGAATGCGGGTTTCTATCCCGATTTCATCATGTGGATAGTAAAAGGCAAGAAGCAATGGATAAGCTTCATTGAGCCTCATGGCATGTTGCATGAAAAGGGCGACGTGTTGAGTTGCGACAAGGTGAAGCTTGCGCACACTATCAACGATATTGAGGATGTGAAGAAGCACGAGAATCTGACGCTTAACAGCTACATCATAACGCCTACACCCATTAAGCGCATATGGCCTTCGATAGCCCCAAATGATGATCAGGAAGAGGCTTTGCGCATATTGCACGAACATCACTTATATGCTTCGGAAGAGGGCATAGACAATGTTGTTAAGAGTATAGTGGGGGATGTTGTCGGGAAGAATTAAGACTCGGCCGCTTGCCAAAGCAAGAACGCCCTGAGGTAAAAAGCCACCAAAAACAATGCGCCCTGTAAGGGCAAAAGCGTTAATTATCAATGCTTTTGCCCTTACAGGGCGCATTGCTATTTTCGATCCGTACACCCAAGGCGCTGCCTTGGGCTATGTGCTTATTGGGCTTTCAGCCCGCATAATTGAGTTATGACACACTCTCCTATGGAGGTCATTGGGCTTTGCCTTTCCGCTTCGCGCCGGCGACCTTTGGTTCAGCCCGTCCTTGCCATGCCCATTTCCGTCCTTGCATGCCCATTTACATTCCGTCATCTACAAAGTTAGCAGTTTCATATATGGCACAGAAATGAAGGCTTGTCAAGCGTTCTTCGCTCTGTCTGCCATTGTTTCTTCCATATTCTCCTTGGTCCAGTTTATTATGTTTTCTACTCCTGACTGGTAGAGGGCGCATGTAGTATGATGCTTGTTGCGCCTATGGTGAACAATGTGCCGTCTTCGATGCGTCTTTGTTCGCGGTCGCCCAGGATAACGTTGTCTACGAATGTTCCGGTATAGCTCGGGCCGTCTTTGAGGATGTACTTCAGGCTGCCGTTCTTGTCACGGCTGACGGTTATTGTACAATGGTTGATGTCGATGCTCGGGTCGTTGGTCTCGATGGCGCAGTTGACGCCGCTGTTCTTCATGTAGCGTCCTATGGTGTTGACGCCCATTTGAAGGGGTATGACCTGCTTGTAGTGGAAGACGTTCTCTATGACTGTTATATAGCCGTATTCGTTGCCCTCGGCATTCTCTTCGGGCGTGTCCTCCTTCTGTGTCTTGCGCAGCTTGGAAACGCCAATGCGTATGCCGAACTGCTTGCCGCATTGTGGGCATTGGAACACGAGCGACTGTCCGTCGGTATATTTCTTTTCGTCGAATGTGATGTAGTTGTCACATTTAGGGCATCTTACTCTTTTCATTCTTAATGTTGTCGTTCTGTTTTATTTCTGTTATCCAGCAGTCGGCAAATGATTTGTCGGTCTTGAGCTTGTTCAAGGCGTTGTTGGCCTCTGCTCTGCTGGCGAATTTCCTGTATATTACTTTTGTGAATCCGTTGTTGCGGCATACTCTTGCCTCGGTCATTCCCTGCTTGTGCAGGTGGTCTACATACTGTTGGGCGTTACTTATCGAGACGCGGCTTGCGAGTACTATAGTGTAGTATGGCAGGGCGCTTGGCTCGTCTGTCGGCGTGATGGCCTCGGCTTGTGTGCTTTGCCCTGAAGGGACGAGGCTCTCGGGCTTGCCGCTTGTCATCTCCTTGGGCATTATCTCGTATAGCCAGTTGGTGTCGATGGCGCTATGGCTTACTGTTCCTGTGCTTGCATCGCCCAGTCGTGAGGGGATGGAAAGCATGATGAACAGCACGATGCAGGCTGCTGCCATGTGGCGCAGCATCTTGACCGGAATGTTGGGCGAGTCGGTCTGTTGCTCCTGGTCTGCCTCTTCGGTAGTATGTGTCTGAGCAGGAACGGCGCTCTCGGCCATAGGGTTGTAGGCTGCGAACGGCGAGGGTTCGCTCCTGCGGATGCCGGCTACGGAGGCGGCTTGTGTGCTTGCCGGTTGCGACTCGTCGGCGGGCAAGGTGTCAAGCTCGAATGCCTGGAAGCCGTATGTGGCAGGAGTCGTTATGCCGTTGTCGTTAGGGATGAAGTCGTATTCGCCGTTGTCCAATACGTAGAGCCGCCCGATGCCGCAGAGTTCGTGGCCGCCATCCTCGCTCATTATCATCTGACGGAATTCGTCCACCTCGCTTTCTATGCGCTTCAGGGCTTCGGGATAGCTCAAGTCGTAGCAGTTGACATAGTCCTGAGCCAGTACCGAATCGTTCATGGTGAGTCGTGGATTGAATCCGACAGTTCTTGTCGGAGGCAGGAATATGTGGTTCTTCTCATCGTATGATGCGGCGATATGGTGTGCCATAAAGCCTCCGAATCCGGGGACAATGACGCAGTCGTTGTCCAACAACAATTTAGCTATATGTCTTTCCAATTCTGTCATAATACGTTGGCTGATTTTGTTTCAATGTACAAAAATACAAATAAAAAACTGTAAAGCAAAATATAAAATGATAAAGTTGGTGATAATATAATATGTTATGGCGAAAAAATATTATCTTTGCATCTTGGAATGCGATTGTAGTGATAATACACGTTTAATTTTTTATATTTCTCATTATTAAATGAAACAGTACAAATTAGTGAACAATGTATTGGGGTGGCTTACCTTCCTGGTGGCTGCTTTCGTATATTGCTCGACGATTGAACCGACAGCCAGCTTCTGGGACTGTCCTGAGTTCATTACAACCGGCTATAAGCTGGAAGTAGGTCACCCGCCTGGAGCACCTTTCTTTATGCTCACGGCCAACTTGTTCTCGCAGTTTGCGAGCGACCCGACGCAGGTGGCTAAAATGGTAAATACTATGAGCGCTTTGCTGAGTGCTACTACCATTCTTTTCCTGTTCTGGAGTATCACTCATTTGGCGCGCAAGCTGATATTGAAGGACTGGAGCGAGATGACAACGGGCAAGCTTATTGCCATTGAGGCATCAGGACTTGTAGGCGCTCTCATCTACACCTTCTCCGATACATTCTGGTTCTCGGCTGTGGAGGGCGAGGTTTATGCCTATTCGTCGGCATTTACTGCCATCGTGTTCTGGCTCATCCTGAAATGGGAAGACCATGCCGACGAGCCTCATAGCGACCGCTGGCTTGTGCTTATAGCGTATATGACGGGTCTGTCGATAGGCGTTCACCTCTTGAACTTGCTCTGTATTCCGGCTATAGTATTGGTATATTGCTATCGTCGCTATCCGCATATCGAGCTGAAGGGCTCGTTGCTGGCTCTGCTTGTCTCGTTCGTTATTGTGGCAGGTGTGCTGTATGGCGTAGTGCCGGGCATCATTAATGTGGCAGGATGGTTTGAACTGCTGTTTGTCAACCAGTTGGGCTGTCCGTTCAATACGGGTGAGATAATATACATCATCCTGCTTGTTGCCATCGTGATATGGGCTATATACGAGTCGTATACCGACCGCAACTTCAAGCGTCAGAACATATCGTTCACACTCGCTGTAGGTATGTTGGGCATTCCGTTCCGTGGTATGGGATGGGGCGCAGCCTTGGTAGGCATCGTCATTCTTGTAGCCATATACTTCGGACTGAACTATCGCAAGAAGGCTGACAAGCAGCTTGTGCCCGTAGTGTCGGCACGCTTCAAGAATACTGCCTTGCTGTGCATGCTTATGCTGATGATCGGCTATTCGAGCTATGCTGTTATCGTAATCCGTTCGGCTGCCAACCCGCCTATGGACCAGAACTCGCCTGAGGATGTGTTCACCCTCGGTTCGTATCTGAGCCGCGACCAGTATGGCGACTCTCCGTTGCTTTATGGCCAGGCTTACACCTCGCAGGTGGCATTTGACGTAGAGGGCAACATGTGCATCCCCAAGCATAAGGAAGGTGCTGCCATCTGGCAACGTAAGGAGAAGGCATCTGAAAATGAGAAGGATTCGTACTTCGTCGTTTCGCACAAGGACAAGCTCGTTTACGCACAGAACATGCTGTTCCCGCGTATGCATTCGTCGGCTCACGCTCAGGCTTATGAGAATTGGCTGGGTGGCGTCACGGGTACAAATGTGCCTTACGACCGCTGTGGCGAGCAGGTGACCGTGAAGATGCCTACACAATGGGACAACATACGCTTCTTCCTCTCTTACCAATGCAACTTCATGTACTGGCGCTACTTCATGTGGAACTTCGCAGGAAGACAGAACGACCTGCAGGGTAGCGGCGAACCCGAGCACGGCAACTGGATAACGGGCATCTCGTTTATCGACAACTGGATGCTTGGCGACCAGAGCAAGCTGCCGCAGGAGTTGAAGGAGAACAAGGGACACAACGTGTTCTATTGTCTGCCTCTGTTGCTGGGTCTTATCGGACTCTTCTGGCAGGCATGGCGCGGACAACGAGGCATACGTCAGTTCTGGGTAGTGTTCTTCCTCTTCTTTATGACGGGTCTTGCCATTGTGCTCTATCTGAACCAGACTCCGCAGCAGCCTCGTGAGCGCGACTATGCTTATGCAGGTTCGTTCTATGCTTATGCCATCTGGTGTGGACTTGGTGTATTGGCGTTGTACGATATGCTCAAGAAGAAGCTTAAGACCAACGATGTGGCTCTTGCCAGCGTGCTTGGCGTAGCCTGTCTGCTTGTGCCCGTACAGATGGCTTCGCAGACTTGGGACGACCACGACCGCAGCGGACGCTACACTTGTCGCGACTTCGGACAGAACTATCTGATGACGCTCCAGGACAAGGGCTACCCGATAATCTTCACCAATGGCGACAACGACACGTTCCCATTGTGGTATAACCAGGAGACCGAAGGATTCCGTACAGATGCCCGCGTATGCAACCTCTCTTATCTGCAGACCGACTGGTATATCGACCAGATGAAGCGTCCGGCTTACGATTCGCCTTCTGTGCCTATCACTTGGCCGCGCCTTGACTTCTGTTCGGGAACCAACGACTATGTGCAGGTGGATCCGTCGCTCAAGCAGCAGATAATGGATTTCTATAAAGAACATCCGGCTGAGGCAAAGGAGCAATTTGGCGAAAACCCATTCGAGTTGAAAAACGTACTGAATAACTGGGTTCGTACTAAGAACAAGGAAATGCACGTCATTCCGACCGACACACTCTATCTGACCATCGACAAGGAGGCTGTAAAGAAGAGCGGAATGATGATGGCAAGCGACACCATACCCGACCGTATGGTCATCTCGCTCGCCGGCAAGCGCGCTCTGTACAAGAACGACCTCATGATGCTTGAGATGCTCGCACAATGCAACTGGACACGTCCGCTGTATGTTGCGGCAACCGTAGGTTCGGACAACTACATGAACCTTGGCGACAACTTCGTGCAGGAGGGTCTGGCTTACCGCATCACTCCGTTCACCACCAACAAGCCGGGTGCAAAGAACTTCGACACCGAGAAGACATATAATAATGTAATGAACCGATATAAGTTCGGCGGCTTGGACAAGAAGGGACTCTATATTGACGAGACCATAATGCGTATGTGCTACACCCATCGCAATCTCTTTGCACAGCTGGCTCTCGCACTCATTCGGGAGGGCAAGAACGACAAGGCTCTGAAGGTGCTGCGCAAGGCGGAGAAGTCAATACCTGAATATAATGTGCCCAATACTTTTGTTTCGGGTTCGGCAGATCTGGCTCGTGCCTATGCTCTGATAGGATGCAAGGCTGATGCAGCCCGCATATTGCGACAGGTTTGGAACAACGCCAAGCAATATGCCGACTACTATGTATCGCAGGAAGGCTCGCGCTTCGACATGTGTCAGACAGATGTAATGCGCCAGCTCTATTATATGCAGGGTATTTCGGATATAGCCCAGCTTGTGGACGTGACAATGGCTAACGAATGGCTCAAGACTGCCAATGCCATCTATGCCGTCTATCAGGCCAAGGGCGGACAACCTTTTGAATCGCGATGATAATTGAACAGCCTTCAATATGGTTGCGTTGGTTGTTTCCAGGTGCAACCTGGAGAATGAACCGCAACGAACGTTCGGTATATCTCACGTTTGACGACGGACCTATACCTGAGTCGACGCCGTTCATTCTGCAAACATTGAAAGAGTTTGGGATACACGCCACTTTCTTCATGGTAGGAGACAATGTGCGCAAGTATCCCGACCTCTACAGAAGTATTGTTGCGGAGGGCCATCAAGTGGGCAATCATACCTATCATCATCTTGGAGGCTTCAAGCATTTTGCCAAGACATATATTGACGATGTGGAGCGTGCCAACGACCTTATAGGCGCCCACCTCTTCCGTCCGCCACATGGCGCTATGAGCTACAGCCAGTACATCTGGTTGCGTTGCAAGTATCGCATCGTGATGTGGGACCTCGTGACACGTGACTATTCCAAGTGGCTTAGTGCGGACGACGTGTTCAATAATGTAAGGCGATATGCCCGTAATGGTTCAATCATTACTTTCCATGATTCGGTAAAGAGTATCGACAAGCTGCGTACCGCACTTCCGAAGTCGCTCAAATGGCTTAAGGAGCAGGGGTATGAGTTTAAGACTTTCGACTGAAGTCGTGGAAACAAAAACGTAATTAAAGATAATGGACAAACGACAATTATCTCTTAAAATAAAAGCCGAGGCAAAGAACCTCGGCTTTTTTGCTTGTGGCATAGCCAAGGCCGCGGCTGTGGACAAGGATGTTGTGGATTCGTACCGCAAATGGATTGACAATGGCGAGCATGCTACGATGAATTATCTTGAGAATTATCCCGACAAGCGTTTCGACCCACGGCTGTTGATGGACGGACTCAAGAGTATTGTGTCTGTTGCGTTGAACTATGCGCCGTCGCATACTCTGCCCGAAGGCGAACCGCAGTTTGCTGCCTATGCACTTGGCAAAGACTATCATGATGTGGTGAAGGGAAAATTGCGCATGCTTGCCGAACGGCTTGGATTTGAGGAGTATAGAGCGTTTTGCGATTCGGCTCCCGTGCTCGAACGCTATTGGGCTGTGAAGGCTGGGCTTGGATGGACCGGACGAAACCACCAGCTGATAATACCTCATGCCGGTAGTATGTTCTTCTTGGGAGAGCTGTTCCTGCCCGTAGAATTGGAGTATGATGAGGAGATGAAGCCGCGTTGCGGCAATTGCCACGCATGTATCGACGCTTGTCCGTCGCACGCTCTGACGATGGGGGAGGGAAGGTCGGATTTTGACGCCCGCTTGTGCCTGAGCTATCAGACAATAGAGAACCGTGGCGACATTCCCTCCGACTTGTCCGAAAAAATGGGCGATACGATATATGGCTGCGACTGCTGTCAGAAGGCCTGTCCGTGGAACCGTTTTGCGCAACCCAACACTACTCCCGAACTTCAGCCATCGCAAGACCTGCTTGACATGAAGCGTGAGGACTGGCTGTCGCTAACTGAGGACGACTATCGTCATTTGTTTAAGGGGAGTGCCGTGAAACGAGCCAAATATTCGGGGCTTATGCGAAATATCCACACGGCCCTTGACAAGGAGTAGAGCAGTCTACTTTATCCTTACTATTCTTATTCCGGTCTGCGACGGATGTTTCTGCATATATTGGTAGAGTGTCATAGGCTCTTCAACAACCTTCTTGTGTATTTGCGATGCGTTGAGCATGTGTAGCCCGTCTTTGTGCCACACGGCTATACCTATGTGCGAAGTGTCGAGCCCAGCCTTGGATGTAGTTATAGCGATGATGTCGCCATCGTGTATGGACGAGCGCAGCAACTTGGTGTTGTGGATGGCTGATTTGGGAATGTAGCTGAACTTCTTGCCGGAGAGGAGTTGCTCGGTCTTGGCTATCCGTTCTATCATTTGCGGATTGTTCTTCAGCATAGGATAAAGCGAAGCGTGTGTGCTCATGAAGTCGATACGCAGGGTCTGTATTGCTGTGAATGGAGGGTTGGGCGACTGTATCTCTTGGACGAATCCCTTCTGGGTGTTCTCGTAGATCCAGTCGGTAAAATAATGCTGGCGGGCAGGATAGCTCACCTCTCCGTTCTGGTATCTCACCATACGCAAGTAATGAGCGTAATCGTCGAATGCGGTCTTGCCGTTTTTGATGCAAAGATATATGGCAAGAACGTTCTCCACATAAGTGGTACAGTCGAGTTGGCTAAGATTTATCACAAGCTTCTCCTGCTTGTTCACCTCAAGCGTCTTTGCCACATACGGAATGCCACGCAGTTGGCGGGCTATAGCGATTATAAGGTCAGGATTGGCTGTATGTTGTGCGTATTTATTGACGATTTGCCCAATCCTTGCCTTGTCTTCCGTCTCATTATAATAGGTGATAGAGACAGAGTCGTCGGTGTAAGACGAGGACTTGGGGGCTTCTTTATATGCCGTTGAAAGCTTCTGCTGTTGTGTAATCTGCTGTGTGTCAGCGTTATGCTGTATTTGTGGATTCTTTTTGTTGGCCGAAGGGCTGCCGCATTGGGCGAGTAATGCCACGGCAAGTGATAGAAAAGCTGTTGTCATGATAAAGTGATTTTTCATTTCATTCTTCCAAAGTTAACTCCTACATAAATGTTAAGGCTACCGAATATATTGTTGGTCGAGAACTTCGGCTTATGGTAGTTGTACGTGTGGATTATGGCGTTGGCACCATAGTACCATCGCATATTGTTCCATACAATTCCGAAGCGTCCCACTCCGTCGATATTGAAGTTGTGGAAAGAGAAGTCCTTGAGTGTGAATGTATAGTGATTGGTGTCGCTCGACGAACTTTTGTAGCCCAGAGCCAACGACAACGAGGCAGCCGCCAGCCAGTTGCGGGCAAATACCCAGTTGTAGCCGTATCCACCCGACAACGAAACATCGGTATATTTGATCTTCTTGAATTTCAATTCGGGGTCCATGTAGCGCTTGGCAGTCTCCTCGCCAAGGTTTTCGGCAACGATGTCGTACAGTTTCTCCCAGTCTATGCTTAGCGAGTGGCGGGTGTAGCCTATGCCGCACAAGGCAGAACCGCACGACTTGCGTTGTATTGTCGATTGGCTGAAGGCGGCAGGGTAGGAGAATCGCTTGTGATTGAAGATGTAATACATGTTGAATCCCTTGATACTCACGTTGATACCGTCGTAATTCGTGCCGTTTAACGTACGTGTGTTCACCTTGCTTTCGCTATCAAGTTGGGCTTTCGAAATCTTGTAGTCGTTGCCCGTCTTACGATAGAACAGGTCTACGCCAAGTTGTGAACTATAGATAGAGAGGTCAAGTTCGGTTCGCTTGTCTCCGCTGTTGATGTTCTTCAAGTCGAATGTGTAGCCCAGGAAAACCCATCGCCAACCTAAGTACGGTCCGAGTTTGAAGGTCGGGAGCGGGGCGAAGGTGAAGTCGTTACCCATAGTCGACGCTATGCGGTAAATCTCATAAGTGTTGGTGTTTTGTAGCATAGCTGTGTAGTTGAACTTTTGAGGTTCGATATAGCACGTGTCTACTTCGCTGAAATTCCTCATAAACCTACCCAGGGTTCGGCCTACTACACGAAAAAAAGTGTTGTGACGGTATTTTTGAGGCGCACTAATGGTGTCTGCCGCAGTTTGAGCCTTGGCAGACATTCCCGAAACACATACGGACAACAATATTGTTATGGTTCTTTTCAAATACAAATCCTATAAGATTGTTATGTGGTTCTCTCGCTCTCTACAACGGTTTCGCTTATAGCTTACCCAGAATTCTGTCCATCACCCAATTGACTGGTGTGGCGCTCACGCTTGTGCATTGGCACACTCCCAAGCCTTGGAGGTGTTCAATTACAGAGCGAATGATAGGTAGCTGTACGTAAGAAGGATTAGGCACGACGATGTTTGTCCGGCCTGCACTTGTCACCAGTTGTATAGGAGCGTAGTCGTAAACCGAAAACGACAACATGCCTTTGTCGCCAATAACCTCTATACGGTCTTCCTTGGCGCTTTGATGGCCTACGAAGCACCATGAACCGCTGCCTGGCAATCCGTTCTCGAAGAAGAAACTGGCACTTATGGAGTCCTCTGCCTTGTACAGATGTGCTCTGTTGGAGCAATATCCGTGAGCTCGTGTGATGACTCCGAATATATCCTGCAAGAGATCGAGCTGATGAGGAGCCAGGTCGTAGAAGTAGCCTCCTCCGGCAATGTCCGGTTGTAGTCGCCACGGCAGGTTGTGGGCATCCTGATAGTCAAGGTCTCTTGGCGGAACAGAGAAACGTATCTGGACATTTACGATTGTGCCTATAGTTCCTGAATTGATAATGTTCTTTACCTTCTGAAAATAAGGCAGATAACGTCTATAGTAAGCCACAAAGCACGGCACACCCGTAATCTCGCTTATGCGGTTGATGCGGGCGCAGTCTTCATAGCTTGCAGCTAATGGTTTTTCTATATACACGGGTTTGCCAGCCTTCATTGCCATTATTGCAAATGTAGCGTGGCTTGAAGGCGGAGTGGCTATATATACGGCATTTACGTTAGGGTCGTCGATAAGTTCCTGTGGGTCTGTGTACCACTTTTTTATATTATGGCGTTTGGCGTACGACTTTGCCTTTGCTTCATTACGGCTCATTACTGCCACCACGCTTGAGCCAGGCACCTCGTTGAATGCCGGTCCGGATTTCTTCTCGGTCACCTCTCCGCATCCGATAAATCCCCATCCTATTTGTTTCATATCTTAATAACTAAATCAAAACTCATTATTGTCAACTGCTCAGGCTACGGCGAGGACGCCATAGCCTCCTATAATTCAACACTCAACATTCAAAATTCACTCGTGTTCTTCCAGCCATTTGTCAATCAGCATTCTTGCAAGGCTGAGTTTTTCGGGAATTGTAGGCAGATTGTTCTTGTTAAACCAGTTGCCGCGCGACAATTCCGACTCCTGTAACTTAAGGCCGCCTCCGTCGTATTCGGCAAAGAAGCCAACCATGAGGCCGCAAGGGTAGGGCCATGGCTGCGACTTGAAGTATCTCAGATTTTTTATTGAGATGGACGCCTCTTCCCATACCTCACGTCTTACTGCCTCTTCGAGCGATTCGCCAGTCTCTACAAATCCGGCAATACATCCGTAGAAGTCGGTCTTGAAGTTTTTGGCGTGTACCAACAGCAGGTCGTCGCCACGGTTTATGAGTACGATTATGGCAGTAGCCAGTTGGGGCCAAATTGTCTTGCCGCAATTAGGGCATTTCTTTGAAATGTCTGTATCCATCACCATAGGCGACCCGCATACGCCACAATATTGCGTGTTGCGGTCCCAGTAGAGCAGCTCATGGCATTTGCCGGCTTTCAGATAAAGAGGATGCGAAAGTTTGTAGAACGACTGTCGGAGACCGCACAATTCGAATGTGCCGTCTGTACAAGTCTGCACATCGTCTATCTGCAAGGCTTTCACCTTCTGCCCGCTGTCCATAGGCGAAATGTCCATAATATGAGTATTGTGAGTGGTCGTGACGGGTGCTTGCTCGCAATACGGGATGGTAAAAGTACCATCCGCACATTTTTGTAGGAGAAGCTCCCCTTTATTGTTGAATACAAACCAGTAGTACATAGTAATGTTTTAAAAAGGTTATATTTTAAATACAAAGGTACTTATTTTTTTATATTAAGAATAAAAACATGACCTATATTTTATTAAAAGATAGAGGCTTATTGCATTTGAATCAAATCTCTGTTAACTATTTTTATTTTTTAGATTTAAAACTTGTGCAGTTCAGATATTTTTGTACCTTTGCAATCGATAAATCTAATATACAGCTTATGACTCTTGTCATCATAACAATAATACTAATTGGCTATTTCTTGATAGCGACAGAGAAATTTACCAATGTAAACAAAGCTGCGGTTGCCATCTTTGTAGGGACGCTTGGCTGGATACTTTACATTTGTTATGGATCGGATTTTGTTATGGGACAGCACGCCAAGGACTACGCTTCGTTCTTGGATGGCGCACCGGCTTCGTCGGCTGCCGTAAAGCAGTATATTTTTCAGAATCTTTTCTTGAAATATGTGGGCAGAGCGTCTGAGATTGTTCTCTTCTTGCTTTCTACTATGACGATAGTGGAGATATTGCAGAACAACGGATGCTTCGACTTTATCTCACAGATGCTGCGTACGCGTAGCGGCAAGAGGATGCTTTGGACCTTGTCGGCAATTACATTCTTGATTTCGGCAAACCTCGACAACCTTACGGCGACTGTTATGATGCTTACCATTATGCATGCCATTGTGAGCAGACAGAGGCAGCGTGTCATCTTCGGATGTGCCATTGTTTTGTCGGCAAATTGTGGTGGTGCACTTACGGTTATAGGCGACCCTACGGGGCTCGTGCTTTGGAATATCGGCGCAGTAACAGCTACCAACTATTCTTTGACGATGGCTCTGCCGTGTCTTATAGCATGGCTCTTCCCGATACTTTGGCTGCAACGTGGCTTGCCGCGACGTATTGAGACCGAATGGATTACGATGCCTTATCGTGGCGATGATACCAATCTTAACCTGTGGCAGAGAGCCTTGATGCTGTTTGTCGGGATTGGCGGATTGTGGTTTATTCCTACATTCCATAACATTACTAAGCTTAGTCCGTTCCTTGGTGCGATGTGCGTACTGTCGCTATTGTGGATTGTCAACGAAC